>VFSW01003005.1_pt1 | contig 25295 bp, 27 predicted proteins | sample 5358111 | NCBI WGS metagenome assembly VFSW01 (sample SAMN11554181, study PRJNA540505) | mine drainage metagenome | isolation source: sediment from site ElyBrook_90M | place: USA: Ely Copper Mine, Vershire, VT | collected 2017
GGCCCCGGGTTCCCCCGCGGCCCCCCGTCGGCATGGATGGTGAATTGCATGGCGCTACTATACAACGCGGATATCGAGAAGTCTTAGGCGAACGGGAATACCGCGGCTGAAGGTGTCGCGCTCCAAGTGCGCGAGCAAATTCACGCGATTCCCACGAGCGAGCGCATCGGCCATGCGCGCGGTCGCTCCTTTTACAAAAAATGTGACCGCATCAATGCTCCCATTCCCCCCATTCACTTCAATTTTCAATTTCAAATGCTCCTGCGCTTTGCCGAAGCGGGAAACTTCGTGTACCGCGACCTCGCGGAGTAGAAACACGGGCTTCGGGTTTTGCTGGCCAAAGGGTGCCATGCGTTCAATCTTTTTCAGAAATGCGTGCGTCGCTTCCTCCGGAGCGACCTCCGCATCTGCTCTCATCACGAAGTCGTCGGCGCTTTCCGCACCCGCAGAAAGTTTCGCGTGCGCTTCCACGAGCCGGTCTTCCAAGAAAAATACTTCCGTATCAATGACGGTGAAACCGCCCGCGGCCGCGTGGCCGCCGAATTGCGAGAAAATGTTTTCCGCCGCGCGCATGAGTTCCAGCGCGTGCACACCGCTTCCGCTCCGCACCGAACCCTTCAGACTCATATTTCCCTCCCTGCCCCAGAGGAACACCGGCCGCTCATACTCGTCCGCAATTGTGTTCGCCACCAACCCGAGGAGCGCGGGACGCCACTCCGGATCGCCGAGTGCGATGATGCTCCGCACCTCGCCGCGTTCTTTGAGCCGCGTGTGCACTGCGCGCGTGATGGCGCCTGCTTGCGCTTTGCGTTCGCGATTCAGCTTCTCCAATTTCTTTGCGAGCAAATCGGCTTCGCTCTCGTCACCCGTTATGAAAAGTTTGAATGCATCGCGCGCTTCGCCGAGGCGGCTCGCGGCGTTTACCCGCGGGGCGATCATAAAGCCCACATCGTCTTCCGTGATGGCGCGCTGTTCCACGCGCATCCCGCGCAGGAGTTTCTGCAAGCCGACGCGCGGCGATTTGCGCATTACTTTGAGTCCGTAGGTCGCGAGCACGCGGTTCTCGCCCGTAAGCGGGACCATGTCCGCGATGGTCGCGAGCCCCACCATATCCAGGAGCCACTTCTCCCATCCCTCCGGCACTCTGGTACGCAGTTCGGGAGCGACGGCGAGCGTCGCACAAATAAGTTTCCACGCGACACCCGAGCCGCACAAACTTTTGAACGGATAGGTTTCGTCTTCGCGCGCATTCGGATTGAGAATTGCAAACGCATCCGGCAATGTCTCTTGCGGTAAATGGTGGTCGGTGACGATGACTTCCATCCCGAGCTCGTTTGCGCGCGCGACCGGCTCCACATCCGTGATGCCGGAATCCACGGTGACGATGAGCGTCACGCCGTTTTTCGCGAGCGTCTCAATGCCGCCCGCATTCATCCCGTAGCCTTCTTCGTGCCGGTGCGGAATATAATTCTCAAAATTCGCATCCGCTTTTTTCAGGAAGTCGTGGAGCAGTACCGCGCCCGGAATGCCGTCGCAATCGTAATCGCTCCACACGGCGATTTTTTCTCCCGTTGTTATCGCGCGCGCAAACCGTTCCGCCGCCTTCTGCATATCAACCATCAGGAACGGGTCGTGGAGATGTTCGTCGTACGACGGATTCAGAAACTGTTCCGCCTCCTCTTTCGTCAGAACACCGCGGCGCGCAAGTAGCGCCGCGGTCAGGTCATCGTATGCGGCGAGCTCTTCGCGCATCGCATCGTGGAGCGGATCGTGGAGGGGGAACATGTGAGAGACATTGTATACTGTCTCCGATATGGAAGACACTATTTTCATGAAAATCATTCGGCGCGAGATACCCGCTAACATCGTGTATGAGGATGCCGATACCATCGCGTTCCTCGATACGACTCCCGTCAATCCGGGACATACGCTCGTGCTGCCGAAAAAATTTGCACGCAATATCTTCGATGTAGACGACGAATCACTTGCCGCGGTTGCGCGCACTGTGAAAAAAATCTCCATCGCGCTTCGTGACGCGCTCGGCGCTGAGGGAGTGAACATTCACGTCAATAACGAACCGGTAGCGGGGCAACTGGTATTTCATTTCCATATGCATGTCATCCCGCGCTTCGCAGGTGACGGATTTAAACACTGGCACGGCAAACCGATCCCTCCGGACGAATCAGAAAAGATTGGCGAGAAACTGCGTCAGGCGGTTCGGTGAGATTCGAGAGCTTCGATGCCCGGGAGCGTGCCTTTGGCGAGGAAGTCGAGCATCGCGCCGCCGCCGGTAGAAACGAAGGAAAAGTGCGGGAGAAGACCGAGCCCTTCGATAGAAGCGACCGTATCGCCGCCGCCGACCACTGAATGCGCACCTGAATCAGCAACGGCGCGCGCAAATGAGTCGGTCGCCTCGATGAATCCGTTCTCGTAATTCCCCAGAGGCCCGTTCCAGAGTACGGTCTTCGCTTTCTGTGCGAGGTTAGTGAGGAGTGCGATGGTGCCCGGGCGGGGGTCGAGGATAACTGCGCCGAGCCGCACTTGCCCGAGCGGTGCGGTGCGCGCTTCCGCGCGCGCGCCCATAGACCCGACGGCGCTTGCCGGTATGACGAGCGAATCTACCGGCAGGATGAGTTTCGGATTAGCGAGGAATTTTTTTATGGAGCCCGCATCGGCGCCCGAAACGAGCGACTTCCCCACTTCCTGTCCCGACGCTTTGAGAAAATCATCGGCGAGCGCGCCTCCGACGAACACATGGTCGTAGGACTTCAGTAATGCCGCAAGTACTTCCACTTTCGTGCTGAACTTCATACCGCCGATGACGGCGAGCGCCGAGTGCTTCGGAGTAAGCGCTTCGGAGAGTTCCTTCACCTCTTCCTCGAGCAGAAGTCCGGCATACGAGGGAAGCAGTTTCGGGACGCCGACGATGGAAGCATGCATGCGATGGCACGTATCAAAAGAGTCTTCGACGAATACATCGGCCAAGGCCTCGAGCTCTTTTGCGAATGCCGGGTCGTTCCTCGTCTCGCCTTTGTCCCGCCGCAAGTTTTCCAAGACGAGTATCTGTCCCGCTGCGAGGTTGCGGATAGCCGCGCGCGCCCGTTCGCCGACGGTTTCGGGAAAAAATGAAACGCCTTGGATGAGATTGCCGAGCGCGGCGGCGACCGGTGCAAGCGTCTCGGTCCCCTGTTCGCCAATGTGGCTTATGAGTACGACCTTTGCGCCGCGTTCGGAGAGATAGCGGATGGTGGACAGTGCGCGCCGCAGGCGGTAATCGTTCGTGACGCGTCCGTTTTCAAGGGGAACATTGAGCGCCGCGCGGACCAGTATCGGGATATTCTCGAATAGTTGTATGTCGCGGACGGTGCGCATGTGCGAGTTACGCGAGCTCCTTTATCAGAAGCGAGAATGTAGCGGGGTCTGCCGAAGCATGTCCCACAAGGAAGCCGTCGATGCCGGAAGCGGCCGCAAGCGTGCGCGCATTCGCGGGCTCGACCGAGCCGCCGTAGAGTACCAGAGCGCGCGCGGAACTTCTCCCGGGCAAGAGTTCGGCGAGCACCTTACGGATGTAGAGCACCATCTCGGCGAGGTCGTTCGGACCGATGGCTGCTTCGGCGGTCTTGCCGATTGCCCATAACGGTTCATAGGCGACGATGACTCGCGCGCGCTCTTTCGATGGGAGCGATTCAATAGCGACGGTCAATTCCTCGCGCACGACGGCGAGATAGCGCCCTTCCCCGTCGCGCTCCTGTTCGCCGATGCAGAGGATGGGAGTGAGTCCGTGCGCAAGCGCATGCGCGAGCTTCTCGGCAACGGTTTTATCGGTATCGCCCGCCGCACGGCGCTACGAGTGGCCGATAATGGCATATGTTGCGCCGACTGCCGCATACGCTTGCGCCGTTACTTCACCGGTGTGTGCTCCGCCGGTCGTGAGCGACACATCCTGCGCGGCAAGGGCGACCGAAGATTTGTTCCGGAGAGCAAGCGCACCCAAAAGCGGCGCGGGCGGCGCAAGCACGATAGAGACACCCTTTCCGCTCCCGAGTCGTTTCCCGAGTACAAAAAGCTTCTTCGCTCTCGCGAGGTCTTCCACGTAGGCTTTCCAATTGGCGACAATGAGCATGCAAATAGTATATCAGCCGCGACGAGATTATTGGGTAATAGCGTAGGTGCCCGGAAGGAAGCTCCAGCTCCCGCCCGGTCCCGAAGAAAAGTTCGAGTTGATGAGTCCGCTGTCGTATATCAAACTCGCACCCCCGCTCATATCTATTTCATTTGCCGTCACGGCTTTCAAGGCACTGCCGCCCGCTATATACACCGTGCCGTTTTGCGCGACAATCGCTACGGTTCCGGCGCCCCCCGACATCGTGACGGCATCGTTTTCGTTGCAGCCGGGCGCTACCGGACAGGCGCTCGTTGTGATGAGGAATGGATAACTGCCGGCCTGCCCCGACCCGTTAAAGGTGCCGCCGCCGTTGATGGCGACATAGCCGTCGCTCACGATTGCGCCGTCGTTTGCGCCGTAGCTTGACGCGAGGACAACTTTCCCGCCGCCGGAAACGGTGATGGTACCCTGCACCCATAAGGTACCGCTTACGGTAAGCGTGCCGCCGCCATCCACCAGCAGATTGCCGGTGATTTCTTTCGGCCCGAGTGTCGCGCCGGCGTATCCGACCGTATAGTCGCCGGTTATTACTCCTCCTGCCGCCGCCTCATTCTTCCAGTCCTGGATGTTGTTGTCGGAAAGAGGAAGCGGTTGCGGTGTCGGGTCGGGTTGGCTGGTATCGCAGGCTTTGTTCGTGTAGCTCCCGCTCTGACAGTACAAAGGCCCCGTCACCGTCGCTCCCATAACGGTATGCGCCCACGCACTGTCGCTCGCCGTTGTGCCGATGTAGACGCCGGTGGCGTACGTATTGCCGCCGATCATTGAGGTGCCCCCGCCGAGATAGAGCTTGAAATAGCCGTCAAGACCCGCGGGCGTCGTGGCGGACCATGTACCCCCGTATTTTCCGATTTCCGCGGTGCCGTTTGCATACCCGCCGGCGTTTGCGCCCAGGATGTAATACTTGGAAGAGTTGCTGCTGGCATCAATAACAATCCAGTAAGTCTGGCTCGGGCTAAGTACCGGCGTGGACGGCATCGTCACCGTCACCCAACCGAAATTAGCGGTCACGGTCGCCGCTGAAAGCGTGCTCGACATAAGCGAATTCGTTCCGGGGCTCCCGCCATTGTCGGTCACGATTCTCACAACGGCGTCGGAGGGAGCCCCGACTTTCTTCAGGTAGAATTGAATGTTATTCAGCGGCACGGCGGACGAGATTTTGAAACTCTGGGCGACATCTTGCGTTGCCGTGGTATTCGCGAAAGTTATGCAGGTGGAGCTTGTGCAGGAAGAAATAGAGGGACTGTCGTTTACCTGGTCTGCGGAGACCGCCGGAGGATCTGCGGCGACGGCCGAACCGGTAATATGCACGCCGGTCGTCGCGTGGATATTGCCGTTTGAATAGACACTGCCGTTAATGGTTGCTCCCCCGCTGAGGACGAACCCTCCGGTGCCGGTCTGTACTCCATACCGGAACGAGACGATATTGCTGTTGATGCCGACATTGGCCTTAACTGTCTTCTCCGCGGTCGGGTTCGTGCTGTTCGGCAAGTATCCCGTCACTGTAATCAATTTCGTGTTTGAATTAACGCTTGAGACGGTCACCGTGAACACGCCTCCTCCGAGCGGCGTGTTGCTCTCTCCGCTGTATGAGGGATTTTGATTCAGCTGATATGCCGCTTCATCCATGCCCGCTTCGGCAAGTGCGAGCGCTTGCGCGCTTGCGACGCTCATCCGCGCGCTGCGCGCGGATGAGGTCACGAAGTTCAGATACGCGGTCGCAACGGTGAAGAAGATACCCATAAAAACGAGCGTCAGGACGAGGACATACCCTCGAGAAGTTGCGGGATGATGGGAAAAGGAGTGCATAGGATTAATAATTACGCAGGTTGATCTGCTCGCTCTCTTGGTCGGAGAGCACACTCTGCTTCACGCTCGTTTGCGTCTGCACGTCGACCGTCGTGGAGCTGACCTTGGTGAAGTCGGTGTTGTTGTAGGTAAACGTGAGCGACTGCAGGGTGGTGCTCAAGAGTTTCGTGCCGGGTGTGCGCGCGCTCGAAGCATTTGTTTGCAGAAGACGGTAGGCGTTTGTTCCCACGGAATAGAATGCCGCATAGTCATGCGCGTTCGCGATGATGTCCCCCGAACTGTCTACGGAAGGAATTTCCAGAACGAGCGAGGTGGACGCAGAGGTGTAAGTTCCGCCCGAGAACGCATAGGACTGGAGCACGGCGTCAGCAGGAAGCACGAGCGACTCCGCCTCGCGGATGACGGTACTTGCCGAACCGGAAGATTGTGCGGAGGCCTGCTCGTACGATGAGGAATTGTTGAAGGTGTATATCATGAGTGTCAGAGCAATCATCATAATGACGCTGATAGCGACGACGATAATCGTTTCAATAAGAGTGAATGCTCGGTCAAAATGCATCATGGCAGGCCTCCTGTCTGAGTGATGAGCGTGGAAAGCGATACGGTGCTTGATGCGCTTGCGCCCGCATCCAGCCACACGACACCGACGGTCACCTGTGCCGTCTTCGCGTTGTAGGCGCTCACGGTGAGTGTGGTCGTCGCTCCCGGAGGGAGCGTGCTCATAAGACTGTCCGGAAACGAGCCGTTTGGCGGGAGTGCAGCATAACCGCCGCCGCGCAGACTCTCGAGCTTGTTACGGGCGATAGAGAGTGCAATGCCCTGGCTCTTCGACGTCCGCACGAGCACTCCGCTCCGAATGACCGACTGGAGCAAGAGCAGCATGACGCTCATGATGAAAAGAGAGACGACGACCTCAATCAATGAAAATCCGCGTGCGGGGTGTATGGCCATGCTACATAGCCGAGGAAAGCTGGTAAATCGGCGCGATTATTGAAACCGCAAACACGCCAACCATGGCGCCAATGATAAGCATGAGGAGCGGCTCGATGATGGTCGAAAGATCTTTTGTTTTTTGAGCGACATCCTCCTCGTAAAATTCCGCGATCTGTTTCAGCATCTCGGCGACCTTGCCGGTCTCCTCTCCCACCGCGAGCATGTCGCTCATCAAAATAGGATACAGGTTCGTGTGTTCCGAGAACGAGGTAGAGAGAAGCTCTCCTTTTTTCACGTGCGCTTCGGCTTCTTCAATCACTTTTGCAAATGCCTCCGCATGCACGACCGCCTTCGTTATGGAGAGCGCATCCAGGACCGGCACGCCTGCCGACAAAAGAGAAGAAAGCGTGCGAGATGCGCGTGCGGTATAGGTCTCGCGTACGAGCTCGCCGATAACCGGCAGGTGGAGAGCGGTGGCGAGAACTATTCTGTTCCCGAACTTTGATCGCACGAAAACATAACTCCCCACGACAAGCGCGATAAGCGCGATAATGACCAGCGTGACGTTCGCGACCATGAAATCCGAGAGAGCGACAATAATGCGTGTGGCGAGCGGCACTTGCACGCCGAGCGAGGTGAAGGTGCTGGTCAAGGTCGGCACGACATAAATGAGCATCAGGATGCCCACAACGAGAACGGCGGTGATAACGATAGCCGGGTATATCATCGCACCTTTGATCTTGCGAACGAGTTCTTCCGAACGCTCCATCTGGACGGCGACGACGGTAAGCGAGTCAGCCAAGGAACCCGACTCTTCACCCGCCCGCGCCATTGCGACGAATATTTCAGGGAACACCTCCGGGTGCAGTGCCAGCGCTTCGTGGAACGAAGAGCCTTTTTTCACCGATTCCGCGAGGCTGGTGGCGATCGCTTTTAGACGTTTATTGCTTGACTGCCGCTCGATGACCGAGAGCGCGCGCGAGATGGAGAGCCCTGCCGAGAGCATTGCGGAAAGGTTTTTGGCAGTGCGGATTATCTCGGTGCGTTTTATCCCCGTGCCGATGGATATATTGAAACGGGATAATGCCCCCAGACTGAATCCGTCGCGTTCCTCAATGGCGATGACGAATCCTCCTTCGTTCCGCACTTGTTCGTAGACGTCGAAGCGCGAAGGCGCATCGACGGTTCGTACTTCATCCGGCACGCCTTCTTTCCGTACGGTAATGCGGAATTTCATACTTATTCGGATATCGCGCGCAGGACTTCTTCGAGACTGGTGATGCCGCGTGCCGCTTTGTAGAGGCCGTCCTCGCGCATCGTGAGCATGCCCTCCTTTTTTGCCTGCGCTTCGATGGCGTCCGAGGTGCTCGAGTGGAGGATGACCTCGCGGACGGCCGGTGTAACGGCAAGGACTTCATGAATGCCGATACGGCTTTTGTATCCGTCAGCGCACTCGTCCGACGGTATCGGATGGTAGAAATTAATGTCATCGAGCGTAGAACCGGCTTTAATGAGTTTTTCGTCCCGGAGCGCTTTGAATGCGTTATTGAATGATTCTTCATCGGCAATCTTCGTACGCGTTGTCGCATCGAGCGTATACGGGTCCTTGTTCTCGCAGAGCTTGCGTACGAGCCGCTGCCCCACGATGACGCGGACGGTGGAAACGAGGAGGAACGGCTCCACACCCATATCGATAAGGCGCGGAATAGCGCCGGCGGCGCTGTTGGTGTGGATGGTTGAGAGCACTAAGTGGCCGGTGAGTGCGGCGTTGATGGCGAGAGAGGCTGTCTCGCTGTCGCGTATTTCGCCGACCATGATGATGTCCGGATCTTGGCGGACGAGGGAGCGAAGTCCGTTGGCGAAGGTGAATCCTATCTGCGGGTTTACCTGCGTCTGGTTCACGCGCTTCATCTGGTATTCGATAGGGTCCTCGACCGTCGAGATATTTACATCCGGCTGGTTCAGAATATCGAGCATCGTATAGAGCGTTGTCGTTTTGCCGCTTCCCGTCGGTCCCGAGATGAGGATGATGCCGGTCGTCTGTTTGAGCGCGTGGTGGATGCGCTCCATATTCTCGCCATGGAGCCCGAGCACATCAAGCGTGAACCCTTCGCCGGTCTCGCGCAAAAGACGCATAACCGTTTTTTCGCCGAAGAAAGTCGGGAGTATTGAAACGCGGAAAGAAACGCGGTCCGCCTCGGTCTCCATTTTGAACCGGCCGTCCTGCGGAAGGCGTTTCTCGTCGAGTTTCAGATTGGAAAGCACCTTGATGCGCGCGACGATGCCCGCCGCTGCGGCTTTGGGCAGCGTCATCGCATCATGGAGAATGCCGTCGATGCGATAGCGCACGAGCACTTGGTCCTCCATCGGTTCGATGTGGATGTCGGACGCCCCCTGAACGATGGCGTGCCGAAGCAGGGTGTCTACAATGCGCACAATCGGCAGGTCCTCCGCCATCTTCTTGAGATCTTCTCCGGAGAGGTCCTTATTTCCTTCCCCGATGACGCGTATCTTCCCCGCTTCCGCCGAGATGATGTCCCCGAACTCGTCTTTGAGCGATTTCTGGTACTGCAGGAGAGCGTACTTGATGCTTTCGGTATCCGTGAGACGGCTCAATATCTTGAGCCCCGTCTTCTTGCGCACTGAATCGACGCTCGCGAGGTCCTCGACGTCGAGCATCGCCACTTCAAGCGAATCGGTTCCCTTCTTGTACGCGATGATGTTGTGCGTGCGCGCAATCGGCTCCGGAATGAGGGCGAGCACCTCGACCGGAATGCGATGATCCTTCAAATTGACGAACGGGATGCCGAGCACATACGCCTGGATGCGCCGCAGCGCGTCCTCGGTCAGAGAACCGCGTGAGACGAGAATGTCGCCGAGCGACTGCCCTTTCTTCTTCGCCTCATCATCGGCAGCGTCAATCTCTTTCTTGGCAACGAGGCCGGAATCGATGATGAACTCTTTCAGTTCCCCTTCCGAAACGTGCATATACCGTAGAGTATAGCGTGCCCTGCCCTCCGTGAGACGCGCATTTCACACATTATTGACGCATGGTGCGTATCTGGTATACTTCTAGGTACCTGAATGTCCGCGGCGCGGGCTTTCTTTATAAAAAGTGCGACATACACAATCCATATGATAGACCTCAAAACCATCAATGCAGTGCTCGGGGAATTCGAGGATCGGGGCATCAGCCGCGACACAATGATAGACGCCATCGAAAGCGCGATGGCCACCGCCTACAAGCGCGAATACGGGAAGCGCGGGCAAGTCGTGCACGCGAAACTCGATCTCAATACCGGCACCATCTCCTTTGAACAGGTAAAAACCGTCGTCGATGACACGACGGTGCGTTTCCCCGCACCCGGTGAAGAGCTTCCCGAGGAACACGCGCATGCGCACGCCTACCACGCAGATGAGGAACAGCTCGAAGAAGGCGAGCTTCCTCGTTTTGATCCGGAGAAACACATTCTTCTCGAGAATGCCAAGCTCATCAAGCGCGGCGCAAGTGTCGGCGAGGAGATTATCTTCCCGCTCGAGCCGCAGGACGACTTCGGCCGCATCGCGGCGCAGACCGCGAAACAGGTGGTCATCCAGAAGGTGCGCGAGGCCGAGAAACTCTCCATGATGGAGGAATTCGGCGAGAAGAAAGGCCAGATAGTGAGCGGCATCGTGCAGCGCATGGAGCGCGGCGCTATATTCGTCGACCTCGGCCGCACGACCGGCATCATCCCCTACGAGGAACAGATACCGGGCGAGCGTTATCGCATGGGCGAGCGCATCCGCGCATATCTCTACGCGGTAGATGAGGGTTTCCGCGGCGTTTATTTGCGCCTTTCCCGTGCGCATCCGAAGTTCGTCGTGAAGCTCTTCGAGATGGAAGCGCCGGAACTCGCCTCAGGCGCCATCGAAGTGAAGGCACTCGCGCGCGAACCGGGCAGCCGCACCAAGATTGCTCTCTCTTCGAAGGACCCGCATGTGGACCCGGTCGGGTCTCTGGTCGGCCAGCGCGGCGTGCGCGTTTCGACCGTCATGAGCGAGCTCGGCGGCGAACGCATCGACATCATCGAATGGAACGACGACGCGAAGGAATTCGTGAAAGAGGCGCTCTCCCCCGCCACGCCGATAGAAGTCGTGCTCGACGAAACCGACCATCGCGCAACCGTCACGGTTGCCGAGGATGAACAGTCGCTCGCCATCGGGCGCGGCGGCCAGAATGTGCGTCTCGCCGCGAAACTTACCGGGTGGAACATCGACATTGTCTCTACCGGCGGTACCGAAGTTGCGGAGTCCGACGGCGAAACGGTGGCGATGGCTCCGGCGGAGGGAACTCCTTCCGAAGCCGCTGGCGTGATGCCGACCGAGAGCGCCGAACTCATTACGGGCGCGGCTTCGGAAGTGACCGAGCTTCCGGCTGAAGAGGAACTCGCCGAACTTCCCGCAAGCGATGAAACGGTCGCGGACAAAGAGGAAGACCGCGACAAAGCGAAAGACGAATAAGCCCTTATCAGGGCTTGCTCCCTGCGTTCGTTCGAAACAAACCGGATGCCTATTTGTTTCTCACTCACTTGGTAGTAAAATACTCTTACATTATGAACTTGCTGCATGATATTGACCCGGGAACGAAAGAGGAGATGAGCGTCATCATCGAGATACCGAAGGGCTCGCACAATAAATACGAGATAGATAAGAAGACGGGCGTCATCAAACTCGATCGCGTGATGCACAGCGCGCAGGATTACCCGTTCGACTACGGCTTCGTGCCGCAGACGCTGTGGGACGACGGGGATGCGCTTGATGTCGTCGTACTCACGACCTACCCGCTTGCGCCGGGCATCCTCGTCGAAGCGCGGCCTATCGGCATCATGCACATGGTCGACGGCGGCGAGGCGGACGAGAAGATTATCGCCGTGGCCGCGGGCGACCCGCGCTACAAAGAGGTGGAAGACATCAAAGACGCGAATCAGCATGTGCTGAAGGAAATCGCGCACTTCTTTGCGACCTACAAGCAGATTCAAAAGAAAGAAGTCGTCGTCGGCGAATTCGAGGGTAGAGATGCCGCACTTTCCGCATTCGAGCGTGCGCGAAAGATGTATAACGATAAAAAATAACTATGGACGACGAAAAAATGCTTCCGCTCGGCGAACCTACCCTGCATTTCCCTCCTCCGGAGAAGCCGGTCACGGCGATGCCTGGAATCGTCAAACCGGTTTCGAAACCCGCAACTCCCCCTTCGTTCCCCGGTGTGCCCTCGCAAAAGCAACAACAGTGGGGCGTCGTCATCTCTATTGTCATCATCGTGCTCATGGTTACTATCGGCGCGTTCTACGCGTGGGGTCAGCGCATCGCACAAGACCGCGCGCTCCTCGCACCGGCAACCGCTCAATGAAAATTTAAGTTATATACCGTATGAACAAACACACACAACCGCGCGCGTCGATGCTCGTCCCGATGGTCATCGAGAAGAGCCAGTTCGGCGAACGCGCCTATGATATTTACTCGCGCCTTCTCAAGGAGCGCATCGTCTTCCTCGGCGGTCCCATTGACGACGATGTGGCGAACCTCGTCATCGCCCAGCTCCTCTTCCTCGAAGCGGAAGACCCGAAGAAGGATATTTCGCTCTACATCAATTCTCCGGGCGGCTCGGTCACGGCGACTCTCGCGATGGTCGACACCATGAACCATGTGAAGCCGAATGTCTCGACCGTCTGCGTCGGCATGGCGGCGTCCGGTGCGGCCATTCTTCTCTCTGCGGGAGAAAAAGGCAAACGCTTTTCGCTTCCGAATGCGGAAGTGATGATCCATCAGCCGCACGGCGGCGCCGAGGGCCAGGCGACCGACATTGAGATTACGGCGAAGCAGATACTGAAGCTCCGCGCCGTACTCAATAAGATACTTTCGAAGAATACCGGCCAGTCGCTCGCAAAGGTTGAGAAAGATGTGGAACGCGACTTCTTCATGACTGCGGACGAGGCGAAGAAGTACGGCCTCGTCGATAAAGTGTTCAACTAATCGAAGAGAAAGCGGCATAACGCGCGGGCTTCGCCCGCGCGTTTCGTTTGTGGTAAGGTCTACCCATACCGCCCCACCGCCCGATTGATCCGATCGTCCCGCCGGCTGACCCTTTTAGAACCTCATCCCGCCTTCGCACTCGGTTGCGGAGCCGGAATAACAAAATGGGCGTATGTCACTCAACATCATATTGATAATGCTTGCGCTTTCGGGCGTCAGCGGCATCGCGCTCGGCTATGTGCTGCGCGTTCTCATCGGTCTTGCGCAACGCGGTTCGGTCGAGCTCGAGACTAAACAGAAATTGCTCCAGGCAAAAGAGCAGGCGGCAAAAATATTAGCCGACGCGGAATTCCGCAGTGCGGTCGTGGAAACGGAACGCCTCGCGCCGGTGGAGGAGCGAGAGGAAAAGATTTCTTCTCGGGAGGAGCGTCTCGCATTGCGCGAGGAATTTCTCGATTCCCGCCAACGCGATTTGGATGAAAAAGAAGTTGAAGTGCGCGGTCGCGAACAGCAAGCCCTGCATGCTTCGAGAGAGGCGGAAAATCTCACCGCGCAGCGCTCGAAAGAACTCGCGAAAGTCGCCCATCTTTCCGAAGACAAGGCGCGCGAGGAACTTTTTTCTGAAATCGAACACTCCTACGAGGAAGCGATACTTTTGCGGCTCCAGAAGCTTGAAGCGCACGGCCGCGAACGCCTAGAGGACAAGGCGCGCGCTATCCTCACCACGACTATTCATCGGCTCGGGAACGCGGTGAATGCTGAAGTTATGTCGCTCTCGGTCGTATTGTCTTCGGACGAGGTGAAGGGGAAGATCATCGGGAAGGAAGGCCGCAACATCAAGGCTTTTGAACGCGCCACGGGTGTCGATGTCATCATCGACGATATCCCGGACCGTATCACGCTCTCCTCGTTCGATCCGCTCCGCCGCCATATCGCAAAGATTGCGCTCGAGAAACTTATTGCCGACGGCCGCATCCAGCCGGCTAAAATAGAAGAGACGGTAGAGAAAACGAAAGCCGAGGTGGCGGATATCGTGAAGCAGAAGGGCGAAGCGGCGGCGTACGAAGCGGGCGTTGTCGGGCTTGACCCGAAGCTTACGGCGCTTCTGGGGCGCCTGCACTTCCGCACGAGCTATGGCCAGAATGTACTCCAGCATTCAATTGAAATGGCGCACATCAGTGGCATGCTGGCGACCGAGCTCGGCGCTGACCAGGGCGTCGCTCGTACTGCCGCCCTCCTCCACGACATCGGGAAAGCGGTTGACCACGAGGTGCAGGGTACGCATGTGGAGATCGGCCGCCGCATCCTGGAGAAATTCGGGATGGATAAGCGCATTATTCTTGCGATGCAGTCGCATCATGACGAGTATCCCTTTGAAACGCCGGAAGCGATCATCGTCCAGGTAGCGGACGCGATATCGGGAAGCCGTCCAGGAGCCCGCCGCGACACGGTGGACCGCTATCTCGAGCGCCTGGGCGACTTGGAGCGCCTCGCCACCGCCTTCCCGGGCGTGGAAAAGGTCTATGCTATCGCCGCCGGCCGTGAGATACGCGTTTTCGTGAATCCGGGCAAGGTGACCGACCTCGCGATGCACAAGCTCGCGCGCGATATCGCTAAGCGCATACAGGAAGAGCTCCGCTATCCGGGTGAGATCAAGGTAAATATCATTCGCGAGAACCGCGTCGTCGAGTTTGCCCGCTGATTCCACGCTATCCCCGCTCTTCTGGCAAGGCTATTGCGCAATATGGCGCATTTCCTATACTTTCCAGCATACCCACCCCCATGAGGTCGTGGGGATTACCAATTAATTAGCAGATACTCATGAATAAAGCAGATATCGTAGACAAGGTGCACGGTGTTCTCGGTACCACGAAGGCCGATGCCGAACGCGCAGTCGAAACGGTCATCGATTCCATCGTCCACGGCCTCAAGGGTGGCGACGAAGTCTCGATCGCCGGTCTCGGCATCTTCGCAACGAAGGCGCGCCCGGCACGCCAGGGCAGGAATCCTCGCACGGGGGAGACCATTCAGATCGCCGCTTCCCGCACCGCGAAGTTCCGCGCCGCAAAGGCGCTCAAGGACGCGGTGAAATAGTATGCATTGCGACCCGACCGACGTTTAGTTTCTGTGCTCAAAACAAACGCGGCGCCGAGAGGCGCCGCGTTTGTTTTCGTTATTGCCCCGTTTTACCCATCAGTTTATCCAGTTCTTTCTTATTTTCCGCCAACCGCGCTATCGTATCTTTCAGCATTTTCTCTGCAAGAGGGAGCGGTAGACCTTTCTTCTGGTCCACTTTTATTTTTCGCTCAAGCTCCTCATCCGCCTTTATCAAAGCTTCCAGATTTCTTTGCTTCGCTATCTTTTGCTCCCAAGTATCAACCCGAGGGAGTCCGGGGATGTGGTGTCCGTCTCCGGTGTCTCGTCGCTCAAGCGAGTTCGGTGCCATATGCTTTCAGTGTACTCTCAATCAAGGTTATTTCAAATATTTCTTTTTATTTATTTTATCGGGGAGATACGATTCCTCATCATATTTTTCATATCCTTTGCCGTAATCCAGCTCCTTCATGAGTTTCGTGACCGGATTGCGGAGTTTCTTCGGGATGGGCAGGTTCCCGTATTCATGCACATCCGCTTGTGCGGCGCGGAGCGCGTTGTAGGAAGAGCGGTCTTTCTTCGCTCCCGCAAGGTAGGAGACGCCGTGGGCGAGGTTGATGGCGCATTCCGGATAGCCGATGGTTTTGCAGGCGCGGAAGACCGCATTTGCGACCACGAGTGCGGTCGGTTGCGCGAGCCCGATGTCTTCACTCGCGAATACGACCATGCGTCGCGCAATGAAAAGAGGGTCCTCCCCCGCTTCGACCATCCGTGCGAGATAGTAGAGCGCCGCATCTGCCTGCGACGCGCGCATAGATTTAATAAATGCGCTGATAGTGTCGTAGTGCTCTTCGCCTTTCTTGTCGTAGCGCAGATGCGGCGACTCGAGCGCTTTATTCAGCGTCCCGGTCGTCACTTCCCCGTAGAGCGTCTTCGCCCCTTCCATCATGCCGAGCGCTTTTCGTGCGTCGCCGCTCGCGTAGCCCAAAAGCCAATCAAAGGCATCCTTCCCCACTTTTATCTTCGTACGCTTGATGATGGCGCGAAGCGCTTCTTCGGAAAGCGGCTCAAGCACGAAGACGCGGCAGCGCGATAGAAGCGGAGAAATAATTTCAAATGACGGATTCTCCGTCGTCGCGCCGATGAGCGTCAATTCACCGCTCTCGACCGACGGCAGAAGAAAATCTTGCTGGCTTTTATTGAATCGGTGTATCTCGTCGAGAAAAAGCACTTTGTCTTTCCCTTTTGTGTCTTTGTCGATGATCTTCCGGATGTCGTCTTTTGCCGCCGACACCGCCGAGAGCTCGAAGAGTTCGGCATCGAGGGCGCGCGCGTAGATGCGCGCGATAGTGGTCTTCCCCGTCCCGGGCGGGCCCCAGAGGACAAATGAAAATTTATGTTTCTTTTCTATCGCGACGCGGAGCGGCTTCCCCTCTCCCACGAGGTGTTCCTGCCCGACGACTTCGTCGAGTTTTTGCGGTCGTATCCGTGCGGCAAGCGGTTCCATGCGGACATGGTACTCCTCTCTAAAACTTTGTGCGGACGGCGGGAGTCGGACCCGCGCTGATTGCTTGGAAGGCAACCGTCATACCGTTAGACCACGTCCGCATAGTGCGAGAATACCATTTTTGCGTTAGCCTTTGAACATGAAGCGTTTTGTTCCCTATCTCGGCATCGCCGTCGCTTTCGTATTCTTTACTCTGGTCATAGTATTTGCGAACCAAGTGTCCGTGGTACAGCCGCCGGCCGCAAGCAATACACCCGTCGCGTCCTCAACGCTCTCCGTGGAGCCCGGATTCGTTCTTCCGCCGATAACGCCGCCGAGTCTTGCACCCGCTACGAATACTTCAGCGGCATCCTCAGCTCCGGCGGCGCCTGTTCCAAAGAAAGTTGCACCGAAAACGGAGCCCACGCCCATACCGGTCGCAGCTCCCGTTCCGGCTCCCGTCCCCATTGCCCCCTCCGCGGGGAATGCCGCGCTTGATACTGCGGCGACCGCACTGCGCGGAGCGCTCGTGAACATTCTTTGTTATGTCCCGGCCGGCAGCGGCCTACACTCAATCTCCGGCAGCGGCATTTTTATCGATCCGAAAGGCATCATCCTTACCAATGCGCACATAGCTCAATATTTTCTCCTCGCGAATAAAGGCGCCTCTTGCACCATCCGCACCGGGAGTCCTGCCGCCGATGCGTACGAGGCCTCTCTTATTTATATTTCACCCGTATGGCTCAATGCGAATGCGAGCGTGCTGACGCAAGCATTACCGAGCGGTACCGGCGAATACGATTTCGGCCTTCTTGCCGTGACCAAGAGCGTAACTTCTAATGCGCTCCCAGATTCATTCTCTTCCCTACCGCTCGCGACAATGCCTCCCTCCGCCGGGACGCCGGTGGTCATTGCGTCATTTGGGGCTCAATTCCTCGAGTCGAGTCAAATACAATCCGACCTCTTCCCCACTATCGTGTTCGGTTCGATAAAGGACGTGTTTACTTTCGGTACGAACACCGTCGATGTCGTCGCGCTCGGCGGCTCCGTGGCCGCGCAAGAAGGTTCTTCCGGCGGCGGCGTTGCCGATTCTTCCGGCGCACTCGTGGCGACCATCACCACAAGCACGGTTACGGGCTCAACCGATACGCGCTCGCTGAATGCCATCACCGCTTCCTACATCCGCGCGGAATATGCGACCGAGATGGGAAGTGCGCTCGACCTTCTTCTTGCACAGCCGGTCGTTACCTCCGTTGCCGAATTTGCGGCCAAGATACCCATGCTCGAAGCGATTATTACGCCCCAACTGCCCTAAAAAGAATAAAGCTGATACGATACGAATAACGGGCCGGAGTATGCCGGTAGTACACCTGCTTTGGGAGCAGGCAGACCGAGTTCAATTCTCGGCGGCCCGATGATTAGACGATTTGCGGCAGGTAGCGGACGAAGCACCTGCCGTCGCGGCGGCGCAGCCACACTAAGACTCCATCCACTTGCCACTCCCCTTCCCAATTTTGTTCAAGGACATACCACTCGCCGGTCCGTGCCACCTTCCGTATCTTCGCTTCGTGCAAATTGAGTGAGGGATCATAGTCGTCCGCCGCATATTTCTCGTCGGGGAATTCGTCAGCGAGGATGGTCTTCACTTCAACAAAGTGCAGCGTATCTTCGAACTGCGCGATGATGTCGAGCTCTCCGGTTTTGCGCGCAATGTTGCGATCCCGAATCGAAAATCCATGCCTCCGGAGGTACTCGGCGGCTACTTTTTCTCCAAGGGCTCCAACCTCCTTGCGGGTCTTAGAAGAAACGTCCACGGCTTTTAGAAAAATGACCCATTTGCTCACTATTTCACGGACTTCTCAAAAAGTCCCCTGTCCTTTATCCCCAGTGTGCACAGGTTTGTCCACTTTCAACATAGAACCAAAAGACACGCAAAAATGGCTTAAAAGAAGCGTTTCGCGCGGGTGCAGACCTATCTGGTCTTTTAGCGCCTGTAACGTATTATGCAAAGACGCCCCGATGGTGAAACGGATATCACAACAGTCTTCGGAACTGTAGGTCCAGGTTCGATTCCTGGTCGGGGCACCACGGGGTGAAAACGTGCCGCCCAGACACATTTTCACCGCATACAAGAAAAAGCGGCTTATATACAAGCCGCTTTTTCTTTCCCAATGACATGAGATCGTGCCAAACAAGACACGAATGTGCCCGACCCGCACAAGAATCGAACTTCCGCTGACATAGGAATGACAAAGGCGCCATCTCTGGCGCCTCGTTCTGAAGCGGTAGCGGGCTTGTCATCGCCCATGTGCCACCACTTGCTTCCCTGTGGAAGTCATACCGACCCCTTTCGGGAACACTTGGATTATACCGTGCTCATCTCGCCGCATCCGGCTGGGCAAGCCGGAAGCATTTCCCCTCTCGACATCCGTCGCTGGCTTGGTACTGTACGGTGCAATGAAGGACTATGCCGCGTGGCACGTGAAGAAGGGAGAGATTGAAGCCAGAGCAACGGTTCCGGAGTTCAGCGAGCGGGATATTTGGTGGTGCAGCCTCGGACTCAATGTCGGACATGAAGAAGACGGAAAGAATAACGACTTCGAGCGGCCGGTCTGCGTGTTGCGGAAATTCAATAAGGACATGTTCATAGGACTTCCGCTGACCTCGGCAGAAAAGGACAGCCCGTATTACTTCCCCCACACCCTGCACGAGACAGCAGGTTCTATTATCTTGAGTCAGGGACGGCTGCTGAGCGCGAAGCGGCTGCAACGGAAACTCGGCCGCATGAGCCGAGGAAAGTTCGGTGAACTGAGAACCAAGTACACCAAGCTCTTCTAGAAAGCGAAAACCCACCTTGCGGTGGGCTCCCTCGGACGCCGGATGGCGATGTGTCTATACACTAGCAAATCGCGTGGCCGTGTCAATGGGTCCGTCCCCAGTGTCGCCTCCGCATGCTTGCCTTGGGACCATGGCTGAAGACAAGAAAAAGCCACCGTTCTGGAAACTCACCAAGTCCATAATGCCCGAGGACGCAAGCGAGGAGGAGCTCCTGGAAGCCGCGGCCAACCTGCATGAATTCATGCTGGTCGCGTACCGCATGTACCTTCGGCGTGAGTTCGAAGGGAAACTGGGAGAACTGAAGAAGGGACGGGAAGATATAGAGCCGTAGTTCACGACCCTGCCGCGAGCTCATCATTCTCACGATGGGCGTTTTTGTCGTTCCCAACACCTAATCCAGTCATGATCTTCTTCGCGAGTTGGCTGTACGCGACACAGTGCCGGCAACTTTTCACGGCTTGCGGTCGCGTCTGGCTGGTGCTTTTATAGTGGTGTGAAGTTCGAGATGTGCCTCGATGCGGTGCACATACGAGCTTGCGAGGATGTGCCCCGAAGCACGTCTGGGAGACGTGCGGCCAGGAATCGAAGACCTTGCGAGCATTTTATGGAGCGGAGCGAACAGAAAATCCGCAAGGTGTACTGAAACTGTAAGTTTCGATAAGCGTAATCGCGGTCCTGGTCGGGGCGCTAGAAAAATTAATGGGCGGCATGGTATCATATCGCCTAGCGCGGGTATGGTTCAATGGTAGAACATCTGGTTGCCAATCAGATGATGGGAGTTCGATTCTCCCTACCCGCACCGAGCAAGGCCAAAAGAAAAACACGAGTTTACTCGTGTTTTTCTTTTGCGCCGCGCGAGGTGTGGGTATGGTAATCAATACCAGCACGAAGAGGATGAGCAAGGAGCTTTGAAAGTATGTGCTACGATTTGGAAATGAAATATCGCGTTCCGGATGAAGTCGAGAAAGTTGGGAAGGGCTTGCGCGACGCAGGCTTTGAATCCTATTTGGTCGGCGGATGCGTCCGCGACCTTATTGTTGGCCGGGAACCAAAGGACTGGGACATCACCACGAATGCCACGCCGGAACAGATTCAGGACGTATTTCCTGACTCTTTTTACGAGAATGACTACGGCACCGTCGGCGTAAAGACCGATTCGGAGGACCCGCGCCTCGCGATAGTTGAAGTCACTCCCTACCGCACCGAGTCGGAATATTCCGACAAGCGCCGGCCGGATTCCGTTATGTTCGGCACTTCCCTGCTTGAGGATCTTGCTCGACGCGATTTCACCATCAACGCCATCGCCCTTGATGATTCTAAAGGACATATTGTTGACCCTTACGACGGTCAAAAGGACATAAAGGACAAACTAGTGCGGGCGGTTGGGAACGCGTCGGAACGCTTTAATGAAGACGCCCTGCGCATGCTCCGGGCCGTGCGTTTGGTCGCCGAACTTGATTTCGGCATAGACGGAGATACGGCTGCGGCCATTAGCCAAAATAGCGAGCATTTAAGCCATGTTTCACGTGAAAGAGTAAGGGACGAATTGATAAGGATTTTGAATTCAAATAAGCCGATGAATGCGCTCGTTCTTGCGCAGCAACTTGGCATTCTGAAATTCATTTCAGCAGACCTCACTCGCGGCATCGGCATCGAGCAGAATCAGGCACATAGCTACGATGTCTTTGAGCACCTCATGCGCAGTATGCAGCACGCGGCTGATAAGGGTTGGGACTTCGATATACGCCTTTCTGCCCTTTTCCATGACGTATCCAAGCCGGAGACTCGCTGTTGGTCTGAAGAGAAGAAAGAATGGAGCTTCCATGGACACGAGGTGGTTGGTTCACGTGTAACGAAAAAAGTCCTTGAAGACCTTCATTTTTCACGCGAAACAATTGATAAGGTCGTTAAACTGGTCCGCTGGCATATGTTCTTTTCCGATCCGGAGCAGATTACCCTTTCGGCCGTGCGCCGGATGATAAAGAATGTCGGTGAGGAGAATATCTGGGACCTCCTTAACCTGCGCATATGTGATCGCATAGGTACCGGACGACCAAAAGAGCAGCCATTTCGCTTCCGCAAATACAAGGCGATGGTGGAACATGCCCTCCGAGACCCTATTTCAGTGACGATGCTGAAGACGGGCGGGAAGCATATCATGGAGAAGTTCCACGTGAACCCCGGACCGAGGATCGGCTGGGCGCTTAATGCGCTTCTTGAGGAAATACTTGATGATTCCGCCAAGAATACCGAGGACTATTTGGATAAAAGGACCAGTGAATTACTCGCTTTATCTGATGAGGAGCTTAGAGCCCTGGGGGAGTCGGGCAAAAAGAAACGGGAAGCCGCAGAAGATGAGGAGGTACGCCAGATAATGGAGAAACACCATGTTTGTTAGAGCCCGCCAAAAACCTCATCTGCTGCGTTGCGGACTCCGCTCCTCGCTCACCGTACCTTTCAGTACGGCTCAGCTCAGTGCTCGTCCGCGCCTTGCATCTGACGGTTTTTGATCAGGCTCTTTTGTTCCACGTGAATCAGTTATATGTGAAATAAGTTCCACGTGGAACAGTCATAGAATAAAAAAACTACCCAGTTGGGTGACCGTTGGCGGGGTAGGAGCTTGGGGCGTTAAATGGTGCCTACGATCGAGATGTGGGTAGCTTTTTGTTTTGCATACTTCGTGCACTTTCACGTGGAACACCGTGCGCAATGTTTAAGTCGCGGATCGCCGCGGCGTAGGCAGGCGCCTCATGATGTGCAGATTGATGCCGATGATTAGAAAGAACAAGAAAGAGCTACGCCAGGGGTAACTCCTTACCGAAGTAACTAGCCACCGCCTGTAAAGTACAGAATAGTCTACTAAAGGACAATGTAAAGGACACCCTGTGGACAAGTGTCCTTTATCTATGCGAGTGTTATGGTACCCACTTCGCAGGAGTACCTGCTACGGGGCATCAGTCCTCTCGAAGACTCGAGGCTGAAAACAGTTCCTATCTCAGAGTTACTGAGATGGGACAGTGGTCGGAGCCGTAAATGTCGGGGTGAATTTCGGCCTTTTTGATGCGCTTCATAAATTCCTGCGCGACGAAGAAATAATCAATACGCCAGCCGACATTGCGGTCGCGCGAGTGAGTAAACATATCCCAGTAGGAGTAGGAGTCTTTGGTATTGGGGTGAAAATGGCGGAACGAGTCCACATAGCCGGCGGCAACTACCTCGTCAACCCATGCACGTTCTTCCGGCAAAAAACCGGTGTTTTCCTCATTCTCCTTCGGCCGGGCGAGGTCTATTTCTTCGTGAGCGGTATTTACGTCGCCGCAGAATATGACCGGCTTTTGCTTGCGCAATTTCTCTGCGAAGGTGAGGAAGGCGTCGTAGAAGCGCAGTTTGTAGTCAATGCGTTCCGGACCCTTGCCGCCGTTGGGAAAATAAGCATTGAGAAGCCAAAAGTCCTCATATTCTGCGCCGATGAAGCGGCCCTCCTGGTCGAACTCCTTAATGCCCATGCCGTAAATAACCTTCAGAGGTTCAACCTTTGAGTAGAGCGCGACGCCGCTGTAGCCCTTGCGCACTTGGCAGGAAGAAAAGAATGCCGAATAGCCGGCAGGGGAGAGGAACTGTTCCGAAAGCTGGTCCGGATTCGCCTTGGTCTCCTGGAGGCAGAAGATATCGGGCTTCACGCCCTTCAAAAAAGATTCCCAGTAACCGTCGTTCGCGAGAGAGCGCAATCCGTTCACATTCCACGAGACGATACGCATATGGAAGATAGTAGCATGTGGGTTTATACTCATCCCGGCGGTCCTTTGCAGAGGAGGAGCATATGAAGATTTCGAACGAAGCGATTCGTGCAACTTATCTCGGGCCCGGGGAGCTTCGGTACTACTCTTTGGACGATCTGAAGAAAGCCGCAGAAGATGCGGACTTCACTGACTGGGGGATCTGCGAGTACAACTCCCACTACTGGGCCGGGATACGGGTGTCCGTAGAAGGGAAAGATGCCTTGCGCCTGACTCTTTTTGAAGTGTTGGAGAAGAGAGATGAGGAATACGGCGACTGGGGGGACGAAGAGGTCTATCTCATGGTCGGAGTTGACGAAGACTCGCACGCATTCAAGTGGTACCTGCTCAATGAAGAAGAATTTCAGAGAAACGAGGAACATTATGGGGGCTGTTCTTAGGTATCGCGGCGCTCGCCTAGAGCGCTGCTTCTTTTAGTGCCCGATATCAGTCTGGAGGCGTCAGCAACAAAAACGCTTCACGGATAGTTATAGCCGGTAGACAATTGGGAGGAGGAAGGGCTATGTACACACATCATAACGAGGTGAATCGCTTGTTCGACGAGACACTCGTGCACCTTAAGAAATTAGGTAAGCCGGCGTTTCGGGAGTACCAGATCTTTGCAGAAGTGCTCGGCAATACACAAGAGCGGCGCGAAGCGTTCTTGAGTTTTTTGCACGACGTATCAACCTGCCCGCCAGAAGTGATTCGATGGTGTCAGCGGCAGCTCAATACGCATCTGTCAGTAGTGAAATAAAGAGCGACCACGGTCGCTCTTTTGTGTTAACCGCGGTTTTTCCCATGGAACTTCTTATGTATCTCGCGCAGATGCGAATCGGTAATGTGCGTATATATTTGCGTTGTGTTGATGGAAGCGTGACCAAGGAGCTGTTGGACCGAACGGATATCGGCACCGTTGCTTAAGAGGTCGGTCGCGAAGGCGTGGCGGAGCGTGTGCGGCGTGACGACGTTTGTGATGCCGGCACGCGCGACATACGCTTTTAAGTGGCGCTGGATGTCTCTTGGAGTTATGCGGTGCGGTTTGTTTGGCCGGCCGTCGACGAAGAGCGCCTCCTCCATATCTTTGCGGGCTTTCAGGTAATGACGCACAGCCTCCTTCGCAGCGCTTGAGAGGAAGACGACGCGCACCTTCTCGCCCTTGCCGCGCACGGAAAGTTCGTCGCGCGAGAGGTCCATAGCGGAATTAAGCGCGCAGAGCTCGGACACGCGCAGTCCGGTGGAGAAGAGAAGCTCCAGGATTGCGCTATCGCGTAGATACGCGGTTTTTTTGTACTCGTCTGTTTCTTTCGCACAGGCATCGCGCGGTGCCCTCATAAGCCGCTCGAGCTCGGCGGAAGTGATGAGGTCGAGCTGGCGCTCGGGCAGCTTCGCGAGCTCTATCTTCTCCGGGGAAATGGCGTCGATATCGCGTTTTCTGAGGAATTTCAGGAAGGCACGAAGCGCAATCATGTAGTAATTCTGGGTGCGGCGCTTCATCGTCCCGCTGCCGACATTGCCTGAGCGTTGAGTGCTTCCAGGTTGCCGGTTCAACCAGAGCCTGAACTCGCGCACGTTCTGCTCGGTAATGTCGCCCACGTTCTTAATCTTCATCTGTTCGAAATAGCGGGAGAGATAGCGGTCGTAATTCTCGATAGTCTTCACCGCGCGGCCGCGCTCTATCTCGATGTATTCAAGAAATTGGCGCTTAGCAGCCTCGGCGTTCATAAGGAAAGTATACCAATAATGTGCGCACTTCGTGCCGGACGCGTATTCCGCGACACTTGCGCGTTTAAGCAAGGCGTGGTAGGGTAGAGGGACTCATGCTTACTACAAAGAAAAAGGCGGCGGTTATGAAAAGTATCGCCCGGCACGACACTGACACCGGCTCGCCGGATGTGCAGGTTGCGCTCCTCAGCAAGCAGATTGACGAACTCGCGAAGCACCTCAAGAAGAACCCGAAGGATTTTCACTCCCGCCGCGGTCTTCTCCAAATGGTCGCTAATCGCCGCTCGCATTTGCGCTACCTCGAAACGAACGACAAGCGTCGTTACAACGCGCTCATTAAGAAGCTCGGGCTCAAGAAATAACAGCGCCTTTTTCTGGTATCATGAGTAAGCGGCTATAGCCGCGATTTAATAGGTTTATTTTTCATAGTAATTATTTTTACTTCCCCGCGAGCGAGAGA
>VFSW01003006.1_pt1 | contig 25285 bp, 26 predicted proteins | sample 5358111 | NCBI WGS metagenome assembly VFSW01 (sample SAMN11554181, study PRJNA540505) | mine drainage metagenome | isolation source: sediment from site ElyBrook_90M | place: USA: Ely Copper Mine, Vershire, VT | collected 2017
GCCCCACCCGGCCCGCCACCAGATTCTGCGCGATGAACAACATCAGCATGGCGACCGCGAGGCAGCATAAAAACAGCCATTGATCCTGATTGAACGGCAGATGCAGCGGCACCTTGGGCTTGTCGATCTGCAAGCCGGTGGTGCCGCCGGTATAGGCGTCGAACCCTTTGTAATTGAGGATACCGGGCATGGTGACGGCCAGCGCGAAAGTCGCCAGCGCCAGATAGAGCCCCTCCAGCCGCAGCGCCGGCAAGCCAAAACCGAAGCCCGCGATAAAACAGACGGGTGCCATGAGCAGCACTGTCAGCCACCATGGCACGCCGAAATGCACCATCAAAATCGCCGCGCCATAGCCCCCAATGGCGAAAAATGCACCGTGCCCGAGCGAGATCGAACCATTGAAGCCGGTAAGCAGGTTGAGGCCGATCAGCGCGATCATATAGATCAGCACCTGCGCATATTGAAACAAATGATAGCCGCTGGAGTTGAAGGCCAGAATAAGGCCCACAGCCAGCGCCAGGCCGAACGCCCAGGCCCGGCCACCGCTGTGCTTGGGGCTGCTCGCAATGTCGGCCTTGATCTCTGCAACCGCACTCATCGCCCTAAACCCGCGTCACGATAGAATGGCCAAATAGGCCGGAAGGGCGAAACAGCAACACAGCGATGATCATGGTCAACGCGACAGCCAGTTGCAATTGCGTGCCAACCAGGTAAGCGCCCACCAGATTGACGCTGACGCCGACGATCAACCCGCCAAGCACCGCGCCCCATGGATTGTTGATGCCGCCCAGCACCGCCCCGGCAAAGCCGTAAAGCAGCAGCGAACTCATCATTGAAGGATCAAGATAGACGATGGGTGCGGCCATCATGCCCGCAATGGCGCCGACGGCGGCCGCCAGGCCCCAGCCCAGCGCCAGCATCCAGCCGACCCTTATGCCAACGAGGCGGCTTGATGCCGGATTTTGCGCTGCCGCCCGCATCGCAAGGCCAAGCGGCGTGAGCCGGAAAAACGCCCAAACCGCGCTCATCACCACCAATGTCACCAGCAAAATGCCGGATTGGTGCGAGGACACCAGCGGATTGTTGAACCAATTATGTTCAGGGAACGGCGAGGGGAATTCCTGCAATTGATAGCCGAAAATCCAGCCCACCACACTGTCAATGATGAACACCAGGGCGATGAACACAATCACCACCGTCAGCACCGGTGCGCGTGCAAAGCGGCGGATGATCACCCGTTCGATCAGCACGCCAGCGCAAAACGACAGGATGACGGTGAGGATGAAGGCCAGCCAGTAGGGCATGCCATGCTGGATCAGCAGCCAGGCTAGATAGGTCGAGGCCATAGCCATTTCGCCCTGGGCAAAATTCAGCAGCGAGGTTGCCTGATAAATCATCACCAGCGACAAAGCGAGAATGGCGAAAATGCCGCCCATCGCGAGGCCGGAAAAACATTGGTTGAGGAAAGCGGTCATCGACGTCGTCCCTCAATAGCCAAGATAGGCGCGGCGCACCGCATCATTGGCGCGAACCAGGCTGGCCGGTCCCGCCAGCGCCAGCGTGCCCGTCTCGATCAGCACGGCATGACCGGCAAGATCAAGCGCCGCGCGGGCATTCTGTTCAACAATCAGCAGGCTCACTTTGCCGTCCCGGTTGATCTGCCGCAGCGTCGCAAAAATATCTTTCACCACCAGCGGAGCTAGTCCAAAGGACGGCTCGTCCAGCAGCAGCAGACGCGGGTGGAGCATCAGCGCCCGGCCAATGGCGAGCATTTGCTGCTCACCCCCTGATAGCGTGCCAGCCTGCTGGGACAGCCGTTCTTTCAAGCGCGGAAACAGCGTGAAAACCTGCGCCAGATCATCGGCTACGGCGTGTCTGTCGCGCCGCACATAAGCGCCCAGCGTCAAATTTTCCGAGACGGTGAGACTGGCAAATGTGCCGCGCCCGTCCGGCACATGGGCGATGCCGCGCCGCACAATATCCTCAGTGGCCAGCCGGCTGATGTCGCGACCCTGAAACACAATCGCCCCGGTGCGTTGGATCATGCCGCAGAGCGCCCGCAATATCGTGGTCTTGCCCGCGCCATTGGCCCCGAGCAGCGCGGTCACGCCGCCCTCTTCCACCGTGAAATCAAGCCCATGCACCACCTCCAGCGCGCCGTAACCCGCCTTCAGGCCTTTGACATCAAGGAGCGCGGTCATCAGGCGTCATCTCCCAGATAGGCTTTGAGCAGCTGTGCGTCGGCCTGCACATGCGCGGGCGTGCCGTCAGCAATCACCCGGCCAAAATTCAGCGCCACCACTTGATCCGACACCCGCATCACCAGATTCATGTGATGCTCGACCAGCAGCACCGCGACCTTGCGACGATCACGGATGGCGCGGATTTCGGTGATGAGCCCCTCGACTTCCTCGTGGTTGAGGCCAGCGGCGGGCTCATCCAGCAACAGCAAACGCGGGTTCATCGCCAGAGCGCGGGCCATCTCGACGCGTTTCCGTGTGCCAAAAGGCAATTGCCCGACGGCACGCCCGGCAACGCCGCCGAGGCCGAACTCCTCGACCAGACTTTCGGCGCGCGCCAAAATGAGTTTTTCTTCGGCGCGCTCGGCGCGGCTGCGCAGCGCTGCGGCGATAAAGCCAGCCCGCCCCAAACCATGCGCGCCGACCATGACATTTTCCAGCACGCTCATTTCATCAAAAAGCGCGACGTTCTGAAACGTGCGGGCAATGCCGAGCCTCGCGATATCGTGACGGCGCAGCCCCAGAAGCGATTGGCCAGCAAATACAATGCTGCCCGCTGAAACCTCGTAAAGCCGCGACAGACAATTAAACAGCGTGGTCTTGCCCGCGCCATTCGGGCCAATCAGCCCGCAGATTTTCTCAGGGGCTAACGAAAATGAGACATCCTTGAGCGCGACAATGCCGCCAAACCGCACGCTGACACCGGCAACATCAAGAAGCGATGCCGCGCCACTCATGCGAAGCGCACCCCAACCAGGTGGTGCCAACGCACCCATGCCCCATCAGCCTTGCGCAACGCCATGTTCCCCGATTTATGTTTTTATCGTTGTTTCATGATGCAACTATGTCGCATCGCTGGCAAGGGCCTTGGCGAGGCGGCCTGACAGCCTGCAGTTTTGAACGCACGCATTGCCCGCACCCGGCGCTTCGGCTATACCCACGCGGAAATGCCGCTCTTGCGGCGCACAGCGGAGTTGCATGAGATGGGTTTCAAGATCGCCGTCGTCGGGGCCACGGGCAATGTTGGTCGCGAGATGCTGAAAATTCTTGATGAGCGGCAGTTTCCGGTCAGCGAAGTGGTCGCGCTGGCCTCCGCGCGCTCCAACGGCACCGAAGTTTCGTTTGGCGACAAGACCCTGAAGTGCAAGGTGCTCGATAAATATGATTTTTCCGACACGGACATTTGCCTGATGTCGGCGGGTGGCGACGTGTCAAAGGCCTGGTCGCCGCGCATCGGCGCGCAGGGCTGCGTCGTCATCGATAATTCGTCGGCCTGGCGTTACGATGCCGAGGTGCCGCTGATTGTGCCCGAGGTCAATGCCGATGCGGTGGCCAGCTTTCATCGCCGCAACATCATCGCCAACCCCAATTGCTCGACCGCCCAACTCGTGGTCGCGCTGAAGCCGCTGCATGACGCGGCCCATATCAGGCGCGTCGTGGTCTCGACCTATCAATCCGTGTCGGGCGCTGGCAAGGACGGGATGGACGAACTCTTCAACCAGACCCGTGCCACCTTCATGCTCGGCGAGATCAAGACCGGCAAATTCCCCAAGCGCATCGCCTTCAACCTCATTCCGCAGATCGACGTCTTCATGGAAGACGGCTTTACCAAGGAAGAATGGAAGATGGCCGCGGAAACCAAGAAAATCCTTGATCCCAAGATCAGGCTCACCGCCACCTGCGTGCGCGTGCCGGTGTTCATCTCGCATTCGGAATCGGTCAATGTCGAGTTCGACAAGCCGATTTCCGCAAACGAAGCGCGCGAGATTTTGCGTGCCGCTCCCGGCGTGCTGGTCATCGACAAGCATGAACCTGGCGGCTACATCACCCCGCATGAAGCAGCGGGCGAAGATGCGACCTACATCTCGCGCATCCGCGAGGATACGACTGTCGAGAACGGCCTCGCCTTCTGGTGCGTCTCCGACAACTTGCGCAAGGGCGCGGCACTCAACGCCGTGCAAATCGCCGAATTGCTGGTCAACCGCAAGCTGATCAAGCCGAAAGCCCGCGTCGCGGCTTGAGATCAAAGCAAGGCCAACTCACCCGTCAATGCAAGAAGCGCGACGACGAAGCAACCCATGGTTTCGGATAAACCACGGGTTGCCTTGATGCGCGCATCCTCGATGCTCTATTCTTGTCCATACCCTGGGCAAGGCTGGTCTCGTGGTCACCTTTACAAGCTGAACCCGCCGTCGATCACATGCGTCGTGCCCGTGGTAAAGGCCGATTCATCGCTGGCGAGATACACCGCCAGCGCCGCGACTTCCTCGGCCAGGCCAATGCGGCCCATCGGCTGACGATCAACGAAATCCTGCCGCGCGGCGGCGACGCTTTTCTTGTTGATGGCGGCAAGGTCGACGATGCGCTGGTCGAGCGAGGGTGATTCAATCGTGCCGGGACAAATGGCGTTGCAGCGGATACCCTTGCGGATGAAATCCTGCGCCACCGATTTGGTAAGGCCAATCACCGCTGCTTTGCTGGTACCGTAGATATAGCGGTTAGGTGCTGCAATGATTGACGACACCGCACTCGCCATGTTGACTATGGAACCGCCACCGCGCGTCAGCATGGCGGGCAAAAACGCCGCAATCATCCGGTGCATGGATTTGACGTTGAGATCAAAGGCGAAATCCCATTCATCCTCCGTGGCATCCAGCACCGTGCCATGATGGACGAAGCCCGCACCATTGAACAATATATCGACGCCGCCAAGTTCCGCCGCCAGCGCTTTCACGGCGGCGGTGGAGCGCACATCAAGCGCACGGCATTGCGCTTTCAGGCCCTGCAATTTGCTGGCGTCAAGGTCGGTGGCGATCACCTCGGCACCCTCGGCGATGAAAGCTTCTGCCGTCGCGCGGCCAATGCCCTGACCTGCCGCCGTCAACAGCGCCCTTTTGCCCTTGAGCCGATCCCCCGCCATTATGATACTCCCTTTTGCAGTCTGTTGATTTGGCCACCATGCCGGTCAAAATTGTCCGGCGCAAGCCAGGCCTCGAAGGCGGCGCGGCGCGCGGGCCAGTCGCCGTCCAGCATGGCAAACCAGGCCGTGTCACGATTTTGCCCCTTGACGATCATGTGCTGGCGGAAAGTGCCCTCATAGCTAAAGCCAAAGCGGAGCGCGGCGCGGCGCGAGGGCAGGTTGAGCGCGTTGCATTTCCACTCAAACCGCCGATAGCCAAGCTCGTCAAAGGCCAGACACGCCAGCAAATACACCGCCTCGGTCGCCATGCGGGTGCGTTGCAACGTCGGACTGAACAGGATCGAACCGATTTCAATGACGCCATTGCCCAGATCGGCGCGCATCATCGCAAGATGACCCAGTGCTTGACCGTCCTCGCTTGCGACAACCGCGAAGAACACGGCATCCGTCTGCGTCGCTTGGGCGTCGATATAGGCTTCGAAGGCAGCGCGGTCGGCAAAAGGCCCGTGCCACAACCAGCGCCAGAGCTCATCGGTGCCCGGCCCGCATACCAGGGGAAACAGCGCGTCGGCGTGCTTCGCCGCCGACAGCGGCTCAAGCCGGACATGGCGCCCTTGCAGGACCGCGCGCGGCACAGGGCGGGCGGGCCTGGTTCCCGAAAGATCCTGCATGCTCACACCCACCCGGCCAATTCGCGCTTCACGACAGACTGGATGACGTCCATCCCCTCGGGGCTGGCATTGAGGCAGGGGATGGCGGCAAAATCCTCGCCGCCACCTTCCTTGAAATAATGAGCGTTTTCAACGCCAATCTCTTCCAGGGTTTCAAGGCAGTCAGCCGAAAATCCCGGCGTGATTACCGCAAGGCGCTTGACGCCCCGCGCGGCAAGCGCCTTGATGGTGTCGTCGGTAGCCGGTTTCAGCCATTGCGCTGGCCCGAAGCGCGACTGGAAACTCATCGGGAAATCTTCGGCGCTCATGCCCATGGCCTCGCGCAGCAAACGCCAGGTTTTGACGCAATGGCAATGATAGGGATCGCCTTTCTCGAGATAGGCTTGCGGCACGCCATGAAACGAGGCGAGCAGCATGTCGGGCTTGAAGCTGAGCTTGGCGAGATGGCCACGCAGCGAAGCCGCCAGCCCGGCAATATAGGTTGGCTCATCATAATAGGGCGGCGCCACCCGCAAAGTGGGTTGCCAGCGCATCGCTGACAGCACCTCGAAGGCCTTGTCGCAGACCGTCGCCGAGGTCGCGGCAGAATATTGTGGATAAAGCGGCACCAGCAGGATGCGGTCGCAGCCCTGCGCCATCAGATTGTCAATGCCCGTTTTGAGCGCCGGCTTGCCGTAGCGCATCGCCCATTCAACCACGACCGCCGCGCCTTGCGGCCCGAGTCCGCCAGCAGCCACCCAGCCGCTCAGCGCCTCAGCCTGCGCGCGGGTGACGGTTTTCAGGGGGCTTTCGTCGCGCTCGTTGTTCCAGATAGAGCGATAATCCTTGCCCTTGCGCCCCGGACGGGTCGTCAGAATCACCAGATTGAGGACCAGCCACCACAGCAGCCGGGGCGTCTCGACCACCCGGCGATCCGAAAGAAATTCCTTCAGATAGGCCCGCATCGACCAGTAATCGGTGCCCTCCGGTGTGCCGAGATTGACCAGCAAGACGCCAATGCGTCGCGCTTTAACGACCGGATGGCCGGGTGGCAGCGGGCTGGCGCCCTCAAGCAAAACAGGCGCTGGCGTTTGAATATTCATGATGTCGAGTATCCCTGCGGCGGCGTGACGGCGCCGCACCTCGCCCTCACATGGGGCGCAGACGCGGCGCTGTCGAGGGCGAAGTGGCGCGGCAGCCGCGCTGCGCGCCTACGCCAATTGGCCGAGGATACGATCTGCCCCGGAAATATCCGCCTTGCCGGGAGCGTCTTCGACGTTGAGCTGCGTCACAACGCCGTCTTCAACCAGCATCGAATAGCGCTGCGAGCGCAGGCCAAGGCCGTTGCCAGAGCCATCCAGTTCCAACCCGAGCGCTTTGGCGAAATCACCATTCCCATCCGAGAGAAACTCTATCTTTCCTGTGCCGCCTGTGGCCTTCGCCCACGCATCCATGACAAACACATCATTGACGCCGGTGACGGCGATCGCATCCACGCCCTTGCTCATGAAAGCATCGCGCTGGTTGAGGAAGCCTGGCAGATGGTTGCGGTGACATGTGGGTGTGAAAGCGCCAGGCACAGCAAAAAGCACGACTTTTTTGCCCTTGAACATCTCGTCAGTGGTCACGACTTTCGGCCCTTCGCCGGTCATGACACGAAACTTGGCTTCAGGAAGTCTATCACCGGTCTTGATGGTCATTACGATGTCTCCGCGGCATGTGGTGGAAAATACCAACCTCGCAGCCATGTTTAAGGCTTTGATGGGCTCGCGTCGAGAGTGCCACGCCATTCAACAGGGCCTGATTTTCCAGTCGCGGTAAAGCGCACCGGCACAAGGGTGGTTTTGGGATGGGTGGGCGCACCGCTCAGTGTCAGCCTGAAGGCCCCGTCATCTCCTTCCGGCTTCGCTGTGACATAATAGCCATCAGGCGGCTCGACAAACAAATGCGTGGCCGCGATGCCAATTTTTTGGGGTTGGAACAACCACGCAGGCTTGCCCACCCCCGGCGCACGCGTCGTTGCCGCCGCCAAAGCCGCAGGCGCAACAGGGCGCGAGCGCGGCACTTGAGCGCGCCAGGCTGCAATATCGCGCGCGTAGGGGGAAGTTACCGGCAGCATGGGGAGCGCCAAGGCCAGGTCAGCATGGAGCGGCGCACAGATTTGCGCGCATGCGGCGTAATTCAGCACCAGCCGCAAGGATGCCGGTTGCCCCGCCGTGGCGGCAGTGACCCGCACGGGAAAAAGCACTTTGGTTTCATAACCAAAAGCTTCAATATTGCCCGCTTCAGTCAGGTCGTGCGGCGCTGGATAGGCCACAGTCGCTGTCGCGACATTGCTGGAGGCCTTGAAATCAAAATCGGGAGGTACACCTGTCTCGCCGGGCGAGCGCCAATAGGTCACTTCCCCCGGATCAAGTCTGATCTCGACAGCGGCCTGCCAGGCGCCGTCAACGGGGCCGCCAGCGACGACCAAGCGGGCTTTGGCCCCGGCCCCCGCCACCCATGGCGAAGCAAAGCTGTCTGCAGATGCTGCGGCGGGCGAGCCCAACAGGGCCGAGATCGCCAGAAAAATTGAAATCTTGCTCATGACGGGTGTTTAGCCTGCAAACAAAAGCGTTTCCAGCCACGAATGCGTGATACCAGTGCCGGACATATTTTTCCAGTTGAGCTTCCGCGCTCAACTGTGCATGATCAAGCCATGCGTGGACGACTGACACTTGAAGGTGGGTATTTTGACGGGCAGGTGCTGATCGCCATGCCCGGCATGGAGGATCCACGCTTTGCCCGCAGCGTGGTTTACCTCTGCGCCCATAGTTCCGAGGGGGCTATGGGACTGGTGATCAACCAGCGCCGCGACGATGTCAGCCTGCCGCAATTGCTGGTGCAATTGTCGATCATTGATGAGGACGACATGATCCGCCTGCCCGCCAGCGCCGAGCGCCTGTCCGTGATGCACGGCGGCCCGGTTGAAGGCGAACGCGGCTTTGTCCTGCACAGCGCCGATTATTTTGTCGGCAACGCCACCTTGCCGATCAATCAGGAGGTCTGCCTGACGGCAACCCTTGATATCCTGCGCGCCATTGCGGCAGGGCGAGGGCCGCGCCGCTCCATGCTGGCCCTTGGCTATGCCAATTGGGGGCCGGGCCAGCTTGATGATGAACTCCAGCACAACGGCTGGCTGACCTGCCATGCTGACAGCAGGCTGCTGTTCGATACGCCGGTCAACCGCCGCTACGATCTGGCACTGTCACGCCTCGGTGTCACCGCGGCGTCCCTGTCGAGCGGCGCTGGCCACGCATGAACCACCAGACGCCCGGCTCTGAAACCATAACTTCCACAGCCCTGACGCTCGTTGAGCATCCTTCGCGCAGCTTTGTGCTGGGCGAGATGCACGCCCGGCCCTTCACGGATATGGCACTACCCCAGCACATCCGGCACTTTGCTTTCATGGCCGATGGCGCCGCCAGGACACGCAGCCGCCAGGCGCTGCGGGCGTTTTGCATGGGCCACGGGCTGCCCCAGCCGCCCTCCGGTGCCAAATATCACCGGATTGACCTCGGAGCCATGGTGCTTCGCTGGGAGGGCCACAGCGAATTTACCACATTGACCTTTGAAAGCCGCGGCACGGCGACCGATCAGCCCTTTGCCCAGGCTTCCGGCGACATCGACGCCGTGATGGGAGAATTAGGCCAGCCCGGCCCCCTGCTGGTGAAAGTGGCGCTGGAGCTTTTCGAGAGCGCCGCGCCGGATGCCCTCGCCGCCCTGTTTCCGCCGGGCGAGGTTGCCATGGCCAGAAACACGACGTCTTCGGCAATTTTCGCCAGTGATTTTCAACCCGATCACGCTGGCTTCGTGCGCATCGCCATTGCCGCCGACGGCCTGTCGCCAGCCGCCGCGGGCGCCTTGGTGCAGCGTATTCTGGAGATCGAAACCTACCGCACACTTGCATTGCTCGGCCTGCCGCAAGCCCAGACGCTGGCCCCGGTCATCAGCGCTATCGAGCATGATCTGCCAGTCATTTTTGACCAGATTCGCCATAACGCGACGCTCGATGCCAACCGGACCATTCTTGACCGTCTGACTGCGCTTTCAGCCCAGCTTGAACATGGCGCCTCGGCCAGTTCCTTCCGCTTTGGTGCCACCCGCGCCTATGGCGATCTGATCTGGCGACGCCTGAAAGTGATTGGCGAAGTCACTGTTTCTGGCCACACCAGTTGGAGCGGCTTTTTTGCGCGCCGCCTTGAGCCCGCTATCCGCACCTGCCGCGCGATCGAGCAACGCGGCGAAGAATTGTCCCGCCGCCTCAGCGGTGCCGCCCAATTGCTGCGCACCCGCGTCGAAATCGAGCTTGAGACCCAGAATAGCGCGCTTTTGGCCAGCATGAATCACCGCGCCCAACTGCAACTGCGCTTGCAGCAAACCGTCGAAGGCCTGTCGGTGGCCGCCATCAGCTATTATGTTTCCAGCCTTGCCGAGCATCTGTTTGAGGGGCTGAAAGCCTACGGACTGCCGATCAATCCGATCATCGCCACGGCGCTGTCAATCCCGGTGGTCCTGCTCGTGGTCAGCGCGCTGGTCTGGCGCATCCGTTCCTCGCATCACGACGCCTGACTCACACTGGCAGGCGCACGCTGGCGCGCAAACCGCCCGCCCCGCTTTCGCCCAGCACCACCTCGCCGCCATGGCCCCGCGCGATATCGCGGGCAATGGCGAGACCAAGCCCGGAATTGCCGACATCCTGATTGCGCGCCTCATCAAGCCGGTAAAATGGCCGGAACGCATCCTCGCGCCGTTCCGGGGCAATCCCAGGGCCATCATCATCGACATGCACGCTGACAAAGCGGGCGTCTCGCACAATGGTAATCTCGATATGGCGGCCATAGCGCAGCGCATTGCTGACGAGGTTGTCAAAACAGCGGCGCAGCGCGTCAGGCCGCGCCTCAAGGCTGGCATCGCCAAACAGCTCAATGCTGGCGCGCGTGCCATGGCGCTCCGCATCGGCGATGATCGTCTCGAGCAATTGCCGCAGTTCCACCCTGACCACCGGCTCTTGCACATCGCCGCGCGCGAAGGCGAGATAGGCCTCCAGCATCCGCTGCATTTCCTCGACATCGGTGCGCATTTCCTCGACATCCGGACTGGCCTTGATCAGCGCCAGCGACAGTCGGAACCTTGTGAGGATAGTGCGCAAATCATGGCTGACCCCGCTCAGCATCGTGGTGCGCTGTTCCATGGCCCGCTCGACACGGCGCTTCATGCTCAAAAACGCATAGCCCGCCACCCGCACCTCGCGGGCGCCCGAAGGCGCAAATTCATGGTCGCGGCCCTTGCCAAAACTCTCGGCAGCATCTGCCAGGCGCAGGATCGGGCGAATCTGGTTGCGCAGAAAAACCGTCGCAATGGCAATCAGCACTGACGCCGTGCCCAGCATCCACAAGAGGAAAACATGCGAGTTCGAGGCATAGGCGGCGCTGCGCCGCGCAATCACGCGCATGATCGCATCGGGCAACTGGATGCGGATTTCGATGAAGCTCGATTCCCCCACTGTATCGAGCCAGAACGGCCGGTGGATCTGCGAGGCGATTTGCTGCGACAGCGCCTCGTCAAGCAGCCCAAAAAACGGCTTGGGCAGACGTGGCTGCAGCGGCCCTGGGGGCAGTATCGTGACATCCATGTCCATGCGTTTGCGGGCAATGGCCCGCAGCAGGCTGTTGGCATCAGGCCCTGGCAAATGTTCCCGCACATCAATCAGTGCGGCGATTTCCTGAGTCAGAACCCGCGATAACTGGAAGGTCACGAGTTGCCAGTGCCGTTCCATAAAAAAGAAAGTCACAAAGGATTGCAGCACCACCATCGGCACAATGACGATCAGGAGCGAGCGGGCAAACAGTCCTTTGGGCGCTGCCGTGTAAAGGCGGCGCTGCCCTGCCCGCCACCAGCGGCCCGGCATTCCAAGATAATCGCCGAGCGTCAGGCTCATGGCCGAACCTGATCAGCCCGCGTTACCTCGCCATCCAGCACCAGCCGATAGCCGGTGCCCCGCACGGTTTGCAGATAATGCGGGTTGGCCGGGTCAATCTCGATCTTGCGTCGTAACCGGTTGACCTGCACGTCAATCACCCGTTCGGTCTGGTCTGAGGGGCCACCCGCCAACTCCTCGCGGCTGAGCGTGCCATCCGGCGCGGCGCAGAATTGGCGCAGCATGTCGCGCTCCCGTTCTGAAAGCTTGATCTGCTCCTCGCCCCGGCGCAATTCCCCACGCTCGATGTCAAAGGCCAGATCGCCGAAGGTGACACTCACCAGACGCGCTGGCTGGCTCAACGGACGGGCGCGGCGCAGAATGGCCGCGATGCGCAACGACAATTCGCGCGGATCAAACGGCTTGGCCAGATAATCATCGACACCGGCCTCAAGCCCCTTCACCCGGTCGGCAGGTTCCCCCCGAGCCGTCAGCATGAGCGTCGGCAATGCCGAGGTCGGGGGCGGCTGCGACCGTAGCCAGCGCGCGAAAGCCACACCGTTTTCGCCCGGCAACATCACATCCAGAATGATCAGATCAAAGGCAAAGCGATCCAGCATCCGCCGCGCCTCGCTGGTGTCAGCCGCCGTGCTCACCCGAAAGCCCTGCGTTATTAGATAGCGCGACGCCAATTCGCGGATGCGCCGGTCATCATCGATCAGCAGGATGTGGTCGGCCTCATCCCGAAGCGGGGCTGCGGCGGCTTCGGTGAGTGCAGGATCGCTGGTCATCGCCCCTCCTCACATCTGATCGCGCATGGCATCAAGAAAGCGCATGGCCTGATGATAGCTCTCGGCACCGAGGCCAGCCAAGGCGCGCTCGAACCGCGCCGTCTGCACCTGCGCGAGCCGTTCAGCAAGGCTGTGGCCATCAGCAGTCGCATAAAGATGGCGCTGACGGCGATCTGCCGAGCCAGCCCGCACTTCGATGAAACCCTGTTCGACCAGCTCTTTCAAGACACGGTTCAGGCTCTGCTTGGTGATTTTCAGAATTTCAAGCAAGGCAGTGATGCTCAGGCCCGGCTGACGATGCACAAAATGCAGCACCCTGTGATGGGCACGCCCAAAACCATAGCCGATCAGCAGCCGGTCAGCATCGCTGACAAAATCCCGATAAGCGAAAAACAGCGCCTCTATCAGTTCATAGAGCGGGGGCTGAAGCTCAACAAGCGGCTGCGGCCACGCCACACCATCGCTACGCGGGGCTTTGCCAGAAATTTCCTCCATCGCCGCTGTCACCAAATTAAGTCAATAGTATTGACTTATTTCACCATTATGTCTTACCGTCAACGATAGCTGCTTCAACCGATCATGACCAATATCCGGGAGCGTTCTAACATGGCTTTGTCCTTCGACCAACGTGATGGCTTTATTTGGATGGACGGCAAAATGGTGCCGTGGTCGGAAGCGAAACTGCATGTATTGTCGCATGGTCTGCATTACGGTTCCAGCGTGTTCGAGGGCGAGCGAGCCTATGGTGGCAAGATTTTCAAGAGCCGGGAACATTCCGAGCGCTTCTTGAAATCGGGCGAGTTGCTGGATTTCACCATTCCCTATTCAGTCGATGAGCTCATGGCCGCCAAGGATGCTGTCGTCAGGGCCAATGGTGGCGGCGATCTCTATGTCCGCCCGGTCGCGTGGCGCGGCTCGGAAATGATGGCGGTGGCGGCACAGAATTCCACCATCCATGTGGCGATTGCCGTGTGGGCCTGGCCGAGCATGTTCGATACCGCGACCAAGATGAAGGGCATCCGGCTCGATATCGCGGAATATCGCCGTCCAGATCCCCATACCGCACCTTCTAATGCAAAGGCGGCTGGCCTCTACATGATTTGCACTTTGTCCAAGCACCGGGCGGAGCGGCGTGGCTATGCGGATGCGCTGATGCTGGACTGGCAGGGCCGCGTCGCCGAATGCACCGGGGCCAATGTGTTTTTCACCCGCGATGGCGCGCTGCACACGCCGATCGCCGATTGTTTCCTTGATGGGATTACCCGCAAGACCGTGATCGATCTGGCGCACAAGCGCGGCATGGAAGTGCATGAGCGCCGCATCATGCCGGAAGAATTGGCGGGCTTTAACGAATGTTTCATCTGCGGAACCGGCGCAGAAGTGACGCCGGTTTCCGAAGCGGGCCCGTACAAGTTTACACCTGGCAACATCTCCCGCACCCTGATTGAAGATTATACCGCGCTCGTGACAGCCTGAGCCGAGACAATCGCGTCACCGCGAAAATTGGCAACAGCACAACGAACCGGCGATTTCCAGAAATCGCGCGTTTGCTGCGCTGTGCCAACGTCCGTGCCACAAAGCTGTCACTTCTGACCGACGCCACCCTCATGCCAGCGCTTCAGTGCGGCTGCGTCGGCTTCACGGGCATCGACCCAATCCTGCGCGCAGCCCTGGCTTTTGTGTTCCTTCTTCCAGAACGGGGCGCGGCTTTTCAGAAAATCCATGATGAAATCGGTGGCGGCCAGCGCCGCGCCGCGATGCGAGGCGGCACAGATCACCGCGACGATGCGTTCGCCGGGCTGGATTACGCCATAACGATGTCGGATGACAATGCCCATCAGCGGCCAGCGCTGGGTGGCCTCTGCCGCGATACGGCTGAGCTCGGCTTCGGCCATGCCGGGATAATGTTCCAGTTCCAGGGCGCTGAGTTGCCCCTGTTCATCGCGGCAAAGGCCAACAAAGCTGGCGATGGCTCCAATATCAAGCCGTCCCTTGCTGAGCGCTGCCACGTCGGCGGCGACATCAAAATCGCCTGGCGCAACGCTGATGGTGATGGGGCAGGCCTCGACCATGCTCACCCCCCGGTCATGGGCGGAAAAAACGCCAGTTCGCGGGCTCCGGCAATCAGCGCGGTGCTGGGCACGTGCGCCTTGTCGAGTGCAGCGCGGATGCTTTTGCGGGCCGAGAAGGCATGGGCATAATCCTCGCCGCGCGCCACCAGAAAGTCGATCACGTCATCAACACTCCGCACCGCATCAGGCAGATCGAGTTCTTCTTCCGCCCGCCCGATGCGCTCGCGCACCCAGGCAAAATAAACGATGCGCATTGTCAATCGTCCATCACGTGTTTCAGGCCGGCCCGCATATAATCCCAGCCGCTATAAAGCGTCAGCAACGCCGCCAGCCACAGCAGCGCAAGGCCATAGGCAACCGTGTGGGACATGACGGCGTGGCCCGCCGGGCCGACAATCAGAAAGCCCAAAGCCAGCAATTGCACTGTGGTCTTCCATTTGGCGATTTTTGTGACCGGCAGCGAAACATGCAGTTCGGCCAGATATTCGCGCAGGCCCGATACCAGAATTTCGCGGCACAAAATCACGATAGCCGCCCAGATCGACCAGCCGCTGATCGTGCCAATGGCGCTCAGCGACAGCAAAATCGCGGCGACAAGCAATTTGTCGGCAATAGGATCGAGCATCCGGCCCAAAGTTGATTGTTGCTGCCACGCCCGCGCCAGATAACCATCGAAAAAGTCGGTTATGGCGGCAATGGTGAAAATAACAAACGCGACCCAGCGCATCCAGTCAGTATGGGGCGGCAGCAGAAACAGGCACACCAGCGGCACCGCCACCACGCGCCCATAGGTGAGCACATTGGGCAAAGCCCAGCGCTTGCTATGGGGGATCGCACTGGCTTCGTTCATCGTTGCAACCAACATGCTGGCAGCTTGCGCGTCAACCCAAAAACGCAACTCTGGGGCGCGGGCCTCACACTTTGCCCTGAAAAATAAAGGCGGCCCCCGCCAGAATCAATGCAAAACCCACAAACTGATGCCAGCCCAACGGCTGCTTCAGGATATAGGTGCTGAACAGCGCAAACACCGTGAGAGTGATCACCTCCTGAATCGTCTTCAACTGCGCGACCGAAAAAGTCGCGACGCCAATGCGGTTGGCAGGAACCGCAAGGCAATATTCAAAAAACGCAATTCCCCAGCTTGTGACGACGGCGAGCCACATGGCCTCGGTTTTATAGCGTAAATGGCCATACCACGCGAAGGTCATGAAAACATTGGAGAAAATCAGCAAGACCACGGGCAGGATGGCAGCAGTTCTGAAAATCGTCATGGGAACAAATACCTAATTCGCAGCGGGGGCCAATGCGTTAGACCGCAATTTTACGACCAGTTCAAGCTACCGGCCGCCCCCTAAAGCGACCGCCGCACCAGTTCCGCACCCTTTGCCAGGGCCGCGAGCTTGCCATAGGCAATCTTTGAAGAAATCGGCGCAAGCCCGCAATTGGTGCAGGGAAACAACCGCTCTGCGGGCACATAGGCCAGCGCGGCGCGGATGGTTTCAGCAACCTGTTCGGGCGTCTCGATCAGCGGGCTCGCCACATCAATCGCCCCGACCATCACATCCTTGCCCTTGAGCAGGCCCATCAGCTCAATCGGCACGCGTGAGTTGCGGCATTCCAGCGACACCTGGTCGATGCAGCTTTTGGCGATTACTGGAAAGGTCTGCTCGTAATGGCGCCATTGCGCGCCGAGTGTTTCTTTCCAGTCATTGTTGGCCTTGATGCCATAGCCATAACAAATATGCACCGCCGTCGTGCAGGCGAGGCCCTGCGCGGCGCGCTCCAGCGCCGACATGCCCCATTGCGCCACTTCCGCCATATAGACATTGAAGGCCGGCTCATCGAACTGCACAATATCGACGCCCAGCGCCGCCAGTTCATGCGCTTCCTCGTTCAACACCTCGGCAAACGCATGCGCCAGCGCGGCGCGGTCGCCATAATGCTCGTCGGCGATGGTATCGACAATGGTCATCGGCCCCGGCAGCGTAAATTTCAGCTTGTGTTTGGTGTGGGCGCGCGCGGCTTTGGCTTCGGCCTCATGCACCGGCCCCTTGCGGCGAATCGGCCCGGTGACGGTCGGCACTTCCGCCTTGTAGCGGTTGGCACGAATGCCCATCAGCGTCTTCTTGCCAAAATCAATGCCATCGAGATTGGCAAGAAACCCGTGCACGAAGTGAATGCGGGCCTGTTCACCGTCGCTGACAATGTCAATGCCAGCATCTTCCTGCAATTTGATCGCCAGAATGGTGGCGTCGATTTTGCCGGTCGCCAATGCATCGCCCTCAAGCCGCCAGGCTGGCCAAAGTTGCTCGGTTTCGGCCAGCCACGAGGGCTTGGGCAGCGAGCCCGCGACGGTGGTTTCTAGCATGAAAGTCTCCTGGATATGATGCAACAAGATCGGCGAAGACCTTGGCCCGGAACCTGTCAGCGCGCAAGCCGTGCTTTGGTTGCGGACGCACTGGTATCAGGCGCGTGCGCTGCGGCGGGCAATCGTCCAGAGCACCCGGTCAAGCGCGGCTTCGGCAAGCTGCGGCATGGTGCGGGTTGCGGCGATGGTTTGCTGCACGGCATCGATCGTCTGTTGCAGCCGCAAGGCGCTCAGCGCCTTGAGCTGGCCGGCGAGCGCCTGGCGCTGCGGGCCGCCGAAGCCCTGGCGCACCAGGCTTTGCAGGGCGGCATCCAGCGGCTTGCCAGCATCAAGTTCAAGCCGCGCCCGGTGGAGCGCCAAAGCCTGGCGCAACAGCAGGGGCAACACCGCGCCCGTGCCCCCGCCAGCCCGCAAGCGGCGCAACCGCGCATCCACCTCGCCAAGATCGCCCGAAAAAGCGGCATGAACCAGCGCTTCCACCGCCAGCAGCGAGGTGTCCGCGACAATGGCTTCAACATCGGCCAGCGAGACGCTTCCCTGGCCATGGGCGTAGATCACAAGCTTTTCCAGCTCGGCGCGGGTGGAGAGCCGGTCGGCCCCCAGATGCGCCAGCAAAGTCTCGCGCGCATCAGGGTCAAGCGCCAGCCCGGCCTCAGTGAACGTGGCATCAACCAAGGCTGCAATGTCCTGTTCGCTATCGGGATAGCAAATGATTGCGGCAGCGTTTTTATGGGCCTCGGCCAGCTTGCGCAGCGGCTGGTCGCGCTTCAAATCCCCCGCCTCCACCAGAATACGGGCATCCTGCGGCGGGTCATCCAGCAATTTTTCCAGCGCCGGGATGATGGATTTGCTGCCAAGATTGATATGCAGCAGCCGTCTGCCGCCAAACATCGACACCATATGGGCCGATTCAATCAGACCCAGCGGTTCGTCGGCGACATCATTGCCTTCAAAAACCTCAATCTCCAGGGGCTCGTCGGGCGCAGCCCGCAACCCGCGCCCCAGCGCCCGCAACCGTTCGCTGACCAGCCCGGCATCGGCGCCAAACACCAGAAACAGGATGGTCTCGGCAGGCGGGCGGGCGACGAAGCGGTCAATGTCGCGCGGCGCGATGATTCCCATCGCCGCTGATCAGCCGCCACGCGCGAAATAGGCGGCGATACGGGTGTGGATCTGGTCGGCCAGAATTTCCGCATTGCGCACTTCGGCATCCCGATGCGACGAGAGATTGCCATAGCCCTGATTGGTGCGATCATAGGTGACGAAATTCACCACATCACCGCTGACCAGCACCTTGTTGCTCTCGATATCAATCAGCTTGTAGTCAGCCCGGTCGTTGTCGGAAGCGGCCGATGCCAGCCCGGTCACCGTATCAACCAGCGGCACCCGCACCGCCTGACGCAGGTCAATTTCAAGACGATAGCGCGGCTTCACCGTTGAACCCGTGCCATTGAAGGCAAAAATCAGATCATTGCCAAGATAATGCCCGGTGCGGCCCGGAATCGGCTTGATTGCCACCGCCATCAGCGTATCGGGCAGTTTCCCGCCCATCGCCCCGTTGAGCGGACGAAAACACCCCGCCAGCGCCAGCGGTGTCAGCGCCGCCGCCAGCGCGCTGGCGCGCATCTTCCTAGACCACGACATTGATGATCCTCTGCGGAACAACGATAAATTTTCGCACCGGACGCCCCTCGAGCGCACGTTGAACCTTTTCCTGCGCCAGCGTCAAGCGCTCGATCTCGGGTGCGGCCATGTCGCGTGGCACGGTAATTTCATCGCGCCTTTTGCCATTGATCTGAATGGGCAGCGTCACCGTGTCTTCGGCCAGCAGTGCTTCTTCCAGCACCGGCCAGGGTGCACTCGATACCAGGCCTTCATGGCCCAGAACCTGCCAGCACTCCTCCGCAAGATGCGGCATCATCAGGGCAAAAAGCTGCACCAGAATTTCCGCGGCCTCGCGGAATGCCGCCCGCAGCGGTGCCGACGGCGCGTCGGTCTCGACCTTGCCAAGTTCGGTGCCGAGCGTGTTGGACAATTCATAAATATGGGCAATGCAGCGGTTGAAGCGCAGGCGCTCGACATCGCCTGTCACGCGGGCGAGCGCCTGATGCGCCGCCTTGCGGACCCTGAGGCTTGCCTCATCGCCCTCAGCCAGCGCGGCGGAACCCGGCGGCAGCGCAATGCCGGCCAAATCCTGCACCAGCCGCCACAGTCTTTGCACAAACCGGAATGCGCCCTGAACGCCCTCCTCCGTCCAGGCAACATCGCGCTCGGGCGGCGAATCCGACAACATGAACCAGCGCGCCGTATCCGCGCCATAAGTGCCGATGATCTCGTCCGGATCGACCGTGTTGCGGCGCGATTTCGACATTTTCTCGATCGCGCCGATGGTGACGGCGGCATTATCGCTGCGCCGCCAGGCGCTGCGCCCGGCAGGCCCGCTCTCGATGCGCACATCGGCGGGTGACAGCCAGTTGCCATCGGGCGCGGCATAGGTTTCATGCACGACCATGCCCTGCGTGAACAGGCCCGCGAAGGGCTCATCCAGCCCCACCAGCCCATCCTTGCGCATGGCGCGGGTGAAATAGCGCGAATAGAGCAGATGCAAGATCGCGTGTTCGACGCCGCCGATATATTGATCAACCGGCAGCCATTTATCGGCCATGGTCGGGGCGACGGGCGCATCGGCGTTGGCTGGATCGGTGAAGCGGGTAAAATACCACGACGAATCGACAAAAGTGTCCATCGTGTCAGTCTCGCGCCGGGCCGCTATGCCGCAGCGCGGGCACTTCACATGCGACCATGTCGGGTGCCGGTCGAGCGGGTTGCCCGGCTTGTCGAAAGTGACATCGTCGGGCAGCACCACTGGTAAATCGGCGTGCGGCACCGGCACCGTGCCGCAGGCCGCGCAATGTATCACCGGGATCGGGCAGCCCCAGTAGCGCTGGCGCGAAATGCCCCAGTCGCGCAGCTTGAAATTCACCTGGGCGCGCGCCTGCGGGCGGCCATCCAGAAGTTGCGCGGCAAGGCGGCGACCCACTTCAGCCTTGGCATCATTGATCGTCATGCCATCGAGAAAGCGCGAATTGATCATCCGGCCATCGCCATCATACGCTTTGGTGGTGATGACAAAGCTGGCCGGGTCCTGTTCGGGCGGGCACACAACGGGGATGTTGCCAAGTCCATAGGCATTGACGAAATCAAGATCGCGCTGGTCATGCGCCGGGCAGCCGAAAATCGCGCCGGTGCCATAATCCATCAGCACGAAATTGGCGACCCAAACCGGAATTTCGAGCGAGGGATCAAGCGGGTGAACCGCTTTGAGGCCCGTGTCAAAGCCGCGCTTTTCCGCTGTCTCCAGCGCCGCGACGGACGTGCCCATCTGGCGGCAGGATTCGATGAATCCGGCCAGCGCCGGATTGCCCGCCGCGCATTGTGCCGCCAGCGGATGATCGGCAGCCAGCGCAATGAATTTTGCGCCAAACAGTGTATCTGGCCGCGTGGTATAGACCTCGACCTCTCCCGGCGCGCCTGCAGGGGCGGCGAGTGCGAAGCGCACCATCAGCCCCTCCGAGCGGCCGATCCAATTGCGCTGCATGAGGCGGACTTTTTCGGGCCAGCGCTCCAGCGAATCCAGCGCGCTGTTGAGCTCTTCGGCATAATCGCTGATCTTGAAGAACCACTGCGTCAATTCGCGTTGCTCAACCAGAGCCCCCGAGCGCCAGCCACGCCCGTCAATCACCTGCTCGTTGGCGAGCACCGTATGATCAACCGGATCCCAGTTTACCCGCGACTTTTTGCGGTCAACCAGGCCTTTGGCGAGGAAATCGAGAAACATCGCCTGTTGATGGCGATAATAGTTCGGCGAACAGGTCGCAATTTCGCGTGACCAATCGAGCGACAGGCCCATCGATTGCAACTGGCCGCGCATGGTGGCGATATTGGCCCAGGTCCATGTTGCCGGATGGGTATTTTGCTGCATGGCGGCGTTTTCGGCAGGCATGCCAAAGGCGTCCCAGCCCATCGGGTGCAGCACATTGTAGCCGCGCGCCCGGCGATAGCGCGCCACCACGTCGCCCATGGCATAATTGCGCACGTGGCCCATGTGAATGCGGCCCGACGGATAAGGAAACATTTCCAGGATATAGTATTTTGGCCCCGGATGTTCGTTGCGGGTCTGAAATATATCAGCCTCTGCCCAGGCTTTTTGCCATTTGGCCTCGGTGCCCTGCGGTTCGTAGCGTTCAGTGGTCATGTCACATCGGTCTTGAGGAAAATCGGTTGGCGTGGCAGTGAGCATGAAAGGCTGGTGCGGTCAATGGCGAGCGACGTTGTGAGGGGCAAAGGCGAGAGCATGGATGCGGTTGAGGGCCTGAGGCACATCGAGATGCTCATGACGCGCGCCGCCCGCGATGCGGGGCGTGATCCGGCCAGCGTGCAACTGGTTTGCGTCTCCAAAACCCATGAAGCCGACGTCATCTTGCCGGTTCTGGCCGCAGGTCAGCGCGTCTTTGGCGAAAACCGGGTACAGGAGGCAGCGGCCAAATGGCCAGCGCTGCGGGCCCGTTATCCTGACATTGACCTGCATCTGATCGGCCCGCTGCAAAGCAACAAGGCCGCCGACGCGGTGCGGCTGTTTGATGTGATCGAGACGGTTGACCGCGAGAAAATCGCCCGCGCCCTCGCTGATGAAATGACGCGGCAGAACCGGCATCCGCGCCTGTTCGTGCAGGTCAACACCGGGGCCGAGCCGCAAAAGGCCGGAATATTGCCCGGCGAGCTTGCTGGTTTCATGCAGTTTTGCCGGCGCGACTGCGGCCTGAACATTGAAGGCCTGATGTGCATCCCGCCCGCCAACGAGCAGGCCAGCCCGCATTTTGCCTTGCTCGCCCGCCTCGCCCGCGAGGTCGGCGTCAGCGGCCTGTCGATGGGCATGAGCGGCGATTTCGCCCTCGCCATCGAGCTCGGCGCCACCGAGGTGCGGGACGGCAGCGCAATTTTCGGCGTGCGGGGGTGAGGAGCTGACGCATGCCTGCCCAGCCGATCTGCGCTGGCCTGGAGTGGGCTTATCCTCTAAGGCTGCGCGCTGAACTCCGGCCTGAAAGCTCCTTTCGCATGTCGCCACGCCATTTTGCCCTCGCCGCGTTGCTGGTGTGCCTGTGGGGACTGAATTTTGTCGTCACCCGTCTGGCGCTGGATCATATCCCGGCTCTGCTGCTGGTGGGCCTGCGCTATGTTGGCGGCGCGGCCTTGTGCCTGGTGCTGCCGCGCCCGCCCACCCGGCTGTGGCGGCTGGCCGGCATTACCGTGACCATGTTTATTGGCCAATATGTCTGCCTGTATCTGGCGCTTGACCTTGGGTTTCCGGCGGGCCTGTCATCCGTGGCGCTCCAGATTCAGGCATTTTTAACCATTATGCTGGCGGCGCTGGTGTTGCATGAGCGCCCCGCGCCACGCCAATGGTTCGGGACAATCATTGCCTTGGCCGGCGTCGGCCTGATTGCGGTATCGACCACCAAAGCTGGTATTCCGATGGCCTCGGTGCTGCTGCTGCTCGGCGCGGCGGGGGCCTGGGCTATCGGCAATGTCTGGATGCGCGGCGCGGGCCCGTATGATCCGCTCGGCATGATTGCCTGGATGAGCCTGGCGGCGCTGGTGCCCATGCTGGTGCTGTCGGTGATCTTTGACGGTGCCAGCCATGACTGGCAGGCCATCACCTCGATTAACGGGCTGGTTTTTGCCGAAGTCATTTATATGTCGGTGATTTCCACGCTCGGTGGCTTCACCATCTGGGGTTATTTGCTGAAGCGCTATCCGGCCAGCACCATTGCGCCGGTGACGCTGGCGGTGCCGGTCATCGGCGCTGCAGCCGCGGCGCTGATTTTGGGCGAATCCTTCGGGCTTTATCGGCTGGGTGGCATGGCGCTCATTCTGGCGGGCCTGCTGCTGGCCGCCATGCCGTGGCGCTTTGGCGCGCGCAAGGTCGCCGTCGTCAGTGCGCCTTGAGGCCGCGATTTTGGGAGGCGAGGATTTCTGCTTTGCCAAACGCGCGAGGCTTGACATGGCTGCAGGGCACGGCAAGCTCGCGTCTCCTGCCACCCGACCGAGCCCATGCGCCCTTCGCTGATTGATCCGCTGTTTGCCGAAGCCTCGCATCTGCCGGGCATTGGCCCCAAGACCGCCAGGCACTACCTGCGGCTGCTGAAACCGCGCGGCGGTATTGTGCGGGTCATCGACCTGTTGTTTCACCTGCCCATCGACGTGATTGACCGGCGCGCCCGGCCAACCATCGCCGCCGCCGTGGTCAACAGTGTCGTGACTCTGGCGGTTCGCGTCGTCGAACACCAGCCTCCCCCGCCCCGCTCGCGCGCGCCCTACAAGGTGCTGGTCGAGGATGACACCGGCGATTGCCTGCTGGTGTTTTTTCTCAGCAATCACGAATGGATCGAAAAAGCTTTGCCCAAGGGCGCGACTCGCTATGTGTCCGGCAAGATCGAACTGTGGGACGGCTATCGCCAGATGGTGCATCCCGATCAGGTGATGGACGAGGCCGGGCTGGCCCGCATGGATGCCATCGAGCCGGTCTATCCGCTGACCGAGGGCCTGTTTGCCCGCGCCGCCATCAAGGCTGCCCGCGCAGCGCTGGCGCGGGTGCCGCAGACCATGCCGGAATGGCTCGACGAAGCGTTGCTCGCACGCCGCAACTGGCCCGATTTCACGACGGCGCTGACCCATTTGCACAAGCCGGCGACGGCAGCCGATGTGCTGCCGGATGGCAAAGCCCGCACCCGCCTCGCCTATGATGAATTGCTCGCCCAGCAACTGGCCTTGCTGCTGGTGCGCCGCGCCGAGGTGCGCCCGGCGGGCCGCGCCGTCATCAGCGAGGGGCTCATCGCTGCCCGCGTCATCAAAGCCCTGCCCTATGCGCTGACCCATGCGCAGAGCCTGGCGCTGGCCGAAATCGCCGCCGATCTGAAGAGCGACCACCGCATGATGCGGCTGTTGCAGGGCGATGTCGGCTCTGGCAAAACCATTGTCGCCTTTCTGGCCATGGCGCTGGTTGCCGAGGCGGGACATCAAGCCGCGCTGATGGCCCCGACCGAAATTCTGGCCCGCCAGCACTTCGACCGGCTGAAACCGATGGCAGACGCCGCTGGACTGCGGCTCGCCTGCCTCACCGGACGGGACAAGGGCGCGGGGCGGGCGCGCCTGCTGGCTGACCTCGCCAACGGCAGTATTGATCTTGTCATCGGCACCCATGCGCTGTTTCAGGACGAGATAGAATTTCACGATCTCGCGCTGGCGGTGGTTGACGAGCAGCACCGCTTTGGCGTCGAGCAGCGCCTGGCGCTCGGCACCAAGGGCGGCAAGGTCGATGTGCTGGCCATGACCGCGACGCCGATTCCGCGCACGCTGGTGCTGACCCATTTTGGCGATATGGACGTGTCGCTGCTGCGCGAAAAACCGGCGGGGCGCACGCCGATTCGGACCAGTGCCATCCCGGACGAGCGCCTCGGCGAGGTGGTGGAAGGGCTGGCGCGCGCTCTCAAGACCGGTGCGCGGGTCTATTGGATCTGCCCGCTGGTTCATGAAAACGAAGAGCTTGATCTGGCTGCGGCCACCGAGCGCTATGCCGGTTTGGGCAAAATCTTCGGCCCGGATGTCGGCCTGATCCATGGCCAGATGCCCGCCCGCGACAAGGATGCCGCCATGGCGGCGTTTCAGGCGGGCACCATCAAAATTCTGGTGGCGACCATCGTGGTCGAGGTCGGGGTCGATGTGCCTGAAGCCTCGATCATGGTGATCGAACATGCCGAGCGCTTCGGCCTGGCGCAATTGCACCAGTTGCGCGGAAGGGTCGGGCGCGGGCAGGCGCACTCCTCCTGCGTCCTGCTCTATCACGGCCCGCTTGGCGAAATGGCGCGCAAGCGCCTGAAAATCATGCGCGAGACCGAGGACGGCTTCCGCATCGCCGAGGAAGACCTGGCGCTACGCGGCGAGGGCGAGATTTTGGGCACGCGGCAAGCCGGCCTGCCGACCTATCGCGTTGCTGACCTTGAGGTGCATCATCACTTGCTGGAAGTGGCGCGCGATGATGCCAAGCTTATTCTGGCCCGCGATCCACGCCTGGAGTCCCAGCGCGGCCAGGCGCTGCGGGTGCTGCTGCACCTGTACGAGCGGCGCGAGGCGATCAGGCTGATGCAGGCCGGGTGAGGCTGGCGCGCGATGTCATGAGGCTGAAACTCTTGGGTTTGCAGCAACGGTGAGGCCCACCCGCCGTGGCG
>VFSW01003007.1_pt1 | contig 25281 bp, 23 predicted proteins | sample 5358111 | NCBI WGS metagenome assembly VFSW01 (sample SAMN11554181, study PRJNA540505) | mine drainage metagenome | isolation source: sediment from site ElyBrook_90M | place: USA: Ely Copper Mine, Vershire, VT | collected 2017
TCTCCGGCATCCTCACCAGCAAGGGCCGCGCGTTCTTCCCGGTCCTGATGGCCATGATGCAATGGGGCGACCAATGGGTCGCTGGATGCGACCGCGCGCCGGTCCGCGTGGTCGATCGCGAGTCGGGCCGCGAGATCCGCGAAATCAGTGTGTTGAGCGGCGACGGCCGTCCCTTGGGACCCTCCGACGTGATGATGGTGCCCGGACCCGGCGCCGGTCCTGCGACGCGCGAACGTTTCACCGCGCGCAAGAAAGCCTCCGCGGCGATCGCGACTTCTTCAGTTTCTGCGGATCGCTGATTCTGTTAGTCGAATTCGGCGCGTCGCGCCAGCGCGGGCGTGCTAATCTCAATCGGCGAAAATGCCGTTAGTTATCAAAATGGTGAACGGCCGCGCGCGATGGTGATCCGCTCGGTAGTCCTCTGGGTCCACGTGCTGTGCGGCGTGATTTGGGTTGGCACCACCGCGAGCTTCTTGCTGGCGATCTCCGCGATGACCGCGGAGTCCGCCGAATGGCGCGACTTCGCCTTGCGCGCGGCGCCGCGTATCAACCGCATCAATGTTGTCGCCGCGCTCATCATCCCGATGACCGGGGCAGGCAATCTGTTCTCGGCCGCCTTGATGCGCCGGTCGCCGTTTCCGCCGGCCTTCGTCGGCATCGTGGCGATCAAGGTCGTGCTCTTCTTCATCATGGGCGTGATGCTCGCGGCGTCCTTTGCCGCGGAGCGCACGATGCGCGAGAGTTTCGCCGGCGAACGTCTCGATCATGACTTCGGTGACGGCGTCGCCGCGCTCCGGCGTCTGGTGCGCCTCTACGGGACCATCGCCGCGCTCGGCGGCGTCGCCCTCGTCCTCGGCCTGTGGCTGGCGGGAACCTGACCCCCAACATTACAAAAGACCCTTACCCGAGAACTTTACGATGGACGCTCCGCGGAAACTTCAACTTGGCGAATTCACCATCGCATTTTTGAGCGACGGCATCTGGCGCAATGATGGCGGCTGCATGTTCGGCGTGGTGCCCCGCGAACTGTGGCAGCGCGAGCATCCGGCCGACGATCAGAACCGCATTCGCCTCAACCTCACCTGCCCGTTGATCATGCGCGGCAACGAGGCGATTGTGGTCGATACCGGAATCGGCAACCGGCTGAGCGCAGTCGAGCGCAAGATTTTCGCTCACGGCGATGGCTGGCTGTCCGGCGGGCTCAAGGCGCTTGGCATGGAGCCGGGCGACGTCACCCACGTCATCCTCTCGCACCTGCATTTCGATCATTGCGGCGGCATCGTAATGCGGCGCGAATCCGGGACCTTCGAGGCGGCCTTCCCGCGGGCGCGCATTTTCGTGCAGCGCGGCGAGCTCGAGGTCGCGCGCGATTCGCGCAACGAACGTCTGCGCGCCGCCTATCGCCATATTGCCGATTGCCTCGAACCGGTTAGCACACTGATCGAGGCGCTCGACGGCGATACCGAAATCGTCCCCGGCGTCTCGGCGATCGTCTCGGGCGGCCATACCGCCGACCATCAACTCGCGGTCGTGCAATCGCGCGGCGAAAGCTTCGTCCATCTCGCCGATATCGTGCCGACGCGCTCGCATATGCGCGGGCCGTGGAACCAGGCCTATGACCTCGACGCGCTCCGCACCATGGAGCAGAAGGCCACCTGGCTGGCCCGCGCGGGCGCTCAACAATGGTGGGTATCGTTCGCGCACGACGAGCGCATTTTCGCCGCGCAGGTTAATAACGATCGCGGGCGCCTGGTGCTCGGGACGACCTTGGAAGTGCCGCTGGGACTCGACGGACTATGAATTAAGCCGGGATTCCCTGCGTCTGACTAAGTGCGCGAAAAGCGACTGGGCTGGCGGCGTCTAAGCAATTAACCCTACGCGTGACTGCCTCACGCACCTGTGGACTGCCGCGCAGTTAGCGGAAATCTCTACTTGCTTGGCTTCGAAACCAAGTTATACTTGCTTACAGGGATGCTCCCTTCAAAAGCAAAATCCAATTCACATACCTTGAGTCTCCAGGCAACTTGCCTCGATGATAAAAGGCTCGCCAACCAAGCCCGACCAAGGAGTTAGCTGATGGCGGAAACGAGCAGTTTCGAGCAGGTAATCAAACGCGATCGTGCGGCCCGCGAGTCCAAGCATTGGCGCGGAACTCTGCTTGAGTATCTGGAAATTGTCAAGGCCAACCCCTTGATGACCAAGCTCTCGCACGCACGCATCTACGACATGATCATCACTCAGGGCACGCGCAACATCCACGATACCGACGATCCGCGCACCAAGCGTCTGTACAAGGATGAGCCCATCAAGGTTTACAATTTCTTCGCCGACGAGTTCTTCGGCATCGAGCGCACCATCTCGCAAATCGTGCGCTATTTCCATTCGGCCTCGCTCAAGGGCGAAGAAAGCCGCCAGGTTCTTTATCTCATGGGTCCGGTCGGCTCGGGCAAAAGCTCGCTGGTCGAACGCGTGCAGCGCGGCCTCGAACAGGTCGATGACGTCCATGTGATCGAGGGCTGCCCGATGCACGAGGAGCCCCTGCACCTGATTCCGCGCCATCTGCGCCGCGAATTCGAGAAGATGCTCGGCGTGCACGTCGAGGGCGACCTCTGCCCGGTCTGCCGCTATCGCCTCAAAGAGGAATTCGGCCAACGCTACGAAGATTTCCCCATTGAGACGCGCAGCTTCTCCAAGCGCAATCGCGTCGGCGTCGGCGTCGTCCCGCCGGTCGATCCGAACAATCAGGACACCTCCGTGCTGATCGGCTCCGAAGACATCTCGAAGCTCGACCAGTACTCGGAGGGCGATCCGCGCGTGCTCGAACTCAACGGCGCGCTCAACGTCGGCAATCGCGGCATCGTCGAATTCATCGAGGTCTTCAAGAACGAGACCGAGTACCTCCATGCGATGATCACCGCGACCCAGGAAAAAGTCATCCCCGCGCCCGGCCGCCACGGTATGGTCTACGTCGATACCTGCATCATCGCGCATTCCAACGAAGCCGAATGGCAGAAGTTCAAGGCCGATCACACCAACGAGGCGATTCTCGATCGTATCGTCGTGGTCAAGGTCCCCTACAATCTGCGCCTCTCCGAAGAGGTCAAGATCTACCAGAAGATCATCCGCAATTCGGATTTCCGCGCCCACGTCGCGCCGCACACGCTCGAACTCGCTTCGATGTTCGCGATCCTGTCGCGCCTCGAGCCGACCTCCAAATGCGACCTGATGACCAAGCTGCGTCTCTACAACGGCGAGGAAGTCGTCGAGAAGGGCCGCACCAAGAAGATCGACGTGGCCGAGCTCAAGGAAGACACCAAGCGCGAGGGCATGAACGGCATCTCGACGCGCTTCATCATGAAGGCGCTCGATAACGCGCTCTCCGACAACGTCTCCGGCAACTGCATCAATCCGATCAACGTCCGCGAGGCGCTCATCTCGATGACCAAGGAGGCCGACCTCGCCGACGATACGCGCAAGCAGTACCTCGAATTCCTGCAGGACACCCTGCACAAGGAATATCTCGATCTGCTGGAGAAAGAGATCACCCGCGCGTTCGTTTACTCCTATCAGGAGCAGGCCGAGGCGCTCTTCCAGAACTACCTCGACCACGCCGAGTCGTACGTCAACAAGACCAAGGTCCGCGACCGCAATACCAAGGAAGAGCTGCCGCCCGACGAGGGCTTCCTGAAATCGATCGAGTAACAGATTGCGATCATTGGCTCGGCCGCCGAGGGCTTCCGGCAGGAAGTCATTGCCTACCTGTGGGCGACTTCGCGCCGCGGCGAGAAGGTCAGCTATCGCAGCTACGAGCCGCTTAAGGAAGCGATCGAGAAAAAGCTCATGACTTCGGTCCGCGACATCTCGCGCATCATCACCAAGGCGCGCACCCGCGACGAAGAGCAGAGCGAGAAGTACGGCTCGATGGTCAAAAATCTGCTCGAAAACGGCTACTGCGAATCGTGCGTCGACGTGGTCCTGAAGTACGCGGCCAACAACCTCTGGAAGGACTGATATGGAGCTCTCAGAAGCATTACCGATACTCCAGCGTCTGTACGAGCCTCTTTGGAAGGATATGAAACTGAGGCTCTACGACGATCACATTTGTGACGGCGACCATGCGTTGGGCATTTGTCCGTATCCCGACTCGGCCAAGTACACGAAAATGGACGCATTGCTTGACACCCCGGAATCGCTGGAGAACAGGTTGCTCAGAGGCGGTCCTTTGAAGCCGTCCCAGGATGAGCCGCTGTTCTTCACTCACATTCGCGGTGCGGTGCGAACTCTGCGGAGCCTCGTCCGTGAGTGGGTCTGATGAGGCTGATCGATCGCCCACGTCAGCAGTCTGGCGCGAACTCTGGCGCAAATCGTTGTGAGCGCGACGGTATTGGGCACCTGCGTTTACGTTATCCTGTCACAACGGTTTCCAGGAGATACAATGAAATGGGCGTATGGGATGGTAGGCGTGATCACCGGCTATTGGCTGCGGTAAGCATGACCTCGTATCCAGACATCTGCATTTTTACGCTTCTGGAGAGCGCGCCATCGGGAAAATCCTGAGGGTTTATGACGAGCGACACTATCTTTCGCGAATACCGCATCTCCGACGCCGAGCGCTCGGATCGCTCTGCCGGCGATCGCCTGCGCCATCGCGAGAAGGTCCGCGAATCGATCCGCGAGAATATCTCCGACATCATCGCCGAAGAATCGATCATCGGCAAAAACAAGGACAAGATCATCAAGGTTCCGCTCCGCGGGATCAAGGAATACCGTTTCATCTACGGCGAGAACGCTCCGGGTGTCGGCGAAGGCGACGGCAACGCGCAACCCGGACAGGTCGTCGGCAAGACCGGCAAGGACGGCCAGGGGCAGGGCGACGGCAAGGCCGGCGATCGGCCGGGCGTGGACTATTATGAGACCGACGTCACGCTCGACGAATTGATCGAGATCATGTTCGAGGATCTCGAACTGCCCAACCTCGAGCGGCGCGCGTTGCGCGAGGTCGAGACCGACCGTTTCGCCAAGCGCAAGGGCTATCGCCACGTCGGCATCCGCGTGCGCCTCGACAAGCGGCGCACCGCGCGTCAGCGCGTGAAGCGGGTGCTCGCGACGCGGCACAATCAAGTCACCCAGGGCCTCGAGGCGGCGAAAAACAAAGACGGCACCGAGCGCCGCTTCCCGTTCCATCAGGACGACCTGCGCTACAAGCATCTCGAGACCGATGTCCGCGAGGAATCCAACGCCGCCGTCATCTGCATCATGGACACCTCGGGCTCGATGGACACGATGAAGAAGTACCTCGCGCGGAGCTTCTTTTTCCTGCTCTACCAGTTCATCTCGACCCGCTACCGCAACGTCGAAATCGTCTTCGTCGCTCATCACACCGAAGCGAGCGAGGTCACCGAGGACGAGTTCTTTCATAAGGGCGAGGCCGGCGGCACCTTCATCTCCTCGGGCTACCAGAAAGCGCTGGACATTATCTCGGAGCGCTACCATCCGTCGCTCTGGAATCTCTACGCGTTCCATTGTTCGGACGGCGACAACTTCGACTCCGACAATCCGGCCGCGCTCAAGGCCGCCAAGGAACTCAGCGAGATCTGCAACCTCTTCGGCTACGGCGAAATCAAGCCGCTCGGCTCGCGCTATTACGAATCCTCGATGCTCAACGTCTTTCGCCGGCTCGACGCGCCCAACTTTCAGGCGGTGCTGATCGAACGCAAGGAGGACATCTGGCCGTCGTTCAAGGCCTTCCTGTCCAAGGATCGCGTCAAGGAATAACGGCATCGCATAACCAATCGCGGGGTACGGTCTAAGGAATAGCGGGAGCGAAGGAACACCACGATCGATCTCAGCATTAGCGAGATCGATGGAAAACGGCGCTCTAGTCAAGGAAGGGCGGAGCAACTCAAACACGGCGCGCGACCAACTCAACTACCACCGCACAGGCGCTTCGGCGCCAGGACGATTCGGATCGAAGAATGGCGAACTACGAAATTCAGGAACTGGTCGAGTGGGACAATCGCATTCGCGAGAAGGCGGCGGCGTTCGGGCTCGATTGGTTTCCGCAGGAATTTGAGATCTGCGACCACGTCGGGATGCTCGGCTACATGGCCTATTCCGGCATGCCGTCGCATTACCCGCACTGGTCGTACGGCAAGTCCTACGAAAAGCTCAAGACCCTGTACGACTACGGGGTCAGCGGCCTGCCCTACGAGATGGTGATCAATTCAAACCCAGCGATCGCCTACCTGATGCGCGACAACACCCTGCTGCTGCAAATCCTCACCATCGCGCACGTTTACGGGCACAACGACTTCTTCAAAAATAACTTCACCTTCAAATCGACCCGCGCCGAACTGACCATCGAGCGCTTCAAGGCCCATGCGATGCGGGTGCGCCGCTACATGGAAGATCCCTCGATCGGCATCGAAAAGGTCGAGCGCATCCTCGATAGCGCCCACGCGCTCGCCTTCCAATGCCGCCGCAACCTCGCTATTCGCAAGGTCGGGCGAGAGGAGCAGGTCGAGCGCGCGATGGAAGCGGCGCAACCCCGCCAGGATCCGTTCTCGCGATTGCACGCGCGCCAGGAATATCACGCCCCGGAAACCAACAAGGTCCCGCTCGAACCGGACGAAGACGTCCTGCTCTTCATCCGCGACCACAACCCCTTCCTGCAGGACTGGGAGCAGGATCTGCTGACCATCGTGGACGAAGAAACCAAGTACTTCATGCCCATGATGGAAACCAAGATCATGAACGAGGGCTGGGCGAGCTACTGGCACAAGAAGATCGTCGAATCGCTCGAGCTCGAACAGGGGCTGCATCTCGAATTCATCGTGCGGCACAACCAGGTGCTGCGCCCGACGCCCGGGCAGATCAATCCGTATCACCTCGGCTTCAAGATCTGGGAAGACATCTATCGGCGCCATACGGAACCCACGCCCGAAGAGCTCAAGCGCGACGGCCAGCCGGTCAAGAACGGCACCGAGAAAATCTTCGAAGCGCGCGAGGTCGAACGCGATTCGTCATTCCTGCGGCGCTACCTGACCGAAGACCTCATGCGCGAGTTGGATATGTTCCAATACGAGGCCCGCGGCGACGAATTGGTGATCGACAAAGTCTCGGACGAAGAAGGCTGGAAGACCGTCAAGGCGACCTTGATCAAGAACGTCGGCACTGGCTCGATCCCGGTAATCAAGGTGGAAGACGCGGACTTTGGCCACAACCGCACGCTCTACCTGAAGCATCAGCACGACGGACGCGACCTGCAACTCGACTACGCGGAGAAGACCATCTCCTACGTGTACCGGCTATGGGGCCGCGAATGCGTGCTCGAGACGGCGCTGCAGGGCAAGCGATCGCTGTTGTGCTTCAACGACCGCGGCTTCTCAGTGCGCGCCCTGAAGTAGCCCGCCCCGCCGCGATGTTCTCTACCCGAGGTGCTGGCGGAAGAACGCCACCATCTTGGGCCACAGCTCGAACGCCGCCACTTCCCGATAACTCGGTCGATAGTCGGCGAAAAACGCGTGGCCGGCATTCTTGAAAACTTCGACCTGATAATTCTTCCCCGCCTGTTCGAGACGACGGCCCAACTCCGCAGCGTCGGCCGGCGCCGGATTCTGATCCTCTTCACCACAGACCACGTAGAGCGGGCAATGCAGTCGTGATGCCAGATCGATCACCGGCGTCGGACGTTCGGGCGTGGTCGCCGCATCGGGCGTGGCGCGCGTGATGAAGCCGCCCCAACAATCGATCGCGGCGTCGAGCTTGTCACTGGAACACGCGAACAGCAGAGTCCAGCGCCCGCCCACGCAGAAGCCGACGCATCCGACCTTGCCGCTCGCGCCGGGTTGCGTGCGGACGAAGGCCGCGGCGGCTTCGAAATCGCGCACCAGTTGTGCATCTGGGATGCCGAACATCTTTGCACGGACCTCCGTCATGTCCGAGGCATTCTTGAGCGCACCGACGCGCGAGTACACATCGGGCGCGAGCGCGATGAAGCCGGCGTTAGCGAAGCGGCGTGCGACGTCGCGTTCGTGCTCCACCAGCCCAAACGCCTCATGCAGGATGATCACTGCGGGATAGGTCTCCGGCGCTTTCGGGCGAGCGAGATAGCCGCGAATTGCAGCGCCATCGCTCTGAAAGGACACGTCGCGCGTTTCGAGCGCATTCGGATTAGTCACTTCACCAGCTAGCGGCATGAGAGCTTACCTCGTATTTGAAGGTCACCTTGAATTCACACCAAACTGAGACACCCTACACACACGATGATCAGACGAAGGGCTTCTTCGCCCAACCTTCTTCGTAGGGCGTGAGAAAGTGTGACGTTACTTTGAGCCGCTTGAACATCCAGCGGCCGTCGAGGCGGACGTATTCGTCGTGATATACCGCCGCCAGCCACACGGCTTGATTCCCTTTGGCCATCGTCGCGGGTTGCAATAGGTACCATTGAGCGGTAGCGCGATCGCCATCGACGTCGATAATCGGGTTCATCACGTTGTGGATGGCGAAGGGAAAGAACTCGGTAGCGCGGCTGAAAAACTTGCGGATCGCCGCGCGGCCGTCAGCCTTGCCGAGAGCACCGCCATCCCAGACAGCATCCTCGACGAACAGGGCCGCGATAACATCGGCGTTGTAGTTGTCATCGCAAGCCGCCGCATAGCGCGCCTTGAGCTTGCGGATTTCCTCGATGTCCTCGAGTACTCGCAGCCGTTCCTCGATTGTCTTCATTGAATCGCACCTCATCGCAAGCGCTGTGACCCTATCTCCCATAGCGCATTTGATGCGGTTCGCTCAAAAGGCGAGAAGTCGAGGGCGCGCACTCTTACGTTAAGGCAGCCGATACGGCAAGCTGAGATCGTTCCCGCGCAAGCCGACGACGTCTGGTCGCGGGGGCCAGCCGCCGATGCATCATGCGATGAGCCCTACCGGAATAGCCGAATGGCTCGCGAACTGGGGATACCTGGGTCTCTTCATTTGCGTGTTTGCCGGCAATCTCGGCATTCCGCTGCCGGAGGAGACCGTGCTCCTGGCGGCGGGATTTCTCGCGGGTCGCGGGATCCTCGATCTGAAGACCCTCTACCTCGTCGCCATCGTGAGCGCGGTGGTCGGCGATTGCACCGGATACCTCCTCGGGCGTACCGGCGGCGCGCGGCTGCTCGCATGGCTGGGGCGCACATTTCCCTTCATGCGGCCGGGTCAGGAAAGGCTCGAAACGTTTTTCAAAGTTCATGGCAGCAAGGCCGTATTCATGGCGCGCTTCGTCGCCGGCGCACGTTTCATGGCGGGTCCGATGGCGGGCGTGGCGGGGATGGGATTCTGGCATTTCCTCGGCTGGAACGTGCTGGGCGCGGTGGTCTGGTGCACCTTGATTGTCACGATCGGATACCTGGTTGGCGACGAACTCGACTGGGTGGTGAAGGAAACACATCGCGCATTCCTGTGGGTCGGCCTGGCAATCGTGCTACTAGTAGTAGGGGGGTGGATTTTCTGGTGGCGGCAACGCCAACCCTCCGAACCGCAAGGGTGAAAGGCAAACCTTGAAGACCGTCCTCAAAGGACTACTGCTGACCGCGGCGGGCTGCGCTGCAATCGCCGTCGCCGGATGCGCCAAGTGGCAGGAGATCTCGTTGCGCTACGTGCCGGATTCGGCGGCTCAAGCGGCGACCAAATTCTTTCCGGCAAAAGTTGCAGTCGCCGCCGCACGATGGGACAGCCGGGACGGCGCAGTGGGCCATGTTTTCGAAGCGAACGGCAGCAGACTAGCGAAACTGAGAATTGGCCAGCCCGGCCAACAGATTGCACAGGTGGTCGCACAGGCATTTCAGGCGGCGGGGCTGCAGCCCGTCGCCGTCGGTGCGGTAGCGCCGGGCGACAAGCCTCCGCCGGGGATCGATTTTCTGGCGATTACGGAAATCGATGAATTAACCTGCGAGAAGAGTTTCCAATCGACGCCGGGCTCAGGGGCGTTCCGGCTCAAGGCGCGAGTCAGGCTCAAAATCACCGTACTCGGACCGCGCCGAGCGCCCTTCACCGGCGAGGGCCTCGGGGGATTCGATGAAGAGCCGCCGGGTGCGGATCCGGCGACCTCCAAGCCCGAAATTGCAGAACCGGCCGATGCCGTTTCTATCGCACTCTCCAGGGCGATTCGAAGCGTGCTCGATCAGCCCGCGATTGCGCACGCATTGCCACACCGCACGGCGGTCCCGTTCGAACGATCACGACATTAGATCGGCGAGGTTGACTGCCCTGATCGAGCAAACGATGACCGCGTCCTTTGCCGCTACGCGTTTGCGCGGATGCCGCTTCGGGTATTACGTTAGAACGTCACGCGGCGCGGGGCATGCGATCGAGGATCACCTTAGTCCGTGTGGCGCCCGACTTGGATCTCGGGATTTCGACTTACATCAAATGGCCTAAGGGGAGTTGAGCGATGGCACTGCTACCGTATGTCGATGAATCGACGGCATCCGCAAAGACGCGGGAGATTCTCTGCAACACGCCGCGTAAAATTAACGTTGCGCGGATGATGGCGAATGCGTCGGAAGCCGTCTTCCACAATTTCTCGCGACTGGGTAATGCCCTGCTGACGAAGGGTAAGCTCGATTCGAAGCTGCGCGAAATCGCGATTTTGCGAACGGCCAAAGTCAGCAGTTCGGTTTACGAATGGACGCAGCACGTGCCGATCGCGAAAGCGGTCGGCGTCAGCGACGATCAGATCGCGGCGATGGAGAACTGGGAGCCGGCCAAGTGTTTCAACGATCTCGAGCGGCTCGCGCTACGCTTTACTGACGAGATTGCGCGCGGCGTGAAGGGCAAAAAGGAGACGCTCGCGGCGCTGCAAAAGCATCTGGGACAAGGCGAAATCGTCGAACTGATCATGTCGATCGGGTTCTGGGGGATGGTCGCGCGCGTGCTGGAGACCACCGAAGTTGACCTCGAGGAGTTCGCCGGCAAGGTCAACATGCTGGCGGGCATGAAGAAGTAACGATCTTCGCGCGTCATCGGTGGAGCCGGATTGCGACGAAATCAGGACGGACGAGGCTTGCGCTGCTCCTCGCGCTGGCGGAGTTCGACGCGGCGAATCTTGCCGCTGACGGTCTTCGGCAAATCGTCAACGAATTCGATCTCACGCGGATACTTGTAGGGCGCCGTGATGCGCTTGACGTGCTCCTGCAATTCGACCGCGAGCGTGTCACTTCCCTGCGTCCCCGGCTTGAGCCGCACGAAGGCCTTGACGATGGAACCGCGATCCGCGTCGGGACTGGCGACGACCGCGGATTCCATCACCGCCGGATGCTCGAGTAATGCGCTCTCGACCTCGAACGGGCCGATGCGATATCCGGCCGAGCTGATCACGTCGTCGGCGCGTCCGACAAACCATAGATAGCCGTCGGCGTCGCGATAGGCGTTATCGCCGGTGAGATAAAAGTCGCCCTGAAAGACGGCGGCGTTTTCTTCGGGATTTCTCCAGTATTCGAGCATGATCGAGGGCGGCTTGTCGGGCTTCACACGCACCGCAACCTGACCGACATCGCCGGTCGCGACCTCGTGCAGATTTTCGTCGAGGATGGTGACGCCGATGCCCGGAAACGGCCGCCCCATCGAGCCCGGCCGGATCGCCATGCCGGGCAGATTCGCCGCGACCAACGCCGTTTCAGTTTGGCCATAGCCGTCGTGAATCTGCAGGTTGTAATGCTGCCGCCAAACCTCGATGACCTCGGGATTTAGCGGTTCGCCCGCACCCGCGCAATGACGCAGGTCCGGTAAAGGATGATTCGCGAGATCCTCCTTGACCAGCATTCGATATTCGGTCGGCGGCGCGCAGAACGTCGTGATGCGATAGCGGCTCATCAGTTCGAGTTGCCGCTTCGGCTCGAAGCGCCCGTTGTACATGAAGGTCGTGATGCCGTTCATCCAGGGTCCGAAGAGCACGCCATACGCGGCCTTCGCCCAGCCCGTGTCCGAAGTCGTCCAATGCCGATCGCCGGGCTTCAATCCCAGCCACAGAGAACCAGTGAATTGATGCGCCCAGGTGTAAGCATGTCCATGCAGCACGGCCTTGGGCTCTTTGGTCGTGCCGGAGGTGTAATAGCAAATCGCGGGCTCGTCGCCGCGCGTATTCAGCGGCCGAAAGTCCGGCGCCGCCTGCAGCAACGCCTCCTGAAGCGAAGACCATCCGCTGCGCGACGCGCCGGCCAACAGGTAGTGCTTGAGCGAGGGGCATTTGCTGCGAAGGTCGCCGACCAGTTCGGCACTTTCGATTCCGGCAATAATTGCGCGCGCGCCTGAATGGTTGGCGCGATAGACGAGGTCCTTCTCGCGCAACATCGAAACGCACGGCACCACGATCGCGCCCATCTTTAGTGCTCCGATATAGACGCTCTGCCACATCGTGATGCGCGGTAAAACGATCATCACCGGGTCGCCGCGCTTGACGCCAAGAGCGGTCAAAACGTTGGCGACGCGATTGGACTGATCGCGGATGTCGGCGAACGTCAGCCGCGCGCGATTGCCGGACTGATCTTCCCATAGCAGCGCGACGCGGATGGGATCGGCGGCGAACGCATCGACGGCCGCACCGAAGTTGAATTGCGCGGGAGTATTCCAACGGAAATCGCGGCGGAGTTGATCGTAAGTATCCATTTGATTCCGTCATCCCATCGTAACCGTCAATTCTGCGGATGCTCAATCACTTTATGCGCACCGAGCGGAGCGGTCTGTGCGCGGTCGGAGGTTGCGATTTGCGGGCGGCGGCCTTGATGTACTTGAGCGTCACCGGCGACAGATCGTCGCGTCCCACTTCCACATTGATGATGGCGAAGCTCTTGCACTTATGCGCAGCCTGTAGCGCTTCGCGCAATTCGGCGGCGGTCGTCGCTTCGAAGCCCGCGCCGCCCCAATCCTCAGCGAGTTTCGCATACGGCCACGGCGGGATCTCGAGCAGGTCGCGGCGATCGGAAGCGACCGGACGAAATATACCCCAACCGCCGTTGTTGACCACTATCACGATTGGATTGGCGCCGAAGTGCGGCGCGTGCGAGATTTCCGGACCGTTCATCTGGAAGCCGCCGTCGCCCGACAGCACGATCGGCCGGAGCCCGCAGCCGACCTGCGCACCGAGCGCAGCCGGTACCGCAAATCCCATCGAGGCGTAAAAGCCCTGCGCGAGATAGGTGCCGTCATGCGGCACGCGGATATCGAGGCCGCCGAAGAGCATATCGCCCGATTCGGCGACGACCATGTAGCCGTGATTCGCCGCGAGGAAATCATTGACGGTCGCGAGGATCTGGCTGACCTTGATCGGCGCTTCGCTGCGCGCGGTCGCGACGCTGTTGGTGAGATTGCTGGAATAGACCACCCTTTCGCGATGTTTGCGCAAATCCTGGCGCCGCAGTGCACGCACGAAATCCCGCACACCCACGTTGATAAAGCTGTGATATGTCACGTCCACACGCCGATCGACCGCCCATACGCTCCGGCCCTCGATAATGTGCGGCGGTCGATTGCCGAAATTCATGTCGGTCTTGAGGCAGCCCAGGTTCAACACGAAATCCGCCGCGTCCATCCGCGCGACAATCGGCGGCGGGCTGATCGGACCGATGTGAACGCCCATGTACAGCGGATGGTCCATCGGGAACGCGCCCTTGCCGAGCACCGTGGTGAGGACCGGCGCGCCGATTTTCTCGGCCAGTTCGACCAGCTCGCGCGACGCTTTGTAGCGATGGATCTCGATACCCGCGATCAGCACCGGCTTGCGGCTCTGGTTGAGCAGCGCCGCGGTCTCTCGCGCCGCTTCCTCGACGCGGCGCGCATCGGACTCGTAGAAATGCAAATGGCCGTCCCACGCGATCAGTTCGGCGGGCACTTCGATCTCGCGGTCCACCATGTCGCGATGGATTTCGATATAACCGGGGCGCTGCTCCGCCCATACGGCGCGAACCACTTCATGCAGTTCGTGCGCGGCGCTGAGCGGATCGGTGAGCACGCGCGAGGCGCAAGTCACCTCCCGGTAAATGCGGTGCTGCGATTCGATTTCGCGCGCCTGATGGTGGATCAAGGTGCCCAGCTTGCGCTCCTCCTCACCCGCGCCGCCGGAAAAAATCAGAAATGGGACGCGCTCGGAAAACGAACCCGCCACCGGATTAACCATGTTATGCCCGCCGGCGCCGTAGGTCACGCAGATAACCCCGATTTTGCCGGTGGCGCGCGCATAGCCGTCGGCGGCAAACCCGACTCCGGGTTCGTGTGACAAAGTCAGAATTTCGAGGTCGTGCTTGCGGCCCAGTGCGAAAAATAACTTGAGCGCGAGGTCGCCCGGAATACCGAACACGTGGCGGCCACCGATCTTGCGGAGATAAGCGACCAGGAAGCTGCCCAGGGTCATTCGCTTCTTCACCGATTCGCCTCCATCACGCTCACGACATTAACGCAAATCACGCGAGGCGTCCGCAAAACCGCGACCGTCGGTGCGCCATGCCGATGCGTCAGGATTGCACGCGTGAACAAACGCATGTGCTACAATTCCTGGCAGTGTTTAGCTCCTTCCTCAGGATGCACTTGCTCAACCCGCTGCGCGTGCGCGGGATGCTCGCATATTTCCCGCAATTCATCAGGGTGTTCTGGCGCTTGATGCACGACGGGCGCGTTTCATTTCTGGCCAAGTTGACGCCGGTTATCGGCGTCATGCTGCTGGTCACTCCGCCCGCGCTCGAACTCGACCTGGTTCCCATTATCGGAGAGCTGGACTGGATACTGGTGATCTACTTGTCGCTTAAACTGTTCATCTGGATGTGCCCGCCCAACGTCGTTCGCGAACACGTCGCCCAAGTCGCGCGCGGGGCCTGACCGAGCAAACTCGATGCGCCCACGATTCGTTCTCTTCGGCCTCCTCGCGGCACTGGTCGTCGCCTTTATCGTACTCAGTTTTGGCGACGGACTGGTCGTCGATTTGCTGTGGTTCGATTCGCTCGGCTACCGCGAGGTCTTCACTACTACCATTCTCGCCGAGCTTACGATCTTCGGCGTGGTCTGGCTGATCGCATTTGCGGCGATCGGACTCAGTGCGATGATCGCACTGCACTTGAGCCGCGAGCGCGAACGGCTGCGCGTGGTGCGCCGCTCTGAGGACGTGGTCGAAGTTAACTTGCCCGAGATGATTCGGTCGCTCGGCGAACGCGTGCCGTGGCGCCTAATCGCAATCGGCGGCGCGGCATTGCTGGCGTGGTTTGCCGCACAGGGCGAGTCTGCCGGTTGGGACGTTTACCTCAAGGCGCTCAAGGGTGTGCCGTTCGGATTGAAGGAGCCGGCACTGGGGCGCGACGTCGGCTTTTACGTCTTCACACTACCGCTGCTGCAAGACCTGCGCGACCTCTTCATGCTCGTGCTGTTTTTTACGACAGCCTTGACCGGAGCGATTTACTGGGCTCGAGGATCGCTCGATTTTCGCGAATCGCCGCCCAACATTTCCCCGTCCTGCGCCGCGCATTTGTCGGTACTGGCAGGATTCTTCTTCATTGAGCGCGCGTTGAATTACTGGATTAGCCGCTATTAACTTATGCTCCATACCAATGGAATCGTCTTCGGTCTGCGCTATGTGGATCATGTGTTGTGGCAGCCGGGTTTATGGCTGCTGGTCGCCTTGGCGCTCGGGGCGGCGGCGATCTGCTTCTTCAACGTACGCGAGCGTGGTCTGCGCCTGCCGGTCACCGCAGCCGCAATCGTCTTCGGCCCGGCGGTCATTCTGAATCTGCTGCAACCGATAATCGAACGCCTGCGCGTGAAGCCTGACGAATTGCGCATCGAACAGCCCTATCTCGAACGGAACATCGCGATGACACGTCGGGCCTTTCAACTCGACAGCGTCGATGTGCGGCCATTCGCGGGTCTCGGCAAAATTACGCCGGCCTCGCTCGATCAGGACGCGGCGACCATCAAGAACATCCGGCTGTGGGATCCGCGCCCGCTGATCGCCACCTTTCAGCAATTGCAGAATATTCGCCTCTACTACGACTTCAAGGACGTCGATATCGATCGCTACTGGATCGACAATAGCTACACGCAAGTGATGTTGTCGGCGCGCGAACTCAACGTCGAACTGCTACCCGAAAATGCGCAGACCTGGGTCAATCGCCATTTGAAGTTCACTCACGGCTACGGGCTCGTAATGAGCCCGGTCAACACTAAGGATCAGGAAGGTTTGCCAATCCTTTCGATCAAGAATATCCCGCCGCAGTCCGATGCCGGTCTGAAGGTGACGCAGCCAGGAATTTATTTCGGCGAGGAGCCTGACGTTTACAGCATCGTGAACGCGCTGACGCCGGAGTTTGACTATCCCAGCGGCAACGATAATGTTTCGAGTTTCTACAAGGGCGACGAAGGCGTTCAAGTCAGCGGATTCTGGCGGCGCCTGCTCTTCAGCTTCTATTATCGCGATATTAACCTGCTGGTCACGGAGAACATAATTCCGGGCAGCCGCATCCTGCTGCGCCGCAATATAAACGATCGTATCAGGTATATTGCCCCGTTCATCACGCAGGACCGCGATCCCTACATGGTATTGAACGACGGCCAGCTTAACTGGATCGTCGATGGCTATACTTTCAGCGACCACTATCCATACTCGCAAATTAATGGCGACGGAATTAACTACATTCGCAATTCCGTAAAGGTAGTAGTGAATGCGTACACCGGGCGGACTACTTTTTATGTAGCAGACGCCGACGACCCGCTGATTCGGACTTGGGAAAGAATCTATCCGGGCATGTTCAAACCGCTGAACGAGATGCCTCCCGGTCTGCACGCGCACATCCGCTATCCGGAAGACTTCTTTCTTACCCAGGCCGAGATGTACGGCACCTATCACATGAAGGATCCGGCGACGTTCTACAATCGCGAAGACTTGTGGACCTTCCCGCGTGAAAACTACTCCGACCAGACCGTGCCGATGCAGCCCTATTACGTAATCATGCGGTTGCCGGGAGAGACGCACGCCGAATACATACTGATGCTGCCAATGGTGCCGCAGGGCAGAGACAATATGATCGCGTGGCTGGCCGCGCGTTGCGACGGCGCCGACTACGGGCACTTGTTTGAGTTCGCGTTCTCGAAAGATCGGCTATTTTACGGTCCCTATCAAATCCAGGCGCGCATCAACCAGAACCCGGATATCTCACAGCAATACTCACTTTGGAATCAGATGGGGTCCAAAGTCATTCTCGGCAACTTGCTGGTATTTCCAATTGCCGATTCCCTGCTGTACGTCGAACCCCTGTATATTCGTGCGGAAAATGGGCAATTGCCGGAACTGAAGCGCGTGCTCGCATCGTATGGCGATCGCACTGTTATGGGCACCGATATCGAATCGACGCTCAGCGCTCTCTTCAAGGGCAGTGAAAATCCCGCCGCAGTGATCGCAAAGACGGTCCCGCCAAGCGGGATGGGCGTGCCGCCGTCGCCCGGCATCAAGGCGCCGCAACCGCCGGCCGCAGGGGCGCCCGTCATCGCATCGCCCGGGCTGCAAGCCGCCGCAACTCATTACAGTCGCGCCATCGCGGCGCTCAAGCAGGGCGACTGGACCTCCTTCGGTGCAGAGATGCGGCAACTCGGTGAGGAGTTAGGACAGCCGGCTGATTCCACGCATCACTGAAGTTCCGAACGCCCCGGGCGTGATGGTGAATGACTTGCCTCGATCATCGAGCGTTAACGGAATCGCGCATCCGCATCGGCCCAACGATGATACCGCCGCGCAAATTCGCGCGATCGCCGAACTCGGCGCGCACCTCCGCGAGGGGGCTGGCTGTCTAATCGCGTGGCAGGGGGCTGGCGCCGCGGCGACGATCCGCGCGGTGTCCGATTCGCACTTAAATTCGCACCTGGATTCGTTGCTTGCGGTGATCGAGCGCGATCAACGCTATCGCGGTTATCATGCGAACTCCGGCGGCGGTCTGCTTCGATTGAGTAACGACGAACTTGCGGCCGTCAGCGGACTGCGATCGCACGACCGCGCTTACGTCGCGGCGGCGATCTCAATTTCCTCAACCGAAGAACCAGCCGCGAGTGTGACCGCAATCTTGATCGCGTCCAACGCTTCGCCTGCTTGCGACCTCGCCGTCACAGTCGAGCTTGTGGCGCGCTCGACGATGAACGTCTTGCACGCAAGTGCGGCCATATCCTCGAGCGAATTCTGGCGCGAACGGGCGGCCGATTCTGCGACCCGCCTCGCCGCCTCAAAAGCCGATTTGTCGAACGGTTCGGCCGCTCGCGATCGAATCGAACGCACCGCTACGGCGGCGGAGAAGCTCCGTCCGCGGGATCGGTTGGCCGGACTCGGCGCGCTGTTCGCGAAGCTCGGTCCGTTCGACGCCTGGATGCTCGCATTTGCTGAGGAAGGCATTTTGCGCATGTCAGCTTCCGCGGGAGTGCTTGCGCCGGCCGTAATAATCGATGCGCCGGATTCGCGTGCGAGTGTGTTGGCGGAGTCTTTTCGGCGCCAGTCAACGATGGTGCGATCGACGTTGCGGGCTAAGAACTTGCTCTATAACGAAGACGGGACTTTTGCTCGTTTCTCTGCTGGCTACATCTGCGTTCCCTTCGCGAACGGCGCCATTGCCCTTGCCGCGCACGAAAAGATCGGCGCGGCCACAGTCGCTCAAGTCGAAGCAGTAGCGCGTTTGGTGAGTCCGTTGATTGCGAATTGGTTGCTCGAAGCCGAAACCGATCGCTTGCGCCGCCTGGTGCGCAATCTCGGGCTCAGGATGTTCGGTGCTATCGACTCGGAGCGCGCCCGCATCGCCCGCGATCTGCACGACCATCAGGCGCAATTGCTCGCCGCGGCGCGGATCGGGATCGAGGCCGGCCCGGACGAGGCGCGCGGCATTTTCAAGCAGCTGGAGGATTCGTTGCGGCTGCGCGTGCGCGAACTCAAACCTCCTACACTTGGGCGATCGATGCTCGCCGAGGGCTTGCGTTACGAACTGCGGCGCCTCGCCGACGGCGGCATCAAGACGCGACTTCTCCATGCCGATCGGATGAACGCGTTAACGCGGCCGATTCAGCAACTCTGTTACCAGGTCGCACGCGAGGCGCTCGCCAACGTCGTTCGCCATGCGAATGCGAGCCGCGTCGAAATCGGGCTCGAAAAACGCGGGGCACTGGTGCGGCTATCGATTCTCGACAATGGCAAAGGCATCGATCGCGCGATCGCCCGTGGCGGAATCGGACTTGATGGACTCAACGAGCGACTCGAGTTGATGGGCGGACGCCTGCGAGTGGAATCGAAGACGGGCGCCACACGCCTGGTCGCGGAAATCCCGGAGCCGGCGTGATCAAAACTGACCCAATTATCCGCGTACTGCTGGCCGACGACCATCGCGTGCTGCTCGGCTCACTTAGGGCACTGCTGGAACGTCACGGATTCGAAATCGTCGGCGAGGCAACCACCGGCGAACAAGCGTTGGCGGTCGCGGCCAAGGTCCATCCGCAGGTGATCGTAATGGACCTCGAAATGCCGGGAACTGGCGGACTCGCCGCGGCGCATCGGATGAAGCAGGTGGCGCCCACCGCCAAAGTTCTGATCTTGAGCGCACATGACGATGAATCCGATGTTCTGGAAGCGTTCAACGACGCGGGTGTGGCCGGCTACCTGGTCAAGAGCGACGCGCCGGAGGAACTAGTCACCGCGGTGCGCGCGGTAGCGAGCGGCAAACGCTACCTGAGCCCGGCCGTGGCACCCATCCTGTTGAGCCAGCTCAAAAATCCGCGTCCGCGTGGCGCCCGCGGCGAAAGTAGGCTCACCTTGCGCGAACGCGAAGTGCTGCGATTGCTCACCGATGGCGCCACCAGTAAGGACATCGCGCAAAGCCTCGGGATCAGCCCCAAAACCGCGCAGGCGCATCGCGAAAATATCAAGGACAAGCTGGGCCTGCGCTCGACCGCGGAATTAGTTCGTTACGCGCTCAAGCACCGAATTGTCAAAGCCGACTGAGTAACGACTGACTATACGGCCGACTTGACCATTCGGCGGCGATTTAGTTTCGCGCTGCACAGTGCTAGTTAGAACGATCATCATCAGTAACTAAACTCAGGAGAGGTGTACCGATGGAACGCAAAGGTGTGCATCACGTCGGCTTGGCAACGCTCGATATCGACACGACGATCGAGTTTTACACCACGAAGTTGGGCTGGTCGGTCGCTTGGTGCGACGTACTCGAACCGCCCGACGGCGGCCGCATCAGGCACGCATTTCTCGATACCGGCGACGGCACGCTGGTGGCGTTCATGTGCCCCGAGCGCGTTCCCGGCATTCCCGCCGAGTTCAAGACCGACATCAACAGTGCGCAAAATCTGCCGCCGGCCTTTTACCATTTCGCCTTCGATTGCAACTCGATCGAAGACCTCGAACGCAAGCGCGAGGAACTGGTCGGCCATGGTATCGACGTCACCCCGGTGGTCGATCACGAATGGTGCCGATCGATTTACTTCAACGACCCCAACGGCCTACTGCTCGAGTACTGTACGACCGTGCGCGAATTCAATGACGACGACAAGATCATGAAGCATCGCGTGCAGCCGGGTCCTATGGTGAAGGATCCCAAAGACGCCCAGCGCGTGATTGAGCGGCTCATCGGCAAGAAGGCGCCCAAAACTGAATCGGTCTGAGCGAATCGGTTCTGAAAGTTGAGGAGTTAGTGATGGCGGAAATTGGTTTGTTCGAAGCGATGTACACCGCGCGCGCGATTCGGCGCATCAAGCCCGACCCGGTTCCCGACGAGGTAATCACCAAGGTTCTCGACGCGGCGATTCGCGCGCCCTCGGGCAGCAACGCGCAGTCGTGGTTTTTTATCGTGGTCAAGGACGCCGAGAAGCGCAAACAATTGGGCGCGCTTTATCATAAGACCTCTAGCATTCTCGTCCAGCTTTACGCGGGTGCTAAACCCCCGCCACACATGGAGCCGGCGAAATACGAGCGCTGGTGGAAATCGGTGCTCTACCTGTTCGATCACATGGGCGAGGCGCCGGTGCTGATCGTCCCGTGCCTCAAGCAAACCGCGTTTGCGGGCGCCGCCGGCTTGCCCGACGACGTCAAGGCGCGGATGGCCGGGGCTGCGCGGCTCGCCGGCTCGAGCATCTATCCTGCGGTGCAGAATATTATCCTCGCCTGCCGCGCGTTCGGACTCGGCACCGTGCTAACCACCATCCACGCGTTCTATGAAGACGAGGTGCGGAAAATCCTGAGCCTTCCCGCCGACGTGCAATCCTACGCGCTCATGCCGGTCGGTTATCCACGAGGCAAGCACGGCCCCATCAGCCGCAAGCCGCTGGCCGAAGTCGTATGCCTCGACAGCTTCGGCAAGCCGTGGCCCGTATGAGCTAGTGCGATCGCGAATTGGTGTGGCACTGTCGTAGAGTGGACGATGGCGCCACCTGCGCATTTGACTAGCGAGGGCGAACCATGATCGTCGGTTCGCCCTCGCCTTTGCATCACGCCGTATTCGCGAAGCGGTTGCTATCCGAGATTTTTCTTGAAGAACGCGATCGTCTTCGCCCACGCCTCTTTGGCATGCTCCGGATGATAGGACGGACGCTCCTCGCACATGAAGCCGTGGTCGGCGTCGCCATAGAGGACGACCTCGGGCGATTTGCCGGCTTTGGTCAAAGCGTCGCGAAACTTGTCCACTTCGGTTACCGGGATGAAGGCATCCTTGCCGCCGAAAAACGCCAACACCGGACCCTTGAGATTGGCGGCATCTTCTACCGGCGCCTTGCCGCCCGGGCCACCGGCGCGCGTCATCCCACCGCCGTAAAAGGGCGCGGTCGCGTTTACATCGCCGTTGCGCACGGCAGCCAGAAAGGCAACGCGTCCACCCATGCAAAAACCGGTCGTGCCGAATTTCGGCTTGGCCTCTTTGAGCGTCTTGACGTAGTTGATCGCGGCGGTCATGTCCGCTGCGACCTGATCGTCGTTGATACTGCCCATCAGCTTAATCGCGGCGGGCAGGTTGTCGTAGCCGACGACGTTGTCCGGCTGGCGAAAATAAAGGTTGGGCGCGATGGCGACAAAGCCCTCCGCCGCGAAACGATCCGTGATGTTCTTGATATTTGCGTTGAGGCCGAACGCTTCCATCACGACAACAATCGCGGGATATGGGCCGCCGGTGGCCGGTCGCGCCAGATGGCACGGCATATTTTCGGCGCCAGTCTTCACCGTCAGATCCTGTTTGACGATCTCCATTATTATTTCCTCCGTGGGAATCGACCCGCATGCGGGCGGGCGCTCGGGAATCGAATGTTGCGGCACTCGTCATCGATCGATTTCGCCGCTGCGCGCGAGCTTCAGCATCTCTATTCGAGGACACCTGAAGGCCGTGCACGAACCTTCTTTCGCACACAAACCCTTCACGCTCAAGCGCGTGCACTCGCTCTGACGATCGGGTCTGGCTAACATACCGAACGCGACTGTTACCGATACCGCTGCTGCCATGACGCGAGCGTGACGATTAAGCAATGATTCCGCTGCGCGACAGCGAGGCGACCCATCGCCTCACTCCCGTCAACACGATTCTCATTCTCGCAAACGTCGCGGTTTTTGTGCTCGAAGCCAGGCTCGGCCGCCACGCCGGCGTGATGCTCGCGCGCTATGCGATGGTGCCTGCCCACATCGCGCATTTGCATCTGTCCGCTCTGCGACATGCGCTGACGACGCTCGCCACGTTCATTACCTCGACATTCCTTCACGCCGGAATCATGCACCTCGCCGGCAACATGCTCTACCTGTTTATCTTCGGACCCGCGATCGAGGAACGCCTTGGCACACTGCGTTATGTGTACTTTTATTTTGCGGCGGCGGTCGCTGCCGGACTCGCGATGGTGGCGATGGGGCCGGAGTCGCGCGTGCCGGTAATCGGCGCAAGCGGCGCGATCGCGGGCATTCTCGGCGCATACTTCGTCATCTATCCGCGCGGACGTATTACGACCATCCTGCCGCTGTTTCTCTTCTGGCCGATGGTCGAAATCCCTGCCTACTTTTACCTGCTCTTTTGGTTCGTCGCGCAACTCTACGCCGGGATTGTCTCCGGAGCGCAGGGGCCAACGGTCGGCGGGGTGGCCTTCTGGGCGCATGTCGGCGGATTTCTCTTCGGTGTTGCGATTGGCCCGATGCTCGCACATGTCCGATCGGCCCCGGTGCGCCGCGTCCGCCGGGCCTGATCTGTGGACTGTGTGCACAGATGAAATGCGCAAATCGCCGGAGCGCTTGCCGCTGCATTTCGCGATGCGGATACTGTTGTTGTCTCGTACGGGTTCACACGGTTTGTGTACGACGCGCTCATTTATCGGCAGCGGGGTTGGCAGGTGGCGGTGGCAGACGATTTCCTCAAGCGCGTTCCTCCTCATAGCACGGACGCCGAGATGGCCGTGTTGGGCGGCATCCTGCTCGACAACGAAGCCATCAACCATGCGTTGGAAATTCTCAAACCGGAGGATTTCTATCGCGAGCATCACCGTACGATTTACAGCGCGATGGTGCAGCTATCGGATCGTGGAATTCCCATCGACATCGTCACTCTGACGGACGCTCTCGGCGGTAAAGATCTCCTCGAACGGGTTGGCGGCGCCAGCTATCTTGCCGAAATCGTCTCGTTTGTTCCGTCCGCCACGCACACCGCGCATTACGCGAAAATCGTGCGCGAAAAAGCCGTCCTGCGTAGCCTCGCGGCGATCGCCGGCGAAATTGCGGGCGAAAGTTACGACGTCCCCGGCAGCAACGTCGAGGAGTTTCTCGATCAGGCTGAGCATAAGGTATTTGAGATTGCCGAACGGCGAGTACGGCCCTCCTTCGTCAAGATGGACGAACTCAGCCGCCACGCGATCGCCTTGCTCGAACAACTCTACGAGCGTAAAGAACTCGTCACCGGCGTGCCCACCGGCTTTATGGATCTCGATCGCATCACCGCCGGCTTCCAGCGCGGCGACCTCATCATTATCGCGGCGCGCCCCAGCATGGGCAAAACTGCGCTCGCCTTGAACATCGCCGCCAACGCCGCGCTCGAGGCCGATCCGAAAGTTGGTGTCGCGATCTTCTCGCTCGAAATGTCCAAAGAGCAGCTTGCGTTTCGATTGTTATGTTCCGAGGCTCGTGTCGATAGCGCCAAGGCGCGTTCCGGCTTTTTGGGCGAACGCGATTTCCCCAAGTTGGCGCAGGCCGCAGGACGCCTTTCCGAAGCGCCGATCTATATCGACGACAGTTCCGATACCACCGCGCTGGTGCTGAAGGCGAAATGCCGGCGCCTCGCGCGTGATCCGAACAGCCATCTCGGCCTGATCATTGTCGATTATTTGCAGTTGATGCGCGCGGCCACTTCGGGCGAATCACGCGAAAAGGAAATCGCCGAAATCTCCCGCTCGCTCAAAGCGCTCGCCAAAGAATTGAAGGTGCCGGTAGTCGCGCTCTCGCAATTGAATCGACAGGTCGAGACCCGGCCCGACCGCCGCCCGCTGCTCGCCGACCTGCGCGAATCGGGCGCCATCGAACAGGACGCCGACGTCATCGCGTTCATCTACCGCGATGAGATGTACCATCGCGACAGCAAGGAACCGGGCGTCGCCGAGGTCATCGTGGCCAAACAGCGTAACGGCCCGACCGATACCGCCAAGCTGACGTATCTGAGCCAGTTCACACGCTTTGAGAATTATGCCGAGGCCGGCGGTTACTTCGAAGAAAGCGAAGGCTAGTCTCGTACTGCGGCTCAACGCGCGCGCTGTCGGTTGCTGGATTCTGATTTTTTGAGCGATCCGAACGCCTCGGCTACTCGTGTTCTTCGGGCTTGGCGGGGGACGATGCGGAGTCGTGCGCGGCTGGATCAGGATCGGCCGCCGAATCATCATCAGGCAACCCAGCGGAATGCACCGCGTCAATCGCTGCCATGTTCGCCGCAGCCGTATCGTCCGAGGTAGAGTCCGGAATTTCCGCCTCTTCTACCGCCTCCGACGCTTGCGGCCCGTTGCCAATTTCAGTCCCGGAAATCTCCGCATGAGTAGAATCTTCCACCAGTTGCAATGAGACGGGCGCATCCGTCGGGTCGATACCGTCCTCGTTCGCGAAGAGTGGCTGCTCGCGCGGAGCCTCAATCAAGCGCAGTTCTTCGAGGTCGGGCAGGCCCCCCAAGTCCTTGAGCCCGAAGAGTTCGAGGAACTCCGGCGTCGTCGTGTACATGATCGGCCGGCCCGGAGCCTCTTTACGCCCCGCGATCTTGATCAGTCGCCGCTCCCCCCGCGTATCGCGCCCCC
>VFSW01003008.1_pt1 | contig 25278 bp, 27 predicted proteins | sample 5358111 | NCBI WGS metagenome assembly VFSW01 (sample SAMN11554181, study PRJNA540505) | mine drainage metagenome | isolation source: sediment from site ElyBrook_90M | place: USA: Ely Copper Mine, Vershire, VT | collected 2017
AGCATATAAACAAAGGAATTTTAATCATGAATACAATTTTGATGACACCGGAAGCCGTATCGGTGATTTGTGCGATTGCGGCTTTGGCCTTCAGTTATTTTCTCGTTCGCCACCTGAACAAAAAGACCGCCGAGAAACGCCAGCACTCCGCCTGAGTATGCCCGAAAAGCGGTTGAGGGTTTCAGTATTTTTTCTGGAGTAGTGTTCATTGAAGCGGCGTGAAAGCGAAGATTAATTTGTCGGCGTGCCAATCACAAAGAGCATCGTTCAGGCGAACGGCAAGTTCACACTCCATCTCGATGACCTTTGAACTGCTGGCGAACACACCCATCTGGACATAAACATTGCTGTCATCCGGATCACGTTCAATCGCGGTCCAGATGAATTTACACTTGGTTCCGTTTTCGCGCAACACAGCAAAAGCAAGTTCCTGCGTCCGAATGTATTCCGATTCAGACACCCCAAGGATTGCCAACATCACAGAGATTGACGCTGCACTTTCTCCAATGTTTTCGTTCATTTCCCCATCCCTGAACAACTGATACAGAAAACCAACCACAATGAGCCCCGTGGTCGGTTTTTCGCAGTTACTCATCACGCCACCTGATTGGTTGCTCTCCGCCGGCGAACCTCGCGGTCTTCCTCACGCTTGCGAACCGCCTCATTCATGATTTTCGCACGTTCGACCCACCACGCCGGAAAAGATTGTATCGTGCTTATCGGGTTGTCTCCCAAGCCTACTACCAGTATATTGGGCATCTGTTCCGAGGTGTGACAACCATGGTTATCGACGTGCTTCAGCGAGACGACTTGCCGTTTCCGCGCTCGCTTCCGGAATTTCAGCGGCTGTTCCCGGACGAAGCGGCGTGCGCGGCCTATCTTGAGCGTGCCAGATGGGAAAATGGATTCACCTGTGATCACTGCGGAGCGATTGGCGAACCGTACCGCTTCGCCAATCGCTCCTGCGTTTTCCGGTGTCACCATTGCAACCGCGACACGAGCCTCACTGCCGGCACTGTCATGGAGCGTACTCACACGCCGCTCTCGGTTTGGTTCTGGGCGGCGTACTTGGTCACCAGTCAGACACCCGGCATATCGGCTGTTCAGTTCCAGCGGCAACTCGGATTGTCGTGCTACGAGACTGCCTTTCAGATACTTCACAAGCTGCGCATCGGCATGGTGCGGCCGGATCAGGACCATATCGGCGGTAAACCCGAAGAAGTCGTCGAGGCCGATGAAACTTACGTGGGAGGTCGTACGCGTGGCAAGGGGCGCGGCGTCCACGATATGGTTATCGTGGCAGGTGCTGTCGAAGTTCGTCAGCGCAAGCATGCCAGTAGCCTCAATAAGCGAAAGACCGGACGGTATGCTGGTCGTGTCAGGCTCGCCCTGATACCAGACCGAAGCGCCGATTCTTTGGGCGGCTTCATCGAAAGCGCCGTGGCACCAGGTACCACCATTATCACCGACGACTGGAGAGACTACGCCGGACTTACCAAGCGCAACTATCTCCACACCGCTGTCCCAGAACGGGGCGATATGAAAGTCGCCGAAACCTTTTTGCCCATCATCCACCTCGTGTTCTCCAATCTCAAAACTTGGCTGCGCGGCATCCATCACGGCGTCAGCCCGCAACACTTGCAAGCGTATCTCAATGAGTTCACATTCCGCTTCAACCGCCGATTCTACCCATTCAACGCCTTCCGCTCACTGCCTGGCATCGCGGGCGATGTCACCGCGCCAACCTATGCCGAACTTTATGCCAAAAAATCACTACACACTACATCTAGTGAGCTTGGGAGCTAACCCGATAAGCACGGTTTACTCATAGGGTTCTCCAGATGTAAAAAAACCGCCCTGAGGCGGTGGTTGGACTTGATAGCGACCGGCAGGCCGTTTCAGTTCGGGGCAAAACTCAGTTGCATAGAGGTCTAATCTTCAATCCTTCAAGTCGTGTTTTTTCTGCTCGAACTCCTCCCGTCCGATTTCTCCGTGAGCATATCGTTCCTTGAGAATATCGAGAGCCGTTTTCTCTTGTCGTCGTTCGGACAAAATGCCCGTTCCAGACGCATACCTGACCAGTATTACGACGGCAACAATTAGCAAAACCCAGAATAGCAACATACCGAACATGCCAAAGGCCATGCCGCCCCAGTTGTAGTCATTGCCCATGTATCCCCACATCATATTACCTCCCCAATAATCCCCATTCGGCGACCCCGTCGCGCAAAAGATGCGCCGAATATCCTTCCCGTTTGAGAAGTTCGACAGAGTCTCTTGCCATCAGGCAATAAGGACCGCGACAGTACGCGACGATCAAACGGTCTTTGGGCAGTTCCGCCAATCGCTGACGCAACTCTTCCAGTGGTATCGACCTCGCGAAAGGAAGATGCGCGGTTAGGTATTCTTCTGCCGGCCTCACGTCGAGTACTACCACCTCCCCCTTGCGTGCGGCCTTCATCAGGCTCTCGCGGTCGCTTGGCACCAAGTCATCCGGATGCGCAACAATCTTTTGCAACGCCAGTTGCAGTTCGATCAGACGCTCTTCCGCCAGTGTATGAATCTGCACCCACAGATCAGCCACCGACTTGTCGGCGAAGCGGTAGCAAATATTCTTGCCTTGCCGTTTGGTTTCAACAAGATATGCCATGCGCAAATCGCGTAAATGCGCGCTGGCCAGTTTTACGCTGATAGAAGCCTCACGCGCCAGGGTCTCCACCGTTTTTTCACTCTGGCAAAGCAACTCGATCAACTCCAATCGCTTGGGACTGGAAAATACCTTGCCGATCCGTGCTACCTGTTCGTACAGCAGGTCTTTGGTCTTGCGCGCGTTGTTCATGTCATTAATCCATTAGATAGTAGAATGAGTAATTACAATACTGAACTATATTGACACAATATAACAATTGGTGCTCTAATCATTCTAATAAATGTTAGATCGTGCTACTTGCCAAGGAATCCGCCATGAAAACCCTGTTCATCCTCAACGATCCACCCTACGGCACCGAACGCTCTTACAACGCGCTGCGCCTCGCCGGAACATTGGCCGGTCGTGCCGGTAATGAAGTGAAGGTATTCCTGATTGGAGATGCTGCAAGTTGCGCCAAGTCCGGTCAGAAGGTCCCGGAAGGTTTTTACAATCTTCAGATCATGCTGAATAAGGTCCTCCGGGCTGCTCCAAGCAGCGTGGGGGTGTGCGGTACGTGCATGGACGCGCGTGGGATTTCAGAAACCGACCTCGTCAAAGACACGCACAAAAGCACGATGGCCGAACTGGCTGAATGGACAGAATGGGCCGACAAAGTGTTGGTGTTCTAAAAATTTAACAGGAAATCCATCCACCCTAAAATAAAATGCTGTCTGAAGTGCCGGCAACGCGAGTGCTGGCTGGCGGAATTCAAATGGAGGAGATGGCGATGGCGCAAGGGAAGACCATATTGGTTCTTGGTGGGGGAATTGGCGGCATTGTGGCCGCGAGCCACTTACGCAAGGGATTGTCCCGCGAACACCGAGTGGTACTCATTGAGCGAGAGGAGCAGTATGTCTTTGCCCCCTCCTTTCTCTGGTTGATGGTGGGATTGCGCACCCGCGACAAGATAGTTAGATCATTCTCTCGGATCAAGCGGCAAGGCGTAGAGTGGATCAGGGGAGAGATTACGCGCATCGATCCCGTGCGGCGGGAAGTGGAGGTGGGCGGACAAGTGTTCAGCGGCGATTATCTGGTGATTGCTCTTGGCGCGGAATTAGCCCCAGAGGCCATACCTGGTCTTGCCGAGGCCGGCCATAACCTCTACACCCTGGAAGGTGCGGAACGGCTACGCGAAGCACGTCTCGGGTTCCACCAGGGGCGATTGGTGATTCTGGTGAGCGCTGTGCCATTCAAATGTCCGGCAGCTCCTTACGAGGCGGCAATGCTACTGGAATATGACTGCCGCAAGCGTAAGCTGCGGGGGGGCATTGCCATTGATGTCTATACCCCGGAACCGGGACCTATGCCAGTGGCGGGGCCGGAAGTTTCCCAACAGGTGCGGCAGATGGTGGAGGGCCATGAGATAGGTTATCACCCCGAGCATGCCGTCATGCGAGTGGAGCCCGATGCCCGGCGTATCTACTTTGCCAACGGTTCCACGACCGAGTACGACCTGCTGGTCTACGTGCCGCCGCATCGAGCGCCGCGAGTAGTGAAGGAAGCGGGACTCACTGGCGAGTCTGGGTGGATCCCGGTAGATCGCCATACTCTAGAGACCCGCTTCCCCAACGTCTATGCTTTGGGTGACGTCGCAGGAATCATGCTCCCAATGGGTAAGCCGCTGCCCAAGGCTGGGGTCTTTGCGCACGGGGCGGCCGAGGTGGTGGCAGCCAATCTCATCCACGCCATCACGGGCAAAGGTGGGCCGCAGCGCTTCGATGGCCACGGCGAGTGTTTCCTGGAGACGGGAGATGGCAAGGCAGGTTTTGGGAGCGGCAATTTCTACGCCGAACCTACGCCACAAGTGAACCTCCGTCAGCCGAGCCGTGCTTTGCATTGGGGTAAGGTGGCATTCGAGAAGTTTTGGCTCTTTGAGTTTAGCGAAAAAGGCTAACGTCATCAGCGACGGGATGCCAAGGCTGGGGAGTTGCGCAGGAGAAGGAGCGAAGCAACGCCTCGCAAAATTCGTTGAGGTTTTGAAAGACTGGCCAGTCAAATTCATGTCGATTCAGTCTCGGGTGAAAATTTTTCTATAACGAACACGGATTCAGGTGGATTTTAAGCGCGGATTGGTGCGGGTGAAACGTGCGCGCACGTTTGGCGAGGAACACGAAACCAAGACATTCAAAGTGCGTGACGTGGAATTGAACGCTCGTGCGCTGGCCGCATTGACTCGGCAAAAAGAATGGACGTTTTTAAAGGGCGGCTATGTGTTCAACAATCCGGTGACGGGCGAACCGTATTCAGAAGAAAGACCGCTACGCCGGGCGTACTGGAACCCGACATTAAAAGCGCTGGGCTTGCGCGAGAGGAATTTTTACCAGACTCGGCACACCTATGCCACGCTGAATCTGATGGCTGGCGCAAACCCAATGTGGGTAGCAAAGCAACTCGGCCACGCGACGATGGCCATGCTCCTTACCACTTATTCACGATGGATTGACGGTGCTGACAAGAGCGCAGAACGCGCAAAAATCGACATAGCCTTTGATCCCATAGCCACAGCAGCGCCACATAAAACCAAAACACTGCTATAACTATCTGATTTGACTGGTCGGGGCGAGAGGATTCGAACCTCCGACCACCTGCACCCCATGCAGGTACGCTACCAGGCTGCGCTACGCCCCGAGTTTGTTATTATGACACAGTCAGCGCGAAAGGAGAAGTAGGATTTCGTTCAATTCCGCGCGCAGTGTTTCGCCCATGAGCATTTTATGAATGAAAGGGACTTCACAAAGACTCGGTTCATCAGGGTGATCTGGAACCAATGTCTGGGGGGTATTCATTTCTTCAGAGGGAGTGACTTCTTTTTCCTCAGGGAGACGGGAAACCGACTGCCGCCCATCTTTCCCCAGTTGAGACAGTTCATGACGCGCACCCGTGATGGTAAAACCTCGTTCATAGAGCAAAGAACGGATATGCCGGATCAGTTCCACTTCACGGGGCTGATAATAGCGGCGATTCCCACGCCGTTTGACCTGGCGAAGTTGCAGAAACTCCTGTTCCCAGTAACGCAGGACATGGGGTTTGATATCGCATAACTGGCTCACCTCCCCAATGGTAAAGTAATGCTTGGGAGGGATGGGCGGAAGATCGCGTTCAGCGCGCTGAAGCCTTACCACGGCGTTCCTCTACCATGGACTTCAATTTCTGGCTGGCGTGAAAAGTCACCACGCGCCGCGCAGTAATCGGAATCTCTTCGCCGGTCTTGGGATTGCGTCCCGGTCGCTGGGGTTTGGTGCGTACCTGAAAGTTACCGAAACCCGAAAGTTTTACTTCCTTACCCGCTTCCAGTGAGAGACGGATTTCTTCAAAGAAGGACTCCACAAACGCTTTGGCTTCCCGTTTGTTCAAACCCACCCGCTCAAACAACTGTTCTGCGAGTTCTGCTTTGGTCAATGTCATATCCTGCTCCCTATCTCAAGACCGCACCGAAACGTCGTTCTGCGACCCCTATCAATTCCTGGCAAATCTGCTCCAATTCCCCTTCGGTGGAAGAGCGTTCCGTATCTTGGATTTTCACACAAAATGCCAAACTTTTCTTTCCTTCCTCCACTCCAGCCCCTTGATAAACATCGAACAACAGGATGTCTGCCACATTTTTCGGAGCCGCTGCACGCAGGGCATCCCACAGAGTCATGGCCGGGATACTTTCTTCCACCACCAAGGCCAGATCACGCCGTACAGGCTGAAAACGCGGTGTAGGACCATACTCGGGCCATGATTCCCGGGTCAAGGGGATCCATTCTAACTCAAACAACAAAGGCATGCGGGAAAGGTCATAGGAGGGACCCAAGCGGGGGTGTAACTCCCCCAACCACCCGATACTTTGCCCATTCCACCAAACCTCGGCAGAACGTCCGGGATGCAAGGCAGGATGTTGGGTTGAAACGAAACTTGCGCCAGACGGCAGAAGTTCTTCCACAACCCCCTTGAGATCGAAAAAGTCGGCGGACTCGCTCTCGATCCCCCACTGTTCAGGAAAACGGGTTCCGTACCACAAACCACCTAAACGCAAGGGCTGAGCGCAAAGACCGTCCGTATCCCGGGCAGGAAGAAAACACCGTCCCCACTCAAAAATCCGCACCTGTTCCTGTTTGCGTTTGAGGTTGAATACCAGGGTTTCCATCAAGCCCACCGACAAGGTGGAACGCATGACGGCCAGATCCTGCGACAGGGGATTGAGCAAATTGAGGATCGAGGGTTGCATGGCCAGACGCTGCTCCCCTTCTGGCGGAACAAAACTGTAGGTGATGACCTCTTGAAATCCGCGCGCCTGCAAACGCTGGGCGACAGTCTGCCGGGAGCGTTCACGTTCCGGCAGGTGGATTGCCCTCAAAGGCGCCCTGGGCACCTGCATCGGGATCTGGTCGTAGCCCACACAGCGGGCTATTTCTTCCACATAATCCACTTCCCGTTCCAGATCCACGCGCCAGGTAGGTGCCGTAGCGGTCCAACCCACATCGTTTCCTTCCAGGCCAACGCCTAACCGGGTCAGGATTTGTCGCATCGTGTCCACCGCGACTTCAAAGCCCAATAAACGGCGCACACGATCAGGACGAACCCGCACCGGAAGTCGCCGGGGCAACTTTTCGGGGTGAACGAGATCGAGAATGGGACCCGCCTGCCCTCCGCCGGCATAGTCCAACAACAGTTGGGTAGCCCGTTCCAGGGCTTCCTGGGTAAGACTGGCATCTACGCCCCGTTCAAACCGGAAAGCGGCTTCTGAGGCCAACCCCAGGCGACGGGCACGCCCTGCCAGTGCCCCGGGAGAAAACCAGGCCGCCTCGAGAAAAATGTCCTGGGTTTGTGCAGAAACTGCAGAATTCTGCCCCCCCATGAGTCCTGCCAGAGCCTGGGGCCCCGCTTCATCGGCTACCACCAATAGATCCGCAGTCAATGCAAGAGTTTGGCCGGAAAGTACGGTGAGGGATTCTCCTTCCCGCGCCCAACGCACGGTGAGATTTCCGGTCAGTGCAGCATCGGCAAAGGCATGAAGGGGTTGTCCCAATTCCAGCATGACGTAGTTGGTCACATCCACCACCAGCGCCTTGGCACGCAGGCCAGCGCGTTCCAGACGACGCACCATCCAGTCCGGGGTGGGCTGGTCTGGCTGTTCGAGATGGATCACCCGTCCACCATAGCGTGCGCATCCTTCCCTTGCATCAATCTGGACGGTACGCGTACCAAATTCGGGATTTGCCTCTCTGGAAATGAAAATTGGGGGCGTGAGCGAACATTGAGTCAATGCGGCCACTTCTCTGGCCACCCCCCGCATACTCAAACAATCTGCCCGGTTGGGAGTTAGTTTGAGGGTAAATTGCTGATCATCCAGATCCAGCCAGACACGAAGGGATTGTCCCACCGGGGCCTGCGCATCGAGCGCAAGCAAGCCCTCGCTTTCTTCGTTCAAACCCAATTCCCGAGCCGAACACATCATGCCCTGGGATTCGATTCCCCGCACCTTGGCCGCCTTGATGGTCAAATCGCCGGGAAGGACCGCACCCACCAGAGCACAAGGGGCTTTCATCCCCACCGCTACATTGGGTGCACCACAAACGATGGGCAGGGGCTCAGAAGTGCCCACGTCCACCGTCAGACAATTCAGCCGATCGGCCTGAGGATGCTTCTCTACCGTCAGAATCTGGCCCACTACCACTTGATCAAAAGGAGGCGCGCAGGGGCTCAGGGCTTCCACTTCCAGCCCCCCCATGGTCAGGACATGGGCCAACTCGGCGGCATCGAGGTCTGGATCTACCCAGGTTCTCAGCCATGCTTCAGAAAATTTCACCGCGCATCTCCTATTGAAAGTGCTTCAGAAAACGCAGATCGTTCTCGTAAAAAGTACGCAAGTCATCCACCCCGTACCGGATCATGGCCAGGCGTTCGACGCCCAGACCAAAGGCCAGTCCCACATACCGCTCGCTGTCGATCCCCAAGGGTTCCAGAACATTGGGATGAACCAACCCGCACCCCAGCACCTCCAGCCACCCTGTATGACTGCATACCCGGCATCCGTGACCCTGACAGATGACGCAGCCGATATCCATTTCAGCCGAAGGTTCGGTAAAAGGGAAAAACGAAGGACGGAAACGAGTGGGCAAGTCTTCCTGTTCAAAGAAATGGCGCATGAACTCACTCAGCAATCCTTTGAGGGCTGCCAGAGAAACCCCTTCTTCCGCAACCCAGAGCCCTTCCACCTGGTGAAACATGGGGGTATGAGTGACATCGGAATCACAGCGAAACACTCGCCCTGGAGCAATGATACGCACCGGCAACCCATGGGATTTCAGATAACGAACCTGAACGGGAGAAGTATGGGTTCGCAACACCACCCCCGGTGCCAAATAGAAGGTATCGTGCATGGCCCGCGCCGGATGATCGGCAGGGATATTGAGCGCAGTAAAGTTATAGTCGTCGCTTTCAACTTCCGGTCCCTCTGCCACCTCGAAGCCAAGACTTCGAAACAAGGTTTCGATGCGCTCCAGGGTACGTGTCACCGGATGAGTCGCTCCCCTTCCGTGTTGCCGTCCCGGCAGTGTCACATCCAGAGCCGAGGCACGCAATTCCCGTTCCTGCTGGGCTTGTACCAGCGCCTCGCGGCGTTGCTGCAACGCCCTTTCCAGTATACCTTTGACCTGATTGATCGCAGCCCCCGCAGACTTGCGTTCTTCGTGAGGAAGCACGCTCAATCCCTTGAGGCGTTCCGTCAACGCACCGGTTTTACCTAAATAACGGGCCTTGGCTTCTTCCAGCGCATGGGGGGTGTCGAGACGGGCAAAAAGGGCCAGCGCCTCCTCCTGCAATGACATCAAAACTTGCATGAACGATCCCGGAATAGAAAAACCCCCGGGGAGAACCCCGGGGGTTGGATTCAACGTCAGGCAGACAAAACGGTACGAGCCGTTTCCACCATTTGGCTAAAAGCCGGTTTGTCGAAAACCGCCAGATCGGCCAACACCTTACGATCGATCTCGATACAGGCTTTCTTCAGACCATTCATGAATACGCTGTAGGTCATGCCGCATTCCCGTGCTGCCGCATTGATCCGGGCAATCCACAAAACACGGAAATCGCGCTTGCGACGCCGGCGATCCCGGTAGGCATACTGGCCGGCCTTCATCACCGCTTCCTTGGCGATCCGATAGACATTCTTGCGCCGGCCGCGGTACCCCTTGGCCAGATCCAGAATCTTCTTGTGACGTGCGTGGGCCGTTACTCCCCGTTTAACTCGTGGCATGGACGGTTCTCCTTAGGCGTAGGGCAACATGGCCTTGACCGAGCCCATGTTGGTGGAATGAATTTCTGCCGTCCCACGCAATTGACGCTTGGTCTTGGTGGTTTTCTTGGTCAGGATATGGCGTTTGAATGCCTGAGAGCGCTTGATACTGCCACTCCCTCGCACGCGGAAGCGTTTTGCAGCTCCGCTTTTGGTTTTCATTTTGGGCATGGAAAGCTCCAATCGTTATAGTAATCCGCGTCGGGTGAACAGGCTACGCGCCTGATACTTGATGACCCGCCGCGCCTTGTGGGCACTGCTTGCTACGCATCTACTTCCGTCGACGTAGCTTCGACTTTATTATTTTCCTTGCCGGCTTTGGCGACTACTTCAGCCTTTTTGCGGGGGGCCAGCACCATTACCATCTGACGCCCTTCCATCTTGGGAAACTGCTCCACGACTCCATGGGCTGCCAGATCGGCTTCTACCCGTTTAAGCAGGTTGTATCCCAATTCCTGGTGCGTCATCTCGCGACCGCGAAACCGCAAGGTCACCTTGGTTTTGTCACCCTCGGACAAAAAGCGAATCAGGTTGCGCACCTTGATGGCGTAATCTCCATCATCAGTACCGGGACGGAATTTGATTTCCTTGACTTGAATCTGTTTCTGTTTGACCTTGGCTTCGTGCTGTCGCTTGCTTTCACGATACTTGAACTTGCCAAAATCCATCAGGCGACAGACCGGTGGGTTTGCCGTCGGGGCAATTTCCACCAGATCAACGTCAGTTTCTTCCGCCTGACGCAATGCGTCATTCAGACGCATGATCCCCAGTTGTTCTCCATCTACCCCCACCAACCGCACTTCTGCGACGGTGATTTCCCCGTTGATCCGGACTTCCTTATCCTGAGCGATCGCCATTTCTCCCAAAAAAACAATAATTGACCAAGACCTGACCCGATCTTGATCCCAATCCTTCCACTTCAGTCAGTGAGTTCGCTCTTGGCCAGAATTTCAGCCTTCATGCGGGACACGACAACTTCCACAGGCTGTGCGCCCAGGTCTTTTCCTCCCCGTAAGCGCACCGACACCTGACCAGATTCAACTTCCCGATCTCCCATCACCAGTTGATAAGGGATCTTCTGTAAACTGTGCGTCCGTATTTTATAACTGATTTTCTCATTACGCAAGTCCATCTCCACCCGCACCCCTTCTTCGCGCAATTGCTGTGCCACATTTTCCACAGCTCCCCGCTGGGCTTCGCTGATATTTGCCACCACGGCCTGTACAGGTGACAACCACAGGGGTAGAGCCCCCGCATAGTGCTCGATCAAAATTCCTATGAACCGTTCCAGAGAACCCAGAATGGCACGATGCAACATGACAGGGGTCTGACGGCTGTTGTCGGCTGCCACAAAGGTCGCGCCCAACCGTTCCGGCATGGAAAAATCTGCCTGGATGGTACCACACTGCCAGGTACGCCCCAGACTGTCGCTCAAATGAAATTCGATCTTGGGACCATAGAAGGCCCCTTCCCCGGGCAGGGTTTGAAAATCCACTGCGTTATGCTCCAGCGCAGTGCGCAGTGCATCTTCCGCTTTATCCCAAATGGCTTCGGAGCCCACCCGCGAAGTGGGCCGGGTCGCCAATTTGTACTGGATTTCAGTGAATCCAAAATCCGCATAAACCCGGCGCAACAACTGGATGAAGGCGGATACTTCTTCCAGTATCTGATCCTCGGTACAAAAAATATGTCCGTCATCCTGAGTGAACCCGCGCACCCGCATGACGCCATGCAAGGCACCCGAGGGTTCATTGCGGTGACAGGAACCGAATTCTCCATAACGAACCGGCAATTCCCGGTAACTACGCACCCCCTGATTAAAAATCTGGACATGCCCCGGACAGTTCATCGGCTTGATGGCAAATTCCCGCTCTTCTGACAGGGTGGTAAACATATTTTGCTGAAAATGCCCCCAATGTCCTGATTTTTCCCACAGGGCCCGATCCAGGATCTGCGGACAACGTACCTCCTGATACCCATTTTCCCGGTAGATACGGCGCATATACTGCTCGATCTCCTGCCACAGGGCCCACCCCTTGGGATGCCAGAAGATCATTCCCGGTGCCTCTTCCTGCAGGTGAAACAAGTCCAGTTCCCGACCCAGGCGCCGATGATCCCGTCGTTCGGCTTCTGCCAGTCGATGCAGATAGGTCTCCTGATCCTCACGGGTTGCCCAGGCCGTTCCGTATACCCGGGTCAGCATTTCATTCTTTGCATCTCCCCGCCAATACGCACCAGCCACACGGGTCAATTTGAATACCTTGAGTTTACCCGTGGAAGGCACATGGGGACCGCGACACAAATCAACAAAATTGTCCTGTCGGTAGAGGGAAATGGGCTCATCCGTGGGAATGGCCGCAATGATCTCTGCCTTGTATTTTTCTCCCAGTTCTTCAAAAAATCGAACCGCCTCGCCCCGTGCCATCAGTTCCCGTTGTACGGGCAGATCCCGGCGCACAATCTCTTCCATGCGCTTTTCAATACGCTCGAGATCCTCCGGCGTAAAGGGACGCAGATAGGAGAAATCATAATAAAACCCATTCTCGATCACCGGACCGATGGTCACCTGCGCTTCAGGATAGAGTTCCTTGACAGCATGCGCCAGTAGATGGGCAGTGGAATGACGCAGAATATCCACCCCCTCCGGATCTTTTGCCGTCACCAATGCCAGGGTGACGTCCTGTTCGATCAAGGTCGAGGTATCCACCAGACGTCCGTCCACCTTGCCGGCCAGGGCCGCCTTGGCCAGCCCTGACCCAATGCTTTTGGCCACTTCCGCCACGGTCAAGGGAGTCGGGAAGGTACGCTGGGAACCATCAGGCAGTTGTATCGTAATCACGGTTTTTCCTTTCAACGTTTCCCAAATAATTTACGTCCACGCCGCCGTTGACGGCGCAGGCTGTTTTCCTCGGATTCGGTCAGGGGCTTGGGTTTGCGATCCGCAAAGGGGTTATTTCCCTGCCGAAACTCGACCCGCAGTGGAGTCCCACGCAATTCAAAGGCTTCCCGAAAAGTATTTTCCAGGTAACGACGATAGTTATCCTGGATATGGGCAACCGCAGATCCATGGATCACCACGATGGGCGGATTATGCCCCCCCTGGTGGGCATAACGCAGTTTCGGACGAAACGGCCCCGCCTTGGCAGGTTGGTGCTTTTGCACTGCCGCCATTAGCGTACGGGTCAGGCGTGGCGTAGGCAAACGAGCCATGGCGGCCTGGTAGGCGGCATCCACCGCCGGCAACAACCCATTGACCCCCAATCCGTCCAGCGCAGAAATGAACAGATGGTGGGCAAAATCAAGGAAACCCAATTTGCGCGCAATATCCTGGCGCAGCCTGTCGCGCCGATGAGCATCCAGTCCCTCCCATTTATTCACCGCCAATACCACCGCTCGCCCTGTGGTCAGCACATGTCCCGCAATATGTGCATCCTGATCCGAGATGTCCTGGCGCGCATCCAGGGTCAGAACCACGACATTGGCTTCCTCGATGGACTGCATGGTCTTGAACACAGAAAACTTTTCCACGGCCTCAAAGACCTTGCCCCGGCGGCGCAACCCCGCAGTATCGATCAGGGTATAAAGCCGTCCGTTTTCCTCAAAATCCACCTCGATGCTGTCCCGTGTCGTGCCCGGTTGGTCAAAGGCAATGACTCTCTCTTCTCCCAGCAATCGATTAACGAGGGTGGATTTCCCTACATTGGGCCGTCCCACAATGGCGATGCGCGGACGATCCGGACGTTTCTCGGAAGAAGTGGAGGATTCGGGAACCGGAATCCCTCCCAAAACCTCGTCCATGAGATCCCCGATCCCTTCACCATGGGAAGAGGAGATGGCCAAGGGATCGCCCAACCCCAGTTCATGAAATTCGGCGGTAACAACGGCGCGCGCCATACCTTCCACCTTGTTCACCGCCAGGGTCACGTGTTTCCCCCTTTGGCGCAGGCGTTCGGCAATGGTGCGATCCCCGGGAGTCAACCCGCTGCGTCCATCGGTCAAAAAAATGACCCGATCCGCCTCATCCAGCGCCTGCTCCGTCTGGCGCGCCATTTCGCGCAGGATACCGTCCTTTGCCACGGGTTCGAAGCCCCCTGTATCGATGACCAGATAGGGTCGTTCTTCCCATAGGGCACGTCCATAGTGACGATCCCGGGTCAAACCCGGCAGATCCGCCACCAGGGCATCCCGACTGCGGGTCAGACGATTGAACAGGGTGGACTTACCCACATTGGGTCGTCCCACGATAACCACGGTGGTCAGGGGGCGAAAATCAATGGGTTGCATGGGCTGTCAACGCAAACATTTTACCCGTACGATTCACCACCAGTACCCGCTCATTCCCCAGATAAACGGGAGCCTGAACGATGGGGGTCTTGTCAGTGGCCAATCGTCCTACCTCGGCGCCATTCTCCCGACTGATGAAATGCACCACGCCCTCCGCATCTCCCAGCACGACATAGGAAGCCGTCACGGTGGGCGGAGACAGATAACGTCCCTCAAGATCACTCATTTTCCACATCACTCCTCCAGAACTGCGATCCAGCGCCATAACATCGGATTTAGCCGTCGTTAGCACCAACTGGGAGCCCGCTTCGACCACGGGACCCAAAGCATTCACATCTCGGGACCAGACCAACTGGCCATGTTCGCTGTCCAGGCACGCGGCCCGTCCCTGATAACTGGCCGTACATACCATACCATCGCCCACCAGGGGGTCTCCCAACACATCATTCATCCGTTCCAGCTCCGTTGCCCCATGGGGTGAAGAAACCAACGACTCCCACTGAATGGTGCCGTCGGACAGGTTTAAAGACATCAACTTTCCCCCCGGCATGCTGACCAGCGCCACGCCATGCCCCAGGGTCATCCCGCCCACACCCCGCAATACCAGGGCCGGCATGGGACGGGCCTGGGTCCACAGAACCTTGCCCTCCGCTTCACTCAGCCCCATCACTTTGCCTTCTGCCGTCCGCACCACCACCATGCCATCGGCTCCTTGCGGGGCAGCCAGCAATTCGCTGTCAATGGAGGTGCGCCATAAAAACTGCCCTGTGGGCAACCAGGCCAGCACTTCTCCCTTCTTGTTGCTCAACAAAATCTCGTGCTCTCCCACGCCAATACCCGACGCAAAGGATTCACCGGTTTTCAGATCCCACTGGGTTTTCCCGTTCTCCGGGTCCACTGCCCTCAATTCACCCTTCTCTCCGGCTACATAGAGCATGTGATCGTGCAAAAGTGGCACCAGAAAACCCTCTTCCGTTTCACCCAGGGAAAGTTTCCAGTCCACCTCCACCTCCACCGTGGGTTTCAGAGGCAGCATGGAGGTGATGGGCAACTTGTCCGCACAACCGGCGCTCAGAGCAGCCAGGGCAATGCCCAGCCATTGGATTTTCTTCATCGTCCCCCTCCCAGGGCTTCCCATTTGTTTTGTGCCAGTTGATGCAATGCATTCATTGGCTGCGATTTTTCCATGGCGCTTCCATAGGCAGCACGGGCCTCGGCCAACCGGTTCAAGGCCAACAGGATATCGCCACGCAGATCCAGAGTCAGTGCCGCAAAGTCCGGAGCACGATTATCGTCCAACAAACGCAAGGCCTGTTCGAATTTTTTCTGGTCAGCCAGCAGACCCGCCAGACGATACCGGGCCAGGTCAACCAGTGCCAGTTCCCGAGAATGCTCGATGACCCATTCCAACTCCCCCTGGGCATCCCCGTCCTTGCCATGGGCGTGGCAAATCGCAGCGGCAATCAAAGCGCCCCGGGTGGCCAGTGCACTGTCGGGCTGCTGAGACTGCAATGCGCGGGCGGCTCCCAGCGTGGGGGCAACCTCCCCCGTGCGGGCAGCTACCCGTACGGCTTCAAAAGCACGTCCGGCTTCTGCTTCCTGCCGTTGTCCATACCAGAGCCAGCCATTGTATCCGCCCACCCCCAGCAAAGCTGCCACGGTTCCCGCCATCACCCACTTGCCAAACTGACGCCACCAGGCTTTCAGGGAATCGATTTGTTCCTGTTCTTCTAGATCGTACATGGCTTCACTCACTCGACTTGATTTGTTGGATCGCTTCCATGACATCCAGTGTCAACTGGTCACCCTGACCACGGAGCGGTTTGAGCGAAACCTTCTGGTGTGCTGCCTCCTCTTCGCCCAGAATGATGGCCCAACCCGCACCACTGGCATCGGCACGTTTGATCTGGGACTTGAAAGTTCCTCCCCCCGCGTGAAAGTGCACGGCCAGCCCGGAGGAACGCAATGTCTCGGCCACGCATAGAGCCCAGGCTTCCTGGTGCTGGTGCATGACATACACCTCAGGATGGACCCCGAACCGCTGCGCCCAATGCGGTTGCTGTTCCAGCAAGGCCAGGAGCCGCTCCATTCCAAGGGCAAAACCACAGGCCGGAGCGGGCTTCCCGCCCAACTGCTCCAGCAGTCCGTCGTACCGTCCCCCACCGCAAATGGTGCTCTGTGCCCCCAGCAAGGGAGTCATCCATTCAAACACCGTGGCATTGTAATAGTCCAATCCGCGCACCAAGCGCGTATCGATTTGATATTCCACGCCATTCTGCTGCAACAACCTTTGCAATTTCTCGAAATGAATACGGGATTCCTCGTCCAGATCGTCCATGAGACGGGGAGCATTCTCGATCAGGTCGGTCATGGCCGGATTCTTGCTGTCCAGAATACGCAAGGGATTGGTACCGAGACGACGCCGTGAGTCCTCGTCCAGGCGGTCCGTGTGGGCCGAAAAATAGGTTTGCAAACGCGTACGATAACGCGCCCGAGTAGCGCTGGAACCAATGGTATTGAGATGCAGGAAAACCTCTTTCAGCCCCAGACGCTGCCATAACCGGGCAGTCATGAGGATCAGTTCGGCATCCACCTCGGGGCCGGCAAAGCCCATCGCTTCCACGCCACATTGATGAAACTGCCGGTAACGTCCTTTCTGGGGACGTTCATGGCGAAACATGGGGCCCATGTACCAAAGTCGTTGAGGTCCGTCATACAACAGATGATGTTGTATGACCAGTCGGGCGCAGGAAGCCGTTCCTTCGGGCCGCAAGGTCAAGGCTTCCCCATTGAGTGAATCCACGAAACTGTACATCTCTTTTTCCACGATATCCGTCGCCGTCCCAATGGAACGAACGAAGAGAGCAGTGGGTTCCACCACAGGAAACCGGACTTCCCGATAAGCGTAAGCACGCAACCACTGACGAATTTCTTCCTCGAGAAATGCCCACTGCTCGCTCACCCCGGGGATGACATCGTTCATCCCCCGGACGGCCTGAAATTGTTCACCTTTCATGTTCCCACTCCGTAACGCCGGGCCACATAAGTTTCCACCAGCGCTTGAAATTCTTCTGCAATCCGCTCGCCCTTGAGCGTTACGGTCTTTTCTCCGTCCACGTAGACGGGGGCCACCGGACGCTCGCCCGAACCGGGAAGACTGATGCCAATATTGGCCAACTTGCTTTCGCCGGGACCATTGACCACACAGCCCATCACTGCCACCTGCAGATGCTCCACCCCAGGATATCGATGTCGCCAAAGAGGCATTTGACGGCGCAGGTAACCCTCGATTTGTTGAGCCAGGGACTGGAAATAGGTGCTGGTGGTTCGCCCGCATCCGGGACAGGCCGTCACCTGCGGCGTAAAAGCGCGTAATCCCTGGGTCTGAAGAATTTCCTGGGCCACCCGCACTTCCAGGGTACGATCACCGCCGGGCTCCGGCGTCAATGACACCCTCAGGGTATCCCCAATCCCTTCCTGTAGCAGCACGGCCATAGCTGCCGTGGACGCCACGATCCCCTTGCTCCCCAGGCCGGCCTCCGTCAAACCGAGATGCAACGGGTAGTCACACTGCCGGGCCAGATCCCGATAAACGGCAATCAGATCCTGCACTCCACTCACTTTGCAGGACAGGGTGATGCGCTCGGGTGCCAACCCCCAATCCACCGCCTGTGCAGCACTTTCCAGCGCCGAAGTCACCAGCGCCTGACGCATGACCCAGGAAACCGGATGGGGCTCCGCCAAACGGGCGTTTTCATCCATGCAACGGGCCATGACCTGAGGGTCCAGGCTACCCCAGTTCACGCCAATCCGAATTGGTTTATCGTAGGATCGCGCAAGTTCGATCAAACGTGCAAACTGTTCGTCGCGTCGGGAGCCCTGCCCGACATTGCCAGGATTGATGCGGTATTTAGCCAGTGCCCGGGCACAGTGGGGAAATTCGCTCAACAATTTATGTCCGTTGAAGTGGAAGTCTCCCACCAGAGGAACGTCATACCCCGACCGGTCGAGGGCCTGGCGCAATTCAGGGACCTGACGGGCGGCTTCCGCCGTATTCACAGTCACCCGTACCAATTCCGAACCCGCCTGGGCCAGGGCCTGAATCTGGTGAAGGGTCGCCTCAAAATCCGCAGTATCGGTATTGGTCATGGATTGCACAACGATAGGCGCATCCCCACCGATCCATAGCCCCCCCACCTGAACCGGACGGGAATGACGACGCGGGATGACCCCCTGCATACTGCCGCGGCTCATGGCTTCTCCGTCACCGATCCCTGAAGGGGTGCAGGGTACACGGGTGGGGCGTCGGACAACAGGGGCATCCTGTTTTCTTCAGAGACGTTCCCGGCGGGAAGGGGGCGCGCCGGTTCTGCCTGGACGGGTGTGGATTCCAGGGGAGGAAGTGCATTGGAAAACGAGGATCGAGGGGCAGAGGAATGCACCATGGTCACTACTTCCAGAAGATTCTTTCCCGAAAAAACGCCGGTTTTCCAACCCACCATGCCGGCCACCCCCAGGATGACCATGATCAGCAACACGCCCATGGAGAACGCGCGCGGCACCTGTTTCCAGAAAGTCGAAATTTCCTGGCCCCAGGTTCGGTGCTTTTTGGGCGGAACAGAGGGGGAAAACAGCGGCGTGAGATGGGGGGGTCGTGCATCCTGTCGTTCCCGCTCGAGCTGGGCCAGCAAGACTTCAGGAGGTTCGCCCAACTGACGGGCATAGGTGCGCACCAGAGCACGCACAAACATGATATCGGGTAAAGCGTCATAGTCGCCGGCTTCCAGCAACTGCAACTGGTGCGGAGAAAAACGCAGTCGTTGCACCATGTCCTGAAGCGTGAGCCCCTTCTGCTCGCGCAATGCAATAAGACGTTGACCTACGCTGGATTGCTCGCCCGTTTCCTCATTCATATCCGTTCTTCCTCGCGTTTCTCGTGCCGCCGACTGCGATCCACCACTTTCCCTGCCAATTGGCCACAGGCAGCATCGATGTCATCTCCGCGCGTCCTGCGCACCGTCACGATCAGTCCCGATGCCATGAGGATATCTCTAAAACGGGCGATTCTGTCCGGCGCAGAGCGTCGATACCCGGACCCCGGGAAGGGGTTGAAGGGAATCAGATTAAATTTACAGGGAACCTCTCGTACACAATCGATCAATTGCCGTGCCTGCCGGTCAGAATCGTTGACCCCCGCCAGCATCACATATTCAAAGGTAATAAAATCACGGGGCGCTGTCTTCAGATAGCGTCCACAAGCTGCCATCAAAGCGGCAAGAGGATATTTCCGGTTGATCGGCACCAGTTGATCGCGCAATTCATCGGTGGGAGCATGGAGGGAAACCGCCAGCGCCACGGGAACTCGTTCGCTCAAACGATCCAGAGCCGGAATCACGCCGGAGGTGGACAGGGTCACACGGCGCCGTGATAAACCGTAGCCAAAATCATCCAGTAAAATATCCAGGGCCGTCACCACCGCGTCATAATTGAGCAAAGGTTCACCCATGCCCATCAGAACCACGTTGCTGATGACCCGTTCGTTCGACTCATTGGCGCCCAGAGCCTGATTGGCCCACCACACCTGCCCAATGATCTCGGCCGTCGTCAGGTTGCGATTGAATCCTTGCCGCCCGGTGGAACAGAAAGAGCATTCCAGGGCACAACCCACCTGTGAGGAAATGCACAGAGTCCCACGGCGGGCTTCGGGAATGAAAACCGTTTCAATGGCATTCCCGGGTCCCAGTGAGAGCACCCACTTGCGCGTTCCATCCTCGGCAGTTTGCTCGGAAACCAAGGCAGGCACGTCCACATGGGCATGTTCTGCCAAACGTTGACGGGCCGTTTTGGACAGATCGGTCATCTGACCAAAATCTGCCACGCCTTCCTGATGAATCCAACGCATCACCTGCCGGGCACGAAAAGGCTTCTCACCCAATCCGGTTAAAAACTGGGTGAGTTCAGTGCGATTCAAACCCAACAGGTTGATGGTCATCGTTCATCAAATCAACGGGAATGAATCTGGGAGGACGGGAAAAAGTAAGCGATTTCAACCGCAGCAGTCTCCGCACCATCAGAACCATGGACGGCATTAGCATCGATGCTTTCAGCAAAATCCGCACGAATCGTGCCTGGAGCCGCTTTTTTGGGATCGGTGGCACCCATCAGATCCCGATGGGTGAGGACCGCATTCTCACCTTCCAATACCTGAATCATTACCGGTCCCGAAGTCATGAACGAAACCAGATCCTTGAAAAAAGGACGTTCGCGGTGGACGGCATAAAAACCTTCAGCTTCACTTTGGGACAGCCAGGCCATACGGGCAGCAATCACCTTGAGACCGGCCTTTTCAAAGCGAGAATAAATCTCACCGATCACGTTCTTGGCAACGGCGTCTGGTTTCAAAATAGACAGGGTTCTCTCGAGGGACATGCGGGGCTCCAAAAAAGTATAGGGTAAAAACCTTTCCATTCTATCATGGGCCCGAAGAAAACGCAGACTGTCCCCCCGGAGAAATCAGGAAGAATCCCGCCCTACTGGTGGCGAAATTCTCCAGTACCCTTGACGTCGCACCAAGGTCCAACCGGCCCAATGAATTTCCGGGTGGTGATCGGGTCGCGCCTTGCCCTGGCGCAAAATCTCCTGTAAACGCCGTTCCGAGCAGGCCGGTGCCCCCTGTTGCCGAATCCACCAGCGCAGGAGATGGAGCGCACGAGCCTCCGTCAGGGAGTGCAATGCCGCGACCTTCAAACCCTGCTCATCGGAAACCTGCTGCCCATCCTGGGCGGACAGGTCCTCAAGGACTGCCTGCGCCTGTGCCAGATGGCGCGCACTCCGACTCAACGTGGCGCGCCAGGCCGGAAAAGCCTCATCCAGCAAGGGACCCACGCGTTGGCGCAAAAAATTCCGCGCATGCCGGGGATCTCGATTGGAGGGGTCCTCGACCCATTCCAGATCCTGCGCCACGGCGTAACGGTGCAAGACGGCGCGGGAAACCCCCAACAAAGGGCGCACCAGACAGGGTCCCTCCGGGGCCAGCAAACGCTGCGCGGGCATGGCCTGCAACCCCGGCAGTCCGGCACCCCGCAGCAACTGCAACAAGACGGTTTCCGCCTGATCGTCCTGGTGATGGGCCAATGCCACCCACTCTGCCTCCTGACGGGCAAGGACTTCATAACGCCGGGCACGGGCCACCGCCTCCAGGCTTTCCCCCCCCTGCCGGATCACCGTCACGACAAATTCCGCGCAGGGGATTTGCCACTGTCGGCATAACCGTGCACAGAACGCCGCCCAGTCATTGGCGGCAGATTGAAGTTGATGATTGACGTGCACCGCACTCAAACGAAAGTCCAGGTCAGACCGGAGTCCGCGCAGTACATGCAGCAACACGACCGAATCCAGTCCGCCACTCAGGGCCACCACCAAACGGTGCCCCGGTTGCAGGAATCCGGTCAACTGTCGGGACACCTGCTGGGACAGGGAATCAGTGGTTTTCCTTGAACTTTCCATACCCCATGAGACGATCATAACGTCGCGCCAACAATTCATCCAGGGTCAAGGCATCCAGGGACTTCAAGGTATCCTGCAGGGCACGACGCAGGTTCTGCATCATGGTCACGGGATCCCGGTGCGCCCCCCCCAGCGGTTCTGCCACCACTTTATCCACCAGACCCAGCGATTTTAGACGGGCGGAAGTAATGCCCAGAGCTTCCGCTGCATCGCTGGTTTTTTCCGGCGTTTTCCACAGGATGGCAGCACAACCCTCTGGAGAAATCACCGAATAGATTCCGTACTGAAGCATCAGGGTGGCATCCCCTACCCCCACCGCCAATGCACCGCCCGACCCTCCTTCCCCAATCACCGTACAGAGGATCGGCGTCTGCAGGGCCGCCATTTCCAGCAAATTACGCCCAATGGCCTCCGACTGCCCCCGTTCCTCGGCACCAATCCCCGGATAAGCGCCGGGCGTATCGATAAAGGTAAAAATCGGCAAGTGGAACTTCTCCGCCAGACGCATCAAACGCAGTGCCTTCCGGTAACCCTCCGGGCGAGCCTGCCCAAAATTCCGGTAGATGCGGTCCTTGGTATCGCGCCCCTTTTGATGACCAATCACTACCACAGGGCGTTCACCAAAACGGGCCACCCCACAGACGATGGCCGGATCATCGGAAAAACTCCGGTCGCCATGCAACTCTTCAAACCCCGTAAACAGCGCCTCAATGTAATCCAGAGTGTAGGGACGCTGACTGTGGCGGGCCACCTGCGCCACCTGCCAAGCCTTGAGGCCCGCATAGATATCCTTGGTCAGGGTCTGACTCTTTTTTTGCAACCGTTCGATTTCCTGGGAGATATCCACCGCCGAATCTTCCTGCATGAAACGCAGTTCCTCGATTTTGGCTTCCAATTCTCCAATGGGTTGTTCAAATTCCAGAAATACCGTTTTCATTACCTGTCCTTAGAGATAAGCCCAAACTGCCAGCCCACAGCCCACCAACGCGCCCAGACCGGCGGGCCAGAGCAACCAGCGCCGCTGCGTCAGCGCAGTCACCGAGGCCAGGGCGATGGCAATTTGTATGAAAGTCATGGCCAGCGCCAGAGCATGGTGTGGATGAAAATACTTGTCGGCCAACTCGTTCTCGTATCGGGATTGTGCCTCAAAAGCCTCGGCCCGTGCCTTGATCTCCTTCTTTTCCGTCTCATAACGCTTCAAATCCTGGGCATAACCCTGCCGCTTGTCTTCCGGGGCCAGTTGGGACGCCAAAGTCATCAGATGCGCCTTGGTACTTTTGGCCTGATAGAAACTCCACTGGTCACTGGCATGGGCTTTGTAGAGTACTGCTTCATTCTTGTGCATGAGCGATTCATTCTGCGTATTCCCGCCCAGATAACTCACCACCGCACCAATCGCCGCCAGAATCGCCGTGAAAATTGCCACCTGCTGGGCCAGCGCCACCGTTCCTCCCTGCCCATGGGTGGCCGCATGTTCCACTTCGTGTTCATGGGCACCATGAACATGAAATTCATCTTCCATCGTTCATTCCTCCTCGTTTTCCCGGGCTCGCCGGGCCCGCACGGCCATGCCCAGTTCTTCCAGAATGTGCGCGGTTTGTGGCATGGCCAGACATCCATCGGTAATACTCTGACCGTAGGTCAACGGTTTCCCCGGAATCAGATCCTGACGTCCTGCGCGCAAGTGACTCTCGATCATGACCCCCATGATGCGTTGTTCGCCCTGACGCAACTGCAGCGCCACATCGTGCCCCACTTGTACCTGATTTTCCGGGTTTTTGGCGCTGTTGGCATGACTGAGATCGATCATGATACGCGCGCTCAACCCTTCCTGAGCCAACTGGCTGGCAGCCTCCTCCACATGGTGTGCCTGATAATTGGGCAATTTTCCGCCCCGCAGAATCACGTGACAATCTTCGTTTCCTCGCGTCGCCACAATGGCCGAACGCCCCGCCTTGGTCACCGACAGAAAATGATGGGGCTGCTGAGCCGCCCGAATGGCATCCACTGCGATCCGCAGATTTCCATCGGTTCCATTCTTGAACCCCACGGGACAGGACAACCCCGAAGCCAGCTCACGATGCACCTGACTTTCCGTGGTACGCGCCCCGATGGCCCCCCAACTGATCAAATCCGCCAGATACTGCGGAGTGATCAAATCCAGAAATTCAGTTCCGGCGGGAACCCCCATTTCATTGATGGTCAACAACAGACGACGGGCCACCCGCAACCCTTCATTGATCTTGAAACTGCCATCCAGTGCGGGGTCGTTGATCAACCCCTTCCACCCCACCGTGGTGCGCGGCTTCTCGAAATACACCCGCATCACGAGGAGCAATTCCTGCTTCCAGTGCTGAATCAGGGGGATCAACCCCTGGGCATATTCCAGTGCGGCCTTTGGATCATGAATTGAACAGGGCCCCACGATCACCAGCAGGCGGTCATCCACCCCATGGAGAATGCAATGGATCTGCTGACGGGTATCGAAGACCAGCTGGCCAGCAGCGGTGGTGCTGGGGGTCTCCTGCAACACCTTATCCGGGGTCACCAATTCCTCGATGCCCTGAACCCTTACATCGTCATTCTCTGGCAAAATATCCTTCATTTCCCGAATTCCCGACTGGCCAAAAGCAACATTCTACCAAAGGGGGGGTCAGATCGTCCCACCCACCGTCAGACCATCAATGCGCAAGGTCGGTTGACCAACGCCCACGGGAACGCTCTGTCCCTCTTTGCCACAAACCCCCACCCCCGGATCCAGAGCCAGATCATGACCAATCATGGAGACCCGGGTGAGCACATCCGGTCCATTTCCAATCAAGGTTGCGCCCTTGACCGGGTACAGGCATTTCCCGTTTTCCACCCACCAGGCCTCGGACATGGAAAAAACAAATTTGCCACTGGTGATGTCCACTTGCCCACCGCCAAAATTCACCGCATAGATTCCCCGGTCTATGGATGCAATGATCTCCTCGGGCGGACGATTTCCATTGCGCATATAGGTATTGGTCATGCGCGGCAGAGGCAGATGGGCAAAAGACTCCCGTCGTCCGTTTCCGGTGGGCGCCATCTTCATCAACCGGGCATTCAAACCATCTTGCAGATACCCCCGCAATATCCCATCCTCGATCAACGGGGTACATTGTCCCGGCTGACCTTCGTCATCCCACTGCAGGGAACCCCGTCGCCCCGGCAAGGTCCCGTCATCCACCACCGTCACCCCTGCCGCTGCAACCCGTTGACCGATTCGCCCACTGAATGCCGAGGTTCCCTTGCGGTTGAAATCCCCTTCCAATCCGTGCCCAATGGCCTCATGCAGGAGAATTCCCGGCCAACCCGAGCCCAGGACCACCGTCATGGTGCCCGCCGGCGCGGGGCGGGCTTCCAGATTGAGCAGAGCCTGCTGCACGGCTTGATGGGCGTACCCTTCCAGAAGGGTGTCACTGAAATAATCGTAGCCACAACGCCCTGGGGGGGGGGGGGGGGGGGGGGGGGGGGGGGGGGGGGGGGGGGGGGGGGG
>VFSW01003009.1_pt1 | contig 25276 bp, 18 predicted proteins | sample 5358111 | NCBI WGS metagenome assembly VFSW01 (sample SAMN11554181, study PRJNA540505) | mine drainage metagenome | isolation source: sediment from site ElyBrook_90M | place: USA: Ely Copper Mine, Vershire, VT | collected 2017
TTTTTCTGTTATTGTGTACTTGTTGTGTGATTCCCGGCCATCCCTAGCCTTCGTCCGATGTTTTTTTGCTTGTTTGCCAGTGTACTTGAGCGGTGATTCCCGGCCATCCCTAGCGGCGACGACGTGAAGCTGGGCGACGACGTAGTGTACTTGAGCGGTGATTCCCGGCCATCCCTAGCGGCCGTCCGTGTGATGGCCTTGTCATCCGAGTGTACTTGAGCGGTGATTCCCGGCCATCCCTAGCTCGGCCCTACGTCAACTTGGGTCCAAGTTGGGTCCAATTGCTGCCGAAAACCGTACAAAATCGGGGTACACGACGCAGCACCGACCTTGACGAATCAACAACTTAGCAAATCGGTTGTTGTTTCGGGACCAGGGGGTCGGAGGTTCAAATCCTCTCTCCCCGACCATTAAAGCCTGCAATATCAATCAATGAGCGTAGACCTGATTTCTGGCCAACCCGGGACTTGGGTCCATTTGCGTTTATGTGGGATCAACAGGTCCGGTTCCTGCCCTCCTTGAAGAATCACTCGACGCACGCCAACGTGACCATCCAGCGGCTTGCCAACGGATCGCTTTCAGATCGCTTCGCCAAAGCTATCACGGACGTGGGGCAGATGGTCCAAACCAACAAGATCCGGCCAAATTGGACAATGAAGCAATGTGCGCACGAGTGCGGTTGGCGCGTCTCCTTTTTGCTTAGCCGATCCGTTCCAACGCCATTGCAGTAGCCTCTCCGCCTCCAATGCAAAGTGAAGCAATGCCGCGCTTGAGGCCGTATTTCTCCAGTGCTGCAAGCAGCGTAACCAGGATTCGCGCACCGGATACGCCAATCGGATGGCCCAGGGCACAGGCGCCGCCGTGAATATTGACTTTGCCGTGGGCAAGGCCCAGGTCACGCATCGCCGCCATGGCCACCACCGCAAATGCCTCGTTGATCTCAAACAGGTCAACCTCGCCGAGTTTCCACCCCGTGCGCTTCGCGAGTAGCCGAATCGCGCCGATGGGCGCCGTGGGGAATAGCGCGGGCGCTTTCGCGTACGTAACATGACCAGCGATTAACGCAAGGGGCTTGATGCCGCGCCGCTCTGCCTCAGAGAGGCGCATCAAAACCAGTGCGGCCGCTCCATCGGAGATGGAACTGGAGTTTGCGGCGGTCACTGTCCCGCCTTCCCGAAATACCGGCCTCGATATTGGAATCTTTTCTGCCCTCGCCTTTTGCGGCAATTCATCCTGAGTAATTTCGCGCTCGAGTTTCCCTGATTTCACGGCGACTGGAACAATTTCCGCTGCGAAGCTTCCATCGGCCGCCGCCTTCTGTGCTCGCGTCAGGGACGACAAGGCAAACTCGTCCTGCGCCTCCCGCGCAAAGCAGTAGCTCTGCGCGCAATCCTCGGCGAAGGTGCCCATTAGCCGCCCGCGATCATACGCGTCCTCCAGCCCGTCGAGAAACATGTGGTCGATAACCCGCTGATGTCCCATGCGATAGCCGGCGCGAGCCCGATCCAAAAGATAGGGAGCATTCGTCATGCTCTCCATGCCGCCTGCGACGGCAATCCTCGCGCTGCCTGCAACAATCAGATCATGAGCCAGCATCGCGGCCTTCATGCCGGAGCCGCACATTTTGTTCACCGTGGTTGCACCTGTGGAAACCTGCAACCCTGCGCCAAGCGCCGCCTGTCTTGCCGGGGCTTGCCCTTGGCCGGCAGGCAGCACGCAGCCAAACAATACTTCTTCGACGGATTCGAATGGGATGCCTGCGCGCTCCACGCTGGTGCGGATGGCAATCGCTCCCAACTCAGGGGCGGCAAAATCCTTCAGGTCGCCCTGAAACCCGCCAATAGGGGTGCGTGCCGCGCCGGCAATAACGATAGGATCGTAAGCGGCCATTCACTCTTCCTGCAACGCGCTGTTAGCGTGGAGCCATGCGCAACGCTCCGTCGAGCCTGATGACTTCGCCGTTCAGCATTATGTTTTCGCAAATATGTTTCACCAGGGCCGCATACTCCGCGGGCCGGCCCAACCGGGCGGGAAATGGAACATTCCTGCCCAGTGACTCCTGCGCCTCCGGAGTGAACCCGGCCATCATGGGAGTCTCAAAAATTCCCGGTGCAATGGTCGCCACTCTGATGCCGAAGCGCGCTAGCTCGCGGGCGATGGGCAAGGCCAGAGATACAACGCCACCCTTTGAGGCCGCATAGGCGGCTTGTCCAATCTGCCCGTCGAATGCTGCAATGGAGGCCGTGTTGACAATCACGCCACGCTCCCCGTCTTCACCCGGAGCCTCTTTTGCTATGGCTTCGGCGGCCAGCCGGATCATGTTGAACGTCCCCACGAGGTTGATGCTGATAGCCCTGGAAAAGCTGCTTAGCTGGTGCGGCCCATCGCGGCCAATTACCTTCTCGACAGGTGCAATTCCTGCGCAGTTTACCAGCCCGTGTAAGTGGCCAAAAATATCCAGCGCTCGCCCTACCGCTGCCTTTCCATCTTTCTCGCTGGTTACATCGGTCTCGGCAAAACAGGCTGCTTTGCCTAACTGACACGCCAGAGCCTCGCCGGCCTCACGATTCACATCGCACAGCACAGCGAACCCTCCCTCGTTTACCACGAGACGTGCGACGTCCGCACCCAATCCAGATGCTGCGCCGGTAATCAGGAAAACATGACCGCTTATCTGCACTTGAAGCTTCCTTGATGGGGGCAACCGCTATGTCCCGAGCAAAGCATATCATTGCCGCTCTGTCTGCGATAATACATCCGGATTGAACGGCTCCCCGGAGGCACTTACAGTGAAATCCATTTCAGCTAACCCTCCCATAACCCACTTGAGCGAAGAAGAACTGCTCTTTCGCGATACTGTGCGGCAATTCGCACGCAAGGAGATGACTCCATTCGTGCGCCGAATGGATGAAGACCAGCAGATGGACCCTGGACTGTTACGCAAGCTCTTTGAACTTGGCCTGATGGGAATCGAGATTCCTGAGGAGTTCGGCGGTAGCGGCGGCACTTTTTTTGATGCTGTTTTGGCCGTTGAGGAAATTTCTGCTGTTGACCCATCCGTTGGCGTGCTGGTGGATGTGCACAACACCTTGGTGATCAAGGCACTGTTGCGCTGGGCCTCGCCGGAGCAAAAGCGCAAATACCTTCCCCGGCTTGCGGCAAATACCGTCGGCGCGTATGCGTTGAGTGAGGCTGCTTCGGGCTCCGATGCCTTCGCGTTGCAGATGAAGGCCGAGAAGCGCGACGATGCCTATCTCTTGACCGGGCGCAAAATGTGGATCACAAATGCCAAGGAAGCTGGATTGTTCATCGTCTTTGCGACGGTCGATTTGAAAGCGGGCTACAAGGGCATCACCGCATTTCTTGTGGAGAAAGGTACACAGGGATTCACCATCGGCAGGAAGGAAGACAAGCTGGGCATACGTGCATCAAGCACCTGCGAGCTGGTCTTTGAAGATTGCGCGGTGCCTCATGACCAGGTTCTGGGCGAGGTGGGCAAAGGCTACAAGATTGCGATTGAGACGCTCAACGAAGGCCGCATCGGAATCGGCGCGCAGATGCTTGGTCTTGCTGAGGGCGCGTGGGAACATGCGGCAAAATATGCCAAAGAGCGCAAGCAGTTCGGCAAGGCGATTGTGGAGTTTCAGGCTATGCAATTCCTGCTTGCTGAGATGGCGACGGAGATTGAAGCCGCGAAGCTGCTGGTCTTCAATGCGGCACGGCTCAAGGACGCCGGACTCGATTTCCGCAAAGAGGCGGCAATGTGCAAGTACTTCGCCTCGCACGCTGCGGAGCGTGTAGCCAGCCATGCGGTTGAAATCTTCGGCGGCGCTGGGTTCGTCAAGGATTATCCGGTGGAGAAGCTCTATCGCGATGCCAAAATCGGAAAAATTTATGAAGGTACTTCCTTCATGCAGCTCGCCACAATCGCCAAACTGGTGCTAAACAATGGATAACAGTCCCTTTGAAAAGTATGCGTTCTTTACGGAAACGAGTGCGGCTCGCTGTCTGCTAAGATGCGTTGCAAGGATGATCCATGGCTGGTAATCATGCTCAACTGTCGCCCGGCGCTCGCTTTCGCGCCGCGCTCCTGCAAGAAAAGCCCCTGCTGATCGCTGGGGCAATCAACGCCTATACAGCGCGCATGGCTGAGGCTACAGGCTTCCGCGCACTCTATCTCTCCGGCGGAGGCGTCGCCGCCAACTCACTCGGCATGCCGGACCTGGGCATCAGCACAATGGAAGATGTGCTCACCGACCTTCGCCGCATCACCGACGCCACCGCACTGCCGCTTCTCGTTGATATTGATACTGGCTGGGGCGGCGCTTTCAACATTGCCCGCACTATTCGCTCGATGGTAAAGTGCGGCGCAGCGGCAGTGCATATTGAAGATCAAGTAAGTTCGAAGCGATGCGGCCACCGCCCTGGCAAGGAATTGGTTTCGCCAGAGGAGATGTCAGACCGCATCAAGGCGGCAGTGGATGCGCGCAGCGACGAGCAGTTTGTGGTCATGGCGCGGACCGATGCGCTGGCCTGCGAGGGTCTATCGGCGGCCATCGAGCGTGCGCAGGCTTACCTGGCCGCTGGCTCCGACATGATCTTTGCTGAAGCCGTAACGGATGTGGCGATGTACACGGAGTTTCGCAAAGCGCTGGGCGTACCTATCTTGGCGAACATTACCGAGTTTGGCCAGACGCCGCTTTTTACGCGCGATGAGCTTGCCGCGGCCGGCGTGGATATGGTCCTCTACTGTTGCGCCGCTTACCGGGCAATGAATGCCGCGGCATTGAAAGTGTATGAGGCCATTCGCTCCGAGGGAACCCAGCGTAGCGTGGTTCCCCTCATGCAAACCCGAGCCGACCTTTACAAGTATCTCGACTATCACGCATACGAGGCAAAGCTCGACGCCTTGTTCGCAAAAGGAAAGTAAGAAAAGCATACAGCTTCCCTCAAACTCAATTCGCTTTTATGCTCTCCGGAGGTCCAGATGAGCGAAACACAATCAGGCCGCGCCCCTGCGGCTTTCAAGCCCAAGAAATCGGTTGCCCTTTCTGGCACGCCGGCCGGGGCTACGGCAATCTGCACGGTCGGCCACAGCGGCAACGATCTGCACTATCGCGGATACAACATCAAGGATCTGGCCGCGAATTGCACATTTGAAGAAGTGGCCCACTTGCTCATTCATGGCAGTTTGCCCAACTCGGCTGACCTTGCCGAGTACAAGTCCAGGCTGATTGCCCTACGCGGTTTGCCCACGGAGGTGACACAGGCCCTCGAACTTCTGCCCTCCACGGCAAACCCGATGGATATTCTCCGGACCGCGGTCTCTGTACTCGGCTGCGTGCGGCCCGAGGGCGCCGGACACACCGATTCCGGTGCGCGCGACATCGCGGATACATTGCTGGCTTCGTTACCCTCCATGCTGCTCTACTGGTATCACTTCGCGCGCCATGGGCGGCGCATTGAACTCGAGACCGGTGACGACTCGATTGCCGCCCACTTTCTACATTTGCTGCACGGTAGTGCTTCCAGCGCTGAGTGGACGCGGGCCATGCAGGTCTCGCTGATTCTTTATGCGGAGCACGAGTTCAACGCTTCCACCTTCGCTGCCCGCGTAATTGCGGGCACCGGCTCCGACCTTTATTCGTGCATTGCCGGAGCCATCGGAGCGTTGAAAGGCCCCAAGCATGGCGGCGCCAATGAAGTCGCGCTGGAGATTCAACAGCAGTACGCTTTTCCCGATGAGGCTGAGACCGGCATTCGTCGCCGCGTGGCCAATCATGAGGTGATCATCGGCTTTGGCCACCCGGTTTACACCGTCGGCGACCCGCGCAGTGATCTCATCAAGGTAGTCGCACGCGGCATGGCTGTGGACGCCGATGGCTTGCGTCTGTTCTCCATCGCCGAGCGCATCGACGCCACCATGAAGGATGCCAAGCGCATGTTTCCTAACCTCGATTGGTACAGCGCGGTGGCTTACTCGCTGATGCGCGTACCTGTCGAGTTGTTTACGCCGCTTTTCGTCATGGCAAGAACGGCGGGATGGTGTGCGCACGTCATCGAGCAGCGGCAAGACGGCAAGATCATTCGCCCCTCTGCCGAATACACTGGCCCTCAAGATTTGAAGTTTGTTCCAATTGCCGAGCGGCGGTAGCGCTTGTCAGGAAGGGAAATTGCGTGTCGGCAAACATGGGTAACGAAGCTCCCGCGCCAGACAAGGTACTCGCGGATATTGCGGACTATGCGCTGGGTTACAACGTCGAAAGCGAGCTGGCATATAGCACCGCGCGCTATTGCCTCATCGATACGCTGGGCTGCGGCCTTGAGGCTTTGGGGTATCCGGCCTGCACCAAGCTGCTGGGGCCCATCGTGCCGGGCACTGTTGTACCCCATGGAGCGCGTGTTCCCGGCACCTGCTTTCAGCTCGATCCGGTACAGGCCGCCTTCAACATTGGCGCTATGATTCGCTGGCTCGACTTCAACGATACCTGGCTGGCCGCGGAGTGGGGCCACCCATCAGACAATTTGGGCGGAATCCTGGCAACTGCGGACTGGCTCGCGCGCTCGGCTTTGGTCCTGGGCGCGGCGCCGCTCACCATGAGGCGCGTGCTCACCGCGATGATCAAGGCGCACGAGATACAAGGATGCATCGCCCTTGAAAACTCGTTTAACAAAGTAGGCCTTGACCACGTAGTACTGGTCAAGGTGGCTTCTACCGCCGTCGTATGCGAATTGCTCGGCCTGACACGCGCGCAGACAATTTCCGCGCTCTCGCTGGCGTGGGTCGATGGCCAAAGCCTGCGCACCTATCGCCACGCCCCCAATACGGGTTCGCGCAAGAGCTGGGCTGCCGGCGACGCCACCAGCCGCGCGGTGCGCTTGGCCTTGATGGCACGCGCGGGTGAGATGGGTTACCCCACCGCACTGACCGCTAAAACGTGGGGCTTCTACGATGTCTCCTTTCGCGGCAACGAGTTTCGCTTCCAGCGACCTTATGGCTCCTATGTCATGGAGAATGTCCTGTTCAAGATCAGTTATCCAGCTGAGTTTCACGCACAAACTGCCGTCGAGGCAGCGGTCACGGTACACGCTGAGTTAGTGCGGCTCGGTAAGTCCGCGGATGACATTCGCAAGATAACTCTGCGCACTCACCAGGCCTGCCTGCGCATCATCGATAAGAAAGGCCCGCTGAGAAATTCAGCCGACCGAGACCACTGCGTACAATACATGATCGCCATTCCGCTCATTTTTGGCAGACTCACGGCAGCGGACTATGAAGACGATTTCGCTGCTGACCCTCGCATCGACGCGCTGCGCACCAAGATGGAGTGCGTGGAGGAGCCTTCTTATACCTCGGACTACCTCGACCCCGCTAAAAGGTCGATTGCCAACTCGCTGCGGGTGGAGTTGAGCGATGGCACGGTGCTTCAAGAGACCGTCGAATACCCCATCGGCCATCGCCGCCGCCGCCAGGAAGGATTGCCGCTGCTGATCGAGAAGTTCAGGACCAACCTGCGCCGTCTCTTCACCGATCAACAGCAACAGCGAATCCTCACGGTTTCCCTTGACCCGCAATGCCTCGATTCCATGCCTGTAAATGAGTATGTGGACATGTACGTACTTCGAGAGACTGAGAGCAGGTAACTGCTCTGACCTTTGCAAGGAGTGCTGAAAGCAATGCGGTGTGACCGCGCGCAATGTGCCCGCCGTATGAGCGGCAAAGATGGTTCTGGATGCAGTCGATTGCAGGTGCCCCAAGTCTTGTTTGTGAGACCTTGGAAAACACAAACTAAAAATTCGAAATCATCCTGTCAGAAGTATTTCGGCTTCTTTGCTCACAGGTCGCTAGGTCACGTTCGCTGCTTTTGGTCTTGCTGTAACATCCGGAACGTAAGCAATACTGCCGGGATAAGAAACACCATCGACCCCATCACCCACATGATCACCGCGCCGGTCACCTGGTCGGTCATCGGCGAAATGTGGAATGGATTCGGTTGCTCGACGTAGTAGCTGTAGACGGGGTGATCGCAGAAAGCCAGAAAAGCCGAGAGCGCCGTATTCACCAGATCCGCTCCAACCAGGTACGGAATCATGAACCAGCGTGCATGGCGCTTCTTCGAGGGCCACGGTCGAATCAGCGGCCACCAGAAGAGAATCGAACCAAAAATAAAGCAGATGTGCTCAAAGTCGTGCCAGTGTTCGTTTTCAAGCGCAAAGTCGTAGGCGGATGGTATGTGCCAGCCCAGAAAGAACAGGTTCATCGTCAGCCACGCCACCCTCGGCCTGATGAGAAAGTGCCCCAGCGCGCGCAGCCACTTCATGCGCAGCAGCGGACCCAGCACCCATACGGTGACTACGCTCGGCAGCCCGCGCAAGATCGGAACCGCTGGATAGCCCAACAGCAGAAGCGGCGGAACAAACGACATCAGCAGCAGATGCTCCACCATGTGGGCGCTGAGCAGTGCGTCGGCAAAGCCGTCCATCGGCGAGCCAATGGCCAGCCACAGAACTGCGAGTCCAGAGAGAAACGACCACAGCCTCCACTCAGTAAACAGCGCGGGCCTGGTCTTGCGGATCGCAAACCAGCCGCGCGTGTAGACAACGGCGCTCAGCAGCACCATCGTGGTCAGAAAGACCGGCGGCGACCACTCAGTAAAGATAGCCTGATAGGCAGGAGGCATGAGATTAGGTTATACGCACAGCTATCGGCCCGGCGGCAATGTGGATGGAGGCTCTACACCGGTCTGCGCAACTCGCCGCGAAGCATCGATAGCGGGTTGCAGCCCCCCCTTGCGCAGCGTCAGCAGAAAATGCACCAGGGCATCGGTCTCAGAGGGGTTCAGCGCATTCCCATAGGCCGGCATGTTTCCGCCTCCCTGCAAAACCTGGCGAATGATCTGGTCTTCCGTCATGCGCGAGGCAATCGAGTCCAGCGCCGGACCGCGCATACCTCCCACTCCACCAATGGAGTGGCAGTTGCGGCACTGCTTGTTCTGGAAGACGATTGCGCCTTCTCGTTCCAGAGGGGTGCGATCTTTCAGGCAGGCCGCGGGAACCGGATCGCCGCTCCATGCATTCATCACCGGGCTCCACGGCGTGTACATGCCCAGCCGCGTAAAGGTTCCCAGAGTAACTGCGATCAGAACAATCATCAACACGGCAACGGGGCGGCGCGACCAGTGTTTTTCTCCCTCTCCAGAGACCAGAGGCAATAGCAGCAGCACGCCAATGCCAATCACCGGCGCAATAAACAGCACGGGCGTTTCCAGGCTCGGCGGCAGGTAGGCCAGCACCGCGTAAATCCACAGGAAGGCGAAATCGGGCCGGGGCACGGTTTGAATAATTGTGGGGTCGGGTTGTCCGGTAGGCCCAAAAGGTCCAAACCAGAAGGCGCAAGCCATAATGGCCAGCACAATGGCAGCTGCAAAGACGGCGTCTTTCCACGCCGCATCCGGCACAAAAGGGATGCCGGTCTTCTCCGTCAGCTTGTGGTACTCCTGCACATACGTCTTCTTATTCACCAGACGTCCGGGCATCGGCCACTCGTTGATGCCCAGCCGCAGCACCATCATCAGGTGCAAGCCAACCAGCAGCAGCAGAATGCCGGGGATGATGAATACATGCAGTGCAAAGAAACGCGAGAGCGTTGGCCCGGCAATAATGGGTCCGCCCAGCAGCAAGTCCACCAGTGGACCGCCGACGATGGGCACGCGGCTCATAATGGAAGCGCCAATGCCCAGACCCCAGTAGGCATCCTGGTCAAAGCGCAACACCTGCCCGGTAAACGCCATGCCCAGCGTCAGCAGCAGCAAAAAGACACCGACGATCCAGGTTAACTCGCGCGGAAATTTGTACGCGCCAAACAGAAACACCTGCGCCAGGTGGATCAGCACAATGGCGATCATGAAGTCCGATCCCCAACCGTGCAGCGCGCGCAGATACCAGCCCAGCCTCACGTTGTGATCCAGAAACTCCAGGCTGCTCCATGCGTGCCCGGCCGTGGGAGCATACACCAACGCCAGCAGAATGCCGGTCACCACCTGGAGCGCCAAAATCACCGTAGCTGCGCTACCAAAGACATACCACCAACTCGATGTGCTGGCCGGAACCTCGTGGGTTGCCGCCTCCATGGCGGGCGTGCCCAGGCCCAGACGCTGTTCAAACCAGTTGTATACATTCGCGCCGCGTTGCTTCAGGCTGGCCATTCGCTGCTCCTCGCTGTTGCGCCTTCGGCTGGCTTCGCGGGCGTGCTCTCTGCCGCAGTTACGGCGGGGCTGGCTTCGATCTGCGTAAGCGGCCGCTTCCCGCATCCGCTTGCGGCCAGTGTGGGCATCTTGCCGGCAAAGATCATCAGGCTTCCCGCCACAATCTTGTGCTCGTACTCAAAAAGTCCCCGCTCCGGCGGGCCAGAGGCGCGCGAGCCGTCCTCATAGTAAGCGCCGCCGTGGCAAGGGCAGAGAAATAGCTTCGATTGCGCAAACCAGCGCACCGGGCAGCCAAGATGCGCGCAGTTGATGGCAAAGACCTGGAACTTGTTTCCTGAGATGCGGCGCACCCAGCAGGGAATGTCTCCCGTCTGCCCGTCCCACGCGGTCGTCATGGGATTGCGGAAGTTGACCAGCCGCGTCTCGCCTTCAGGAAAATCGCTGAGCCTTCCAAGACTGATCCACGAGTTATCGCTCGAGCTCTTTTTCAGCGCGGGCCCCAGCAGGTAGCCTACAATCGGCACCGCCAGCACGGCGCCCACCGCGCCATTCAAAGCCAGAGAGAGCTTGAACAGAAAGGCGCGGCGAGAGTGGCCCGTTGCGCCGGAATTCACGGTCGGCGCGGGCATCGCGGCTTGCTCTTCAGGTTTCTGCGTCTCACTCGGGTTCATTGCGTCCTGTTCCATGCGTTGATCTTCCTTCTCAGGCAATAGCGCTTTCCGACTAATGGGGATTTGTAGGATACGGCTGCCCAGGGTTGGCAACGCGCTTCGAGGCCAGCCACGTCAAAATGTCAGTGATCTGCTGGTCGGTCATGGGTTGCGCCGCGTCGTTGCGCCAGTCCGGCATTGCCTCGTCTGGCCGGCCAGCAATCGTCACGCTGCGCAGGTTCTGGTCGCTGATCAGCGCAAGATACGAGGGATCGACGATGGATCCCAGCCAGCCCTTTCCAGATTTGGAGCCAGGCTTTCCATCGGCGGGTCCGCCTTCACCCGTTGCCCCATGACACTTTGCGCAATAAACTCCATAGGCCGCAAATCCATGCTCGGCATTCCCCGGCAAAATGGCCAGGTACGGCGGCGGGTTCCGCCCAGCCAGCAGGTTTGGAGTTCCCCAATGCCATACGATGCCCTGCGCCAGCACGGTCACTTGCCGGTCCGTCAACATGCCACCAGCGCTCTTTGCAAAGGCGGGCATCAGTTTGCCGGGCACGCCGTTTGCAATCGTATCTCGCAATCGGCTTTCTCCGGCCACGGCAATGTATACCGGATTGGATAGATCGATCGCCGCGCCGTTTCGGCCGTTGTCTCCGTGGCATCCAGCGCAGTTCTGTTTGTAGAGCGTGGGAAAGTCCACTACTTCTTCCGGACGCACCACTTCAGGCCCCGGTCCAGGCCGGCCTGGAATGCGTCCGCAACCAGAGACGGCGAGCAGCCCCGCTGTGAGCAGGAGAGCGCATAACATACTCCGAATTCCAATGGCGGCTCTCATCGTTCCTTGTCTTCCATTGTGGATTGGTCGCCATGAATGCCGGCGCGAATAGCGAAGGGTAGAGCTTGAAACTGTGGCGTCCGTACCCTCACCTGTAAATTGACGACAAATCCGCAGACCAGCCCAAACGCCACCTGCGAAAGCACAAACCACAGCCAGTCGATGCGCGCGTCCAGAATAGGGCTAATTACGCCCATGGCTGAGTACACTATGCCCGACCAGAGAAATGGCGCAATGAATCCGGCTGTCAGAATCGGCTTCTTCGGAAACATGGGCAGCAGCGCTCCATACAGAAGCCCAACCAATACCGAGGTAACGGCATGGATTCCGATCGCCGCCAGCAATCCTAGAAGATGAAACTGCGACAGAAAGGCATTGCTCTGTCCAGCCCAACTGATAAAGCCCCCCGCGGCCAGCAGGTTCGCGGCATACCAAAGGCTGTGAAAGCGGAACAGGCTGAAGAGGGTCGCCGGAACAATCATGGCAATGCCACCGGCAATCCCGCCCTTCACTCCGGCTGTAATGCTGAATGTCTCAACCGGAATCACCTTGCGGCTTGTTTCGTTTGCCTTGAGCTTGGCCTGAGTTGTGCGCTTGCTGGATATCGAGATGGCATGCTCTTCTACCGGAGACTCAATGTGATGTTCATGCGGAAATATCTCAAAGAACCATCCAACCGCGGAGCGCAGCGTGAGCACCAGGCCCAGTAGGCTCACAACCCAGTGCGTCACCATGCCGGCAATCAGCAGCGTAACGCCCAGCGCCAGCACCATGGGCCACGGGGTTGGCGCAGGCAGTACCACGCGCTCCGCGCCGCCGGTGTGCGGTACGTGCGCTGTTGTGGGCGCCATCCGCTCTATTTGTTCGTCTGGCCGCACCATGCGCCTCCCTTTCTCAATCTATCTGCCCAGTACATACACCACCATAAAAACCACCACCCACACCGCATCCACAAAGTGCCAGTAGAGTGAGAGCACCTCCAGCTTTTCCGCGTGTTCCTCTTTCACTCGGCCCGCCAGCGCGAATCCCAAAACCAGCGAAAGCATCATCAGGCCCACCACCACGTGTGTCGCATGAAGGCCCACAAGCGAATAGTAAGTCGTACCGAAAAGATTGGTTTGTATCGTCAAGCCCTCATCGTGGATGAGGTGGTACCACTCGCGCGCTGTCGTGCCAAGAAAGATCGATCCCAGTAAAACCGTGCCTGCCAGGTTCGCGGTGCAGAGGCGCAGGTTGCCTTTGCGCAGTGCGCTCACCGCAAAGTGAACGGTAATGCTGCTCGATAGCAGGCACACGGTGCCAAAAATCGGCAGCTCCAGCACCTGTGCCGGGGTAGGGCCGCTCAGGCTCTTGCCAATGTAGAAGACGTAGGCAACCACAAAGATGGTAAAGATTGCGGCCTCGGCCACAATCAGGCAGGCCATGCCCACGGTGCCGCGATAGGGCAGCGTCCAGGGCGTCTCTCCCAGTTCGTCAATCGGAATGGCGTTCGCTGTCTTCATCATTCGTAGTCCGAATCCGGATCGTCTGGATGCTTCAGATCCCACAAAGGTCGGCGGCTGCTCACCGTTGGCTCAACTGCAAAGTTATAGGCCGGCGGCGGAGAGGGCGTGGACCACTCCAGCGTCCATGCATCCCATGGATCGTGTCCGGCCGCTTTGCCCTTGTAGTAGGAGTGCACCAGGTTGTACACAAAAATCAATAGCCCTATAGCCTGAAAGATGGCTCCCACGCCGACAATGAAATTCCAACCATCCCAACCGCGGCCCGCTTCGTAGGTATAGATGCGGCGGGGCATGCCCAGCAGACCGGGAACATGCATAAAGTCGAAGGTCAAATGAAAGCCGATCAGGAAGAGCCAGAAGTGCCACTTGCCCAGCGTCTCTGACATCATGCGGCCAGTAATCTTCGGGTACCAGTAATAGAAGGCCGCAAACACCATCACGAGGATGGCTCCCACCAGCACATAGTGGAAGTGCGCCACCACAAAGTAGGAGTTGCCCAGTTGCCAGTCGAACGGAGCCACGCTGAGCATGATGCCGGTAAGCCCCGCGATAAGAAACTGAAACAGAAATGCCACGCTGAACATCATGGGTGTGGCAAAGATCACCTTGCCGCCCCAGATCGTCGCCAGCCAGTTGAAAATCTTGATCCCCGTCGGCACTGAGATCACCATCGTCGCGAATACGAAGAAAGTGTTTGCTGTCGCGCCCAGCCCCACCGTGAACATATGGTGCGCCCATACGCTCAAACTAATGAAGCCGATTCCCACCGAAGCGGCCACCATCGCTGGATATCCAAAGATGGCCTTACGCGAGAAGACGGGAATAATCTCGTTGGCAAAGGCGAACGCGGGCAGCACCAAAATGTAGACTTCCGGATGCCCGAAGATCCAAAAGAAGTGCATCCACAAGACTGCCGAGCCGCCGGCCTGCGTATCGAAGAAGTGCGAGCCAAGATAGCGGTCCAGCGTCAGCATGATCTGCGCCGCCGTCAGCGGGCTCACGGCCACAAACACCAGGCTCGCCGTCACCAGGTACAGCCACGCCAGCAACGGCATGCGGCTCAGCTTCATTCCCTTGCAGCGCATGGAGACAATCGTCGCCACAAAATTCAGAGCGGTTCCAATGGACCCGATGCCGCTCAAGAAAATCGCCAGTGTCCAGTAGTCCGTGCTGTGCCCAGGCGAGAAGATCTTTGCCGTCAGCGGCGCATAGGCAAACCAGCCCACATCCGGCGCCGAACCCGCGGCATAGAGCCCGCTGGCGCCCACATAGCTGAAGTAGAGTAGAAAGCCGCCAAAGGCCGAGATCCAGAAGCTGAAAGCATTGAGCCGGGGAAATGCCATGTCCCGCGCCCCAATCATCAACGGAACCAGATAGTTTCCAAATCCGAACAGAATCGGCATCCCGACAAAGAACACCATCGTGGTGCCGTGCATGGTAAAGAGCTGGTTGAAGATCTGCGGCGAGACAAAATGATTGTTGGGCATCGCGAGCTGAATGCGCATCAGCAGTGCTTCAACACCCGCCACCAGAAGAAAGATGAGAGCGTAGCCAATGTACATCAGCCCGATCTTCTTGTGATCGGCCGTCGTGATCCACTCGTACACCACACTCATCCGCGGTTTCCCCGTCTGCAGCGCCAGCGCCTCGTCCATTCCTTCCACTGCTTGTGTCGTGCTCATGAGACGCCCCTTTCCAGTGAGCGGTTAGCGAAGCTGCGTGAGATAGGCGGTGATCGCGTTTAGGTCGTGATCGTTCAAATGCATGGATGGCATCAGGCAGCCCGGCTTCATCGAGTTCGGATCGTCAATCCACTTGCGCAGATTCTGCGCCGTGTTCTCAATCGCTCCCGAGCCAATCGTGTCGCGGCTGGCTATGTGGGTCAGGTCCGGCCCGAATCGCCCCGTCGCCGCTGTCCCGGCAATCGTGTGGCAGCTGATGCATGCGTTATGCATAAAAACGGTCTGGCCTTCCGCCGCAGCCGGATCGCCCGTGAAATCCTGCCGCGCGAGCTTCTTCTGCTGGCTCACCCAGACAGCAAAATCCGCCGGGCTTTGAGCATAAACGCGAATCAGCATTTTCGCGTGCTGCACGCCGCAGTACTGAGCGCATTGGCCAAGATAAAGCCCCGGCTTTTGCGGATCGATCCACATCGTGTTCACGCGGTTCGGAATCAAATCCGTCTTGCCCGCCAGCCGGGGAACCCAGAAGCTGTGTACCACGTCCGCCGACGACATCGTAAGATACGTCGGCTTCGGTTGCGCCAGATCGCTCACCGGGATGTGCAGTTCGTTGGCCGTCACCACTCCCAGCTTCGGGTAGCGGTACTCCCCCCAGAACTGGTGCCCGATCACCGTCACGTTCATCGCGTCTTCCGGTTTGGGAATCGCCTGCGTGCCCAAAATCACCCGCGCCGTGGTAAGAAACAGCATCACCACAATCAAAACCGGAATCACGGTCCAAGAGAGCTCAATCTGGTTGCTGCCGTAGATCTGCGCCGGTTCGCTGTTTGCATCCCCCGGCCGGCTCCGGTAGCGAATCAGCGCATAAAGCAGCAGCCCGGCCACGATGAGAAAGATGCCCAGCGTTACCGCCAGCACCAGCTTCGAGAGATCGAAGATGGAGTGCGCAGGGGTTCCAGCCGGATCAAACATGTTTGTGGGAGACTGTGCAAGCGCTGTGCTGGCAAAAGCGGGCACGCTGCACGCTATGGCCCAGAAACCATAGCTGAGGGTTCGCCTGAACGTGCTGTAAATATCCGTTTGTCGCCTGGGGAAGAGAGACAAAACAGTTCGACCTCGATTTCGCTTTCGGTTGAAAATCTCTATGTGAGACTCGCGCCTGGAAATATGCTATCCCATCCGGTAGTGTTCTCTGAAACCGGCCTCAGCTCTGGCCGCACCGGCGTCCATCAAGTTAACCGCCATGAATCGTTTCACTTAAGCACAGTAAACCGCCGCCGGATCAGGTCGCGCAACTCGCTTGCGCTCTGCCCCCATCCCCGGCGAAACCTTCTGCATCATCGTTGTTGTATAGATGCCGATGTAAAACTCTCCGCTTCTTATTTTATTGATCGTATGTGATTAGAATCACAGATAGACATTGAACGCAACGCATCGAATGGGGTTGTAGCCCTCCACCGTCACCGGAAGTGCGGTTTGCCCGCATCTCCCTTGTGCGGCTCATTTTCAATCAGCGCAACACTTCCAGATGAGAGGACATATTTTCATGCCATCCAATACTCTTACCATCACAGACAATCGCACTGATCGCTCGTATACGCTTCCCATCGAGGATGGCGCCATCCGGTCAATGGATTTTCGCCAGATCAAGACCTCCGATGAGGACTTCGGCGTCATGCTCTACGATCCCGCTTTCATGAACACCGCCTCCTGCCGAAGCACGATTACCTATATTGATGGCGAGCGCGGCATCCTTGAGTATCGCGGCTATCCCATTGAAGAGCTGGCCGAGCACTGCACCTTCCTTGAAGTCGCCTATCTGCTTCTCTTCGGAGAATTGCCCACTGAATTGGAGCTGAAAAGCTGGGTCTGGGAAATTACCCACCACACCATGCTCCACGAAACAACCAGAAAGTTCACTGAAGGCTTCCGATACGATGCGCATCCCATGTCCATGCTGGTAAGCACCGTGGCCGCCCTGTCTGCTGTCTATCCTGATGCCAAGAATGTTCAAGATCCGGCCAACCGCCTGCTCCAGACCAAGCGACTCATCGGCAAAATGCCCACCATAGCCGCCATGTCTTATCGCCATAACGTCGGCTTCCCTTACGTCTATCCCGATAACGATCTCAGCTACACAGAGAACTTCATGAACATGCTGTGGAAGATGGTCGAGCCCAAATACGCGGCCAACCCCGTTCTGGCTCGCGCCCTCGACATCCTCTTCATCCTCCACGCCGACCACGAGCAGAACTGCAGCACTAACACCATGCGCTCGGTCGGCAGCTCGCTTGCCGATCCATATCTCGCGGTGGCTGCAGCAGCCGCTGCCTTGTCCGGTCCATTGCACGGTGGCGCCAACGAAGAAGTTCTCAAGATGCTCGACGAGATCGGAACCAAGGCCAACGTCCCGGCTTATGTGCAGAAAGTCAAAGACGGCCACACCAAGCTCATGGGCTTCGGCCACCGCGTCTATAAGAACTTTGACCCGCGCGCCAAAATCATCAAGAAAGCAGCCGATGAGGTCTTTAAGGTCACCGGAAACAACCCCAAGCTCGACATTGCACTGGAACTGGAGAAGATTGCCCTCCAGGACGAGTACTTCATCAAGCGCAGGCTCTACCCCAATGTCGATTTCTATTCAGGAATCATCTACCAGGCCGTCGGCTTCAAGCCGGAGCTGTTTACAGTGCTCTTCGCCATTCCACGCACCGTCGGCTGGCTAGCGCAGTGGCAAGAGCTGATGACCGACACAGAAAAGAAAATTGCCCGCCCGCGCCAGATCTTCACCGGCGCGCGCGCGCGCAGCTTCGTTCCCATGAAAGACCGCCTGCCAGCAGGCGCCGTAATCAAATAGTCGCGCTGAAACCGTCGCCTCAACCCGTGGGTGCATCGAACCTTTTGCGATGCACCCACCGTGCACTCCTACTTTACGTTTACCTTGGTGCTCATCTGGATGTCGCTCGACGAGTTCCCGATCATGACCTCAATCGGCTCGGCCTCTACCTCAAAGCCAGGCAGTTTCTCGTTCCACCAGGCAAGCGTCGAGGCCTTCAGCGGAATCTCCACCGTCTTGGTTTCATTTGGCTGTACGGTCACTCGCTCAAAGCCTTTCAGTTCTTCGCGCGGGCGCTCCACCTTGGAGTCCATGTGCTTCACATAGAGCTGCACCACATCGTCTCCCGCCCGGCTTCCGGTATTGGTTACATCCACACTTACCGTCACCGTGCCATCCTTGGCCAGTTCGTCTGAGCTGGTCCTCAAGTTGGAATACTTGAAGCTCGTGTAGCTCAACCCAAAGCCGAAGGGGTAAAGCGGCTCTCCCTTGAAGTACATATAGGTGCGGCCGTCGCGAATGTTGTAATCCATCATCGGTGGCAGTTGATCCACGGACTTCGGCCAGGTTTCCACCAGGTGTCCGCCGGGGTTGTAGTCGCCAAACAGAACCTTCGCCAGCGCCGTTCCCTCGTCTTGCGAGGTATGCGCCATGTGCAGAATCGCCGGAATGTTAGCCTCTGTCCAGTTGATCGCGATGGGGAAACTGGAAACCAGAATCACAACCGTCTTGGGATTCACGGCATAGACCTGCTTGACCAGTTGTTCCTGCGCCAGGTTCATGCTTTCGCGGTCGCGTCCCTCGCGGCCGTCGCTGGGCGCCGTGCAGGGCAGCGTCACTCCGCCACCATCGGCAGTGCTGAACCAGTCGTGCGCCATATCCGGGCCGCAGGTGGGGTCGTTGCCAACCACTACAACCGCCACATCGGAGTGGCGCGCCGCGTCCACGGCGGCGTTGCCAATCTCGCTCTCCGCGTAGTTGACCTTTACGCCTGGACCCACTTCGGCCTTGATTCCATCCAGCACCGTCACTTTATACGGCGGCGTGCCACCATACCAGTCCCAGTGGACAATGTTTGCCTCCGGTCCAATCACCGCAATTGACTTGATCCCATCCTTCCTTAGCGGCAGAAAGTTCTTCTCGTTCTTCAGCAGCACTACCGACTCCAGCGCCATCTGCCGTGAAACCGACCGGTCCCTCTCCGTGTTCCAGGGCTCGGGTGAATCCTTGATATTGGTGTAGGGAACCATATCCGGCGGGTCTAGCAGTCCAAGCTTGATCGAAATCCTGAACTTGGCGCGAATCAGGTTGTCGATCTCCGCCTCGGTGATTGATCCGTCCTTCAGGGCTGCCTTGGTTTCGTCCGCATATTTATCTAGAAACTGGTTGATGCCGGCCTTCAGGCAAGCCACCACAGCCGCTTTCTGGTCGGGGAAGAGATGGCGTGGATCCACCAGCAGCTTCACCGCCCCTCCATCACTTGAAATCACGTCCACGCCCCATTTGTCGCGGACAATGCTTTTCAGAATCGGATTCACAGCCATGGGTGTGCCGTTCCAGGCGTTGTAGGAAGCCATCACCGCCTTGGCGCCACCCTCTTCAAAGCCCATCCTGAAAGGCACAGAATAGTACTCCCAGAACAGCCGCTCGTCGAAGTTGGAGGAGGAGCTATTGCGAAGGTCTTCATTGCTGTTGGCCAAAAAGTGCTTCAGCAGCGCGGCGGCCTGCCAATACTTCGGATTGTCTCCCTGCAAGCCCTTGATAAAGGCCACCGCCATCGTTCCGTTGAAGAAGGGATCCTCTCCATACACCTCTTCGCTGCGGCCCCAGCGCGGGTCGCGCGCCAAGTCAGACTGCGGCCCCCACAGCATCAGGATTTGCCTGTCGTACTTCGCCGTCTGCGTAATGAACCGTGCCTCGTAGCCCTCCACGCTTGCCGCCTTGCGAACCAGTGCCGGATCCCACGACTCGCCCATCCCCGGAGGCTGCGGAAACTGCGTCGTGGTAATCGGCTCGCGCTTGCCAAAAGCTTGGCGCTGCACCACGCCGTGAATCCCTTCCGACGCTCCATAGCTCATCACGCCAAGCCGCGGAACGCCCGTACCCACGCCAAGGCAGTCGATCTTCTCCTGCGTGGTCATCAGCGAGAGCAGATTGTCGATCCGCTTTTCCATAGGCAGCTTTGGATCGTTGAAGGGATAGCGCGGCTGTTGCGCGACTGCCGCCGCGGCTCCGGAAACCACAAGACAGAGCAGAATTGCAAGATGCTTCTTCATCATCGCGAATACCTTTCGGTTTTCTTTGTAACTGTGTGATTTCGTAATCACGCCTATGAGTTTGGGTGTCCTAGATTCCGCTTCTCGGATCTGGAAAAGCACAAATCTACGCGGTCGCGGTAATAGTACTTTGCCGGGCTCGATATCGCTTCGTCCGGCTTCATAGTGATTTGCACACGCACCAAAACCATCCCGTCCGCGGCCCTACTGTTCAAGCCGCGGACAGAACACACATTCAGACCAATCTTCCGCCACAGATGCGCCGCCATTCTTGTCATGGCGCCGGTAAGTGCCAGGGCAGGAACAAATCCGGTTGCAACACGCCAGCCGCCTGGTGTCTTTTCTCTAAAGTCCATGACATATAACGACCTGTCATCCTGAGCAAAAGGGGCTCCAAACGCTTTTCAGTTGGGGGTGGTCAGTCGAAGGATCTGCATTTGTCCTTTCGCAACTTTCACAAGGAATTTTAGAGACAGTCCCCTAGCCAGCCACCACAATTGCCGGCTTTTCTCCTCGCGCGTCGGCCTCGTTCACTTCCGTCACAATCGTGCGGCTCTCGCCCGGCATCAGCGCTATGTAGTTGTCGGAGTAGATCGCCGGCAAAATGCGGTCGCCGCTCTTCTCGCGCACAGCCTTCAGCCAGACCATCAACGCCGGCCAGGCTGCGCTGTTGCGCAATTGCGTCGTCAGCAGCCAGCGGTCGCCCTTGCGTTCAGTGCCGGTTGTCGTCTCCACCTTGGGCTTTGGCAATGCACGGATCGCGCAGTAGTTGCCCTCTTCCAGCCCGCGCAAGTAGAAGTTGGTTGAAACAACCTCCGCTCCCTTTTTGAGCGTAAGCCGCAGGAAATGCACCGGCGTCAGCCCCGTGGGATACTCCATCTTGATGCAGCGCGAGGTGCTGTCTTCCTTGCTATCCAGTGTGGCGGTCTTCACGCCCACCCGCGTCCCGTCCATGTTCAGCACTTCTGCCTGCGCTGTCAGCCCGGTCTGGTTGCCGCCGCTGTAGTTCACCACTTCAATGGTTTCGGCTTCGCGGTCCCACTGAATGTGCAGCGGCTCGGAGCCCTTCTTGCAGCCGAAATACGCCGCCGTCGGCTCAAAGTAGTAGTCGTATGTCTGCCACACAAACGAGGGCCAGCAAGGATGGCTCATCCACAGCAGCAACCCCATGCGGTGGCGGCTCTGTGCCTCAAACATCGCGCGGTACGATTCGTAGTTCACATACTGCGCTAGGCTGGCCCACTCCTCCACGTTGCTTGCGCCACCGTAGCCGTCTTCCACAATCGCATTGAAGCCCGCACACCGCTGCGCGCCCTCCAGGCAAAAATCGTGCAGCCCCCAGTCCAGGTTCTGCGGCCATAGCGAGCTCTCCGGCATCATCAGCCGCATGCTCTCAATCGGCGGAATCGTGGGCGCGCCCAATTCGCTGTGAATCTTGGTGTCGGCCGTGCGGAAGTAGTACGCCGGAGTCATCGCCGCGTATGGTCCACCGCCGCTCACCGTCAAAAATGCCGAGCTGGGAACATAGTGCAAATCAGGATGCAGTTCTGCCAGCGCCTTGCGGATGCCATCTTCAATCGGCTTCGGCGGAACGCCTTCATTGCGTCCGCAATAGAGCCCCATCGAGGCATGGTGACGCACTCGCCGCACCAGATCGCGCACATTGCTCAGGAACAGCTCATTGTTGTCAGGGTTAGGGCCGTCTGCCGGATTGGCCAGCCAGAAGTCCTGCCACACCATCACGCCGTGACGGTCGCAGGCCTCATAAAATTCGTTATCGCCAATCTGTCCCACCCAGTTGCGAATCATGTTGAAGTTCATCTCGCGGTGGTAGCGCACGGCTGCGTCATACTCGCGCGCGCGGTAGCGCAGCATCGATTCGCCAAAGCCCCAGTTGCCGCCATGAGGAATCAAGCGACGCCCGTTCACGCTGATCTTCAGCGCGCCGCTATCGTCGTTGTAAGTCATCTGGCGCACGCCAGCTTTGAACCTCTTGCTGTCCAGCGTCTTGCCGCCACTGTCCTCAAATACCAGTTCCACATCGTACAAATAGGGCTCGCCAAATCCTGCCGGCCACCACAGCTTCGGATTCTTCAGCTTCAGCTCAGAGTGCGTCTCCGCGCCCAGCTTCAACGTCTTACGCGTCTGGCCAGCCAGCGTCACGCGCTCTTCAAAGTGCGCCTCGCCAAACTTGCCCCGCAGCGTGCCGTTCACCGGCTTGCTCTGGTGGTTGACCAGGTCGATCTCGATCGTCATCTCGGCGCTGCTGGTATCCGGCAAAGGCAGCTTTGTCACCACATATGGATCTTCCAGCGTCACCGCCCCGCTTGTCGTTACATACACGGCTCCCCAGATGCCGATATTGCGCCCGCGAATGGTTGGAATCCAATCCCAGCCTGCGGAAGCGTGATAGGTGGGATCGTCACAGCCTAGCCCGCCGCCGTTCTTGCCTGAGCTTTCAAGAGTCTTCTGGTGAACGCTGCCCGGCGTGGCATTCTTCTCAATGCGCACCGCCAGCGCATTGGCGCTGCCCGCAATCAGCTTGCCGGTCACGTCGAAGCAACCGCGCATAAAGCCGCCTTCAACGCGCCCCAGCTTTTCCCCGTTCAGGTAGACCTCGGCCTTCCAGTTCACTCCGTCAAAGTTCAACCACGCGCTCCGCCCTGAGGGCGCGGCTGGCGCGGTAAACTCCGTCCGATACCAGAAGTCCGAATAAAAAAACGAGTCGGAGATATAAAGCTGGTTCTCTCCAAAATTCGGGTCGGGTATTGCGCCCACGTTCAGATACGAGGTCAGCACCGTCCCCGGAACGGTAGCCGCCAGCCACTCGCCATCTCCGTAGCCCTTCTTTGAAATTGCCTCGCCTGCACCCTCCACCAGGCTTGATCGTTGCAGCCGCCAGCCGCCTCCAGCCAGATTCAGTCTTCCGTCGGCCTCCGCTGCCGGTGCCGCCTTCGGCTTCACCGTGAATCCGCCGCGCCCATACACCTCCAGCTCGCTCAGGATGTAGCCGTCAGCAGAACCCGGTTGCGTCATCAACACGCGCACATAGCGGCCCTGCGCCGGCTGCGCCAGTTTCAGGTCGTCCATCGGCCCGGTTCCTCCGGGCAATGCCACCAGATCGCGCCAGTTCTGCGCATCGTCTGAAACCTGCACCGATCCCTCGACGGCGCGCGCAATCCAGTAGAGCTTCACGCGGTCAAATTCGCAGCGCGTACCCAGATCGACGTAAACCCACTCCTCGTCCATCCCCGCGCTCTTCCATGCGCTGGTAAAGTTGTACGGGCCGCCAACCTCAATGCGCTCTTTGCCGTGGTAGTAGATAACCTGGCCGAGTTCCCAGGCCAGGAAGAAGCCCTTCCATGGGTTGTCGCCGGGAATCTCCGTGGCGCACTCCACGCGGTAGTAGCGGCTGCGGCTCACGGCGCTCAGCGGGATCGAAGGCTGGTAAGATTCAGCGCTCGAACCGAACATCTTGGCAAACTCGTCCTTGGGCTCCGGCGCAGGCGCACCGGCGCTGCCTGCTTCCTTCCAGGTGCGGCCGTCCTCTGAAATCGAGATGGTAAATTTGAGTGTCTCCGGCTTGATGCCGGCAGGCGCAGTCACCACTAAGTCAACGCGATCAATCTCCGGCGCGCTATCGCCGCCCTCAAGCTGCATCACGATCGTTGGACTGGCCCCGCGCAGAGCAATCGTATAGCTGGGGAAGTGGTCGGAGAGCGTCTCGCGGTCCAGCTTGCTCAGCGCACCGCGGTAGCCGTCGGCAACGGCAAGCCAGCGCGGCAGTCGCGTGTCCTTGACGCCGTCGGTCACAAGCTGCGCCGTCAGGTTGTAGTCGTAACTGCTGGAGTGGTACGCCGGCCGCAGCAGCGCCAAGTTGCGGTAATCCGTATTGCCGGCAATCAGCTCCGGGCCAAAGTCCTCGGCTGGCGCGCCAGGATAAACGCCGATGCCGCGCGTTGGCTCCACAGGCCCCGCGGCCTTGTTTTCTGCGCTTGCGGCAGATCCGGTTCCTTGCCCCGCCTTGCCAAGAATCGGTTCCGCCCAGCCCGGCAGTCCCTCTACTGCCGCCGCTACGCTCGCGCCTGCAATCGCTGTTGCCTTCAGAAACTCCCGTCTCGATGTCGACATCCGCTTCTCCCCCTCAGTTGCTGCCGTTCTGTTCGCTGATTTTTTTGAATATGAAAGAACCGGATCGCCGCTCGCAATTAAAGCGCACTCTAACTCTTGTGGAGGCGTACCCGGTTACGTGACGGCGCATTGCGCTAAAAAGTTTTCGCATAAGCTTAAAACATTTTGCCGGGCGCGCATTTCTTTGCGCACTGTGCCCAGTACATCGCGGCTTTTGCGATGTGCGGGTCTACGGCCCAAGCAATCAGAGGGCGTTGCACCCTTGACGAGCCGATGAAGTAAGTACCCCATCCTTGAATCGTTCTCTGATTCGGCGGGTGCCCTGGGTCTAACCAATAAGGAATGGGGTGCCCCAGATCACGCCTTTGGGATCCGGGAAACCTCAGACCCCCGTCAACCCCGCTAGCTCCGCTGTCTTTCTGACTTTTGCTAACTTGCTAACTTGCTTGCGGCGCAGCCGCGCTAACTTGCTACTTCACCAACCCCACTCCCCAACCGGCTATACTTGCCCCGTGATTCCAGCGCGCAATCTCGACTATGTTCTCGGCCTCGGCGGCGAGCAGGTCACGGAACTGGACGGCTCCGGGACTCCGCTGCATAGCAATGCGTGGGCGGGCGGCAAGCTGCTGGCCACCTACGACCTGCCCAACGGCGGGTTGCACTTTGCACTGACCGACCCGCTGGGCACCAAGCGGGTGCAGGTCTCGGGCACAGGCATGGCGGAGCTGAACTGCCTCAGCCTGCCCTTTGGCAACGATCTCGGCAACCCGCGCGCCGTCAACTGCTACACGCCCACCTACGGAGCCGCCGCCCCAGACGACACCGAACACCACTTCACCGGCAAAGAACGCGATACCGAATCAGGAAACGACTACTTCGGGGCAAGGTACTACGCAAGTTCAATGGGCCGCTGGATGAGCCCTGATGACTCTCTGGACGGGGCCATCATGGAGTTGCCTCAGACGTGGAACAAGTACAGCTACGAATACAACAGGCCACTGTATGGGACCGATCCCGATGGGCGGTGCCCGCCTTGTATTGGTGCCATCATCGGCGGAGTCGTTGAGGGTGGTTTCGATCTTGGAAAGCAGCTTTACCCTAAAAACCGCAGTTGGCTAACCAAAGCGGGCCTATATCGAGGAGTTTTCGA
>VFSW01003010.1_pt1 | contig 25275 bp, 17 predicted proteins | sample 5358111 | NCBI WGS metagenome assembly VFSW01 (sample SAMN11554181, study PRJNA540505) | mine drainage metagenome | isolation source: sediment from site ElyBrook_90M | place: USA: Ely Copper Mine, Vershire, VT | collected 2017
GCGTGATGGCAAAATCGTAACCTCCGGAGACGTTGAGCGAGCGCGGCGAGAAGGCGCTTCCGACCTGGAGATTCACGATACGGTGCTCATCGCCGCAGCCTTCTGCATGTACAACCGCTATGTGGACGGTCTTGATACATGGCAGCCGCACGAAGCTGACATGTATGCCCAGATGGGCCAGCACCTGGCTGAGCATGGCTATCTGAAATCCTCACGCGGATAGCGCGAATCGATCGTTGTCCTGAGCCTGAGGCAAGCGCTTCGCGGGCATGCGAACGTGCGTGCGCAAGAAGAGACAGTCGCACGCATGTGTTGCGAAGAACTCCACCGAATGATTGAGCAAGTTCCCAATCGACCGATGCAAGACAGCGCGTCGACCTATCTACTAACGTTCATTCGTGCAGCCCGTCATGCGATTTCTTCCCCTCAACTTGAGCGGAGCTCTGCGCTTGGTGATCCCCGCCAGCGTTCTTTAACTTATGGAACCTTCGACGATGCGACACTTTTTGTGACGCATGCGCCGTGGCCATCAATGTCGGCAAATTGCACGCGGCCCGCGAAGTCAATTTGTTTGCAGTACCAGGTCTTCTAGGAGAGGTCAAAGACAACATGAACACGGTTCGCAATATGCTGGCATTTATAGCACTTTCTAGCATCAGCTTATCTGCGCAACAGATCACCGGAAGCATTCGCGGAACAGTCCAGGACCCAAGCGGCGCTGTGATTCGGAGCGCCGCGGTTACTGCATCGCAGGTAGAAACGGGCCTATCGCGCAGTGCAACCACCGATCGCAACGGAAATTATGTTCTTCTGGAACTCCCGGTCGGCCATTACCGTTTGCAAGTCGCGGCAAAAGGCTTTCAGGAATACGTGCAGGACGGTATCACGCTTAACGTGAACGAGACGGCTTCGGTCTCATTACGTCTCGTGGTCGGTTCGGAAAAGGAGCAGGTGCTGGTCAGTGCAGACGCCGAGCTGATTGAGCCGACCGTCACCAGCCTCGGCAAGGTGGTGCAGCAGCGCGAGTTGGAGGATTTGCCCCTGAACGGGCGCAATTTTTCGCAACTTGGACTGTTGCAGCCAGGAGTTGTCCCCTTGACCCCTGGAATAGCCGAAGCAGGTGGTTCGCTGCGCAACGGTCAGGCTTATGCGGTCAATGGCCAGCGACCTGAGTCGAACAACTTTCTCATCGACGGGGCGAACAACTTTAACGGCATCGACGGCGGATTCATTCTCAAGCCGCCGGTTGACGCGATCGCCGAGTTTCGTATCATCACGCTCAACGCGAATGCCGAGTTCGGAGGCGCACTAGGATCGACCACGAACATCATTACGCGGTCAGGCGCGAACCTTGTCCATGGGGCCTTGTGGGAGTTTCTGCGCAACGACGCAGTCGATGCCAACAACTATTTTGCGCAGACGAAAGAGCCGCTCAAGCAAAACCAGTTTGGCGCCACGGTGGGTGGGCCGGTCAAAAGGGATAAGACCTTCTTTTTCGGCTACTATGAGGGCTTCCGCAATCGCCAGGGCGAGACCGCGCTGACTACTGTGCCATCGGTAAAGGAGCGCAGCGGCGACTTCTCCGAACTCTGCCCTGAGGGCTTCACGGAGGGCTTCTGCAACAACCCCGCGAATCAGCTTTTCAATGTTTTCGCCAATGCGCCCTATACGAATAACCAGGTGCCGGAATATCAGTTCAACTCGATTTCACAAAACCTTCTGAGCTCCTTCCCAATTCCAAACGTGGGTACGAATCTCTTTTCCACAACGCAAACCTTGAGCAATAATACCGATCAGTTCGGCATCAAGATCGACCATTACCTCAATCGGCGCGACACGCTGGGCTTCCGTTACATGTTCAACCAGCTCTCCCAAGTTGATCCGCTATCGCCGGGCGGGGCAAGCGTTCCGGGTTTTCCGGTGGGCGAGGACCAGCGCGCGCAGAACTTTGTCGCGGAAGAGACGCACACCTTTTCACCAGCCCTCATCGCGGTGCTGCGGTTCTCTTTTCTGCGCAACAAGTTCCTCTTCGGCGAGCATGAGGACCATCAGCTGCCATCGAGCCTTGGATTCCAATACCAGCCGAGTCTCGATATCGCAGCTGGACCGCCGTTTATTCAAGTGAACGGCTATTCCACGATTGGCGATCCGATCACGGGTCCGCGCAACACCTATGAGAACGTCTTTGATTACTCAGGATCGCTCAACTGGGTGCGCGGCAAGCACGAGCTGAAATTCGGCGGCGGCTACCAGCGTCAACAGATCAACGTGCTTCAAGGAATTGCAACCAACGGCTTCTTTGTATTCGTGCCCTTTCCGGTAACGGACGCGTTCGCCAGTTTCCTGGTCGGGCAGCCAATCGTCTTCCTGCAAGGCATCGGAGATTTCTCGCGCGGCATTCGCGGGAACAGTGCGAACGGGTACGTGCAGGATACCTATAAGGTCACATCGCGATTCACTGTCAATGCTGGATTACGTTACGAGCTGCCCGAACCGTACACGGAAATTCGCAACCGAATGTCGCTGTTTGAGCCGGGGAAGAAGTCCCAAGTTCTACCGAATGCGCCTGCGGGCCTGCTATATCCCGGCGATCCCGGTGTGCCCGCAGGCCTGATTCCCACTGACAGGAAGGCATTTGCGCCACGCATTGGCATTGCCTGGGACCCGAGCGGCGATGGCAAATTGCTGCTGACTTCGGCTTATGGTGTCTTCTTTGAGCCCTATTACACCGGACAGGGTGGGCCTTTGCAGGCGCCGATCAGTGCACCTCCCTATCTGGGAACACCGCAGGTGAGCCTTCCGAACTTCGCGGATCCGTTCAACGGCAATCCGCCTGCCGCGGGGACATTCTCCACGCCACTCACGAACCTGACTCTGTCGTCGACGTTGACCCTTCCTTACACGCAGGATTGGAACTTGAACCTGCAGCGGTCGTTCGGCACTGACTGGCTGTTCGAGGTTGGATACGTGGGCACTAAGGGGACGCATCTGCCGCGCTTTATCGAAGCGAACCCGGCGGTGTTCGTTCCCGGAACCGTAGATGGCCAGCCGATTTCAAATTCCAGCAATGCCGATCAGCGGAGGCTCTATTCCGGCTGCACGCTGGCCGATCCGCCGAGCAGTTGCCAGTTTTCATCGACCGGCGAAATTGCGGGCATCGCCAACTCGTCCTACAACGCACTGGAAACATCGATGCGCAAGCGGTTCAGTTATGGGCTCTCCTTTCTCGCGTCCTACACGTGGTCAAAGACCATCGATGATGTTTCGTCATTCAACATCACCGGATCGGCGGCGAAGCCTGTCGCTGGCGAAAATGACCTCGCCCAGAATCCATTCAATCTGGGAGCAGAGCGTGGGCTCTCGCTTTTCGACGCGCGCAACCGATTCGTTGGGAGCTATGAATGGGCACTTCCGTTCTGGAGCCATGCGCAGAACTTGTACGAGTCGGCGCTTGGCGGATGGCAGTTGGATGGCATTGCCACGCTGATGAGCGGAACGCCGTTCACCGTCTTTGACTCGAACGACGTTGCAGCCCAAGGCAGCGCGCCGGAGATCACTGGATTCTCCGCCCAGCGACCCAATCTCGTCGGCAAGTCCAATAACGGGCCGCGCAAGGTGAACTCGTGGCTCAACGCCGGTGCATTCCAGCGACTCGATCCCACAGCCAATGCGGGACAGTTTGGCACAGAAGGCCGTAACGTGAACATCGGGCCGGCCTATGCCGACTGGGATTTTGGGGCCCTTAAGAATTTCAAGGTGACAGAATCGAAGCAGTTCCAATTCCGCGCGGAACTGTTCAACGTCCTGAACCGCACGAACTTTCGTTTGCCTGACAGTGACATCAGTTCGCCGACATTCAACCATATGCTCGCGGCAGAGGCCCCACGCCAAGTGCAGTTTGCATTGAAGTTCCTGTACTAACCGGTCAGAGTCAATTGACATGGCGAATCGGAGTAACGATCGCGGTGACCGTCGGCGTCGATATTCGAGTTCGCAGCATGAATCGAGTCTTAAGAGATGAATCTGGAATTACCATCTGAATCCTCAAATCTGGAGGCGTTCAAACGGCGTCGAGCGGCGCCATCCTCCACCACTCTGTCCCTGGTGGATGAACATACAGCAAGTGGAGAGGTACGGACGTTGTTCGCCCAGTACCGCGAGCGCTTTTCCCGCACCGATCTTCCCGGTATCTTGTTGTGCTTCGCCACCAACGCTGCGCTCCTCAAAGGCATGCTCCAGATCGCGGAGGGACTCCTCTTCGGGGAAAGCCTTCTGAGCCGGCGGCACAAGGAGATGATCGCCACCTATGTATCAAGACAGAACGCATGCCCCTACTGTTCCGACAGTCACGGTGCCCTGCTTGAAGCGCAGGGCGGATCCCCCGAAATGATTTGTGCTTTGCAGAGCGGCGACCTCAAGACTGAAATGTTCACAAGCGCGGAGCTTGCGCTGCTGACGTTCGCTGGAAAGGTAAACGCTGCATCCTCGGCCGTCACCCGAGATGATGTGGAAGCAGCGAGTGGCGCGGGCTGGACGGAAGCGCAAGTAGCCGAAACGGTACATATTGCGGCCCTCTTCGCCTCATTCAATCGCGTTGCCAACGGCTTTGGGCTAACTTCTCCTTATCCTGACCTGCAGCGAGACCAGCTATGACCGAACCATCCAACCCGCGGCGTCCCCGGCGCGGAACCTGGAAAGCGAAACCCGAGACCAGCGCGTTGCTGCGCGTGTCAGGAAATGCCATCAACGGAGTTGGTGAGACTGCGCCGCGCCGCCCGTCTCCATTCTTCTGGCACCCCCCCGACCAGCATCCATGGGGCGATTTGCAGCTCATAGCCCGGCAGAGTTCCCGTAAGTGTCCCGGGTCGACAGAGGCATTTCAAGCGGCGTACGACTATCCTGACCTGAATCCTGTCTCCGCAACGCGCCGTGAAGCGACCGCACAGGAACTGACAGAGAAAGTCAGAAGCTTTGCGCTTGCTCATGAGGCCGACGACATCGGGATCACCACAGTGGAACCCACGTATGTCTTCGAGGGCTACAGTATCGAACATCCGCGTGTCGTTATCCTCGCGCTGGCGCATGACTATGAACGCCTCCGCGAAGTTCCTTCCGACGAAACCAACGGAGTGGGAGCCTGCGATATTGGCGATCAGTACGCACGCGGAACACGATCCTCGTACGCCCTCGCCAACTGGATTCGTTCACAGGGATATCACGCAAACCCGTATCCCGGCCCAATGGCCGGTGCCTTGCTCCTCATTCCGCAGGCAATCGCCGCCGGACTCGGCGAACTCGGCAAACACGGATCGCTCATCAGTCCGCGTTTCGGCGCCGGTGTCCGCCTCGCGGGCGTCACTACTGACATGCCGCTAATTCCGACGCCTCCCACACGTTTCGGTGCCGACGAATTCTGTGCGACATGTCAGGTTTGTACCCAGGCGTGCCCGCCTGGCGCCATCACGCCGAACAAGCAAATGGTGCGCGGTATCGAGCGGTGGTATGTCAATTTCGACAAATGCATTCTCTATTTTGCTGAAGCTGCATCTTGCGGCATCTGCATCGCCGAATGCCCCTGGACGCGCCCGTCAGTGCGGCCAAAACTTCTCACCACCATGGCTCGACGGATCAGTAAAGAATGAAAACGACTCCCATTCCTACGGACGAAGAGATCTCGATTGGATATCCCGGCTGGGGCGTTCTCGCCGCGGCATTTACGGGCGTCATGGTGAGCTTTGCTCCGATCGTTCCATACACGTTCAGCTTGTTCCTCAATCCTTTGCACGCGGCTTTTGGCTGGAAGCGGGAAGCGATGGGCGGCGCATTCGCATTAGCTGCCATCACGGTCGCTCTTGTCTCGCCCCTCATCGGCCTTTTGCTCGATCGTTTTCCCCCGCGCCGCATCATCCTCCCGGGGATTCTGGTTTTCGCCGTCGGGCTTGCCGCACTCAGCCGACTGACTCCGCATATCGTTCAGTTCTATGCCACGTTTTTTGTAATCGGGCTGGTGGCCAATGCTACCGCGCAATTTGCATACACGCGCACGATACTGACCTGGTTCTCGACCCACAGAGGAATAGCACTCGCATTGTTGCTCACTGGAAGCGGAATTGGCTCCATCCTGATTCCGCCGCTCACCGAGTGGATGATTCAACATTACGGATGGCGCAGTGGTTTCCTCTTGTTGGGCGGTATCGCTCTGCTTGGTCTTCCTCTTACTGCGCTACTCGTGCGCAATCGTCCGGAAGTTGCAATTGTCCGCGCCGAACATCACGCCGACATGGGAATGACCGTCCGTGCGGCAATGCGGACTGCCGCATTCTGGATCCTCGCCTTCATCACCGTCCTATCCGCATTCAGCGAAAACGGCCTGGTCACCAACCTCGCCCCCATTCTCACTCAACATGGCTTGCTTGCAGCCACCGCAGCACTCGCTCTTTCAGTTCGCGGGGGAGCAGGCATTATTGGCCGGCTCGGCATCGGTTTCGCAATCGATCGGGTCTCTCCCGAACGGATTCAATCACTTGTTCTCGTCTTAGTGGCTGCGGGCACGCTGATTCTTGCATTTGCCGGTAGCGCATCGGTAGCTCTGTTGGGTGCGGCGATTCTTGGTGTGGGTCTTGGCAGCGAAGCCGATGTGGGCCCTTACCTGCTCGCTCGCTATTTCGGCCGCCGCCATTTCTCGGTGCTTTACGGCCTGACCTGGACAGCGTATGCCATTGGCGGGGCTACCGGGCCGCTCTGGATTGGGCATCTCTATGATCGCGCCGGCGCGTATCTGCCGCGATTCATCCTCTATCTAGCGGCAGTGGCATTCGGAGCGGTGATTCTAAGCTTCTTCCTTCGATCAGACCGACAGAGCATCACGACTGAGACGGAAATGACAGCTAACGCAGAGGTTTCGCTGGAAGGATAGCAACTGGAAGCCGATCAGCCTGATTCTCGGGTTGTGATCTTTAAGGGCCCGCTGGGCGTCGATGCCGCTTGAAATGGGCCTCTTTGGCTAGGAATGCGCTTTGCGCTGCCTCTTTCTTCGTTGCGGTCATCCTGCGTGTAAAGGTTGGCATTGCATATGATCTCGCCCTTGTGCAGGAACGCGCCGAAAACCTGATTCAGTCGCGCCCGGAGTGGGACTCGATCTTTCCAGGTGTCGACGATGCGACTGGTCAATTGAAACATCGGCTTTAGCGATACTCGACCCGCAACGATCTTCAGATTGAATTTGAAGGCTTGAATGGAAGCTGGCCCTCGTCGATCGAGTTGCCTCCGCTCATCTGTTCTTGCGAAGGCTTGCGCAGTTTTTAAACAGGTTCTAAGGCAGGTAAAACGGGGGATAAAGGGTCAAATTAGGGAAACCAAGGGGCAGTCGCTACTTGTAAGTGGCTTTATTTGCTGCAGATTATTGATTATAATAGCGTATGGCGGAGAGGGAGGGATTCGAACCCCCGATAGCCTTGCGACTATGTCTGATTTCGAGTCAGGTGCATTCAACCGGGCTCTGCCACCTCTCCGCGTTATAACTCATAGGTTTTCAATGAGTCAATGTTTGGGTCCGTTTAGGCTTCTTCGCTCCAAATTTGTCAGTCGCCGATTTAATCACCATCCGTCTCTCGGCAGGGACCAGACGAGCATCTGACGACGCCTGGTGTTCCGGAACGAGATGTGCGTATTGCACGACCATCCGAAGTTTCCTATGCCCGAGCAGTTCTGCAACCGTCCGCAGATCCCCCCGGCCATAACAAGTCTACTGGCAAAGGTATGGCGGTTGCAATGCCAGGTATTTTCCTCAATCTGGGCCTCTTCGAGGGTGGTCGAGAACCATCCGCGCGTTCCTTGGAGGGCACCACCTGTGCGCACGGAAGGGAAGACGGGCTCAGCCCCGGGCAAGGTTTGCTCGCCCTGCAACACTTTGAGCGCACCCAATGCGACCGTATTCAGAGGAATGGCGCGCGAATCGCCGTTCTTCGTGCGAACCAAACGAAGCTGCCGGCGCTCGGATTTTACCTGGTTCCAGCGCAGGCACAACCCCTCACTCATGCGCATCCCCAGTATGGATTGAGAGCAGAAAAGGGGCAGGAACTCCGCGAAAACGTTTCTCCTCTGTTTCGGACAAGAACCTGACTCGCCCACCGCCCTCCGGCTTCCTCCGGATGCGGGCCGCTGGATTCGGCTCGATCTTCTTGTTGTCCAGGCCGACTCGGCAAATCAGGGAGAAGGTACTTGTCGTGGTCTGATAATGAATCAAGGCGGTAAGAGTCTGCTGATAGCCGTTGCCCGGTTGAAAGAGTGATTTGAGGTTGTCTTCTTGCACCCTTTGTCCAATCATCGGCTGCAATGTGATGTCCTGGCTTCGGGCCGGGGCTTCCTCGAGCAGCTTCCAGGTGCGTCGCAGGAGTGGCCGATAAGAGGGGCGATCCAAACAGGACAGGCACGCACTTCCCGATTGGCGGTCGGAATCTTCTCCAACCGTCACCGATTTACCGCGAAGCTACAGGCTATGGCCGAGTGTCCGCGCTAAGTAATCAATGGCCGTTTGTAAATTGCGCATCGTTCAGACTCCAGCCACCACCAAGTGCTTTGTAGAGTTGGACAATAGCAAGTCGCCGATCCCGGGACGTCTCGGAGAGAGCAAACTCGGCAGGATAGAGAAGTTGCTGCGCCTCGAGAACCTCGTAATAGCTGGCAAAGCCGCCCATATATCGTCGATTCGCAATCGCGACGGATTCAGTTAGCGCAGCTACTTCGCGCTTCTGCTGTTTCTCAAGGGCGCTCAGTTTTTCAGATGCGATGAGAGCATCCGACACTTCTTGAAAGGCCTTCAATGCCTTCTGCGAATATTGGAACTTTGCCTGATTGAACACTGCTTTCGCAGCCCTGCGTTCTTGCGTCAATTGGCCTCCGGTAAAAAGTGGGCCGGAAAGCGAAGATGCAAGTGCCCAAACATTCGAAGTGCCACTTGCTAGCGACGACAAATCCGTGCTGACTCTTCCAAACAGTGACGTCAAGCCAATTCGAGGGAAGAAGTTTGCATTTGCAACCCCGACATTTGCCAATGCATTTCTGACGTTGTCCTCTGCCTCTCGAATATCGGGGCGCCTTTCGAGGAGTTGGGATGGGATTCCCACTGGAACGTCCGGAGGAGGTTCCAGCTCCATATTAGGAGGGCTACGCCGAATTGCACCGGGATTCCTGCCAATTAGAACGCATATCTGGTTTTCTTTTGCTGCGATCTGACGTTCAATATCATCTATCGACCCCTCCGCACCCGCCAGAGCCGACTCTGCACGAGTAACTTGCAACTTGGAAACAATTCCCGCGCCATAGCGCTCATTGAAGAGCTTGTAGGTCGCCTGAAAAGCTGTTCGGCTCTGCTCGGCAACCTCCAGACGCCGGTCCAATTCCACAAGTTCGAAGTAGGCTTGTGCAACATCGCTTACAAGAGAAAGCATCAGACCGCGACGTGCTTCCTCCGTTCCAAGATAGTTTGCGTTTGCCGCCGCAGTCCCATTGCGAATGCGGCCCCAAAGATCGATCTCCCAAGCAGCGGATAGACCCCCGAGAAGCAGATTCTGCTCGTAAGATCCTGGCGCAGGGAGGTCAAAGCTAGGATCCGCCTTATACACGCCGAGATCGCGTTGTGCGCCGGCATAATAGCCAACAGATGGGTAATAAGCTGAGCGGGCAACCCCGACGTATGCCCGCGCCTCCTGTGTACGTGCTATTGCAGTGCGCAAATCATAGTTATTCTTGAGTGCTTCCTTGATCAGGTTCTCCAGCAGGGGATCCGCATAGACAGTCCACCATGCCGCGTCGGCCAAGGACGTCGACTCTACGCTCTCCCCCCCTCGAAAGAGGGGCGGCGCTGACACCGTTGGCCTCTTGTAACTCGGTCCCCAAAGACAACCGCTCAATGGAACCACGGCCAGAAGAACAATGAGTGCGCGGCGCGTCACGGCGCTTTTCTCCAAGAACTCAACTTGTCTTTGGCAGATTCCACAGCGTAGTATGCCGCCGGAATGATGAAGATAGAGAGCAGTGTCGCGGCGAGCATGCCACCAATAACCGCCGTACCAAGAATTCGCCGCGAGACCGCTCCAGCTCCGCTCGCGATCGCTAAGGGCACCGTTCCAAGAATGAATGCGAAAGCTGTCATCAAGATGGGTCGAAGGCGAATACGGGCGCCCTCCAGAGCTGCATCCACCGCGCCCTTTCCCCGAAGACGTTCTGACCGTGCAAACTCAACGATCAGGATGGCATTCTTCGCTGAAAGACCAATCAACATCATAAGACCGATTTGCGCATAGACATTGTTTTCAAAGCCTCTTGCCCAGAGGGCAAGGAAAGCGCCAAACACTGCGATTGGAGTTGCGAGCAGAACACTGAACGGAAGCGCCCAGCTTTCATATTGGGCAGCGAGGATTAGAAAAACAACGAGAAGAGAAAACCCGAAGACCATCGCGGGGCTTACTTGAGCCTTAGCCTTGCTCTGCTGATAAGACAGGGCGTTCCAGTCGTAGCCCATATCTTTTGGGAGTTCCTGACTGGCTACCTCTTCGAGCGCTTTCATTGCTTGGTCTGTACTATAACCAGGCGCGGCGGATCCTGTGATCTCGACCGCGCGGTACTCGTTAAAACGCGAAGTAAACTCCGGGCCTGCTGTTTCCTTGATGGATACCACGGAGGAAAGTGGCAACATCTGGTTGTCCTTGTTCCTGACGTAGAAGTTCATTACCTCCTTGGCCTCGGTTCGGTAGCCATTCTCCGCACCGATATACACCTGCCAGGCGCGGCCGAATCGATTGAAGTAATTTACAAAAAGCGACCCCATAAAAGCTTGAATGGTACTGTAAACATCCTTTACTTCAACGCCTTGTTTCATAACCTTGTCTCGGTCTACTTCAACGAGTACCTGCGGGACCTTAGCGTTCAATGAGCTATTCAGACGGGCCAGTTCGGGGCGCTGTTCGGCTGCACGCAGGAACTTATCGGTGTTCTCCGCGAGGTAATCGACAGACTTTCCGGCGCGATCTTCCAACATGAAGCTAAAGCCGCCTGAGGTTCCAACGCCGGAGATCGCCGGCGGCGAGAATGCAAAGGCCCGCCCTTCAGGCATTTTGTCGAGCTTCTCGTTGACGGAGGCCATGATAGCTTCGATGCTCGTGCTTTTGCTGGTACGCTGGTCCCACGGCTTGAGCGCCACGAATACAAAGGCGCTATAGGTGGCATTTGTCTGAGTCAGGAGACTGTTGCCGACGATGGTGCTGTAGTACTGAACACCGGGTGTGCTCCTGAGAACGGCCTCCACATTCCTGGTGAAGGCGTCCGTGCGTTGCAGCGACGCAGCGTCCGGCAACTGGATATTCAGATAGAAGTAGCCTTGATCCTCAGTAGGAAGAAAACCGGAATGAAGGTGCCCCCCGACCAGCAGCGCTCCGGCAGTTACAGCGCAAAGCATGACTGCGCTTAGAATGAGCTTTCGAATTAGCAAACCGGATACGCCGACGTATTTGTTGGTCGCTCTTTCGAAGATGCGATTGAAGCCGCCAAACGCGGTATGAAGAATGCCGGTTGATTGTTGGTGTGGTTTCAGAAGCAGAGAGCAGAGCGCGGGACTGAGCGATAGAGCGTTGAAAGCGGAGATCAGAACGGATATGGCGATCGTCACAGCAAACTGCTGATATAGTCGGCCAGTGATTCCTGGAATAAATGCAGTGGGAACGAAGACGGCCGCAAGGATGAGCGCAATTGCAACGACAGGACCGCCAACCTGCTCCATTGCCTTGATCGAGGCATCTTTGGGATTCAAACCCGCCTCCATGTTTGCTTCGACGGCCTCCACGACAACGATTGCATCATCCACTACGAGGCCGATGGCGAGGACCAGACCGAACAAGGAGAGGGAATTGATGGAAAAGCCAAGCATTGGAAAGAAGATGAATGTTCCCAGAAGCGATACCGGAACCGTGAGCGCGGGAATCAGCGTGGCGCGGAAATTCTGCAGAAACAGAAATACGACCATGATCACAAGCACCAGCGCCTCGCAGAGTGTTATGACGATTTCCCGCACTCCTTCCCTGACCGAGAGGGTAGTGTCGAGCGAGACCACGTAATCCACGTCGTCGGGAAATTTGTTCTTCAACTGCGCAAGCATTGTTCTTACGCCATCGACGGCGTCGACCGCGTTGTAGCCCGGCAACTGAAAGACATTGATGATGGCCGCAGGAGAGTCGTTCATTCGGCCTATCACGTTATATGTCTGAGCTCCTAGTTCGATTCGGGCAACATCCTTCATTCGAATGACGGAACCGTTCGGGTTCTCGCGGATAACAATATTGCCAAAGTCTGCTTCCGTTACCAGGCGTCCCTGGGCGCGCATTGTGTAGGTGAACTCCTGCCCGCGTGGCGCGGGTTCCGCACCTACCTGCCCGGAGGGATTGACCGTATTCTGCTGATTGAGTGCAGTGACGAGATCCGGTACCGTAACTCCAAGGGTGGCCAACTGATCGGGCTTGACCCATTCCCGCATGGCATAAGCACCGGCGCCCTGAACCACGATTGAACCGATCCCCTTCACGCGCGTGAGCGGATCGGCGATGTTAATGTAAGCGTAATTCGCCAGGAACTTCGCGTCTCTGGTGCCTTTCGGCGCATACAACGCGATGATCATCAGCGGGCTTACATGCGATTTTGCAATGGTCACCCCCTGTTCCCTGACGGAGGGAGGAAGTTGTGGCAGCGCGCGATTGACACGGATCTCGGAGAATACTTCAGCGATATCGGGGTCCATGTTCAGATCGAAATCGACGCGCAGTTTCATCGTTCCGTCGTTGGCATTAAAGGACCGCATGTAAAGCATGCCTTCCACGCCGGCCATGGCCTCTTCGATCGGGGTGGCTACCGAGCTTTCAATGGTCAGTGCGTCGGCGCCAACATAGTTAGTGGTCACTACAATTTCAGGTGGAGCAATTTCTGGAAAGTCGGCGATTGGAAGACGCTGCGCAAATACGATTCCGACAATAACAATCAGAATCGAAATCACGATAGCCGTGACAGGGCGGTTAATGAAAAACCTTGACATCAGTGTGTGCCTTCGCCAAGATCTGACAGCCCCAGGAGTAAGGGCGGAAGGTTCGCGAGTTTTGGGGTGACCTCATCTCCGGTCTTGATCTTCTGGAGGCCTTCAATCACAACCCGATCGGTGGGGCTCAGGCCCTGATCGATTACCCAATAAGAGCCCACCCGATTGGTGGCCTTCACCTTGCGAAAGGCGACGCGATTGTCCGCGGCGATTACGGCGAGCTCATACTCTCCCTGCAATTCCTGCACGGCGCGCTGCGGAACCAGCAGAGCATTCTTGTCAATTCGCGTCGCGGCTCGAATCCTTGAGTATTGGCCTGGGCGCAGCACATTTCCTGGATTCGGGAAGATGCCTCGAATTCTCAACGTTCCGGTCGAAGCCTCAACCTGGCGTCCGATGATGTCGATCTTTCCCTTTTGGTCATAGACGGTGCCGTCGGACAGGATCAATTCCAGTTCAGCTTCTCGCCTCGCAGCCGGAGAAAGAAAGACCTCGCGCAAGCCTATATACTCTTGTTCGCTGATGGGGAACTGGACGAAAATCGGGTCGATCTGCGAAACCGTTGTTAGAAGATCTTTTTGGTTTGTTCCTACGAGATCACCGATGTTTGCCACCCGAATGCCGGCTATTCCGTTGATGGGAGACTTTACTTTGGTGAATCCGAGGTTCAGTTGAGCTCCTGCGAGTGAGCTCCGTGCGACTTCTATCTTCGCTTGCGCGGCCTTTACGGCGGCCAGGGCATGGTTATACTCTCCCTTCGCACCAGCAACGGACGCTTGATTTGCTAGGTTCGACTGAACGGCATCATCCATCTCCTGGTGGCTCACCGAGCCATCCTGCACGAGAGGCGTGTACCGCTTAACATCTAACTCGGTCTTCAACTGAGCCGCTTCAGCTCGATCGATCTCGGCCCTTGCTGTGTCCACATCGGCACGGGCCTGCGCCAACTCCGCGCTGGCAACACCAAGCTGCGCATTCGCCTGATCCACGATGGCCTGAAAGGGTCGTGGATCGACCTCGAAAAGAAGGTCGCCCACCTTTACCAGGGATCCTTCTTTGTAGTCTTGCGCAAGCAGATAGCCGGTGACTTTGGAATGGATCTGGGCGTCGATAAACCCAACCGTTGTCCCGATCCATTCTGAATAAATAGGAACATCTCTGCGTACCGGCTGTGCTACCTCTACTTCGATCAACGGGGCCTTCGCTCTATGTGCGCAGCCAGCCGAGATCAAGGTCATTACGCAGCCAACGACCAAGAGGTAGCTCAGCTGCCGGCACTGCTGGCCGTGGCGAGCCGACCCTTTACTCCATCCAGCGCGATATACTTCGGTCAGTGCCTGAAGCATTGCGCAAGCCGCCGGCATTTAGATATCCTTCCAGCCAAGGCATAGCCTACTTTTTCCGCGCTTGGGCAGCGGGCTCGGCACTTCAGCATCGATCCTCACTGTTATGGGAGCTTTGGCATCCCTTTAATGCCGGATTAACTGCACTCGAGTCTTAGATTCTTGAGTCAGCAGGCATTGCAAGGGATCCATTGATGTCTTAGGGTGGGCTCTCTGCTGCCCTGCTCACATCAGGCGTCAGGTGCAGCAACACCTCACGATCGCACTGTGCGTGTCCAAGACGTAACAGCCATCCCTCCGGCCCAGCCATGACCAGAAATAATTGTTCAAGAGGGATTCGTCTGGTCAAAAGAGACCACTTTCTGCCGTGTGCCAATGGAGTCATTGTGTGACAAATTCCAGGCGCGCTTATGCATTGTCTGGCGATCCGCGATCCAAACGATAATGGCCGCATCATTGCGAGCACGTCGAAATGTACATTGTCGATTTTAGAGAAACTGCCGATTGAGCCGGACGAGGAAACTGATTGCAAATCTGTTTTGGGGTATCGATGAAATATTGATGAAAAGAGTGACCGGGTCAAAAATCGTGGGCTACAGGCACCACGTTCTCCCGGGAAATCGCGGTTCAAGCCTCTCACCCCCCCGGATTGCTGTTCGGCCCTCTTCCTGGCGGAATTCAAATGCGGATCAATTTGATACACTCCAAGCCTGAGTTCGTGATCGATCCTCTTCTCTTAAACCGGATTACGGAGTAAACAAATGCCTCTTAAATTGACGGTGAATAATGTGACAGCCACGGTGGATGTGTCACCCGATATGCCTCTCTTGTGGGTGCTGCGCGACGTACTGAACCTTAAAGGTTCCAAGTACGGGTGCGGCATAGGGCTCTGCGGCGCTTGCACCGTGCTTGTGGGCGGCCATGCGGTGCGTTCATGCATCACGAAAGCAGGAGCGGTTGGCAGTCAGCCGGTTACCACCATTGAAGGCCTTTCGCCGGAAGGCCTGCACCCGGTGCAGGTGGCCTGGGAAGCGCTTGATGTGCCGCAGTGCGGCTATTGCCAGGCCGGCCAGATCATGTCTGCCGCCGCTTTGCTGCAGCGCACTCCGCATCCCACCGACGCTGAAATCAATAACGCCATGAGTGGGAATCTCTGCCGTTGCGGGACGTATACGCGCATTCGCCAGGCGATTCACGAAGCAGCACAAGCGGGCGCCGCAGCCCCCAACAAGTAAAGGAGGGCCATCATGCGCTTGAATCGTAGATCGTTTTTGCAGTTGACGGCCCTTGCGGGCGGCGGCCTTGCTCTGGGTCTTTATCGCTCGCCGCGCGCCGCGGCTCAGAGCCATGAGACGCTTCCCGACCTGACGCCACAGGCTTTTATCCACATCGCTCCGGATGGCGTGGTCACCATCATGGCGCGTGCCTCAGAGTCTGGACAGGGCATGCGCAACATGCTCCCCATGTTGATTGCTGAGGAACTGGACGTTGATTGGAAGGACGTCCGCGTACAGCAGGCCGACCTGAACGAGAAGATATACGGCCGGCAGTTTTCAGGAGGGTCCGCGAACACGCCGGTGGGCTGGGAGCCGATGCGCCGCGTCGGCGCAGCCGGGCGCCAGTTGCTGATCACTGCCGCTGGGCAAATGTGGGGCCTGTCGCCGGCTGAATGCACCACCCAATCTGGCCGGGTACATCACACAGCCTCAGGGCGATCCGCAGGTTATGGGGAGCTCGCCGCCAAAGCCGCTGCGCTGCCCGCGCCTGCGCTCGCGAGCGTAAAGCTCAAAGACCCAAAGGATTACCGCATCATCGGCCACTCACAGCCGGGCGTTGACACCCACGCTCTCGTCACCGGCAAGCCGCTCTTCGGCATTGATGTAGAACTGCCGGGAATGTTGTACGCAGCGATTGAAAAGGCTCCAGTGTTTGCTGGCAAAGTGAAGAGTGCAAACATCGACCAGATCAAGGCGCTGTCGGGCGTGCGCCATGTCCTCGTCATCGATGGCGGTATCACCCCCGCAGCCTACACGCCGTGGGAGCCAGGCATGGAACCCGGTATCGCGATTGTGGCCGACACGTGGTGGCAGGCGCAGCAGGCTCGCAAACAGCTCAAGGTTGACTGGGACCTTGGACCCGCAGCCACACAAAGCTCGGACGGTTTTGCAACTAAGGCGGCGGAGTTGCTCAAGGCCCCGCCCGGAACGACCGTACGCAAGTATGGCGACGTGGACGCGGCTCTCAAGTCATCGGCGAAGGTTGTCGAGGCCACCTATCAATTTCCGTTCATTGCCCACGTCACGCTTGAGCCACAGGGCGCCACAGCGCACTGGAAAGACGGCAAGCTGGAGATGTGGTCCACCAGTACGCTTCCGTCCGATGGTCGTGGACTGGTGGCAAAGACGCTTGGCATCCAGGAGAGTGACATCACCACTCACATGTTGCGTTCGGGAGGCAGCTTTGGCCGCCGGCTCCAGAACGACTACCTGGTCGAAGCCGCATGGATCGCCAAGCGCGTTGACGCCCCAGTCAAGTTGCTCTGGTCTCGCGAAGATGACATCGCCCACGACCCCTTCCGCCCGGGCGCAACGGTTGGCCTGAAAGGCGGCCTTGATATGCAGGGAAAGATCACTGCATGGCGTCATCATTTCGTGACCTTTGGCGATGGAAAACACGCGACATCCGGCGGTGGCATGGGGCAGGACAGCTATCCCGCCGGTTTTCCGCCAGCGTACGCTCTTTATACCTCCATGCAGCCGCTTATGCTGCGCACCGGAGCGCTGCGAGCCCCCGGCGACAACGCCTACTGCTGGGTGGCGCAATCCTTCCTTGACGAGTTGGCTCATGCCGCCGGGCGCGATCCGCTCGAGTTCCAACTCGAACTGCTAAGCAACAAGCTGGCTCCCTGGTCTTCGGGCGAACACGACGCCGTGGGTGATCACGAACCAACCGGACAGTCCGTTCTCATCCCGGAGCGGTACAAGGGCGTGCTTGAGTTGGTCGCGGAAAAGTCAGGCTGGGCCAAGCGGAGTAAGCAACCCGGCCGCGGCATGGGTATTGCCGCGTGGTTTTGCCATCTGGGCTACTTCGCTGAAGTTGCCGACGTGAGCGTTGATGCGCAGAACAAGGTCACTGTGCATCAGGTCTGGGCTGCTGGGGATGTGGGCAGCCAAATCATCAACCCCAACGCGGCTGAGAGCATGGCGCACGGCGGCATCATGGAAGGCATGGGCCACCTGGCGCAGGAAATCACTCTGGACGGTGGTAAGATCGATCAGTCAAACTTCCATAACCACCCGCTGATGCGCATGAGGCAAGTGCCGAAGATCGAAGTCTATTGGCGCAAGACCGACTACGCGCCAACCGGGCTGGGCGAGCCGACACTGCCGCCAATTCTGCCCGCGGTGAGCAATGCCATCTTCGCCGCCACTGGCAAGAGAATTCGCACCCTTCCGCTCCAGCGGAGCGGGTTCAGTTGGGCTTGAGGATGGCTTGGGGCGAAATCGCTAAGGCGTTCATTGAGGCCTGGTAGGTTCTCGCAAACGCGCCAGCATGGTGGGGTCCAGTGAGATCCCACCGGCTGAATCCGTTTCCGAACATCCGGCTAGTTCTGCGGCATCTCGATTTGGTACTCGGCGACTACGCATGAACAGAATGTCATGCCTTCCCCTTTTCAAACCGGTCGAGCATCTCGCGAATTTCCGCAAGCTCAGCACGGGAGATGGGTTGCGAACTCAGCGCGCCCAACACAAGTTTTTTTGCGGATCCATCGAAGGCGCGCTGCAAGAGGCTCCGAGCGAGTAGCATTTGGGTCCGCTCCCGTGCCACGTGCGCTTCATAAATATGTGACCGGAATCGCTCGCTTCTCTTGACCAGACCCTTCGCGGTCATTACCTGCATTTGCTTAAGGGTGGTGGTATAACCCGTACCGCGGTTTCGCAAGGCCTCGTGAACCTCACGGACGGTGCTCGGCCCATGGGACCACAGGATTTGCAGGATTGCCAGCTCCGCCTCCGTGGGCAGCGGATATCTGTCGGCGGGTTTCGTTTGCCTGACCATTGCGAGGGATGATAGTACGGCGATTATCGTATGTCAACGACAAATGTCGTAGTTTGGAAGGAGCAATCGCCAGTCATCCGCGCCAGGGCCGCTGGGTTTACGTGCGTAATAGGATCCTCAAGGAGCGAACACTCCCTCTCGTCTTTCCTCGGTTCCACCCTAGTTGACGCCCCGCCTGATCGAATGGGAAGAGTGAGCCGCGACGCACCCCTTAACAAGTATCATTAACGTACACACTCTCGCGCGCACGGGCCTTGCACATAGCAAGCCAAAGACAAACAAAGGGTGATAGGGTGCCGCCGATGGTGGACACTTGAGGGAGATTCTATTGCTTCAAAATGCAGGCAGTTCTCGGCAGCACCGCGGTCGCACGCAGGAACGAACAACCCGACGCTTTCCTGACATGATGTGGCTTCTGTCACTGCTGATCTGCACACTAGCCGTGGGGCTGACGTTCGTCTACCTGGATGTACCGATAGCCCATCGCGTCTACGGCCATCTTGGGTCAACTGAAAGCTTGGAGAGAGGATTTGCAAGTGCCGTTCTTCTCGGCGTCGAAGCCACAGTTGCGCTGGCGCTCGTAAGCATCCGGATAACGCGCGGACATCTGTCAGCTTTTCTTGAGGCGACAGCACTCGCGTGTCTCACCTCAATCTGTGCTTACGCAATCAACGACAATGCTCTTAAGCTTTTTTTCGGGGTACCGAATCCTGCGACCGTGTTACTCGGAACCCGGCATGCATTCTATCTCTTGAGGGGCTCTTCGATCAGCAGTTTTCCCTCGGGCCACATGGTTCTCGCCGGGGCCTTCGCCGGTGTGTTCATGCGGCTCTATCGAACCAGTGTGGTGACGTTTTCCGCACTACTGCTTATTGCGGCAACATTGCTGATCATCGGTGATTGGCATTTCGTCAGTGATGTGCTCGCCGGAACATTTCTCGGTGTCTCGGCAGGCATTTTGGCCGGCGATCTCTGGCTCGTCCACTCAAAATAGCAAGTCACGCTGCTGACCGGCGTGGAGGCTTCGCTCGACGAGAACTCGATGATGGGTTTCGGCACCCCTGGCTTTCTGAATCATCTGCTTTCTGAATCATCGGCAAATCGCGAGCTATGGGCTCACCCCGCCAGGTCAAACATCTGACGCCTGTCCCCGAGTCGAGGATCAGTTGATGAGAACGGCCAACCTATATTTCCGCCTCCGGCGGACCTGGAAATACGCCAAGGCGATGTCGCACTGGAGGACGTTAACCAGCCGAAATCATTGGAGCGTCACCCCTTGAATTACGCGGCCGAGCGACCGACAAACTCCATACTGGCCACCTTCGGCCATCGCAGCAATACCAATTCGCGCAAAACTCGAACTCTCTTCCCGCGACCTTAACCCTTGAACTCTGATACTTAATTCAGCAATAGGCCCTGATTCGGACGATCCAGCGAGAACGTCGGTATCTCAACATTAAACTGCTCGCCACTCTCGCTCTCCATCTGGTAAGTCCCGCCCATCATCCCCGAAGGCGTGTTGAGGGGCGCCCCACTCGTATACTCATAGCTCTCGCCGGGCTTGAGGACCGGTTGCTCCCCAACAACGCCCAGCCCCTTGACCTCGGTCAATTCACCCCGCGAATTCATGATCATCCAGTGCCGGCTCACCAGATGCACCGTTTCTCGCCCCTGATTCTCGATGATCACTCGATAAGCCCAGAAGTACTGCGAACTGCTCGGAGATGATTTTTCCTCAAGGTAAGCCGGCTCAACGCTTACCACAATTCCTCGTGTGTTTGCCACATACGGTGTCCAATCCGCCATAGAGAGAGCATAGTGCAAACTCCTGGGCTAAACCAGAATTGGTGGAACACGGCTTGCCCGAATATCATGAGGGCACCGCTCTCCCGCCTGAGACCTTGCCACTTACGAATTGAGAACCTCAAAGCGGCACTAACCCTCGACCAGCCAAGGATGAGAGAGGGGGCACACAACTCATTCCACTGGACTGCTACTATTCCCCCATGTTTAATTTCGGCAAACCGAAGACCGCAGCCGACTGGCTCGTCCATGTCGCAGGTGCAATCCTTGCACTATTCCTTGTTTGGTGGCTGTTGCAGCTTTACGTCTTGTGAATTACAGATTTCTGGCCGCGTCTTAACCCCGCTTGTATTGTCTAACCGTGCGATGAACCGGGTTTAGCCTGCCATGTCGAAGCGGATATGCGCTCCCTGGGCGAGTACGTCGTGGTCGAGGGTCACCCCCCGATGCGCTGTGCCGTTGACGGTGATCTGCCTCACATAGGGAGTCTTGGGCCCGTTCCCGGGTGCATCGATGCGCAGGGTCTTCCCGTTTTCGAGATGCACGGCTGCCTGAGCAAAGAGCGGTGCCCCGAGCGTGTATTCAGGCTTCCCTGGACACAGCGGATAGAACCCCAGCGCACTCAGGATGTACCACGCCGCCATGGACCCTGTGTCCTCATCTCCGCAGAAATTGTCCGGGCTGTAAGCCTCATTCAGCACCCGCCTCACCCAGTACTGCGTCCGATCCGCCCGCCCTGCCGCCGCAAACAGATAGAGCACATGGTGCACGGGCTGATTGTTATGCATGTATTGGCCGAAGGGGAGGGCGGCCATCTCGGACATTTCGTGGATCTCCTGGCCATAGGCGCCTACGTGGAAGCGGGGCGGGAGGGAGAGCATCTCTTCGAGGGCGGCTGCGGTGGCGTGCTCGCCACCCATGGCGGCGATGAAGCCGGGAACGTCGTGGGGGACGTTCCAGCGATGCTGCCAGGCGGCGCCTTCTTCATAGGGGCTGCCCCAGCGGAAGGGATCGAAGGGCTCCTCCCAGGTGCCGTCTTCTTTCTTGCCGCGGAAGAAGCGGGTTTTGGGGTCGAAGATGTTGCGCCAGTTTTCGGAGCGCTTGAGGAAGAACGCGGCATCGTCGGTCTTGTTGAGGCGGGCGGCGATCTGGGCGATGCAGAAGTCTCCGTATGCGGCGTCGGCGGTTTCGGCTACGGACTGGTCAACACGGTCGGCGGGCAGGTAGTTGAGGCGGAGATACTGCTCGATGCCCTGACGGCCGTAGCCGCGATCGGGATCGCCGGGCTGCGTGGCGTGCTTATGGAGGCCTTCGTAGGCTGCTTCCTTGTCGAAGCCGGAGATGTTCTTGACGACGGCGTCGGCGAAGAGGGAGTCGATGAGGCTGCCTGACATACAAGCGCGGTAGCCGGGGGCCGGGAACTGCGGCATCCAACCGCCTTCGTGGTAGGCATTGACCCAGCCCTGAAGGATTTCGCCGAGGCGCTCGGGGAAGAAGAGCGTCATGAACGGGTACCAGGCGCGGTAGACATCCCAGTAGCCGTGGTCGGCATACATGACGCCGGGCATGACCTTGCCGTTGAAGGCGCTGTAGTGGTGCGGCGTGCCGGACTCGTCTGGTTCGTGGAAGGTGCGCGGAAAGAGTAGGGCGCGATACATACAGGAGTAGAAGGTGCGGCGCTGGTCTTCAGTTGCGCCTCCGATTTCGATGCGTCCTAGAGCGGCGTTCCACTGTTCGGCGGCGTGCGAGCGTAGTTGCGCGGGGGATTGGTCACCCAGTTCGAGCTTGAGGTTGCGCGAGGCCTGATCGAAGGAGATGAAGGAGGTGGCGATGCGAGCGATAAGAGGCTTGCCGGCGGCGAAGCGGACGATGGCGATGCGGTTGGTGCCGGCTTCGGCGATCTCGAAGCTTTCCCACGGCTCGCCGAACTCGACGACATAGTACGCGGCGAAGTTGTCGGGTACGCCACCGGCATTGGACCTGGACTCGAAGCGGAGGTGGCGCTTCGATGCGTCGGGCTCGACGGCCCCGGACTTGACGGGCGTGACGCTATGCGTCTGGCCAGGGATTTCGATAAACATTCCGTGGGGGCCGTCTTCGGCGAACTTCGCCGTGAGGATGCAGCAGCGCTCGGTGGGGACAAGCTCCACGTCGGCTTCGTAGCGCATGAGCTTCAACCGAAAAGAATGCGGGGAGAGAACCGCGTCTTCCGGGCGATAGGAGGACGAGCGCGGCTCAGCGGCAGGCTTCGATTCGCCGTTGAACGGCATGAAGATGGCGTGACCGTAGTCGGAGAGCCACGGGCTGAGCTGATGAGTGCAGCGAAAACCCTGGATGCGGCGATCTTCGGGCTGGAACATCCAGGGCGTTCCGCCGCGCGATTGCAGGGTCCAATGGGCCATGCCGAAGGGAAGCGCGGCGATGGGCAGCGTATTTCCGTGCGAGAAGGAGTGATTCGAATCGGTGCCCTGGAGAACGTTGACGAGGCCGACGAGATCGTGGGCGGAAGTCGAATGGGATGTGGACGCGGAGGCGGTTGCAGGTTCGGTCTGCGCATCGGCTTCGACGAGTGCTGCTCCAAGTGCGGCCAGGCTCGAGACTTTCAGAAAACTTCTGCGGGTTGATTCCAGCTTTGGGAGTCGGGATTTCATCACTTACCAGTCAAACACATCCGACTGCTGTTTCGGAGTTACGCAAGTGTGGCAAGCTGCGCGTCTGCGCAGAAATGCAGGAACGGACTGAAATTGGGCTAGCCTGCATGTCTCCCACGCAGTGAGTGATGGTCGAAGTGGGCATTGAGACCAACCACCCGGAACACCTCCGGAGGAGTCCGCAACGCATCCGCGGGCCAATTGAATGGGGCATTTACCTGATCAATTGGCTTGGATCCGAACGGAATCTTCACGGAACAAGCGTGCCCGTGATTCGTCCATGGTCGTTTATGCTAGCGCAGGATTCAGACCGGCGGTGCGGGTTAAGGAAACGACGGTGATGTCATCCACTTGGCCAAACAGAGTTGCCGCCTCCGCGATCGACTCCGCGGGCTGATTGCTGATGGCTTGGGTGCGCGCAAATCCATATAGCTCGCCCTTCGCGTTGGTGGCTTCGAGAACGCCATCCGAGACAAACGTCAGCCTGTCGCCGGGAGCGATCTGGTAGCGCGTCTCCGCATAATCGTTCCCAGCCAGAATACCCAGGGGCACTCCAGCCTCCACGGCCATCTCCTCGCCGTTGCGGTAAGGAGCTGGATTTCCGGCGTTCGCAAGTGTCATGGCGCCGTCTGTTGTGATCTGCGCGACACAGCAGGTAACAAATCCGCTCACCTGCCCGAAGAGCACACTGTTCAGATAGGCCAGAATCTCCGCCGGTTTGCGCGAAGGACAACCCCGCAATGCGCCCGTGATTGCGCTCACCGTCATGGCCGCCTTCAGCCCCTTTCCGCTCACGTCGCCGACGATAACGAGCACGCCCCCATCGCTCTCGGGGAGAACGCGAAAGAAATCTCCTCCGACCTGTTTTGCAGGGGCGTAGACACTTTCGATTTTGAAGCCCGGCACATCTACCGCCGGTGCTACCAGTTGCTGCTGCATCTCCCGTGCCGCGTCAAACTCCACGCGCAGCTCATCCCGAGCCCGCCACGCTTTCCAGGCTTGCTGTCCAAGCATCAGGAACAGCGCAAACTCACAAAGAAAGAGTGAGAGGCCGAAATAGGTCTCATGGAACGGGCCGATATAGATGCCGCGCAAATGTCCGTAATTCTGCAGCAGGTCCGTGACCGGAATGGCAATCATTGTGACGGCGATCAGCCGGTTCGCCCTTCGAGCAACCAGCGCCCAGAGATTGACAGCGAGCTGAATAGAATCAAAGCTCAGGAGTGCCGGCATCATTGCCAGCTGCGACCAGAAAACGATCGGCGACGGTTTGACTCCCAGGTTCAGAATCAGGAAAGTCGCATTTCCGATAACAAATGAGGCCTGGTACAAGCGCTTCAGGCCGAGAGCACTTACGTCATGAACAGTCCAGACGAGCTCGGCAGTCGCAGCCATCGAAAGCGTCTGCAAGCCTACATACACCAGGGAATATCCCCGCGACGAAACCGTAACGAGTCCAAGGCTGACTGAAGCGCCCCAAAGCGACATGAGCGACGCGGCCATCAACATCCAGCTGCACACCAACAACGAACGGCCGCCGGCCCAACGCCAAAAAACGAGTAGACCGACTCCCAGGAGGAAAATGATGGAGTTGAGAGCCAGATTTAGGCCATCTTCTATCAAGAGAGCGGAATGATCCGCACGCTGTGCAAGATGCAGGTTCCGGCTTTCATCGATGGCGAAGACTACGTTGGCTTTACCGGCCTCGGTGTGCATGCCCGGTGGATACCAGGCTCGCAACGCCACCACTGCATTCTCTCCCTTTTCAACCGAAGCGGGAGGCAAGTCGAAGACAGCGCTCCTTGCGAATGGAGTAGGCGCAGCATGGGGCGGCAGGCTACCTTGACGGCCTACACGCAAGCCATTCACAAACAGTTCATCTGCAATCAGAGAGGCGTTCTGGTTGCTGAACCGCACGGCCAGCGGGCCTGGCGCATGGTTAGGTACGGGTATGCGCACTCGAACCCACACAATCCCATCGGAGTAGAACGCGGGTAGGGGCCAGCGGCCATTCTGCGCGACGGGCCATGCGCTGTCGTCGAAGCTGGGATCGGCCCAGCGCGTATCGTCGCCGAAGTGGTAACGGACAGCCGTAGCCGGTTGGGCTTGCTGCGCAAGACACAAAGATCCTGCCGAGCTTGCCGAAAGAGCCGTGAAGAAGACCAAGAGCCCTAGCGTGCGGGGAAGCATCCGTGAATCATACGCCGCGAGGATGTTGCAGGCGACTGAAACGACGAACTTGGAATCTCAATATGGCGGATGCCGAAAACTGTCGGGAACTCGATGCGGAACTGCTGCGCTTGCTCGGCATGTGTTCTAGTCCCGAGCTCTATCAATGTAT
>VFSW01003011.1_pt1 | contig 25274 bp, 20 predicted proteins | sample 5358111 | NCBI WGS metagenome assembly VFSW01 (sample SAMN11554181, study PRJNA540505) | mine drainage metagenome | isolation source: sediment from site ElyBrook_90M | place: USA: Ely Copper Mine, Vershire, VT | collected 2017
CCCCAACCGCCCCCCACCCCCCTCGCGGGCACCCACCACTCGCCCGCCGCCCCCCCCCGCCGGGCGGGCCCCCCCCGCCCCCCGCAGGCGCGCGCCATACCGCGTCATCCATGTCGCGAATGCTGCCGGGTCGGCCGCGAACTGCGCTGCCAGCCGAGGCGGGGGAGGAGCATCGGGGTCGAACGCGACGTCGGCAAGCAGGCGCCAGCTCAGCGTCCAGTCCGCGCGATGGGATGCAAGCAGTCGCAGCCAGTCATCAGCGAGTGCATCGTCCCCCGGCTCGACCGTGTCCAACCCCAGCTTGCGTTGCCAGGTGTCGCTTAACACCGCCGTGAAGCACGGACCGAAGGACTCGACGGCGTCGCGTGCACGCTCGGCGTCCTCGATCAAGGGCTCGAGGGCATGGGCCAATGCCAGCAGATTCCAGCGCGCCACGGCGGGTTGGCGGCCCCATGCATAGCGACCGAGGTGATCAGTGGTATTCGGTGTATGCGAAGGATCGAAGGCATCCATGAACGCGAATGGTCCGTAATCGAGCGTCCAGCCCAGAATCGACATGTTGTCCGTGTTCAACACGCCATGGATGAATCCCAGTGCCTGCCAGTGCGCGACCAGGCGCGCCGTGCGGTCGACCGCCGCGGTGAGCAAGCACATGGCGGCGTCGCCTCCCGACACGGCGGCATCCGATCCGGGCACCAGCAAGGGGAGGCTCCAGTCCACGAGGCGTTGCAGCGCAGCGTGGTCGCCGCTGTGGCTGAAATGCTCGAAATGGCCGAATCGTACGAAAGAGGGCGCAAGTCGCGCGACGACCGCCGCGGTCTCGGGCCGCTCCCGCATGACCGGCAGCGTCGAGCCGACCAGGCATAGTGCACGGGTGGTCGGAACGCCGAGGTGCCACATCGCTTCGCTGCAAAGAAACTCGCGGATTGACGAGCGGAGTACCGCGCGGCCGTCGCCAAAGCGGGAATAGGGCGTACGTCCGGCGCCCTTGAGTTGGATTTCCCAAGCGGCGTAGCCGCAGTTCTGCGACGCGTCTGGCGTCGTGGCCAGCCCGAGCAGGTGGGCACGGCCATCGCCCAGTCGCCCCGCCCAGTTGCCAAACTGATGGCCGGCGTAAACCGTGGCGATGGGCGGACATGCGGGGTCGACCCTGGAACCGGAGAACACGGCAGCCCAGTCGGTGGCGGACTGCGCGTCGGGGGGCTGCAGACCCAGCAGGCGCGCAGTGTCGTCACTGACGAGTTGCAGCACCGGATCGGGCAAGCCCTCGGGCGCCTGGTCACTGAAAAACTGCGGGCCGAGGGCGCGATAAGGCTGCCGCAGGGAAAGTGGGCCGAAGCTGCCGAACCAGGAACGATGTGCATCCATATCACTGATTGTCTCGAACTTGCTGTTCCCACACACCGAAGTAGGCCATGCGAGGCAGGCCGCCTACTCCACGTCAGCCGGTACCGCTTCAGATGCTGGCGTGGGCTCCACGCGCGACGCCAGCACCTTGTCGATGCGTTTGCCGTCCATGTCGACGATCTCGAAACGCCAACCGTTCCAGGTGATCACATCGCCCGTCAGGGGAAGCCGCGCCAGCAGCAGCATGGCCATGCCCGCCAACGTGTTGTAGCGCCCTTTTTCCTCCTCCGGCACCGCCTTCAATCCCAGACGGTCCTTGAGATCGCCCACCGGGATGAGGCCGTCGAGCAGCCAGGAACCGTCCTCGCGCTGTATGGCCCAGGGCTCTTCAGATGGGTGGCTTTTGAATTCTCCAGCGATGGCCTCGAGGATATCCTGCACCGTGACGATGCCGAGCGTTTGCCCATACTCACCCAGCACGAGCGCCGTGTGGTCGGGGCTTTGCTTGAACGTTTGCAGCAACTCGAGCCCGGTCAGGCTTTCGGGCACGAAAATCGCTGGCGCCGATGCCTTGGCAAGGTCCTCGATGCCTTCGCGCCGTATGAAGCGTCCGAGCAGTTCCTTGGCGGAAACCAGGCCCAGCACGTCGTCGAGATCGCCGCGCACCAGCGGGAAGCGCGAGTGTGGCGACTGTGCGATCTTGGCCAGATTGTCGCCCAGGGGGTCCTCGACATCGAGGAACTCGATTTCGTTGCGAGGCGTCATCAGCGAGGCAATCTGCCGATCGTCGAGCCGGAACACGTTGCGCACCATTTCATGTTCCTGGACTTCGATGACACCGGCATCCGACCCTTCCTCCAGCACGACGTTGATCTCTTCCTCGGTGACTTGCTTCAGGGTATCGGTTCGTACCCGCATCAGACGCAGCAGCAAGTCGGTGGAGACCGACAAAAGCTTGACGAAGACCGAGGTCAGGCGCAGGGCGAACAGCATCGGCTTGGCCATCACCAGCGCGATACGCTCCGGGTTGACCTGGCCCAGGCGTTTGGGCACCAGTTCGCCGATGACAATCGAAAGGTATGTGATCACCAGCACCACGATCGCGGTGGCCACCACGCTCGCGAACCGCGGCGCCATGCCAGCCTGCAGCAAGGTTTCCGATAGCGGCGCGGCGAATACCGACTCGCCGATGATGCCGTTGAGGACTCCGATGGAGGTATTGCCGATCTGCACGGTCGCCAACAGGCGGGTCGGCTGCTCGGTCAGCCGCAGCGCTGCCCGCGCCGAATCGCTGCCGGCCTCCGCCATGGCGGTAAGTCGGGCGCGCCGCGCCGTCACCAAAGAGATTTCAGCCATGGCAAACAGGCCGTTGACAAGAATCAGGGCCAGAAGGATGAAGGCGTCAGTCATCGTGGGGTGGGGCTCGCGGAGGGCACGCGGCGTGCAGGTGCCGCGTGCGGGCGGGCCTGGATAAAGGGGGCGTGTCGGACCGCGTGCGCGACGCGCACGCCAGCACCGGGCGCGTGAGGCGCCCGGGCGGCATGCGCGGGTTCAGGGGCAGGGTCCAACGACGCGGCGGCTGGGCGTGACGGGGCTGCCGGCTCTATGCTTGTCGCTCGCTGCAACAAGCGTCAGCCCGAAGCGGAGACCCGTACCCATGGCCAAGAATGAACATGAAGGTAGATTAGAACAGATTGCTGTGACAAATCGTATGCCGACTGCCGATCGTGGGCAGAACGATGCGCTGGCAACCCAGCTTCAACACAGTACCTATCGGCCGCCGGAAGGATTCGACGCCGTACCACCGCCGATTCACCGTGCCTCGACCGTGCTGTTCCCCGATACCGGCGCCATGCGCTCGCGCGAATGGCGCGAACGCACTGGCTATACCTATGGACTGCACGGCACGCCGACCACTTTCACGCTTGAGCGACGTCTTGCCGACATCGAGGGTGCACGCCACTGCGTCTTGTGTCCCTCGGGGCTGGCGGCGATTGCGTTGGTGAATCTGGCCCTGCTGCAACAGGGGGACAGCGTGCTGGTACCCGCCAACGGCTACGGTCCTGGCGTTGAGCTTGCTGAACGCATGCTGGCACGTTTCGGAATCCAGGCCTGCCGCTACGATCCGCTTGACCCCGGATCTGTGGTCGCGCTGGCGACGCCCTCGACGCGTTTGCTCTGGCTGGAGGCTCCCGGATCGGTGACCATGGAGATGCCTGATCTGCGGGCACTGGTCGGGCAGGCGCGCACGCTCGGATTGGTGACGGCGATCGACAACACCTGGTCGGCGGGCATTGCACTCAAACCCTTCGAGCTCGGCATCGATATCTCGATGCAGGCACTCACCAAATACCAGTCCGGCGGCGCTGACGTTCTCATGGGCGCGGTTCTGACCCGCGACGCGTCGCTGTACGCGCGTCTCAGCGACGCACATATGTGGACCGGACAGGGTGTTGGCGGCGATGACGCCGGCCTGGTGCTGCGCGGGTTGCATTCGCTCGCGCTTCGGTATGCGGCGCAGGACGCCGCGGGGCGCCGCATTGCGCAGTGGCTGATGTCGCGACCGGAAGTCGGACGTGTCTTTCACCCGGCCCTCGAGGGCAGTCCGGGCCACGCATTCTGGGCGCGCGACTGCGTGGGCGCGGCCGGCTTGCTCGGCTTCACCTTCCGGGGTGATGTCGCACCGGCGGATGTGGATGCGTTCGTCGATGCCCTGCGGCTTTTCGGGATCGGCTACTCATGGGGAGGTCCGACCAGTCTCGCGGTTCCGTACGACGTGGGTGCAATGCGCGGCCGTACATGGCGGGATGCTCCCACGTTGGTGCGGTTGGCGATCGGATTGGAGGACGTCGACGACCTCATCGCCGATCTGGCACAGGCATTCACCCGCGCGCACCGAAGTTTTGACGCGCCCCGTGTCTGATCAAACCCGCTGCGGCAGGAACGTATTCCGAATAGCCTACGGAAAAAACTACTGCCAACGATATTAAAAGCGATTTCGGTAAACGATAGCGGGTTTTCATAAAGATTTTTTATCAGTGTTCCGCTTTGGATTGGCGGCGGTATGGTGCTGCGCGTCAAGCGCAGCAATGATCATTTTCCAGTTGAATGCCGTGGTTTTAATCTCCAAGGCAATCGATCCGGGCTACAACATCATTCATGGAGCGCGTCATGGAGGGCGCGTCGGTGCGGGCGACTCAAGGGGAACATCATGCTGAAACCAGCCACATTCAATTTGACCGGCAAGGTGGACGGCAATATGTCGGAGATGACGTCATTTCTGCGTCGTGGCGACGCGATCTGACCACCCATGGGCATCTGTACCACCATGAAAAGCCGGTGCAAATACCGCGCCAACGTCACAGACCAAAGAGGAAAACCATGAACAAGATAGCAAATGCCGGGCCAGGCGTGCCCACGTTCCAAAGTATGAATGGACAATCAAGGCAAGAGAATTTCTACGCATTGCACCGACCGCCGACAGCTTCCGCCGATCAGCATCAGCGCGACGATGCCCAAACGGTCGGCGTTGAACCGGCGTGCGTGCAGATGCTGGTGCGTCAGGAGAGCTTTTTTTCGAGCATCGGGAAGGCGCTCTGCGGGTTCATCGCATGTTGCACCGGGCGAGATAAGGAGCCCCAGCCGGAGTTTCTTTCCTATCGTCACATTGGAAACAATGTATTCGAACAAATGAGTCGGGAAGACGCAGCCGCCAACCAGCGTGAAACCGACAAGTACATGGAGCGTCTTCGTGCTGAAACGGCGATCGCCAGATCGGGCCGCGAAAAATTCGGGTTGACATTGATGTCTTTCACGTCGGAGACGACGTCGCGTAAGGACGCAGAGGTCTGTCGGGTATCGCTCGAGAGCGACAACATCGCGTCGGATGGTGAGTTGAGTGCTTCGAGCAGTGGTTCAGATACGCCAAGCTGGAACGGCAACAAGACGTATCGGCAGAAAGCGGGGCACGTGCCCGCGTGGAGTTTCGCGCAGGCCATGCCGTCAGGTCAGCCGGTCTATGCACCCTCGTCACGCCGCCGCACGCCCAGCGCCGGGATGGAGTAAGTCATGAAGCCTGTACTGAACTGCTTGTTGACGTGCTGCCAGCGGCATGACCGCGACGGCGAACATCTCGATGACGTGTATGCGGTGTACAGCACGCATCCGGTCTCGACCGGGGACGAGACCTCCCTGGCGACGCGATGGGCGCGTCCTTCTCAAAACTGGTGGACCAGGCTGTTCGCAGGGTGCCGTGGGGGCGACGCGCGTGATGTCGCCAGTGAGATGGCGGGCGATGGAGACGATCTCTCGCAACGGGGCGTGATCCGGGTTGCAGGGGCACGCACCTACCCGAAGACCGACGTCCGCCGGCAGGAGGAATGCTATGCGGACGAGGTTGGCCTGCGGACTGGACAATCGGCGCCACAGCCTGGAAACCTGGGCGGCGCTGCGCGCGCGTTGCAGCCGAACGGGCCAACCCGGCACCTGAAGGCCAGCGCGGGCGATTCAGTTTGGGCGCCGCGGCTGCGCCGCTCGGCCATCAACACCTTGCTGATTCGGAGCCCGAGATGAAAACCCATGTGAAAACCTCGCCAGGGCTTGGTGGTGTTCGGCAAACTGCAGTGCTCGATCGCCGGCGCCAGGGGCAGAACGACAAGCTGCCGACTGCACAGGCACACGGGCTTGCGGGCCCACGTCTTGCGGCGCCGTCGGGCGGCATCCAGGCGCGTCTCAAAGGCGGGCCCGGCAGCACGCTGACGCAGGCATACTGCACGTCCCCGCAGTGGATGCAGATCCCGCTTGGACGCAGCGCGGACCGTCAGGTATCCGATTTTCGCGCGCTGGCGTCAAACCTGCTGGTCAGTCCGCATTCGGGCAGGACCGTGGAACTCGACCGCTCGACACAGGAATACCGCTGTGATGGACGCGCTGGATTTCCACGAATCGCACGACTGAGTCCTGGATATGCGTTGAAAACCCCAGATGCCATGTCAAGATATGGATCAAGGAGAGTCGATGGCGATATTTCATCATGTCATGCTTCGGGCACGCGGATGCCGCGTTTGAGCGCATTTTCACCCGTCATGCCGGACGATCGTGACATCAGGCTTCACGCCTTGCCAGACACCAACAAGGAGCAGGTTTTTACGCCAGCTTCGGAGCGCAGGGAAACGCCGGCGCGGGGTCGGCGTATCGCGCTGAGCCACGGTGCTTTGCAACAAGGGCAACCAGGTGCCTTTCTCGATGCGCTGGCGGTAGAGCGAAGTTCTTCATGGGCGCTGGTATTGCAGGGGTTTTGCTGTTGTTGGCGTCGGAACTGAAATGATTTTGATGCGCGGCGAATCGGACATTGTTGGTATTGCATGTTCGATGCACGCGGTGCACATCGACGCAGACCATATATTATCGAATACAAACGGTCAATGACCACGGAGTAAACCATGATTACAACAACACCGTCGACCCAACGCCCCAGGCGGAGTCAATCCTACGATGACATCAGGAAGCAGCAGCCAACGCGGAATATGCTGACTGGCTCTGCGGCCATTGCCGGGGACGGTCGTCCGGAGGCGAAGGCTGGAAGCGCCAGCCAAGCCGTACGCCACGTCACGCTTACGAAAAGACCATCGGAACAAGCGTGGACCCAAGCAAGGCCCGGTGTCATGGGCGACACGCCAGGCGACGCAAAAGCGCTGCAAGTTGGCAGGCTGGGTGCCCAAGACCCGCAAGCAATGCCGCGTGGATTACAGCGACAAGGACCGCTGAAGCTTCAGTCGAAGCCGGTGACCATCCTGTATCTCGCGTCCGGGGATGGCGAGGGTGACGGCGAAAGTCCGCACATCAACGCCGCGCGGAAAAGGCTGGCGCAGAAGGTGTTCATCAACCTCGATGACGACGCCCGTGTTCGACAGGACAGCCCCAAATCTCCTGGGCCCGATGCAAATACCCACAAAATCGAGATGAGCGCGTCCGAGTTCGGACAGTTGCTGGCGTCCGCCGACACGATGGAAAAAGCCCTTGAGGTCTGGAAAAATCAGGGACATTACGCGATCAAACAAAACCCTGTGCCGGATGTCATCCGGTATGACGTTGGCGGCGACAGCGAGCGCTCGCACCGCAATGACGCGTTGAGGGGTTCGTTGGAAACGATCCACGAGCAGGACGAGGAGGAGAGCGCGCGACGGACCTCGGAAGGCGGTGGGTCGTTTGTCGGCGAGACGGATTGCGACACAACCGCGGGGGCCGCCGAGCATTCTCGCATCGAGGCCGGCCACGCCATTGCTACCGCGACCAGCAGCGCGGGCGCGCGCGGGAATGCCCATGCCAGCGGCGAGATGGAGGAAATTCTGGATCAAACCATCGTGGTCTCAGAGGCACGCGCGATGGCGCAGGACGGGCCCTCCATGTCGGCGAGGTTCACCGGACCTTGGCTGTTCGGGAAGGCCGTCAAGCCGCGTGGGATTGTCAATCTGGAGAATGATTTGCCGCGGGCTGGGCAAGTTGGCGTCTCGTCAGCGGTGCTCGGCCGGCCTGCTGCGGCACCCCGCAAGGCACTTCTGGAGTCGCGTCAGGTCAAATCGCTGAACAACAGTCTGCTCGGCAGGCAATTTGCGCCAATCAAATATCCGGTCGCGGTTGGGAACCGAGCCGGCCTCGAAGTCAGCTCGCGGAAGCCGGTGAGGGTGGCGTTCGGGAGCACCATCAAGTCCGGGATATCCAAGCGCGTCTCCGGGGCACTGGACGTGCGCAAGGTGATGGCGGTTGTGGCGCGCACGGTGCCCCCGACGCGCGCGGCGGAGCGCATCGGAGGAGGGTCCGGTTTCGCCGTTCTGCGTGGGGCCAAGATCTGCTACGTGAAACGGCAACCGGGGCTTCGAGGGGGGGCCGTCGCTGCGCCGTTGACGCCCGCGGAGCGACAAGGTCTGGATCTTGGTGACGCGTCGTTGCTCGATGACCAGGGTCTGTACGACGACGTCATGCAGCTGCCGACCAATGTTCTGGTGAATGGCAGCGTGTGATGCTGGATATGCCAGCCCGCTTCAACGGCATGCCATGCATGCGATGCGCCCCCGCCAGGATCATGGCGGGCGTTCAAACGTCCACGAACAGACCCAGCGTGGCGTCGAGCCCGCCATGGTCGATGCAAGCCATGGCGGCTTTGCGGACGGCCGGCTTGGCGTGGTAGGCGATGCCAAGTCCGGCAGCGCTGAGCATGGCGAGGTCATTGGCGCCGTCGCCGATCGCGATCGCCTGTGCCGGGGCGCAGCCCAGCGCCTCACAGGTCGACAGCAGCGCCTGCCGTTTGCCGGCGGCATCGACGATCGGGCCGATGGCTTCGCCGGTGAGTCGACCGTCGGCGATGCCGAGCACGTTGGCGGCGATGAAGTCCAGCCCCAGGCGCTCGCGCAGGCGTTCGGCGAACCAGGTGAAACCACCAGTGGCGAGGAGAACCCGCAGGCCGGCCGCGCGCGCAGTGTCGATCAGGCGGGCGGCTCCGGGGTTGAGCTGCATGCGCGCATAGGTCGTTTCCAGCACGGCGACCGGCGCGCCGGCCAGCAGTGCCAGGCGGCGACGCAGGCTTTCGGCGTAATCGGTGATTTCGCCACGCATCGCGGCCTCGGTGATGGCGGCGATCTGTGCCTTGACCCCGGTGGCCATGCCAAGCTCGTCGATGGTTTCCATCGAGACGAGGGTGGAATCCATGTCGAGGACCAGCAGCCGGAAGTCGCGCAGGCGCATGTCAGCGCGCACCACGGCCCAGTCGTAGCCGGCATCGTGCGCGAGGGCATCCATGCTGGCGCGCAGCGCCGCGGGTTCGATGGCGCGCAGGCGCAAACGTCGCCGCGAGGTGTCCGCGCCCTGCAGAGGCTCGAGGCGTCCAGCGCCGACTTGCGCCGCGATGCGGTCGGAAAGGTCGATGGGAAGCGCGGTGCCGGGTGCGGCTTGAAGGACGAGATCGTGCATGAGCATGGAGGGGCGGATGAAAGGAGCGAGCAGGGGAGGTGCGCGGGTCAGGCGCGGGTGCGCGGCTCGCCGAGCTGCTGCAGTGTTTCGCGCACCAGACGCGCGCGCGCGGCGGCGTCCGGGGCGTTGCGCTCGATGCGCAGGCGGTCGGTCCCGGCAAGTCTGACGTATCGGTGTTTTTGCACCAGTGCAATGATGCGGGCGCCGTCGATAGGCGGGTCGGGAACGAACTGCACCAGTGTCTGCGTCTCGGCGGCATCGACCTTCGCCACACCATAGCGCGCAGCGAGCAGACGCAGGCGGTGCGTCTCGAGCAAGTTTTGCGCAGCCGGCGGCATGCGACCGAAGCGGTCGACGATTTCCTCAGCAACGTCTTGCAACCGGGCCTCATCCGCGCAGCTGGCCAGACGCTTGTACAGGTTGAGGCGGGCATGCACATCGGGGCAATACACGTCGGGCAGCAAGGCTGGTTCATGCAGGTTGATTTCAGTGGTCACGCCCAGAGGGTGAAGCAGGTCGGGCTCGCGCCCGGCCTTGAGCGCCTTCACTGCGGCACCGAGCATGTCGACGTACATCTGGTAGCCGATATCCTGGACATTGCCTGACTGCGCCTCACCGAGGGCTTCACCAGCGCCGCGTATCTCCAGGTCGTGCATGGCGAGGTAGAAGCCCGCTCCAAGCTCCTCCATTTGCGTAATGGCATCCAGCCGCTGCTGCGCGTGCTTGGTGAGCGACTGCATGTCGGGGACGAGCAGATAGGCATAGGCCTGGTGGTGCGAGCGTCCGACCCGTCCGCGTAACTGGTGAAGCTGGGCCAGTCCGAACCTGTCGGCACGGCTGATGACAATGGTGTTCGCGGTGGGGACGTCGATGCCGGTCTCGATGATGGTCGAGCACAACAGCAGGTTGAAGCGCTGGGCGTGGAAGTCGCGCATCACGCGTTCGAGTTCACGTTCGTGCATCTGGCCGTGGGCGATTTCGATGCGTGCCTCGGGAACCAGCTCGGTGAGCATTTCCCGGCGGCGTTCGATACTCTCGACGTCGTTGTGGAGGAAATAGACCTGCCCCCCGCGCTTGATTTCCCGCAACAGTGCTTCGCGCATCACCGCCCGGCTTTCGTTGCGCACGAAAGTCTTGATCGCCAGGCGCTTTTGTGGCGCCGTGGCGATGACCGAGAGGTCGCGCAACCCTTCCATCGCCAGCCCCAGGGTGCGGGGAATCGGCGTGGCCGTGAGGGTGAGCATGTCCACCTCGGCACGCATGGCCTTGAGCGCCTCCTTGTGGCGCACGCCGAAGCGGTGCTCCTCATCGACGATGACCAGGCCGAGGCGCTGGAACTTCACTTCCGCGGACAGAAGCTTGTGCGTGCCGATGGTGATGTCCACCGTCCCGGCCTCCAGCCCTTCCAGCGCCGCCTTGACCTCGCGGGCGGAGCGAAAGCGCGAAAGCTCAGCGATCTTCACCGGCCAATCGGCAAATCGGTTGCGGAATGTCTCGACATGCTGCTCGGCCAACAGAGTTGTGGGCGCGAGCACAGCAACCTGCCGTCCACCCAGCACGGCGACGAAGGCGGCACGCAACGCCACCTCGGTTTTCCCGAAGCCGACATCGCCGCACACCAGGCGATCCATCGGGCGCGGGGAGATCATGTCCTGCACCACGGCGTGGATCGCGGCCGCCTGGTCGGGTGTTTCCTCGAAGCCGAAGCCGGCCGCGAAGGCCTCGTAGTCCTGCGCGGGGAAACGGAACGCGTGGCCGGGGCGCACAGCTCGACGCGCGTAAACATTGAGCAACTCTGCGGCGGTGTCGCGGACTTGTTCAGCGGCTTTGCGGCGTGCCTTGTCCCACTGGCCCGAACCCAGCGCATGCAGCGGGGCGTTGTCAGGATCGACGCCACTGTAGCGCGCGATCAAGTGCAACTGCGCCACCGGCACATACAACGAGGCTTCCTTGGCGTAGAGCAAGTGCAGGAACTCGGCAGGACCGTCACCGAGGTCAAGCGATACCAGTCCCTGGTACCTGCCGATGCCGTGTTGCTGGTGCACCACCGGATCGCCTGGCTTGAGCTCGGAGAGGTCGCGCACGAGGTTTTCGACGTCGCTGGCGCGCTCCTGACGGCGGTGACGCCGCTGCCCGGGTTGCAGCGCGAACAGCTCGGTCTCGGTCAACACGGCCAGTTCAGCGCCTGCCAGTGCGAAGCCGGCGGAAAGTGGCGCCACGGCAATGCCGAAGGGGGCATCGCTGTCACCAAAAGCAGCCCAATGGTCAAAGGTTCGCGGGTGCAGGCCAGCGTCACGCAGCATGTCGAGCAGCGTTTCGCGCCGTCCAGCCGAATCCGCGCACAGCAGAACGCGCCGGCCGCCCGTGCGGCCGGCGGTCAGCCAGTCGCGCAGACGGTGCATGGGCGTCTCGCTCCGGCGCTCGATGGATACGTCAGGCAGGCACGCCACCGGCAAGGCGCCGTCCGTGCCGGTGGCGGGAGCGCGCAGCGCGAGTTGCGGCAATGATTTGACCCCGACGAAGAATTCCTCCTCGTTCAGGTACAGCTCGGTGGGCGCCAGCGCCGGGCGCTCAGGGTCGTGGCGCAGCAATCTCCAGCGGTCGGTGGTGTCGGTCCAGAACTGTCGCATCGCCTCGGCCACGTCGCCCACGAGCACGACGCGCGCATCGGCGCCAACGTAATCGAGCAGGGTCTCAGTGCGTTCGAAAAACAGCGGCAGGTAGTACTCGATACCGGGACCGGCGACGCCGTTGGCCATGTCCTTGTAAAGGGGGCTGCGGCTCGGGTCGCCCTCGATGCGTTCGCGCCATTGCGCGCGGAAGCGCTGCCGGGCGGTGTCGTCAAGCGGAAACTCGCGCCCCGGCAACAGCCGCACCGTGTCCACCGGATACAGGCTGCGCTGGCTGTCGGGATCGAAGGTATGAATGGAGTCGATGGTGTCGCCGAACAGGTCGACTCGAAGCGGCAGCGTGGAGCCCATCGGATGCAGGTCGAGCAGACCTCCGCGCACCGCGTATTCTCCCGGGGCGACGACTTGGGTCACGTGGGCATAACCGGCGAGCACCAATTGCGCCCGCAAGGCCGCCTCGTCGATGGCCTGGCCTTTGGCGAAGGTGAAGGTGGTCGAAGCCAGGAAGACGGCGGGCGGAAGCCGTTGCAGCGCGGTCGCCGCTGGCGCGATCACCACGTCCAGGTTGCGCTGGTGCAAGGTCCACAACGTCGACAGCCGCTCCGACACCAGGTCCTGGTGCGGGGAAAATGCGTCGTAAGGCAAGGTTTCCCAGTCTGGGAGCACGCCGCAACGCAGCGTCGGCGCGAACCAGGTGATTTCGGCCAGCAGCCGCTGGGCATCCGCGGGCTCAGCGGTGACGATCAGCCAGGGGCCGCCCTGCTGTCGCGTCGCGGGCGCGGCGCGAATCAGTTCGGCGACCAGCAGCGCGTCGGCGCTGCCGGGGGGGCGAGGCAGGGCGTGCCGCAGGCCTGGTTTGAGCGCGGGCAACGACGGCGCGAGAAAGGACGTTTGCGGGGTGGTTTGTTCAGACATCCCTAGAATTTTCGCAGGAGCGGCGCTCGTCGTCCCAATCGACCATCATCCATGACCATTCATGCCTTGATTCCTTGCGCTGGTTCGGGTGCCCGCATGGCGGGTGACCTGCCCAAGCAATATCGTGTTGTCGCGGGCGCGGCGATCGTCGCGCACACGGTGCGCGCGTTTCTGCACTGCAAGGCGGTCGACCACGTTTACGTTGTGGTGCAGCCTGGCGACGCGTATGCGCGTCTCGTGCTCGGGGACGATGCGCGCGTGCGCATCGTCCCTGCGGGCGGTGTCAGTCGCGCCGCCTCCGTGGTCGGCGGTCTGGACTGGTTGCGCGCAACCGGTGCCAGCGTCGATGACTGGGTCCTGGTGCATGATGCGGCGCGCTGCTGCGTGACGCCCGCGGCGATCACGCAGCTGGTCAGCGCCTGTGCCGACGATCGCGTCGGCGGTTTGTTGGCCTTGCCTCTGCCTGATACGCTCAAGCACGCTGACGCCGAGGATCGGGTCGGTGCCACCTTGCCCCGCGAGGGGTTGTGGCTCGCCCAGACCCCGCAGATGTTCAGGCTGGGCGTCCTGCGCGAGGCGCTGCGTGTGGCGCCGGACGTGACCGACGAAGCGTCGGCCATGGAGGCGGCAGGGCTCCGCCCGCTGCTGGTGCGCGGCGCAGCGAGCAATTTCAAAGTCACGTATGCAGACGACCTCGAGGTGGCTGCCGCCATTCTCGGCGCGCGCAATGGAGCATGAATATGAAGCACGACCAGTTGGACATACGGGTGGGCCTGGGCGAGGATATCCACGCCCTCGTGCCGGGGCGCCGGTTGGTGCTCGGGGGCATCGAGATTGCCCATCACGCCGGACTGCTCGGGCATTCTGACGCCGACGCGCTCTTGCACGCCATCACCGATGCATTGCTCGGTGCTGCGGGGCTCGGCGATATCGGCGTGCACTTTCCCGATTGCGATGCGCGCTGGAAAGGGGTGAATTCGCGCCTGATCCTCGCGGCGGCGTGCGAGATTGTGCGCGCGGCCGGCTGGGAGCCCATCAACGTTGATTGCACCGTGCGCGCCCAGGCGCCGCGTCTTGGTCCCTATCGCGAAGCGATGCGCACGGCCATCGCCGAGGTGCTCGGCATCGATGCCACACGGGTGAACGTCAAGGCGAAAACCGCGGAGCGGCTCGGTTCCGTCGGGCGCGAGGAGGGCATCGCGACCAGTGCCGTGTGCCTGCTGGCACGCGCGACGGCGCGCGTGGCGCCCTCCGATACGCGTTGATTTTCCATTGTGCTTTTGTTGTGCGTCGCCGCAAGTCCCGCTAAGATCACGAATTCGCCGATTTTTACTGTTCTGTTGGCCACGTGGACTTCCGCATCATGCGGACATCTGCGCAGCGCAGGAACCAATCCCGGATCGCGCGATCGAGTCTCGAGAGCAGGCCACAAGCCTGGCTGGAGAGGTGCCCACGGATTTTCGTCAGAGAAATTCAACGAGGTGAACATGAACCCATCGAGCATCGAGCTCAAGGCCGCCGCAACGGCGGCCGCGCAAGCATCCCCCGCCCAGGTTCCCGCAGCGGCAGCCCAGATCACGGGCGCCGAGGTTGTCGTGCGCTGCCTGCAGGCAGAGGGCGTCAGGAATATCTGGGGTTACCCGGGCGGCGCTGTGCTTTATATCTACGACGAACTTTACAAGCAGGACGTCATCAAACACGTGCTGGTTCGTCACGAACAAGCCGCCGTGCACGCTGCCGACGGCTACGCCCGCGCCACCGGAGATGTCGGCGTCGCCATCGTCACGTCGGGTCCGGGCGCCACCAACGCCGTGACCGGCATCGCCACTGCCTACATGGATTCGATCCCGATGGTGATCATCACCGGGCAGGTACCGACCCACGCCATTGGACTGGACGCCTTCCAGGAGTGCGATACGGTGGGCATCACGCGCCCGATCTGCAAGCACAACTTTCTGGTCAAGGACGTTCGTGACCTGGCAGTCACCATCAAGAAGGCTTTCCACATCGCGCGCAGCGGCCGTCCAGGTCCGGTGGTGGTGGATGTGCCGAAGGACGTGTCGCGCAACATGGTTGAGTTTCACTACCCTGAAACCATCGCGCTGCGTTCCTACAACCCCGTGCGAAAAGGCCATGGCGGGCAGATCCGCAAGGCGGTTGCGTTGTTGCTGGGGGCAAAGCGTCCCTATCTTTACAGCGGTGGAGGCGTCATCGCCGCCGAGGCCAGCGACAAGTTGCGCCGGCTTGCCGCGTTGCTGGGCCTGCCGTGCACCAACACGTTGATGGGCCTGGGTGCCATTGCTGCATCCGACCCGAAGTTCCTCGGCATGCTGGGCATGCACGGAACCTACGAAGCCAACATGGCCATGCATCACAGCGATGTGGTGCTTGCGGTGGGTGCGCGCTTTGACGACCGCGTGATCGGAAACCCGAAGGACTTCGCCCAGGTCGAGCGCAAGATCGTGCACATTGACATCGACCCGTCGAGCATCTCCAAGCGTGTGAAAGTCGATGTCCCCATCGTCGGCGATGTCGGCGAGGTCCTGGGCGAGCTCATTGATCAGATCGAGCAGCAGCAGGCGGCCGGGCATCGGCAGGATGCGCTGGCCATGGCAGCGTGGTGGGCGCAGATCGAGGCGTGGCGCAAGCGGGCCTGCCTCGCCTACGACAAGACCGACGACGTGATCAAGCCCCAGGCTGTGATCGAAACCCTCTGCGAGCTCACGCGCGAGCTTGAGACTTATGTGTGCTCGGACGTCGGGCAGCACCAGATGTGGGCCGCGCAGCACTACCGCTTCGAGCACCCGCGGCGCTGGATCAATTCCGGCGGGCTCGGAACCATGGGAGTGGGGCTCCCTTACGCCATGGGCATCAAGCTGGCCCTGCCAGACGCCGAGTGCGTGGTGATCACCGGCGACGGTTCGATCCAGATGAACATCCAGGAACTGGCGACCTGCCTGCAGTACGGCACCGCGGTCAAGATTCTTCTGCTGAACAACGGTTACCTCGGAATGGTGCGGCAGTGGCAGGAAATCGAATACTCCGGCCGTTACTCGCATTCATACATGGACTCGCTGCCGGACTTCGTGAAGTTGGCCGAAGCCTACGGGCACGTCGGCATCCGCGTTGACAAGGCCACCGACGTGCGTGCGGCCCTCGAGCGCGCACTGGCGCTGAAGGATCGCACGGTTCTGATCGACTTCGCCGTGGACCCGACCGAGAATGTCTGGCCGATGGTGCAGGCCGGCAAGGGCATTTCGCACATGCTGCTCGGCTCCGAGGACCTCTGAGGCGCCCGCGCAGCCTGACGGCGGCAGCGGATGCCGCCGTGTTTCACCCCCATCCATCCAACGTCCGGAGCCAGGCGTCGCTTACCGGCGACGCGCGAAGCCCGGAACGCGAGGTCAACATGAAACACATCATCGCAGTTCTGCTTGAAAACGAACCCGGCGCGCTGTCGCGTGTCGTCGACCTGTTTGCCGCGCGCGGCTACAACATCGAGTCGCTGTCGGTGGCCCCGACCGAGGACGCTTCGCTGTCGCGCATGACCATCGTCACCCGCGGCTCCAGCGACGTCATCGAGCAAATCACCAAACATTTGAACCGGCTCATCGATGTGGTCAAGGTGGTCGACCTGACGGAAGCAAACTATGTCGAGCGCGAACTCATGATCATCAAGGTGCGCGCCGTGGGCAAGGAGCGCGAGGAAATGAAACGCATGGCTGACATTTTCCGTGGCCGCATCATCGACGTCACCGACAAAACCTACACCATGGAACTGACCGGAGATGCGGCGAAACTCGACGCTTTCATCCAGGCGGTCGAGCGCAGCGCGATCCTGGAAACCGTCCGCACCGGGGCCAGCGGCATCAGCCGCGGCGAACGGATCCTGCGGGTGTGAACTCGCTTATGCTGTTGAATTATTAACGAAGAACTTGCCCATCGAGGAGCATAAATGAAGGTTTTCTACGACAAGGATTGCGATCTGTCCCTGATCAAGGGCAAGAAGGTCACCATCATCGGATACGGTTCGCAGGGCCACGCGCACGCGCAGAACCTCAATGAAAGCGGCGTCAAGGTCACGGTCGGCCTGCGCAAGGGCGGGGCGTCCTGGGACAAGGCGAAAAAGGCGGGTCTCGCGGTGAAGGAGGTTGACGACGCCGTCAAGGGCGCCGATGTCGTCATGATTCTGCTGCCGGACGAGAACATCGCCCAGGTGTATCGCGACCATGTCGAGCCCAACGCGAAAAAGGGTGCGGCGCTGGCATTCGCGCATGGCTTCAATGTGCATTACGGTCAGGTGGCGCCGCGCGATGATCTGGACGTGATCATGATTGCGCCCAAGGCACCGGGGCATACCGTTCGCAACACTTATGTGCAGGGCGGCGGCGTGCCGCATCTGATCGCGGTGGCGCAGGACAAATCCGGCAAGGCGCGTGACCTGGCGCTGTCGTACGCCATGGCCAACGGCGGCGGCCGTGCCGGCATCATCGAGACCAGTTTCCGCGAAGAGACCGAAACCGACCTGTTCGGCGAACAGGCCGTCCTGTGCGGCGGGACGGTCGAACTGATCAAGGCCGGTTTCGAGACGCTTGTCGAGGCTGGTTACGCACCCGAGATGGCCTACTTCGAGTGCTTGCACGAGCTCAAGCTGATCGTCGATCTGATCTACGAAGGTGGCATCGGCAACATGAATTATTCGATCTCGAACAACGCCGAGTATGGTGAGTACGTCACCGGTCCCCGCGTGGTCAATGAGGACACGAAGAACGCGATGCGCCAGTGCCTTCGGGATATCCAGACTGGTGAGTACGCCAAGAGCTTCATCCTTGAGAACCGCGCAGGTGCTCCGACGCTGATGTCGCGCCGACGCCTCACCGCCGAGCATCCAATCGAGCAGGTTGGAGAAAAGCTGCGTGCGATGATGCCTTGGATCAAAGCCAACAAACTCGTCGACAAGTCGAAGAACTGAGCGCGCGGCACACCAGCTCGACCGGGCTGGTCGACGTGCATCAGGCTCGCATGCGTCAGAGGCCATGCACCCATGCGGGGTGCATGGCCTCTGTGTCTTCCGGCTGCCCGCTAAACTTCAACCATGGACTATCCCCATCCCATCCTGGCCCGTGAGGGCTGGCCTTTCATCGCCGGCATCGTGCTGGTGTCCGTCATCCTGACCGCGATTGCAGGGTTCTGGTGGGCATTGCCCGCCTGGATTCTGGCAATATTCGTCATCCAGTTCTTCCGTGACCCGCCGCGGCGAGTCCCGGTCGAAGCGGGGGCGGTGTTGTCGCCCGCCGACGGTCGTGTCGTCGCCATCGAGCGCGCCCATGACCCCTACGCCGCTCGCGATGCGCTCAAGATCAGCGTGTTCATGAACGTCTTCAATGTGCACTCGAACCGCGCACCAGTGGCGGGCATGGTGCGTTCAGTGGCTTACTTCCCGGGGCGTTTTTTCAACGCGGATCTCGACAAGGCCTCGTTGGAAAACGAGCGCAACGCGGTGGTCATCGGCGCCGATGGCGGCGTGGTGACGGCGGTGCAGGTGGCGGGGCTCATCGCGCGCCGCGTGCTGTGCTACGTGAAAGCCGGAGATGCATTGCAGCCTGGACAGCGCTTCGGTTTCATTCGTTTCGGCTCGCGTGTCGACGTGTATCTGCCCACGGACGCGCATGCGCGCGTGTCCATCGGCGACAAGGTGCTCGCCACGAGTACGGTGCTGGCGCAGTTTGCGCAGAGCGGGACCGCGCGGCGATGAACCGCAACGTCACGCGGCTGGGCAGGGGCCAGGGCCCGACGCAGGCGCCGGGTGCCGTCGCCCATGACGACGATCACCTCGACGCCGGTCTTCCGGATCCGGGCGAGGACCTGCAGCCGCTGACGCCGCGCCGCAAGCGCGGTATCTATCTGCTACCCAACGCCTTTACGGCGGCGGCCTTGTTCGCGGGGTTCTATGCCATCGTGATGGCGATGGGACAACGCTATGAGCTTGCCGCTGCGGCGATTTTCGGCGCCATGCTGCTCGACAGTCTGGATGGGCGTGTTGCAAGGCTCACCAACACCCAAAGCGAGTTCGGCGCCCAGTTCGACTCGCTCGCCGACATGGTGTCGTTCGGTGCGGCTCCTGCGCTCATCGTCTACCAATGGTCGCTGCACGGACTTGGCAAGCTTGGGTGGCTGGCGGCATTCGTTTACTGCGCGGGAGCCGCACTGAGGCTGGCACGCTTCAATACGAATATCGGTGTTGTTGACAAGAACTACTTCCAGGGACTCCCCAGTCCGGCGGCCGCCGCACTGGTCGCAGGACTGATCTGGAACATGGCGGACATCGGCGTCATCGGCGATCGGATGCACTGGGTGGCATTCGCCCTGACCCTGGCGGCGGGGGTGAGCATGGTCACCAACGTGCCTTACTACAGCTTCAAGGCCGTCAGCCTGCGTCGCAGTGTGCCATTCATCACCATTTTTCTCATCGTGCTCCTGATCGGACTGATTGCGTACAAGCCACCGCTGGTACTGTTCGCGCTCTTCGTCGGGTATGGAGTGTCGGGATATGTGCTGTACGCGTGGAGGCGTTTCCAGGGCCGTACAGCCAGCGTGATTTCCACCTCCACGGACGAACCCGACGAGCGTGGCCTGCATGGCTGATGCGACGCAAGCGCCGCCGCCGGCGCCCGCAGCGGGGGCGCGCGCCAATCTTCTTGCCCTCGGGGCCATTGCCCTGTGGGCAACCTTGTCGACACTGGGCGTACAGCTGGCCGCCGTGCCGCCATTCCTGCTGACCGGACTGGCCCTGCTCGCGGGGAGTTGCTGGTCGTGGCCGTTCTGGCGCGCGTGGCGGGTGCGGCCGGGCGTGCTGGCGCTTGGCGTCTATGGCCTGTTCGGATTCCATTTCCTGCTGTTCATCGCCTTGCGTAATGCGCCGCCGGTCCAGGCCAATCTGGTCAACTATCTCTGGCCCCTGCTCATCGTCGTGCTCGCACCGGCGATGCTCGTGGGCGTGCGCTTGCGCCCTGCCCACGTCATCGGAGCGATCGCCGGTTTCACGGGGGCGGCGCTGGCCATTCTTGGCGGCCATCATGGTGGTGCCGGACGGCCTGTCCTCGCCTGGGGATACCTCCCAGCGCTTGGCTCGGCCGTGGTGTGGGCGACGTTTTCGCTTGGCAGTCGGCGACTGGCGGACCGCGGTCGGGGCTTTCCCACCGCGGCGATCGGGCTGTTCGGCATTGTCTCGGGCCTGCTCGCGCTGGTGTGTCACGCCGTGTTCGAGCCCCCCACGCCCCTGAGCGTGGCGCAACTCGTACGCATCGCGCTGCTGGGGCTTGGCCCCCTTGGCGGAGCGTTCTATCTCTGGGACGGCGCGCTGAAGGCCGGTGATCCGAGAACCATTGGTGTATTGAGCTACATCACACCGTTGGCGTCCACGGTGCTGCTGGTATGGTCGACCGGTCGGAGCTTCGCGCCAGCGCTGGCGGTGGCGGCATTGCTCATCGTTGGGTCGGCCGCGGTGGCTCTTCGCGCCGGGTGACGGCGGGTGGTGGCAGGACGAGCATGGGCCCGGCGGGCGGCAAGCCGGACGCCGGAATTCGGCACAATGATCGGCAAAATCAGACATATGGCGCGATTGGCTCGCAACGCGATGTCGGTGGCGCCTGGCGGGGGAGCGATGAAACGACAGCGATTGCAATGGATCCGAGATCAACGCGACACGTTTTGCGCGGGAGCGGCGCCATGACGTCGCCGGACCGCGAGAAGCTGATCGAAGCCATCGACGCGCTGATGGCGGACCCGCGCGGGCGTTGGCGTCCGCAGACCTTGGCGCTGGGTGAACTCGACGGTGGTGACGCGCGGCGACTGGTGATGCAGGTGGGGGTCGATGCGCAGGGCCGCTTGTGCGTTGTCACGGATGCCCCACTCGAGTCGGGTGTCGGCTACGTCGTCGATCCAGTGCCTCCGGCGGATGCCGCGCCTGGTGTGTATCGGTTGCACGAAGCACGCCCGGGGCATCGCCCGGAAGATGCGTCCACACCGTGCTGGATCAACGTGCTCGAGGTTCTCGGGCCCGAAGTCGACGACGGCGGGGGCTGAGCCATGTTTCCGAAGTGGTTGGGGGGGCAGGGTGCGCGGGCCGAGCCCACGCTCGTGGCGTTGAACGCGCAGATCCCGCAAACCCACGCGCTATTCGTGATGCTCGGCGAGACGCGGGCGCGTGCGTTTCTGGACCACACCATCAATCGTCTCGCGCACCGTGCCGCGGCCGCGTCGGGGCTGGTGGCTCGCATGGACATGACGTCGCTGCTGGCGTTGTTCGAAAACGCGGAATCCGCGCTGACGGCGGCGTGCGCGTTGCGCGACGATCTGCGTCAATGGGTCCGTACCCTCGATGGCGAACTCAGGCTTGATCTTGACATGGGACTGAGCTGCGGTGCCGTCCTGTGCCGCCCGCCACTGTACGAGGGCAACACCATCCTGCGTGCGGCGTCGCTTGCGACTGCCGCCAGCGACGGGCAGATCCTGCTTGACGCCGGCGTGATGGAGCGCCTGCCCCGCCAGATCGCCGGGCGGCTCATCGAAGTGCGATCGTCCGGACCGGATGGAGACCAGCGCGCATGGCTGCACGACTGTGCGCATGTGGGGGCGATGCAGCGCGCACCGTCGATGTGGATGCATCTGCGCAGCCCCGATGGCAGTCTGAACATGAGCTTTGGCGCCGATCGCCCGATCCGCATCGGCCGCGACGCACGCGCCGACGTCGTGCTCGATGCGCCGGGCATCTCGCGTCAGCACGCGGTCATTACCTGGCGCAACGGCTATTACACCTTGACCGATACCAGCCAGAACGGAACCTGGGTTCGCTACGCGCGCGGGAGTTCGACGCTGCATGTATTGCACAACGTCTGCCTGCTCGAGCAGACTGGAACCCTGACGCTCGGCGAAGAGCCCGGCGCGCGCCGGACCCCCGACTTGCTGTTTTCCGTGGCGCGCGCCGAGAATCCGGCCGAAACCACCTGAGGATTCCCGCCCAGGCCCGGGTTGTCGATCAATGGTCGCCCTGTTGCGTTGACGCGGTGTCCTGGTTGTGCATCGACTCCGACAGCTGGGTGAGCGCGTTGCCATGCATGCCCAGGAGCGCGTTTCCCTGCGTTCCGGCAAATACCACTGATTGCGACCCCATGACGTAGTAGGCGTTTCCGTTCGTCGTGGCGCCATTGAGGGTGAACGTCGCGCCGGTGGCTTCCAGCACAAATGGCGCTGACGGCGTACCAACTTCGCCCCAGCTCGGAGCGCTGAAGCTGGGCGCGTTTCCCTGGAGGCCGACGATGTTGTTGGCGATGGCATGTTCAATGTCGTAGACCATCGACGTACTGGCGGGCGTGGTCATGGTCCATCCCGTCGCGCTTGGTGCGATGCAACTACCGACGCTCGCGCCACCGATCGAGGGACCATAGGCATCAAAGCGCACCGCGAAATTTCCCGCCGGACAATTCACACCATCCGACCGGGATTGCGTATTGGGCGGGGTGATCCCATTCCAGGCCGGGTTCGTACCGGCGGGTGCCAGCACCACCGCCAGCGTCGCCATCGCGCCGGTGGCACCATTGCTGCCGCCCCCCTGGGCCGCATAGGCTTGTCCGCCGGTGACGAGCGCAGCCGGAATCGAACCGATCTTGCCGCGGAACGTGTAGGTGCTTCCCGTTGGTGAGGTGATCTGCAGCGTCAGCGCGTTGCCGACGATGGCGCCACTGACATGCCCGTCGGACGACGTCACCGTGCCCGTGGCGTCGACGTTGACGCTGGTGTCGGTGACCACCGCGGGCGGCGTTGCCGCGACTGCGGCACCGGTAGAGCTCCGTCCGGTTTCGGCGATGACGCCTTGCAATTGGTAGGTGCCCGCCGCCACACTTTGTATGCCTGCGTCAATCACGTCCCCGAGTTGCAGCTCAGGCCCGAAATTCGGGTCGGCGGCGATGGACTGCGGCAACGCGGCGAGCACCGTCGCGCAATTGCCGCCGAGGATGGTCGCGGCGGCGCTGAGGGTTGTCGTGCCGGCGCCGGTGAGGTTTGCCTGGGTGGCGATGGCGGTGGCCAGGTTGGTGGTCGATGTAATCGCGGCTGTTGGCGAGCAAAGCTTGTCGCCGACAGCCTTGATGCCGGCGGCGATTGCGAGAATGTCCGACCCATATGACTGGAGGGTCTGGGCGTAGGTGGTCGGCGTGAGGGCGGCGTAGCCCCCGGTGCCGGTTTGCGCGTACACAGCCAGCGCTGCGGTCGTGACGGGGCTGATATCCAGATCGGGCAGGTTGGTGGTGGTGAACGCGCCGCTGGTCGCCAGCACATCCGATTGCCCGAGGTAGCTTGTGAGCACGAGGGCGGCGTCGGTCGGATCCACCGCGTTGGCGAAGATTGGAACGCTTCCAGTCGGAAGCGCGGCCTGCACGGTGTAGCCACCGGTGGCATTGGCCGTCACGGAGCCGATGGTCGAGGCACCGCTGTCGCCGAGGGGCGCTCCGGCTGTGATGGTGATGACCGCATTGGCGATCGGCGCATCCGCGGCCGTGCCCGTCAGGCTGACATGGGCAGCCACGGGGGTCGCCGAAGTGGTCAATGCTGTGCCACCGCCACCACCACCGCACGAGCACAGCGAGATGGCCGCGGCCAGCGGTAACAGGGTCCAGGGACGGATATGCGTGGGGGCGAGCTTGGGCATCAGGAACTCCAAGGTAAGGGGTCGATAGCCGAATAATAGATGGGAAAAATTCCCTGTCAATAGGGATTCGTTCACGGGTTCTTGTTTTTGCCGATTTCTCCATCTTTGCCTTAACGCGCGTCCAACGATGGCTGAAGGCAGCGCGCTCTACATTGATCGTTCAGAAACTCCGGTCCGGGTCGACGTTGCGGCTCGCACCATCGAAGCGGTCGAGCAAAGACTGTCGGGAGAAACGCGCATGCATTCGAGTGTGAGGTGAAGCTTGACATGGACCGCATGAACGAGGACGGAGAGCGGGCAATTCCAGGCCGGCCCCTGGTCAGACATGGACTGCGCCGCGACCTCGGACGCACGCGGGTGCGTCTGGCGCGGACGCAGTGTGCACTGCAGCAGCTGTCGGCGTTGCATCGGGCGGCGATGGTCGCGGCGCGGTTGCGGCCAGTCGTGCTTGGCGATTGCGCCTGGCCAGCGCGCTTGTGCGACGCGCTCGGCGACTGCGGCGCTTTTTCCATGGTGATGATGGTGCGGCGCGGAGCGCACGGGCAGCTTCACGTGTTGGCGCATGCCGGGCGCGGCATCGGCATCGCGCGTCCGCTTCCCCCGGTGCCCGCCAGACTGCAGCGGATCGTGCGCGCGGCGTGGGCATCCGCAAGCGTGCAGGGCGACAGCGATCCGGGCGGCGCCGCAGCGGTGCCGCTGCGCTTGCGCGGCCTGCCCATCGCCGTGCTCGTGCTGCAGCCGTTCGTTCCAGGGGGCGCATGGAAGCAAGCGTCGAGCCGGCTGTGCCCGTGGCCGCCCGGGGTACTGGAACATATTGCAGAACTGATCGCCCGAGGGTTGGATGACGTCCACGAACATGCGGCCCTGCGGCTGGAGCGCCTGCGCGAGCGCGCGCAGGCGCGCAGTGACGCGCTGACAGGACTGATGAACCGCACCGCGCTCGCAGAACAGGTCGCGCGGCGGCTGGACCCAATGCGGCGCGACGGACGGGGGATCGCCGTCGGCATGGTGGATCTCGATGGCTTCAAGGCCGTCAATGATCGCTACGGCCACGCGACCGGGGACCGGGTGCTGGGTGAGATTGCCAGCCGCATGGTCCGCGCCGTGCGTCACATGGACATGGTCGCGCGTGTCGGTGGCGACGAGTTCGTCATCGTGCTCGACGACGTGGCGGGCGAAGCTGCCGATGCACAGATCGCGCCGCTGCTGGCACGCGTCCAGCGCGCGATCGAGGCGCCAATCGAACTGCACGCGGGGCTTACAGTCACCGTGGGAATGAGCGCCGGGATTGCCGTCTGTCCGGACGACGGTGACAATCTGCAGCGCTTGGTGGCGGCCGCAGACGCTGCCCTGTACCGATCCAAGGCGTCAAAAGCGACGCGGATGCGGGCCTGGTGCTACGCGGGTGAAAGGAGCGAGGTCATCGGACCGGGTGCAAACGCCCCGGCAAGTGCCGGGAGCGCGGTCGCGCATCGGGCAAGGCCGGGCCACGCCATGCAACGCCTGGTCGAGGCAGTGCGCCACGCGCCCGGGCAGCTGCTTGCCCTGATCGGGCGGCACGCATCGGTACGTCTTCCAGACCAGCCCGAGGGGTTGTCATCATCCGTGCGAACGGACCAGACCTGAGCGCACGTGATTGATGTGTTCCCCCCGACGCGCCCGGGCTTCAGTCGAACACCGGGGTTTCCACGCCCAGAACCTTGTGCAGCTTG
>VFSW01003012.1_pt1 | contig 25269 bp, 21 predicted proteins | sample 5358111 | NCBI WGS metagenome assembly VFSW01 (sample SAMN11554181, study PRJNA540505) | mine drainage metagenome | isolation source: sediment from site ElyBrook_90M | place: USA: Ely Copper Mine, Vershire, VT | collected 2017
AACCAGCATGCGAGCTTGCTCGCGCGCTGCCTTCGAATGTTTTCCTCCAGCATTATAGATTCGGCAAATAAATACTGATACTTTTCGTCGCCAACTTCGTCTAATGAAGTATGGACCGAAAGGATGCTCGCAAGTTATCTCCCGAGGCACGCATGAACGTCTCCGCCAAGTCGTTCGCGCTTTCAAACGCGGCGTGAATCGCCGCCAGATTGCCCGCGATCTTGGTCTGAGCTATTCATCGGTAGAGGAAGCACGAATATGGAAGGAACTCAGTGTCTCCACCGATTTTGAGACGGAGTGACGTAGCGGCGGGCATCAGCCCGTGGTTGCAAGGCGCGGATTTCCTTCGGCAACACCATTTGGTATTCGGCCGCTAGAATCTTGTTGGGCAAGTTGTCCAGACCCGACGCGGTGCGACACTAGAGCTGACCCCGTAGCTTACGGGATGCTGAAGCGAGGAGGCAGGTAATGCCGACAGCCGAAGAGCAATTCCTTGAGACGTTCCGCAGATTCAACAACAACTGGAACCTCGTTCTGTCTTTACGGCAGTTCCGCGCAGCGACGGACGGCATTGCGCCGTTGGCGCTTCAGGAATACCACGCGGGACTCATGAAGGCGGCGGCGACCAAACCTGACTTCAGGTGGATCATCGGCGATGCCGACAAGCCTCCCAATCCCGAGGTGCTGTCCTTCATTCAGACGCAGATAACACAGATGGTGTTTAACAACGCATCTACAGCGATTGATGCCGCATCTCTCGTCTTTGCGCAATCCATCCTCGACGACGCGGCGTGGTCTTATCTCAAGGTGTGCGCGACGGCGGACCCCGCAGCTTGGGAATACATGTTCGAGAACAAGCAGGTCAGCGTGAAGGATTTCAAGACGAAGGCTTTCGAGCAGGTCCGCACGGACTTCATTGAGGACCGTCTCAAGCAGATCGGACGCGAATCGCTTCTCACGAAGATCAGTCTCTTGTTCAAGTTGTGCTCGCCACCTAAAGACTACGCGCCAATGAACAATTACCAATACAATGAGGACCGGCTCAAGACAATCGACGGCCAGCGGCATCGCATCATTCACGAGAGTGCGGCAGGAACCCCGCTGCCGACGCTTGCCGATGACCTCGAATACTTGCAAAAGACCGCGCGGTTTTTGATGGGCCTCGTGAATCAAAAGTACAAGCTCCAGATCGACATGAGGCAGTATTTCAACCTGCAGACAGCGACGCCCCAAGAGGTGACGCCGCCAGAATCATGAGTTACCCCGACAGCGCGTCCACCGATTACGCTGTAATTCAGAGTTGTGTTTTGGGAAGGCTAGCAGAAGAGAAATGTTGGCCTTTATATTGGCCTATCTGATTGTGTTGTTCTGGAAGTGATTGCAAATAAATTACTTATAAAACTATCTGGCTCCTCAGGTAGGACTCGAACCTACAACCCTTCGGTTAACAGCCGAATGCTCTGCCATTGAGCTACTGAGGAGTGTCTTGCGTTGAATTGTCCTATACAAAGGTAGCAGAGAGATCGGAGTGCGTCAAAATTCACTCTCTTCCAACACAAATTCACTCTCTTCGAACACAAGATGAGCCTGAACGGGCGGCGTGGTGGGCAGTGGACATCCGCATGACCCTGCATGGTTTTATTGCGGCATCTATCGAGCCGGGAAGTACGCTGCGCACCGACGGTTTCAGCGCCTATTCGGGGCTGGTTGGCTATGTTCACCAACGTCATGTGCAGCCGAACAGCCGGAAAATGAGCATGTTCTGCCGCGTGTTCATCGCGTGATTGGATTGCTGAAGCGCTGGATGATGGGAACACACCAGGGAGCTGCCAGCCAGGGCCACCTGGACGATTACCTGAACGAGCTCGCCTTCCTACGGAACCGCCGCAAATCGGCTTCACGGGACAAAGAGTTCGATCGATTGATACCGCAAGCCGTTCAGATTGAGACGGATCCCTTTGCAAAACTGACCAAACAACTACAGGTTTGGTCTGGCGGCGTCAAGTAATAACAGAAATCCAGAAAAATAACCTCCGTGACGGGGAACACTTCCGGGCAGGCCGGTGTCTAAGACAATAGAGCGCGTGGGACACTCGGTTGAAAGACCAGTGCCCCGTTTCCCACGTACTCAAGACCATGTCGTTTTTCCGACTGCGGGCTTTCGCTGTCAAAGGCGGGAATCGGTGCCGGAAAACAGGTTTTCGTCCAGCGCAGATTTTAGGGATGCCAAGTGTGACCTGGTTGCGGTAAGGTGGGAGGACACTGAGATGCAGGCGGACCTCACCATGGGCAATTTTGCCAGCGCGCTAACGTTTGAATCCGAAGAGGCCGCTCTGATTGCGGAACTTCAGGCCGGCTCCGAAGAAGCGTTCGCGGGCTTGATCGCGCGTTATCACCAGCCCATTTACTCACTGCTGGCGCGCACCGTGCAGGATCGCTCCGACGCCGCCGACCTGACCCAGGAAGTTTTTGTGAAGGTCTTCCGGGGCGTGGGCGGGTTTCATGGCGAGTCGTCGCTGCGGACATGGATTTACCGGATTGCGCTGCACGAGGCATCGAACCAGCGGCGCTGGTGGATGCGCCACAGGCAGCAGGAGGTCCCCATCGAGCAGGAGATGGTGGAATGCGAATCCGGGCAGTCAACGCGGCTGAAGGAACTGCTGGCAGACCCGGCTGAGTCGCCCTATGAAGTGGCGCTGCACGCGGAGAACCGGGCGCGCGTGGAAGCGGCCTTGAGCCAGGTGTCGGAACCGTTCCGCACCACACTCATCCTGCGCGACATCGAGGGTTTTGTATACGAGGAAGTAGCTGAGATGCAGGGCGTGAATCTGGGAACGGTCAAGTCGCGGCTGGTGCGGGGACGCGCCGCCCTGAAGGCGATTCTGACCGCTTCCGGCAAATGTTCCTGTTCTCCAGCACTAACGCAAGCGGGATTTGAGATACCACTGGGAGAGGAGGCGCGATGAGCGGCTGCGCTGCCATGCAGACAAAGTTTACCGAGTATCTGGACGGCCGTTTGAGCGGACGCGAGATGCAAAGCGTTGCCGCCCACTTGGAGCGTTGCGGAGAGTGTGCCCGCGTCTGGAAGTTTCTCTCCCAGACGCAGTCCGCGCTCGCCGGGCTTGGACCGGTTGCTGTGCCCGAAGACCTGCTGCTGCGCATTCGCGTGGCCCTCAGCCATGAACGTGCGCGGCGCGGCCAGAGCCCCTTCCATGCTCTGAATCTGGCCTGGAAAAACACTTTGGGCCCCTTTCTTTTGCAGGCATCGGCCGGTTTTGTCTCCGCGGTGCTGTTGCTGGGTACGGTCATCGTGCTGGTGGGCATTGTCAGCCAACCACAGCAGGCGCAGGCCACGGCCGACGAGCCGTTGGGAGATGCGACGGCTCCGCATTTTCTCTATCTGTCCAGTGTGGTGGGCGATGACCAGATCAATCCCATCGCCGGTCCGGTGACGGTCGAGGCCTATGTCAACGACGAAGGACAGGTCTACGACTACCGTATCGTCGGAGGCCCCAACGACGCGGCTACCCGCGAACAGGTGGAAAATCTGCTCTTGTGGAGCCGCTTTGAGCCGGCCAAACGCTTTGGCGAGCCCGTTCCCGGCCTGGCGGTGCTGTCGTTCTCCGGCGTCTCCGTGCGCGGCTAAGGCAGCAAACCGGGAATCGAAAACTTCAAGCCCCGTCCGGCTTTGTCCGAGCGGGGCTTCTCATTTTTCGTCCCGCTTTGTCTTGTTTTTCGATCAGATCGAGCCAGGCAAGCGCCGCAGTTTCCCCCCCGTTTTCCTTATCTTCCTCATTTCAGCTTAGTTTTCCCACGTATTTTTCTCTTCCACGTCGATCAAAAACAGGGATACGCTCATCTTGCGCACATTTGCGCCAGAAAAAGGAGATTCCCATGAAGAAGTCCTTGCGTATCGCCCTCGCCGTTGCCGCGCTCCTCGCCCTCACACCCAGCATTTCCTTTGCCGCTAATTTCGGCCCCGGTCCCGATCCGCGCGCTTCTCAGTCTACGCGCTAGGAAGTGCGTTGTTTCAATTTGCTCTGTACCGAGCGGCTGAATTCGGAGACAATAAGTGCCGTGAGGTGGAATGAATTTATCGGCGCTCGATTATGTCTTGTGGGCAGCCAATTTTATTGGCGTGGCCGCAATTCTATTCATTCTCATCTCCCGGCGCAGGTGGAGGGAGTTTCCTGTCTTCACGGCGCTCAACGGCTCCTATATGGCCGCAGGGGTTTTATTGTTTGCGGTCAACCTGGGCAGATCCCTGTTCTGGTATGAGCGCGTTTACTACACCACCGATTTTATCAACCTGATCTTGTGGCTTGGAGTGGTTTGGGAGATCGCACGGATCGTTTTGCGGCCCACAGGTAGCTGGGTACGAGACGCCAGAAAGCAGTTCCTCTTGTGGAGCGCGTCAGGCTTGGCGCTGGCTGTCGCGCTCCCCTTCCTAATCGTGCGCCCGGACTCGGATTTGCTCCGAGTGTGGGACACGCGCTTCGGTCTTTTCGATTCAGTGTTACTCGTCGAGTTAGTCACCGTGCTCCAACTGACCTCGAATCGCCTAGGGCTGAGTTGGCGCAATCATGTGATGGCGCTGGCCAGTGCGCTCGGCGGGCTGTCCGCAGTAACGATCGTGATCAACGGGCTGCATGGTCTTCTCGGCGTTCATCGCGTTTACATTGCCTTGGAGCAAGCTGCGCAAGCGCTGTACCCGATAATTTATGTTTACCTGATAGTTCAGTTCTGGCGGGAGGAGCCGGCGCGGCGTCCGATTTCGCCGGAGTTGCGCGCGTATATTCTGGCGCTGCATGAGCGTGTAAAAAATGATCTTGACACGGTGAACGCTCAAAGGTAACATCCGTGTGATGACCTTTGCGCTCCCCTATCTCGTGCTTGGTGCGTTGCTCTGCGGCTTCGCGGGTGCGCTGATCGCCAATCGGCGCATGGAGCGCAAGCTGGCGCAACTGGACTGGAACGATCTGGTCTCTGGGCTGTACAAGCTGGATATGGTGGAGATCTCCGCTGTGGCGACCGATTACCTGAACCCGCACCGCGGACAGATCGACATGACTCCGAACGAGATCTGGGAGTTTTTGGGCGGATATGAAGGCCTGCGGCGGATGCGCAAGAATGCGGATATCCTGCTGGCGCTGGCCGCCTATGCGCAACGCTGGAACTTCGATGAGGCGGTCATCGTGACCGAACGGATGCGGCTGGATGCGGCCTCCCTGCGCCGCGCCGTCCGCCGCGTGGAACTGGGCATGCTTCCCTTCTGGCTGCTGCGGCGTTTCCAGCTCACCCTTCCCATCCATGCGCAGGAGGCCTCATCGGCCTACTACCTGATGCGCCAGCGCCTGCTGTCGCTCTATGAAACCAGCCACTCAGGCCGGTATCCAACCCTTGCGGCCTGCCTGTAAGACTGGTCAGCGGTTGTGAGCTTTCCGGTCGCCGCTTCTCCTATCGTTTGACCCTGCCAGCGCGTCTAACTAGACTTGCAGACGGGGTCCTTCATGACGTTCCGAACATTTAGCTCTTCCGCCATTTTTCCGGCCGCAGTGTGTTTTCTTTTAGCGAGCACTGCACCTGCCGTCTCCAGCGGCCAATCCTCCAGCAGCCAATCCTCCAACGCGCAGGGTGGGCAGCAGGGATCGTCTTCCACCGTGGGTTTTGTGGAGGAAAAGGCGCCTTCGCTGGTCGATCCGGCCGGCCCCACCATCTCTTTGGTCAGCTCTGAACCGGTCTTCGTGATGGCCGCAGCGTTGAATGCCTGCGGCTACAGTGAGGGCCTGGACGACAGCGCCCCGGTTCGCAAGCGGATTCGCGAGGAGATGGACCTGGCGCTGAGCAAGAGCGAAGACGCCCGCACCAAGCGCGACAAACTCTGCCTCTACATCGCTCAGCATCGCATGACCGGCACGGATCGCGACATCGCGCAATATATTTCGCTGGCGCTCTACCTTTCTCCTCCTCCGGCGCTGGAGCTTACCGCCGATCTGACGGAGATGCCGCCCGACTCTACCCAGGTGGCCGACGTTTTATCTTTGCTGCGCGAGTTTTCCACCGCCGTGGACCTGCACGGCATCTGGCTGACGGTTCATCGCATTTACGACCAGGAGGCCGACCAGATCCACGATCCTCTCTCCAACATGATCGTGGCCACCAATCTTTATCTCAAGATGCCCGCCGCCACCTATACCGGAAGCCGGTTTGTGGTGGTCATCGAGCCGCTGCTTTCCCCGCGCATGGTCAACGCCCGCATCTACGGCCCCGAATATGTGGTGGTGGTGTCGCCTACGCCAGGCGGCGCGATTCCCATGAACGACGTGCGCCACACGTACCTGGACTACATGATCGAGCCTCTGCTTGTGGAGCGCACCGTTGCCCTGCACCGCATGGCGCCGATCCTCAAGGTAATTGACGACGCTCCGCTGGCGTATCGCTACCGCTCTGACACCGTGGCCCTGACCGTCGAGTGCCTGATCAAGGCCATCGAGGCGCGCACCATGGACACCGGCATTCCCGAGTACAAGATTCCAGCCGATGCGGACCGCTCGCAGATGCAGCATTACATGCGCCTGCTTCAGGAGTACCAGCAGAAGGTGGAGGCTGTCCGCGTGGCCGCCGTGCAGCACGACATGAGCCAGGGATTCGTGCTTACGCAGTACTACTATGACCAGATGCTCCAGTTCGAGAAGGACCCCGCCAGCCTGAGCGACACCATCGGCGAGATGGTCTACAGCATGGACGTGGACCAGCAGGTGCATCGCACCCGCGATATTGAATTCGACAAAGTGGCTGACGCCGACCTGCTGATGCGCAGCGAACCGCGCAAACTGACCGGACTGGATCTGGCCGAGGCGCAACTGGCTTCCGGCGACGTGGCCACGGCCAGCGCCATGGCCCGCCAGGCGCTGGCTGTGGCCTCCGATTCGCCGGATGCCAACGCAACGCGGGCCCGCGCCTATTTCATCCTGGCCCGAGCGGACATCTTCACCGGACATCCCGAGCAGGCCATCGACGAATTCCAGAAGACCGTGGCCACCAGCAAATCCGCGCGCGACATCTCCTGGTCGCACATTTACCTGGGGCGCATGCTGGACTTGAACTGTGAACGCGATCAGGCCGTCGCCGAATACCAACAGGCCATGCAGACGCGTGACGGGCAGCAGGATACGCGCCTGGCCGCCGAACGAGGCCTGAAGCAGGCCTATGCCGTCAATGGCCACAGTTGCGCGGAGGATTCCGACGACACCGCGCCGCCTCCCGCGGCGGAGAAGCCTCAGGGCGGTCAGCCGACGCCTTCCGGGCAGAACGGAATGAAGATTCCCCAATAAACTTACCCCGATGCAGATCGGAAGTGTGCAAGTCGGCTAATAATGGAATTGGGCCACTGCCGGCGCTGGAAGCTCCGGAGCAGGCAGCGGCTGAATGCAACGTGTCAAAATGCCAGATCGAGGCGCATGTGGAATCGGTTCTTGCTGAACTGGAAGCCGCACTGGAACATCGCTTTGCGCGCACCGAGCTGCTGGTGCGCGCGCTGACGCACAGGTCTTTAGCGAACGAACGTGGGGTCAGCGAGCAGCTTGTGGGCGAACAGGTTCTCGCCAAAAGCCACGCGGAAATGGCAGACGCAGGCGACAACGAGCGCCTGGAGTTTCTGGGCGACGCGGTGCTGGGATTGGTGGTGGCCGAGGCCCTGTTTCTGCTTCACCCGGAGTGGCAGGAGGGCGAGTTGACCCGCGTCCGCGCCCAACTGGTCAGCCGCCAGCACATGGCGGAGGTGGCCGAGGCTATCGGACTGGGCAGCCACCTTCGCCTCAGCCGCGGTGAAGACAAGAGCGGCCTGCGGCGCAAGAGCACGGTGCTGTCGAACACCATGGAGGCGGTGCTGGGCGCGCTTTTTCTGGACGGCGGCCTCAAGCCGGTGCGGGCCTTTGCCCACCGCTCGGTAATGGGCGAGGCCGCCGAGCAACTGGCCAGGGAACTGCGCTCCGGAGCCGCGCTCGGCAACTACAAATCGGCGCTGCAGGAACACTTGCAGGCCACCCATGCCGGAGCGCCGGTGTACAAGGTCAAAAGCGAAAGCGGGCCGGACCACCGCAAGCGCTTTCTGGTGGAGGTCCGGCTGAAAACCGCGGATGGAGAGCCGGGGAAATCCCTGGCGCGCGGCATGGGCAGAACCAAAAAGCACGCCGAACAGGACGCCGCCGAGCGCGCGCTGGCAAGGCTGACGGCAGCGGCAAAAAAAGCCGGCGGCCAAGCGGACGCGAATACGGCTTTGCCTTCTTCCGCGGACGACGGACCAGCCGCGCAATGAGTACCCGCGACCAAGGGCCTGGCCCGCTTCCGCAATGGCTTGGGCTGCTGCGGCTGCATCTTCCCACCGTGCCCGAGGCTCTGGCTTCTCTGCTGCAGACAGTGGTGGTGGCGCTGTTTCTGCTTACTTTTGTGCTGCAACCCTACCTGATCCCCTCCGAGAGCATGGAACACACCCTGCTGGTAGGCGATTTTCTGCTGGCCAACAAACAGGTCTATGCCCCGGCCGGCAGGTTCACCCGGTGGCTCCTGCCGTATCGCGGCGTGGAGCGCGGCGACATCGTTTTTTTCTATCATTCCCAGCCCCCGTTTCTGGTCAAGCGTGTAGTGGGCCTTGCCGGCGACCGGCTGCGCATCGAAGACGGTCGTGTTCTGGTGAACGGCGCGCCCCTGGACGAGCCTTACGCCGCCTATGAGCCGGTGCCGCACAATACCTTGCGCGACGACTTTCCCGCCAGGGTTTATACGGACCCCAATGTGGACCCGGCCTGGTGGCGTCAGATGCAGAGCCTCACGGTGAACGGCGAGCTGCGGGTGCCGCAGGGCGAGTACTTCGTGCTCGGCGATAACCGCAACCACAGCAAGGATTCCCGCTACTGGGGCTTTGTGGCGCGGGATCAGATCACGGCCCGGCCGCTGGTGATCTACTTTTCGCTCACCGAACCCTCGACGACTGATCCGGAACTCAACCCGAGCCAGGCCGCGCCCCAAGCCGCGCCCCAAGCCGCGGATGATAGACTCGGACACGACAGGGAACTCCCCGTCTGGCTTGCCAGGCTCGACCGATTCGCCCGCTGGAAGCGCATCTTCCAGGTGGTGCATTAGTCAACACAGATCAGAGCTCAGAGATCAGGATGACGAAGAAAAAAACGCCCACGCCCAAGACACCGCCCGAAGCTGAAGCAGCTTCACAGCCCGCGGATCAGCGAGTGGAAGAGACGCCTTTCGAGGCCGTGGCCAGCATCTGCACGGTTCTGGTTGTCGGCTTGTTCATCCTCACCTTTCTGGCGCAAAATTTTGTCATTCCCTCCGGCTCCATGGAAAAAACGCTGCTGGTGGGCGACCATCTGCTGGTGGACCGCATCACGCTGGCCCCGCCGGCCAAGTGGATGCCGCTGGTTCACTACCGTGAACCCAGGCGCAACGACGTCGTGGTCTTTATCAAGCCGGGAGAGCTGGACGCCAACGGACAGCCGGTCATCATGTTCCTGGTGAAGCGTCTGATCGGCGTGCCCGGCGACCACATTCATCTGAACAACGGCATGGTGAGCATCAACGGCGGGGCCCAGTCCCAGCCCCATGCCCAGCCAACCACGCTGGAGAATCATTCCGACTTTCTCGATGAGTTTCCCTCCGTTCCCCCGTCGGTGGACATGGACGCCACCGAGAGATGGGCCGTGGACTTTCCCAATCACGTGGTCAACGGCGACCTGGTGGTTCCTCCGGGGATGTACTTCATGATGGGCGATAACCGGCACAACAGCCTGGACTCGCGTTATTGGGGCTTTGTGCCCAGGGCCAACATCGTGGGCCGGCCGCTGTTCAACTACTGGTCGTTCAAGACCTCTGAAGACCAGTTGGATGGACACATGAGCCTGGAGCAGAACCTGGCCTGGATGGGACATATCGCGCTGCACTTCTTCACCGAGACCCGCTGGGACCGGACCCTGCATCCGATCCGCTAGACTGAATCCTGAGATGAATTGCTGAAACGACCATGAACGAAGAGATCGAAGGCGGGCACCGAACGCGCAAGCGGCAATGGCAGGCCCTGGCAGCGCTGGCGGTCCTTCTGGCTACCCTGATTGTGCCCCCGCTGGTGAGCGTGAGCCGCTACAAGTCCCAGATCACCCAAGTGATTTCCACTTCCCTCGGCCGCCCGGTGCGCATGTCCTCCGTCGAAGTGCGGCTGCTGCCGCGGCCGGGATTCGTGATCACCGACTTCACGGTCGAAGATGACCCCGCCTACGGCGCCGAGCCGGTGCTCCACGCCGACACGGTCACCGCCTCCATCCGCCTGCTTTCGCTGTGGCGCGGCCGCCTGGAGATCGACACCGTCAGTGTGGACGAGGCCAGCCTTAATCTGGTGCGCACAGCCGCGGGCCGATGGAATCTGGACCCCTTGCTGCGCACCGCGACTGCCCATGCGCTGTCTGCCGCCGACAGTTCCGGGAAGAAAAAGCCGCTCAAGCTGCCTTACCTGGAAGCCACAAACTCTCGCATCAACATCAAGTCAGGAACGGAAAAGCTGCCCTTTTCTCTGGTCAACGCCGAGATGTCCCTGTGGCAGCAGAGTTCCGGCGACTGGCGGGTTCGGCTGCGCGGCGAGCCGGAGCGCACCGACCTCAGCCTGGAACAGGCCGACACCGGCATTGTGCGCCTGGAGGCAAACCTGCACCAGGCGCCCGAACTGCGCCAGATGCCGGTGCATCTTGACCTGGAGTGGAGCAAGGCGCAACTGGGCGCGCTCACCCGCCTGATTCTTGGCGCCGATGCCGGCTGGCGCGGCGACCTTACCGGCGATCTGCAACTGGACGGCACCGCCGAGGCCGCCAAGATCACTACCCGGCTGCGCGCCATCGGCGTCCATCGTGCCGAGTTTGAACCGGCCGAGCCCATGGACTTCGACGCCAATTGCAGCTTGGTCGCCCACTTCTCCATCCGCGCCATCGACAATCTGACCTGCAACTCTCCGTTAGGCGACGGCCACATTCACCTCACCGGAAATCTGCCCGGCCAGCCAGCCCTGCCGCGCTTCTCCGTTCAGTTGGACCACATCTCCATTGCCGTGGCCTTGGATGCACTGCGCACTGTACGCAGCGGCCTTGCGCCCGGACTGGAGGCCAGCGGATCGGCAAGCGGAGAAATCAGCTACGCGCCCATCGCTCCCGACAAGCCCGCGCCGCAGAAGCCATCTCCTTTTTCGCGGAGCTCTTTCGCCAAGCCCCATGCGGTGGCCCCTGCCGCGCTTCAGGAGTCGCTGACCGGCAGCATTGCCATTGACGGCTTCAAACTCAGCGGCGACAGCCTCCATGAGCCTGTCCTTGTTCCCAGGCTTCTGCTGACGCCGGCCATCACTCCGGCAAGCCAGCCAGCGGGCGCTTCCCTGCCCCTGGCGCTTGCAACCACAGCGGTCATTCCTGCCGGCGCCCCTGTTCCGCTCGCCGTTTCCGTTCGACTGGCGCTCTCCGGCTATCAGGTCACGCTGCACGGCCAGGCATCCATCGTCCGAGCCAGGGAACTGGCGCAGGCGACTGGAATGGCGGATTCCGCCGCCCTGGACTCGCTTGCCGGCGACCCCATTGCCGTGAATCTGAGTGCTCAAGGCCCCTGGATGCCGGCGCAAGCGATTCCCTTTGGCGTTGCCTCGCCCAGCCTCCCGCAAACCGGCGCAGAACTTCCGCAGCCGGCTGAAGAAACCACAACCGACAGCCTGACCGGAACCGTATCACTGCGCAATGTGAACTGGAAGGCCGATTACCTGGCCAACCACGTTGTCATCTCGCAGGCGACGCTGCACCTGGACGACGGTGAACTTCGCTGGGCTCCGGTCGACTTTGCCTACGGACCGGTGAAAGGGGCGGCCACGCTCACCCTGCCGGCTGCCTGCACCGCGCCCCAGACGCCTCAGACCTGCGCGCCCACCTTTCAACTCCAGTTCGGCGCGCTGGACGCCAGAGTCCTCCAAGCCGCGTTCCTGGGCGCGCAGGAGCGGAGCACACTGCTCTCCGCGCTCATCGATCGCTTTCGTTCCTCGGCTGTCCCTGTCTGGCCGCAGCTTGCAGGTACGATCAGAGCCGAATCCCTGCGGCTGGGACCGGTCACGCTCAGCCAGCCCACTGCCACGGTTTCCACGCTGGCCAACGGCGCCGAGTTTACCGCCTTCGGTGCCGGGCTGCTCGGCGGCCGCATTCACGGAACCGGCTCGCTGCACGCCGCCGCCTCCGCTCAGGACAAGCCTTCCTATGAGTTTGAAGGCCAGTTTGAAAAGCTCAGCCCGGCGGCTCTCGGCCAATTGCTGCGGCTGCGCTGCTCGGGCGGCTCCATCGATGGCAACGGCAAAATCGATCTGACCGGCTTCACCTCCGGCGATCTGGCCGCATCGGCCAAGGGGACCCTCCACTTCGAGTGGCGGCATGGAGCTGTCTCCGCAACCTCCGGCATAATCTCTCCTGAGCTGGCCCGCTTTGACAGTTGGACCGCGGACGCCGCGATCTCCAATGGCGCGCTGGCGCTTCAAGAGAATCAGGTCAAGCGCGGCGGTCAGATGCAGGCCGTCCAGGCCACGGTTCCCTTCGCCGAGCCGCTCAAGGTGGAGTTCGACCTGCCCAAAAATGCCCCGGCAAAGCGGTAATTTCCACTGCCGCTACAATGGGATCATGGCATCTTCCCTGGTTTCCTCCTCAGCTCAAGTTCAGATCCGCTGCAAGGGCATTCTCTTCGACATGGACGGCATTCTGATCTCCTCGCTGGGCTCGGTGGAGCGCAGTTGGACGCGCTGGGCGTTGCTGCGCGGCGTGGACCCCGCACTTGCCTGCCGCACCGCGCACGGCTGCCGGGCCATTGAAACCGCCGCCCGTCTGCGCCCCGACCTGGACAGCGCGGCGGAACTCAGAGTGATCGAAGAGATTGAGCTGGCGGACACCGAGGGCATCGCCGTGTTGCCCGGTGTGCTGGAGCTGCTGGCTGCGCTGCCTGCCCATCTCTGGACGGTGGTCACCAGCGCCACTGAGCGCTTGGCGCGGCAACGCATGGCCGCCGGCGGCATCGCCGTACCGCAGCGCTTTATCCACGCCGAATGCGTAGCGGAGGGCAAGCCCCATCCGGCGCCGTTTCTGGCTGGCGCCGCGTTGCTCGGCCTGCCGCCCCAGCAGTGTGTGGTCTTCGAAGACTCGTCTTCCGGCGCAAAGGCTGGGCAGGCGGCGGGCTGCGCCGTCGTCGCCACCACCTTCTCCCACTCCATCGACTCGCTGGCCGCCGCCGACTTCCTGATCGAGGATCTGACCGGCGTTACCGTCAGTATGCTTCCCGGCGGCAACGGGATGCAGCTCAGCTTCACGCCGCTGGATGTGCGCGGGCTCGGACCGACTGAACTGCTTTATTGATCCGGCAACAAAATACTGTCACGCGGCATAGGCGATGGTCGGGTCTTTGAAAAAGGATTTGATTCTTTCGGAATTCTTTTCGATTGCCGTCATGTGTTCGGTTGCCGCCTTGCGCAATTTGTCTTTTGTCCTGCATGGAACGCGCGTCTCGATGGCTTGTTTCAAGTCGCCATTGAGCCGTTCATCTGGATTCAGTTCTGGCGAGTAACTGGGCAGATAGAAGACTTCGATTTGCTTGACGTGCGCTGCCAGCCAGCATGATCGACACACCAGTGGTGCGTCAATCCAGCCCCCTTGCCAATTGACCCAAATCACCTGATAACTCTCTTGGGTCCAACCCCAGGTACAAATTGCACGATGTCAATTTGGGGTTGTTGTGCTTGAGTCAATAGCCGTTGATTGCCCGTCAGCAGCAACAAAGCGGGACGCCTACAGGGGTTCTCCAACCCTGTGTCACCGCTTGTGTCAAAACCCTGCCATCCCTGAAGAACACGCCGTGTGGGAACTTGCGCGGGTCATACTCCTCCTTAAGAAGAGAGAGCTTGTACCCACAACAACGGTACGTCAACTATCGGGTCTGCATGCTGAAACAACTGGGGTCACAATCGGGTGTTGAATGGATACAAATGGGTATGAATGGATATTTTCTTGCGTTTGGCTATGAATCGGGTAAAATTGGGTGAAAATGGATATTACCCATGCGCGACATCAAGAACATCATCATCACGCCGGAAATCCTCAAGCTCATCGCTGATATCGACGAGTTCAAGGGGCGCTGGAAGGTTATTGAAACCCTTGCACCCGAAAGGCTGACGAGCCTGCGGCGAATTGCCACGATTGAAAGCGTGGGATCGTCTACGCGCATCGAGGGCTCCAAACTCAGCGATGTAGAGGTGGAGAAGCTGCTGTCCGGGCTACAGACCAAATCCTTTGCCAGCCGCGACGAGGAGGAAGTTGCGGGCTATGCCGATGCAATGGAGATGATTTTCGAGGGCTACGAAGTCATCACCGCCACTGAAAATCACATCAAGCAACTGCACGGCGTGTTGCTCAAATACAGTTCCAAGGATCAGGACCATCGCGGAGAGTATAAGAACGTAACCAACCACGTCGAGGCATTCGGGCCTGACGGCAAGAGCCTGGGCGTGGTATTTGAGACCGCCACGCCATTTGATACGCCCGGATGGATGAAAGAAATAGTCGATTGGTTCAATCAATCTGTACAAGAGGAAAGCCACCACCCTCTGATACTGGTTGGGATCTTCATTGTCGTATTCCTGGCAATCCACCCGTTCAAGGACGGCAACGGCAGGCTCTCGCGCATACTGACAACATTGCTTCTGCTGCGTGCCGGGTATGGCTATGTCCCCTACAGCTCAATGGAAGGCGTGATTGAACAGAACAAGGACAGCTATTACCTCGCACTGCGCCGCACCCAGCAAACCATCCGCAAGGAGGAGCAGCACTGGGAAGCATGGCTGGTATTTTTCCTGAAAACGATGGTCAAGCAGAAAGACAACCTGGCCGCCAAGGTGAAACAGGAACAGGCTCTTCGCGCGTCATTGCCCGCACTTTCTCGCCAGATACTTGAACTGGCGAAAACGCGCGGCGAGATCACCGTCAAGGAAATCGAAGATTCGACCGGCGCCAACCGCAACACCATCAAGGTGCATGTGAAAAGGCTCGCCGGGCAGCACTACCTGGTGCAGGTCGGTAAAGGACGCGGGGCTCGTTACACGATTAAATAGCGGCACTACGTTCGGATGCCTCAATGGGGTGATAAGCCCCAGTCAATTTCCGAAGGGGGTACTTTTGGGGGTATTTTTCTGATGCGATTTCTTATCTCTTTACTTTACAATGATTTATCTATCGATAGGAATCCCTCCCTCCCAGATAAATAAATTAAATCGAAAGACTTACAGACGATTACGAAAAATCAAAGGTCGCCCTGCCGGGTGGCCTTTTTTAGTCTGGTGGCTGTTCTGGTGGCTGTTGCTCTTGCATGAGCCCCCGGCTGCTTTTGGTGACTGTTTTCGTGCTCAACAGCTCGACGGCGTTCTGCAGGTGACCGGGCGGCAAGTGGGCGTACCGGGCCGTCCTCTGGATCGTCTTGTGCCCCATCAGTTCCTGAACCGTCTTCAGAGGCACCCCAGCCATCACCAACCGGCTGCAGAAGGTATGCCGGAGACAGTGCCAGATGAAGTCCCGGATCTTGGCCTGGGCGACCGTCTCCTCAAACCACCGCCGGATCGGTTTCCGGATGAACGGCTTTCCCGCGTTGGTCACAAAGACCCGTTCGCCCTGCCCCGAAACCTGCCACTGGCGTTCGAGCGCGGTCATCCTCGTCCGGCCATGTAGTAATGCACCGCAGGCGTGATGACCAGGGAAAGCAGCATGGAGATCAGAATGCCGCCGATCACGGCAATTGCCAGCGGCTGCAGCATCTGCGAACCGGAGCCCAGGGCCAGCGCCAGCGGGAACATTCCGGCTACTGCCGCGACCGCCGTCATCATGATCGGACGCAATCGGCGGCGGCCAGCCTGAATCATCGCATCACGCGCTGACATGCCCGCAGCCCGGAATTTCACATCCGCATCCAGAAGGAGAATTCCATTCTTGGAGACAATCCCGACGACCATAATGAGGCCCATGAAGGAGGAGATGTTGAATTCCGTACCCGTGATGAGCAATGCGAGAAAGACTCCCGAAGTGGACAGGATCGCCGAAGCCAGAATGGAGACGGGAGCCGAGAAATCACGGAATTCAAAGAGCAGGACCAGAAACACCAGCAGCATGCCCGTGAACAGCACCATGAGCAGGTCGTGGAAGGATTGCTGCTGAGAAGCGTAGGTGCCGCCGTACTCCACGCGAATCTGCGGCGGAAGATTTAGAGACGCTACCGCTTTCTTGACCTGGGGGATTGCCTTGCCTAGATCGGTGCCCTCGAGCCTCGCGCTGACTTCGACCAATCGCTGCAAGTTTTCCTGAAGGATCTCTGTCTGACCGGGAAGCTTCTGGATGGTGACGAGGGAGCCGAGCGAGGCGGTGGTCCCGGTGGAACTAGCGAAGACCGTATTGTCCATGGCCTCGGGGGTGGTGCGGTTCTTTTCCGGAAAGCGGACTCGGATGTCGTACATCCGGCTGTTGACGACCATGGGCGTCGGAGCGACCACCCCATCCAGCAGAGCGCTGGTGTCGGTGGCCAGCTCTTGCGGCGTGAAGCCACTGGTGGCCGCGACCGAAGGTTGGATTCGGTAGACAGTCTCCGGGCTGCTGATCGTATCGTCGATTCCGTTCAGCACGCCGACAACGCCCGGCACGGCGGAGATTTTGTCTGCCACCACCGGCGCCCATTTACGAAGCAAAGCAGGATTCTCGCAGAAGAGCTTGATCACCACCGGCTGGGGCGCGTTGGTAAGGTCTCCGATCATGTCTTCCAGCGTCTGGTGCAGGTCGATATCCAGCGCCGGCTCTTCTGCCGATATCCTGGCTTGCACTTCATCCATGATCACGTAGATGTCCCGACTGCGGCGGTTAGCGAGGCGCACTGAGATATCGCCGGTATTGCTCTCGGTGACCGATGCCAGGCCCAGTTGCAAGCCGGTGCGGCTCGAAGTGGCCACCACCTCGGGAATGGAGCGAAGAATCTGGACCACGTGTCCCACGACGCGATTGGTCTCTGCCAGCGAGCTGCCGGGAGGCATGACGTAATCCACGGTAAACTCGCCTTCGTCCATATTGGGCAGCATGTCGGAGCCCAAAGCGCCGTAGCTTAAATAGGAAACCAGAATGAGCAGCAGCGCGAAGCCGGCCAGCCAGCGGGGATGGGCCAGAACGAGATGGAGAAGCCGCTCGTAGCCGTCGATGATCCGCTTCATCCATCCGCGGATGCTGGCCTCTTCGGCGGCCAGTAGCCGCGCCGCTTCTTTCTCCGGCGAGGCAGGCTCTTCCGCGCTCTTTTCCGGGAGCATACGATCCTTGCGCCTGACAAAATACTGGCTCAGGGTGGGCGTCCAGGTGAGGGCCAGGGCCAGAGACGTGACAAGCGCCGAAGCCATGGTGATCGCGAGCGCCCGGAAAAACGTTCCGGTCACACCGGTGACAAGAATCAGGGGAAGGAAGATGCCCACCGGCGTCGCCGTCGAACCCACCAAAGGTGCTTTCAGCTCGGAAAGCGCGCCGCGAATCGCAAGGTTCCTGCCCTGGCCCGCATCGCGATGCACCACGATGTTCTCGACCACCACGATGGCATCGTCAATCACCAGGCCCACCGCCGCCGCCAGGCCGCCGAGGGTCATCAGGTTGAAGCTCTCGCCCATAAGCTTGAGCACTACACATGTGATTGCCACGGTGACCGGTATGACCATGCCGGCGACCAGCGAACTGCCCCAGTCGCGAAGAAACAGCACCAGCACGATGCTGGCCAGAACGATGCCGATCAGGATCGCGTCCCGGACGCTGGCGATGGCCTCCTTCACCAGTTCGCCCTGATCGTAGTAAACGGAGAAATGAATGCCCGGTGGCAGGGTCTTGCGAATCTGGTTCAACTCGGCATACACGCCGTCCGTTACGGTCACGGTGTTGGTTCCTGGCTGGCGACTGATGCTGATGAGCACGCCCCCCGGCTTGCCATCTGAAGTGACGACCGTGTAACGCGGCTGCACGGCTGGATTCACTGCCGCGAGGTCACCGACATGGACGGGGATTCCGGCCGGCGTCGTTTTCACCACGATGTTGGCCAGCTCGCCTGGGTCGTGTACCTGGCCGTCCACCAGATCGAGCACAAGCTGATGATCGGAAGAGATCAGGCCGGGCGATTCGATCAAGTTGGTTCTCTGGATAGCCGTCAGAATATCCGGAACAGTGACGCCGGCACGCAACAGCTTCGCGGGATCGGGAACAACGTCGTATTCCGGCACGTCTCCGCCCTGGATGAGCACCGTCGATACGCCGTTCACGCGATTCAGACGGGGCTTGATCTGATAGGTCGCAATCTCCCAAAGCTGGCTCGAAGGCATGCTGTCGGAGGTCATGCCGAATGAAAGGATCGGAAAGCTGGAGAAGCGGAGCCGATGCACGTCGATGCCGACCGTCGGCGGCAGCTCCGGCTGCACGCGCGCCATGGCGGCATTCACTCGCTGGAGGGTCTGGAACATGTCCACCTTCCAGTCGAAGAACAGATCAATCTCCGCGCTGCCGCGGCTGGTGACCGAACGCACCGTCTTCAGGCCCTGAACGCTGTTGACCGCCTCTTCGATGGGACGGGTAATCGTCACCATCATCTGGTCGATCGGCATCACTCCGTTGTCGATGCCAATCAGCACCCTGGGAAAGTTTGTGGTCGGAAATACCGCAATCGGAATGCTGAACGCCGCATACACGCCGATCACCGTCAGCGCAACGATGACGGTAATCACCGCCTTCGAGAAGATGGAAAACCACGCGCCCTGCTCCTGGCCGTAGCTGGAGGGCGGCAATTCCGGGGCGGGCTGTTCGGTTTGTTCGGGGCTTTCGTCTTCCATGCTCGCTAGTCCTGGTTTTCTGGGGCGCTGTCGGATTCGGGGGCAGCGTTGACTTTCGTCTTGTCAGGCAGGCCGTAGGCTCCACCCACGATCACCTCTTCTCCGGGCTGCAGGCCGCTCAGAATCTGTACCAGCCCCGCATTCCGAATGCCTGTGGTCACCTGTCGTGAATGCGCAACCCCACCCGCGTCCACGATCATCACGCGGCTCCCGCCCGAGTCGCCGGCCAGCACCGCCGACTCAGGCACCACGAGCGCATCAGGAACCTTGCGGACTACGATCACGGCCGAGACGGAGACGCCCGGCACCAGCTCCCCATGGGGATTGTCCGACTCCAGCCAGATCTCGACCGTGGTGCTGTTCGGATCCAGCGCCGGGCTGATGATGCTCACCCGTGCGGGAAGACCGCCCTCAATGCCCGGAATCTCCAGCGTTGCCGGATCGCCCAGGCGAAGCTGCGCGGCTTGCGGCTGCGGAATATGCAGCCGCAATACGATCTTCGAGGTGTCCATGATGACCAGCAGCGGTGTTCCGGCCGGTGCGATGTCACCTGGGTATACGGCGCGATCGGCGACCACGCCGTCGATGGGACTGCGCAGCCTGGTGTACCCGAGCTGCGCAACCGTGCTCAGATACTGCCCATGCGCTGCCTCCATCTGGCCTTTCGCTGCGCGCATTTGCTGGTCTTCGCCCGATGACTGCAGATTGTTCAGGTGCTTCTCTGCCGTTTCCCATGCGCTCTTCGCCGCGGTGAGAGCCACGGCGGTTGCGTCCACCTGCTTGCGGGCAACCGCGCCCTCCTGATACAACTTCAATTCGCTTGCGTAAACCTTCCGCTCATCGTCCAGCCTGCTTTTTGCATTTGTGGCGGCCGCCTCAGCCGCCTGGATCTCTTCCGGCAGGGCGGAAGACGTGGTGGCCTCATAATTGGCCGGCGCCTGATCGTAGGCCCCCCGAGCCGACAGCACCCCGGCAGCCAGATCCTGATTGTCCAGCTCCGCCAGCAACTCTCCCCGATGGACGCGGGTGCCCCGGTTGACGTAGAACCGTTCCACCGGCGCGGTGATCTTCGGAGAAAGCGAAGCCTGGTGGATGGGGTAAAGGATTCCCTGCCCGTGGAAGACCTGCTCGATCGGCTGCATCCGGGCTGTGACCGTCTGTACAGCAACAACGGGCGAGGCACTCGCAAGATCCGCACTCCTCTTCGAGCATCCTCCAAGCGCCACTGAGAAACCAGCCGCCAGGCCGCAGCATCCGATCATTCGATGTCCTGTCACAGATCCCCCGTCAACGTAGCCAAATTGGCCAGCGCCGTCGCGTAGCGGGTCTTCGCATCGTAAAGGGCGCTGCTCTCGGTTTCGACTGTCGTTTGTGCGCTGACAACCTCCAAGGCCGTCGCATCCCCTGATTGGTACTGCAGCAGGGTAAGCCGACGGCTCTCCACGGCATCGGTATACGCCTCCTGCCGCGTCTTCAGGTCCTCACCGGCCGCCTGCGCCTCATGATAAAACTGCTCCATATCTCCCGCGGCCTTGCGCCGCGCATACTCGACGTTGGCCTGCGCCACGTCTTGCTCGGCCCTGGCTGCCTTGACCTTGCTGTGCGTCGCGCCCCAGGTGAAGATCGGCACAGTGAGAGTAGCCTGCGCGGAATACCCTCGGTTCTGGATCTGTTCTCCGTCGTGCAAGGTTGTCTCCGCCGCAAATTGATTTGCGTCGATGCCGTAGTAATAATCGAACGTGAGAGCCGGAAGATACCCGGCGCGCGCCGCATCTAGGTTCTGCTGAGCCGCCTGCCGCGACTTGGACGCGGCATCCACTTCCGGATTCGATTCTCCTGCTTCCTTACGCGCCTGGCTGAAAGACGGAAGCGTGAGCGTCCGGCTGGGATCATCGGCCAGGTCAAAGGGCTGATTCACATCGCGAAAGATCAGCAGAGCCAAGGCGATCCGCGCCTGCTCGCGCACCAATTGCGCGTTCGTCAGCGCCGACTGGCTGTCGTCGGCCTGGATCCGCGCCTTGAGCACATCCGCATGAGCCGCGTCCCCGTTCCGTTCGCGCTCCTCGGTCATCTTGAGGAAGTCCCGCGCCGCGCGCCGGCTCTCCTCGCTCGTCTCCTGCTCACCTTCGGCCCCGTACAGAGTGGAGTAAGCCTGCACCACCGCCACCACCAGGCCACGCTCGGCGATCATTGCCTGGTCCCGCGCCACCGCTCGCAAAACCGCGCTGCGCCGGTACTCGATCAGGAGAGGCGCCGAGACCGCCTGATGCACGTCCGCCTGCGCAATGTATTCATGAACGCCGTTGTTGGCGATGAAACGAGCCGCCGCTGTGCCATTCCCCTCCGTGTACAGATATTGGCTGACGCCGGAAACATTGGGAAGATTGGCGGCGCGCGCCTGCACCGCTGCCTCCGCCGCGATCTTGGCATTTGCTAGCGCTGCATCGAGTGCCGGGCTAAGTTTCTTCGCCCGCTCGATTGCGTTCCGCAGAGTGATGTGCAGCGTTGATTTCGAGCTATTGACTGGCAGGGCTTCAGGCATTGCGCTGGAGGATGCGAGAACCTGCTGTCCTGAAGCCGTCATGGCCGAAAGCAGAACACCAAATGCAATCCCAAATATGATCTGGGAAATAACCTTGCTCCATGACCTGTTCATAGAGTGGGTTCCGCCAGCGCCTGTCGACCGAGCGCGTTGATCCGCATAATCCACCCCAGCCGCTGCAACCGCGGCGGTTCGGCTCGTGTGGCAGAAGAGTGAATGCGATAGCCAGTCCACACGTACATTCTACACAGACAACCTGAAGCTATTGCTACGGCCCGGCGGCAGATGAACACTGCGCTGCCCGAAAGCAGCGCCGCGCGAGTTTGATCAGCGCCCCTTCAGTACGAGGATCTCGAATGTGCCCGGCTTCATCTTTGGCCATCCTGTGGCGGCTGGCTCAAACTGGGCCGTCGGCAGAAAGATCTCATCAGAGGCGCGGTCGAGGCCCATGGTTCGCGCGCCTTCCAGCGTCTTCACCGTCTGCTCGACTTCAAACTTGCCCGCTTTCTCCCCGACGATTGCCAGTGATCCATCACGGCAGCTTGCGAATGCCTGACCATCGAGGAAGCGAGCGGCATCATTACCGGATCCGATCGGCAGCGCCGCCTTCACCTTGCCATCTTCCGTTTTCATCACGATGATCTCCTGCGGTTTTCGGCAGCCAATGAAGAGAAGATGCTTCGCCGGATCAATGGCCATTCCCACCGGCTCGCCGCCCGGAGCTACCGGCCAGCGCGCGATAACCTTTCGCGAATGCAGATCCACCACGGCGACCAGGTCTTTGTTCGCCAGATTGACGTAGACCTTTCCCGTTCCGTCCGAAGCCAGAAACTCGGGTGCGCCGCCCAGGTCGATGGGCGGATCGATCTTGCCGCTCTTCGGATCGATGTCAGGGTTGAATGTCATCAGCGCATTGCCGTCCCCGGAAACTGCCAGCACAAGGTTCTGTTTCGAGTCGTAGATGATGCCGTCCGAATCCGGCATCGTGGTTATCCGCCCCAGAACCTTGTACGTTTTCATGTCGAAGACAAGGATCGCGCCGCTCCCGCCGCCGTCCGTGATGAACCCGCGTCCCAGCTTTGGAACAAGAGCCACTCCGTGCGACCGCACTTGCCCTGGAATGTCAGCAAGCACCTTGCCGCTGCCTGTATCGACCGCCATTGTGTGCGTCGAGCGGGTGACAAATAGACGATGCCTCGGCGCGTCCACCGTCACGTAGTCCCAACCGCCCTCGCCGCCAACCTGAAACGTCTTCAGCACCTCCCAGCGCCTCTGAGCCGATGCCGGCGGAGCCCCGGCCAGAAGCAACAGAACCACAGAACACAAAGACAGTCCGACCATCCGCATATCAATTCTCCTCAATGGATTTTGCGGCGGCATCAGAGAGCCTGCCGCATTTGCGCTCTGCTGCACTGCCACCCACGAGGATAGTACAACAAGGCTCGCCCGTGATGCGGTCAAGGCAGGTTTGTATGAGCGGAATGTCTTTCCGAAGGGCGGCTCGGACGAGTGAAGCGACTCTTTCCGCGATGTTTCACCCGCCGGAAGACCGGATTTTCAAATTGTGTTCGTGCGCGCAGTTTCCTATTGTATTTCACGCCGTGAAATGATTTATTACATGGTATGGACGGAATTAAACCACGCTGGTTTCGCAGCAATCTCCAAGCTGCCCTTCGGGTTCTGCCCGTCACCGTGCTGACCGGCGCGCGGCAGACTGGCAAAACCACGCTCACGCAGGCGATTGATGGATGGTTCCCAGGGCGCACACCAAATGATGAGTAGAGGTTCTCAGTTCACAGCCCTGGCACGATCAACAGTTTCACGATTTCTGCCATGAGCTTATTGATCCGGCAACTAAATACTGTCAGGGTGCCCCATATTGCGCCCGGATTTGTCTGTCACTTTGATTGCCATGACTCCTAAGTGCTTTGGAATCTATGGCGGGGACGACTGGGCTCGAACCCGCGACCTCTGCTGTGACAGTTAGACCCATGGTCGTAACCTGTTGATTCTAGGAGCATCGGTGGCACCGAAAAGCATCTAAAATCACCCAAAAACAATGTTCCGTACCGTAGTCCGTACCGTCAACATTCTCACTGAATGGCCGTCAAGATCGCACCCCGAGGGTCAAGACTTTGCCCCGGTAGCCGGTCGTCGCGTCCCGGACCTCTGCCCCAACCGGCAAAGGTCAAGGGATGCCCCGGCATCCTCCTTCCGAACCATGAAGAGCGCAGCTCGGGCGGGAAGCCGTCCGAAGATCAAAGACCAATCATACGATTCCAGTCTGCAATGTAAAGATAGATTCGATTGAACTCGGTTGGTAGAAGCATTCGGTTATGTGCGATGAAGTTACGGACCTTTTCCAACTCGTCCATCCGCTGTTTGAGCCAATGTTGGGATGGAATGATGGTTTCAAAGTGCTCCCACTTTTCGAGAATGATTGAAGAGAGATTACCAAAGTCAACGAATCCGAGAATGTCAGACTTCTCTCCTTCAAGCCAAGAGTCTTCGAGAGCTGTTTTTTGCCGAGAAGCCGCCGTTTCGTTGACCTTCTTGGGCAGCTTGTCTGCCCAATCGACCCCCTCCTTCTCTTCTAACGTCTCCCGGATGAGCGTGCGGACTTCGTTTTCGAAGCAATGAAGAACCGCGTATAGTCTCCCCATCGCGATTGCGTTGTTTCGCAATGCTACGCTGAAAGGCGTGAGGGCTTCGGAAAGTAGACGCTCTTCAGCTTGCCCCATATCCGCGCCAATTTGGATACCCGCTTTCTGGAATCTCGAAGTGTCGGCTTCGAGCATCAGGCCACGGAATAAGAACTCGCGCAATTGATTTAGATCGTTAGGCAAGAAGGTGCTCCCTGAGAGCCTTGAAAATTGCGTTGAACACTTCTATGTCTTTCGTTGCAGGCAAATGGATTTGGATGTTGTAGTGAAGTGATGATTGATGCTGGAGAGATGGTGCCAATTCAATTGGCTGTTTTGGTGTGGGAACTGGAGGTATATTCTCCACCGGTTTTTCCTTCTTTTGTTCCGTCGCGGCGGAGAGGTCCGCCAGACCCAATAGAGAATAGAACGTGTTCGCCATCAGCTTCGCAGTATTGGCTGTGGCGTTATGAACGCTCTTGAACTTTCCCTCAATGAGATCGCGGTCTGCACTGGTCGGGTGGGATTTGATTGTAAATAGATCGCTGTATGCATCGCGAATGGCTTCTCCCATCACCTTCTTCGATTGCGCGAGGTTTCGGTACTCGTGATACCTCTGCGTAGGAGTTCCATCAGATGTAAGAAACCCGAGGGCTTTTAGGAGAGGAATTACCGCGCGATAGTTCGATGAACCAAACCCGAGGTCCTTCAAGTGTTGGGTCGTAAACTTCTCTGGAGCCTGCCCCTCAGATAGGCGCTGAAAGACCTCTGGGAGTTGTCCATAAATTTGAACATACGCATTCGCTAAGGCCATCTGGAGGCTATCCTTTCAATCCATTGAGAAGCTGCCCACAATTCTAGAGCATGAAATCGGGAGAGGTCTGGGAATTGTAGGCGGGGCTTATCCGTGGAAACAGATTTACGCTCGGGCCTTCGACGCGCTGCGCTGCTGAAGATGGCCGACTCGCCCAACAACCTTTTTCCACATCAGCCGGCAATCGGTTTGGCGGAGCAATGCTCGAAATCCAACTTCGGCGCTGAAAAAGTCCCTTCCCGCAACCGCTGGACCGATTCGAGGACAACTGCTTGCCGGAAAACTACTCTCCAGGCCCCCTCAGCCTCGCCATTCCCCGCAAAAATCG
>VFSW01003013.1_pt1 | contig 25259 bp, 25 predicted proteins | sample 5358111 | NCBI WGS metagenome assembly VFSW01 (sample SAMN11554181, study PRJNA540505) | mine drainage metagenome | isolation source: sediment from site ElyBrook_90M | place: USA: Ely Copper Mine, Vershire, VT | collected 2017
GATCGTTGTTGGTAGTCTTTATGGAAGAGATATGACGTTTCAAAGAGCGGTAAAACTTGCTGACCTCAAGAGTGGTCGTTTCACAAAGGCCGAGGTCTTAGGTGTCGATCTATGTTTTACCCTGCGTGATGGCGAAGTAATCTGTTTAGAGAACAGCTGCTCTCATATGGGACTTCCGATCGATCGCGCCGAAATTCGCCCCGATGGCTCCTTCGAGTGTCCATGGCACGGATTTGCCTTTAAGCTCGAAGGTGGGTTTTGCAAGACGTATCCGGTCTACAAGATTAAGACCTTTGAAACCAAGATCGACGGCGGCGAAGTTCTAGTAGACGTCGGCGAAGGCGTACAAGGCGACTAAGCGCCAAAGACCCATGAAACGTGTTGGTGCGGGAGGTAGATGCAATGGCTATTGTTCACGGTGAATCTAGGCAGATCTCCGGTGAATCTTCGAGCTTGGCGATCGTACCGATGCGCAAGAAGGATATTGAAAGTGTCCTTGAGATCGAAAAGCGCGTTCACCCTAAGCCATGGTCTTATAACGTCTTTTTGAGCGAGATTTCCAATACCAAGGAGAGGTCATACTCGGTCCTTCGCCTCGACGGAGAGATTATCGGCTACTCCGGGGTTATGTACATTTTGGAAGATGCCCACGTCACCAACATTGCGGTTTCGCCTGACCTTCAAGGGAAGAACTATGGCTCTTGCCTGCTCTATGCACTTATCGTCGAGGCGTTGAAGCGTGGGTCGATAAACCTTACTTTAGAAGTCCGGGTCTCTAATAAGCCAGCTCAAAAACTTTATACCAACTTCGGTTTCATGCCAGTTGGGATCCGAAAGGGCTACTACCAAGAAAATAATGAAGATGCCATGATCATGTGGGCATATGACATTGACAGCGAGGACTTCCGAGCCCGAATAACGCGGATCGCGGAGAACAAAGGACTCATTGAGCGCAGCAAGTCGCCAAAGTGGTTCTGATGTTGAAATGTTCACAGGGTATTTGAGAACGTAGACGTATATGGATCTTCTACTTGGAATTGAAACTTCTTGCGACGATACTGCAGTTGCAGTTGTCGGAGCCGATGGCAAGGTGCTCTCCTCGGTAATCGCAAGTCAAATCAGCGTACATAGTGACTTTGGAGGAGTTGTGCCAGAACTCGCCTCCAGAGCTCACGAAGCAGTAATGGTACCAACGCTTGAAGAGGCGCTAAGGCGTGCGAATCTTTCGACGACTTCTCCGGGACTCGATGCAATCGCGGTTACCGTTGGTCCTGGATTGAGTGGCCCCCTCATGGTAGGAGTAGCAACTGCGCAGGCATTGTCCGTCGCGTGGAATGTACCGTTGATTGCTGTAAATCACCTTGAGGGCCACATATTTGCCCTAGGTCTGGATACGACTTTTCCAAGGTTGCCCCTCGTTGTGCTTGTGGTATCGGGTGGACATACGATGATCGTTGGCATAAGAGAACTCGGCAAATACGAGATACTCGGTAGGAGCTACGACGATGCAGCTGGCGAAGCATTTGACAAGGTAGCGCGGCTCCTTGGCCTTGGATTTCCAGGAGGCCCTGAGATCGAGCGACTCGGAAACAGTGGCGACCGAGGCGCGATCAAGTTCAAACAGGCTGTAACTAAGGGGAAGTACGACTTTTCATTCTCTGGTCCTAAGACCGCGGTTGTACGGTACCTCCGAGAGAACACCGGATTTGACTCCGCCGATGTAGCTGCCTCCTTTCAGGAGAGTATCGCTCAGGTTCTAGCGCGAAAGACCATTGAAGCCGCGATCGACTTCGGTGCCAATTCCGTCGGACTAAGCGGAGGCGTTGGTGCCAACAGCCGACTACGAGAGTTGCTGGGCGAGATTGGATCAAGGAATTCAATCGAAGTATTTTTGCCCGCTCGAACCAATTGCACAGACAATGGAGCGATGATCGCAGAAGCCGGACGATTTAGGTTGGAAAAGTTCGGACCAACGACTCTTCCCATCGACGTAATACCCTCTCTGAAGTTTGGATAGATGAGTTTTTTAGCACTCACGATAGTTGAGTGCTAAAAGTGGACTATATTATTTCTTTGAAGTCAGTCACTCTAAGGAGGATTTGAAAGAGAATGAAGTTAAGTCCACTCGATGATCGTATCGTAGTTCGCCCAGCACAGTCTGAGGAGCGAACAGCTTCGGGTCTCGTAATCCCAGATACAGCAAAAGAGAAGCCCCAACAGGGTGAAGTACTAGCCGTTGGTCCAGGACGTCGTGCTGATTCAACAGGTGAGTTAGTTCCACTGAACATTGCAGTTGGAGACACCGTGGTCTACTCAAAGTTTGGCGGAACAGAGATCTCCGTTGACGGTGAAGACCTTTTGATCCTTGCCTCACGCGATGTACTTGCGAAGGTGGCTAAGTAACCATGTCAAAGACGCTAAAGTTTGACGAGAATGCTCGTCGTTCCCTTGAGGCGGGTGTAAACAAGCTCGCTGACACAGTCAAGGTCACTCTCGGACCTAAGGGTCGTAACGTGGTTCTAGCCAAAAAGTTTGGCGCACCCACCATCACTAATGACGGTGTCTCAATTGCGCGCGAGATTGAGCTCGAAGACCCATATGAAAATATGGGCGCTCAGCTAGTCAAGGAAGTCGCAACGAAGACCAACGACGTTGCTGGTGACGGCACCACGACCGCTACCGTTCTCGCCCAAGCGCTAATTCGCGAGGGCCTCAAGAACGTAGCCGCCGGTGCAAATCCGATGACGCTCAAGAAGGGTATCGAGAAGGCAGTTGCAGTCGCAGTTGAATCGATCGCAAAGCAGGCTAAGCCTGTTGAGGGTCGTAGCGACTTCGCTCAGGTCGCCTCTATCTCAGCCGCCGATCAATCGATCGGTGAAGTTCTTGCAGACGCGATTGATCGCGTTGGCAAGGATGGTACCGTCTCGGTTGAAGAGTCGAACACCTTCGGAATTGAACTCGAGTTCACTGAGGGAATGCAGTTCGATAAGGGTTACCTATCCCCTTACTTCGTTACAAATCAAGATCGCCAAGAGGCAATCGTTGACGAACCCTTCATCCTCTTCTACGGATCCAAGATCTCCTCAGTGAGTGAGGTCTTGCCACTTCTAGAGAAGGTAATGAAGACAGGTCGACAACTTGTAATCGTTGCTGAAGATGTCGATGGGGAAGCGCTTGCGACATTGGTCGTAAACAAGATCCGTGGCACCTTCTCGTCAGTCGCTGTAAAGGCCCCAGGCTTCGGCGAGCGACGCAAGGCGATGCTTCAAGATATGGCAGTCCTAACTGGCGGCCAGGTTATCTCCGAGGAAGTTGGACTCAAGCTCGAGACCGCTACCCTCGATCTGCTCGGAACCGCTCGTCGCGTTGAAGTTACAAAGGACGACACCAAGATTATTGGCGGCGCCGGAACTCGCGAAGACGTTGATGGTCGCGTTGCGCAGATTCGTCGAGAGATCGACGCTACTGACTCCGACTGGGATCGTGAAAAGCTTCAAGAGCGCTTGGCTAAGCTTGCCGGTGGCGTCGCTGTCGTCAAGGTTGGCGCAGCTACTGAGGTTGAGCTCAAGGAGAAGAAGCACCGTATCGAAGATGCTCTCTCTGCTACTCGTGCCGCGATCGAAGAGGGAATTGTTGCCGGTGGAGGCACTGCGCTTCTAAGAAGCCGTGCTGACGTCGAGAACCTCGTCGGTAGCCTAAGTGGCGATGAGGCGACGGGTGCTGCCATGGTTGCACGTTGCCTAGAAGAGCCACTTCGTTGGATTGCTAACAACGCCGGAGTTGAAGGTGCAGTTGTTGTTCAAAATGTAGCCCGTCAAGAAGGCTCCTTTGGTTACAACGCCCGAACCAACGTCTATGAAGACCTCGTCAAAATAGGCGTTATCGACCCAGCTAAGGTAACTCGATCGGCACTTCAAAACGCTGCATCGATTGCAGCTCTCCTACTAACCACGGAGGCCGCGATTGCCGAGAAGCCATCCGAAAACGAGCCAGCTGCTCCCGCAGGTGGCATGGGCGGAATGATGTAAGTAGCGCAATCTCTTAGAGGTTGTAAGTGGAGGCGGAGTGGGAATTATCCTGCTCCGCCTCTTCGTTTGTGGAAGTGTTCTATAAATTGCCGGTCGCTATTCAAATGGTATTAGGCCTCTTGTTTGTGAAGTAGGATCTCTTAGGTCGCAGTCTTTCGTTGTGGAGTAGTTTTCGTGGGTGAAGTTATCGATCTTGATGCTCGGTTTAGACAGACGATACCGCGTCCGCCCACCTATAGACGGATTCGTCGCCCTCGCTGGGTAAACGAATTGGCCGTAGAGTTGCCTTCAAATCGTTTTGATATAGCGCGGGCCTTTTCACTAAGTTCTGAGCGCCCCGCTCCAGTAGTCACTGAACCACCATGGGGAAGTGAGAAGATGAGACAGTCGGGAGTGCTTGGGCTACTCACTGGGTCAGTTCACAGCCCGGCCCTGTTATTTACCCGTCGAGCGAGCCACCTAAAGTCCCATGCAGGAGAGGTATCTTTCCCGGGAGGAAAGGTTGAGGAGGGTGAGACTCCCTTCGATGCAGCTGTTCGCGAAACCTACGAAGAGATCGGTGTCGCTCCAGAAGAGATTGAAGTCATTGGACGCATTACCGAACTTTCTACATTTTCGACTCGCTTTACTCTTGTTGCTTTTTTAGGGCTTTCTCACTTCTCAATCCCGAATCTCGAGGTAAACCACTCTGAGGTAGACGAGGTATTCTCTGTTGATATTGCTGACCTACTAAGTGAAGAGGTCTACCACCGAGAACTATGGAAGCGTGGTGGGGAAGAGCGAGAGATGCACTTTTTTGAGGTGGGTCAGGATTTGATTTGGGGTGCCACAGCTTTTGTTACGGTTGAACTATTACGACGTATATACACAGGTCTCAGTCGAGACTGAGAAACGAGGAGACATAGATGGCAAAGGTAACGTTTGAGGCCGATTCGCTTGAGGATCTTGTTGCCCAGATGAAGCGGTGGATCTCTACCTACGACTCTCCAAACAAATCTTCTGACATTGTGAACTTGATTGGGACTGCAACCGGCGCTACTGGAGATCTAGCTAAAGCCGCGATCGCCATGGTCGCTAACTCTGCGCCCGAGCCGATTTCTAGTAGTGACATATTCAAGAGGCTGACTCAACTTGGCTACGAAGTAACTGAGAGCGCTCAAAGGACAGTTACGTCGACTCTTGATACTCTTGCCACCGATGATGGCGTTGGAATCGTGGAGAAGGTTGATAAAGCACGTGACGCAGCACTATATGAAATGAGTCAGGCGGTAGCGAGAGGCGTCCTTAAAATTATTGGACTTTAGATGTGGCGATTGTCTCTAAGGGCAAAAGGGTGAGGATGAATTCAGTGATTAGACTGAATACATGAAAAGCTCAATCTGTGCAAATTCTAGCACCATATCCTCGGCAAGGGGGTTCTGATGGCAGAAGTTGAAATCGGTCGCGGAAAGTCTGGGCGTAGAGCCTACGGCTTCGACGACATAGCGATTGTACCCTCACGAAGAACCCGTGATCCAGAGGATGTGGATATCTCGTGGGAGATCGACGCATTCAAATTCAACCTTCCGCTTCTTGCTTCGGCTATGGATGGTGTGGTTTCGCCTGCGACTGCAATTGAGATTGGTCGACTAGGTGGTCTGGCGGTTCTGAACCTCGAAGGTCTATGGACTCGTTATGAGGACCCCGAGCCCTTCCTTGCAGAGATCGCGGCACTTCCTCCAGAGAAGGCAACAGAGCGAATGCAAGAGATCTACCTTGAGCCAATCAAGCCCTCTTTAGTTACCGAGCGAATCAAGCAGATTAAGGCCGCTGGTGTTACTACCGCTGCCTCGCTCACTCCACAACGAACCCCTGAATTGGCCAAAGCCGCACTCGCCGGTGAGCTAGACCTCCTAGTGATCCAAGGTACCGTCGTCTCGGCTGAGCACGTCTCGAAGAATCACGAGCCATTAAACCTAAAGAAGTTCATTCGTGAATTTGAGGTTCCAGTCATAGTTGGTGGATGTGCCTCCTATCAAGCGGCTCTTCACTTGATGCGAACCGGAGCTGTTGGCGTTCTCGTTGGTGTTGGCCCAGGTAACGCCTGTACAACGCGTGGAGTCCTCGGAATTGGCGTACCTCAAGCAACGGCGATCGCCGATGCTGCTGGCGCTAGAATGCGTCACCTCGACGAGACCGGCGTATACGTTCACGTTATAGCTGACGGTGGAATGAGTAAGGGTGGCGACATCGCTAAGGCGATCGCCTGTGGCGCCGATGCAGTTATGGTTGGCTCTCCACTTGCTACCGCTTACGAGGCTCCAGGAAACGGCTACCACTGGGGAATGGCAACATTCCACCCAACCCTTCCTCGAGGAGCTCGTGTAGCAGTATCCCAGAGAGGATCTTTGAAGGAGATTCTGGTTGGTCCAGCCAAGGAAAATGACGGCCGCCTGAACCTGTTCGGTGCCCTTAAGACCTCTATGGCCACTTGTGGGTATGAGACGATCAAGGAGTTCCAAAAGGCTGAGGTAATGGTTGCTCCATCGCTTCAGACTGAAGGAAAGCAACTTCAGCTCTCTCAGAGAGTTGGAATGGGTCACTAAATAGATTCGTTAGAGGATCGTATTTGCGAGGGACGACTTTTGTCGTCCCTCGTTTTTTATAATTGTGTTAGAAGTAGATACGCGCAAAATGGTAGGTTCAAGAAATGACCCAATTTGAGACGATACTCGAATCCAAGGTTGATCTAAGCGATGGTGAGGATAGAGACAGAATGTCTCATATCGTGGTCCCCGCCTCGGCTGTTGCTGAGGCTATCGTCATGGGGACCCCGTGCACAGCTCTTTGCGGCAAGACCTGGGTGCCAACGCGTGATCCAAAGAAGTATCCCTTATGCCTAACTTGTAAGGAGATCGCCGAATCGAAGGGATGGAGGATTCCTACCTCTTAGGCTTGCCACTCTTTTGGCGGTTTTTAAATGAGCGAAGGAATTTGATAAAAACTTCGAATAGTACGGTCGTCCGAACGAATAGGTATATCCCTATCCCAGCTAGTAATCCAGCTAATCCGTATATCATCCGTGAAATGAAGCTAGTCAACTTCGGTACTTCCTCGCAGTTACAGGTCAATTTATCGATTCAAAGTTATGAAATGGTAATGAGGCGGCAATGGTTCGGGCAATGATGGCTGGGATACTGTGAAAGTCGACTGAATTGGCCAGTGAAAGTTGAAACTAGAATGGATCTGGTTCAATTTTTACCAAAAAACCCCGACAGTCAATGGAGTACCATGCACCAACTGCGTTCATCTAGAGTTTTAGTCCTTGATTTCGGTGCGCAATACGCGCAGTTGATAGCGAGGAGAATACGTGAGCACCACGTATTCTCTGAGATCGTTTCGAGCGATATAACTGCGCAAGAGGTAAAGGACAAGGCCCCTGTTGCTATTGTCTTTTCGGGTGGACCAAAGAGTGTGAATGTTGATGGTGCTCCGAGGGTCGACAAAGCAATCTACGACCTCGGAATCCCAATCTTAGGTATCTGTTATGGTGCTCAGTTGATCGCCTCCGACTTGGGCGGAGAAGTTTCTAGTGGACTATCGGGGGAGTACGGAAAGACTGAGCTGGTGCTTTCAAATTCGGGACGTCTATGTGACGGGGTGAGATCATCCTCTACGGTCTGGATGAGTCACTTCGACTCTGTAACAAAACTCCCAGACGGTTTTGACCTGTTGGCATCGACGAAGGAGGCCTACGGAGCTGCATTTGAATCTCCTAGCAAGGGAATCTATGCGGTGCAGTTTCATCCCGAGGTAGAACACAGTGAGTTTGGGACCAAGGTCTTTGAGAATTTTTTACACTCAATTGTTGGCGCAGACTCTTCTTGGACCTCGTTTTCGATCATCGAAGATTCAATTGCACGGATAAAAGAGCAGGTAGGCGATGAGCATGTCATCTGTGCCCTATCTGGAGGAGTCGACTCTTCAGTTGCCGCGGCTCTAGTACACAGAGCAATAGGAGACCAACTCCACTGCGTATTTGTCGATACTGGATTGATGCGCCATGGAGAGGCCGAGATCGTTGAGCGAACGTTCCGCGAACAATTCGAGATCGACTTGATTGCAATCGATGCTAGCGAGCAATACTTCGATGACCTCGCTGGCATAACTGACCCAGAGCGCAAGCGAAAGCTCATTGGTGAGAGATTTATTCGAATCTTTGAGAAGACTGCACGGGATATCGAAGGTGCAAAGTATCTGGTTCAGGGCACGTTGTACCCCGATGTTATTGAATCTGGGACAAAGTCGGCCGCAAGGATAAAGTCACACCACAACGTTGGTGGCCTCCCTGACGACATGGACTTTGAATTAGTAGAACCCCTTCGCGAGCTCTTTAAAGATGAAGTTCGAGCCATCGGATCTGAACTAGGGTTACCGGATACTATCGTTTGGCGTCAGCCATTTCCGGGCCCTGGCCTTGCTGTGAGAATTGTCGGCGAAGTTACGCGTGAGAGAGCCGACATCGTTCGCGATGCCGATCGAATCGTGCAGGAAGAGTTCGCCAAGTCAGACATTGATCATCGAGCAATCTGGCAGGCCTTCGCCGTGCTAGCAGATATCCGCTCAGTAGGTGTTATGGGTGACGAAAGATCGTACGCGTACCCAATCATCCTGCGCGCTGTTGAATCGTCGGATGCGATGACAGCCGACTGGGCACGTCTTCCTTACGATCTCTTAGAGCGTATCTCATCGAGGATCGTCGCCGAGGTTGGCGGAGTGAATCGGGTGGTCTACGACATCACTTCAAAACCGCCTGCAACGATTGAATGGGAGTAGCTCGTCGAATTACATCGCCGGGCATCTCTTCCATGGCCGATCTCAGGTTTAGGTGGGGTGCATCCGTCGTATCTGCGTTGTGTTTGTCTTCGCATGTCGGCTGAAGCGCATGGGGCGATGTTAGGTACGGCGCATTGATATTCGCCCTCTAGGTGATGTTTGCGTTTCACGAACGAACCGTATAACCGTATAGCTGTGCGCCCCACTTGTTTTCGAAGCGATGACGAAGTCGTCCGGGCTACGATTTCTAGTAGCGAAGAGATCGATGAGGTTTGGCCTCCCTTATCCCCTAATTGCCGACGTGCGCTTTTGCTCTGCAGTTGATTGGACGTAGGGAATTTGGCATTTTTACAATTGTCGATCTACCCGGTCGAAACTTGAATTTCGCGATCTCTTTAGTTGAATTAGAGTCGTGATCTACATTAGGTTCAGCCAAAACGTAAGGGAATTTATAACATTTTGACGCCTTTGAGTCTTTCAAGTGGCTTTTGAGTATTTGGAGTTAAATGAGTCCTCTGTTGGATGGATTGAATCAGGAACAGCTTGAAGCCGTTACCCACGGCCAAGGTCCGCTTTTAGTCATAGCCGGTGCCGGTTCTGGAAAGACGCGTGTTCTGACCCGTCGTATCGCCTACTTGATTGAAGAGGAGTCGATTCACCCATCTCAAATTCTCGCAATCACCTTCACCAACAAAGCAGCTGCTGAGATGAGGGCTAGAGTCGCGGATCTGATCGGTCCGGAGGCGAAGGGGATGTGGGTCTCGACCTTTCACTCTGCGTGTGTTCGTATCCTCCGTAGCCATGGAGAGGCTTTGGGTTACGGTAAGAACTTCGCTATCTACGACTCAGACGACTCAGAGAAGTTGATCTCCTTGGTTATAGGATCACTTGGATTGGACTCAAAGAGGTTTCCGGCGCGGGGAATGGCAGGGCAAATATCAAGCGCCAAGAGCGAACTCGTGTCTCCTGCAAAGTTGGCTGACCGCGCATCTCACATTATGGAGCGGCGTGTCGCAGAGGTATATCGAATTTACGAGGAGCGCCTCAAAGCTGCAAATGCAATGGACTTCGATGACCTTATCGTAAATACCTATCGGCTATTTGCCGAGCATCCAGGGGTCCTCGACTATTACCAGCGTAGGTTTGTTCATCTTTTAGTAGATGAGTACCAGGATACAAACGTGGCGCAAAATGGCCTTGTAATGGCTTTAGGGGACAAGAGTCGAAATGTCTTCGTCGTCGGTGACTCCGACCAGAGCGTCTATGGCTTTCGTGGAGCAGATATGCGCAACATCTTAGAATTTAGTAAGAACTTTGACGATGCAAAGGTGATCAAGCTTGAGCAAAATTACCGCTCGACGCAGAATATTCTCAAAGTTGCTAATGCCATCATTGCGCAAAACTCGAACCGCCTAGAGAAGAATCTCTGGTCAGATCAGGGCGATGGCGACAAAGTAAAGATGTTCGTTGGTTCTGATCAAGACGAAGAGGCGAACTTTGTAGCGACGACGATTCAGAAGGAGAATGCCCAAGGCATACGCTTTGGTGACATGGCCGTCTTCTACCGAATCAACTCAAATTCTCGCTCGATTGAAGAGGCGTTGATTCGTCGATCAATTCCATATCGAGTAGTCGGTGGGACGCGATTTTACGATCGAAAAGAGATCCGTGACGCGGTCAGTTACCTGCGTCTCTTGGTAAATCCAAATGACGAGATGTCTTTGAGACGCGTCTGCAATACGCCAAAGCGCGGCGTTGGGGACGCAAGTGTCTTGCGAGTCTTCGAATTTAGCCAATCACAGTCGGTTCCTGCTTTCGAGGCATTCCGACGTGCAAGTGAGGCCGGCGTTTCGGGGCGGGCGCTAACCGGGATAGCCTCGTTTATCAAATTGATCGACGATCTCACCAAACTCGTTGCTGATCAGGCACCTCCAATAGCGATAATCGAGCAGTTCTTGGAAAAATCTGGTTATCGTGAGGAGCTCTCAGCAAGCGGACAGGTAGATGACCTTGCACGACTAGACAACATCACTGAACTGATCGGTGTGGCAAGCGAACACCAGAGCCTCGAGGAGTTCTTAGATTCGGTCGCTCTAGTAGCTCAAGCCGATCAGATCAAGGACGACAACGTCGTTACTTTGATGACCGTGCACACTGCAAAGGGTCTGGAATTTGATCTCGTCTTTTTGACCGCATTTGAAGACGGTATCTTTCCTCATTCGCGGTCTCTATACGACGAATCGGAGCTAGAAGAGGAGCGCCGCCTCTGTTACGTCGCAGTTACACGAGCCCGCAAGAAACTCTTTGTCACGCGAGCAAGTAAGCGCTTTGTATTTGGATCTGAGAGCGCATCGGTTCCATCGCGATTCATCGATGAATTTCCGCCAACCTTAATCGAGGACGTATCTCAACCTAAGTCATATGATGAACTTCGTTCGCGATACTTTGACCGTAACCGCGATACGGATAGTGACCGAAATAGTACATCATCAGGGATCTCTCCGAATCAACTCGCTAAGTTTTCACAGCGCCAGTCGAACCAAGGTCCACGCCTTGAGCCAAGCCAAGTAAAGGTTGGTGTCAAAGTGGTACATGGAAGTTGGGGAGAGGGCTTCGTTGAAGAGGTGTCTGGATCTGGAAGTTCAATGACAGCCGTAATTAGATTTAGGGGCCTTGGTGCCAAGAAGGTAATGATTTCACACGCGCCGTTGAAGTTGGCTTAGTGTTTCGCCCCGATTGGTATCAGCTACACGCTCCGAGGCGTCTTGGGCCACTAACCACTTTAATGGCGATGCCAATAGAGATTCGAGCCTCTCGACCTCCTAGATTTTAAAGCTATGAGAGTTCAAGGTGGTAACGCTAGGGGCAGAAGGCTCAGCGGCAGTATTGGTCCTAACGTTAGGCCTACAACCGCTAGGGTCAAGAAGTCGATATTCGACTCTCTTTATACGGTTGTGGACCTGCACGGTGCTGTGATTGCTGACCTATTTGCCGGTACTGGTGCTCTAGGATTTGAAGCCGCTTCGCGTGGAGCCTCATCGATTGTCTTCGTCGAATCGAATCTACAGACCGCAAAATCGCTATCTAAGTCGATAGCTTCACTCAACTCAAATGATCTTGAATGTGAATTCAAAGTCGTAACCTCGGATAGCCTTACATATCTCAAGCGAAGTCCATTGGCGCAATTTGACCTTGCCTTTGTTGATCCCCCTTACGTCTTTGAAGGTTGGGCCGATCTTTTTGAGGCATTGAATGCGAAAATTGTCGTCGCAGAGAGTAATAGAGAGCTACCTCACGCGACTAAATATGAGAGAATAAAGTTCAAAAAATTCGGAGATACGTACGTTTCCTTCTTCAAACAGCAGTTAGATGAAGAGGCGGATCGATAGAAGGGTAGATTTAGTGAAGGTTGCCTTGTTCCCTGGATCATTTGATCCTTTCCATAACGGACACATGGAGATCGTCGAGCGCGCCTCGGTCTTGTTTGACAAAGTAGTAGTTGCAGCTATGCGCAACCCACAAAAGGCTTCGGCGCTCTTCTCTCTCGAGGAGCGACAGGCCATGATCGAAAGTGTCGTTAGTCACCTTCCAAACGTCGAGATCGTCTCGCTCTCCTCGCTCGTGGTAGACCTAGCCAAGACTATTGGCGCCACCGTCATAATTCGCGGACTAAGGGCGGTGTCGGACTTTGAAAATGAGCTACAGATGGCCCAAATGAACCATCAACTCTCAGGTATCGACACTGTATTCATCCCAACTTCATCTGAGTATTCCTTTGTGGCCTCACGACTCCTGCGCGAAGTCGCATCGTATGGTGGTTCAGTTGCGGGTTTGGTTCCAAAGTTGATCAACGATGCGATTGAGGCAAAATTTTCTTAGTCGAGCTCGGTAGTGACAATAGGCTACGAGACAATAGTCACATAGTGCTACTTTTTGCATAAGGTCAGGCAATTTGAGCCACCCACATCCGTCTTTTTGCCTATGCTTAGACCCGTGGATAGACCTTACAGAGTTATCGTTGCAAAGCCGGGATTGGACGGCCACGATCGCGGCGCGAAAGTAATTGCTCGGGCTCTTCGAGATGCTGGATTCGAAGTTATTTATACCGGACTCCATCAGACTCCAGAGCAGATAGTCCAAGCAGTGGTTCAAGAAGACGCTGATGCTTTGGGGCTTTCTCTACTTTCAGGTGCTCACATGACTCTTGTTCCGCGGATTGTAGAATCGCTTCGCGAAAACGATTTAGGGGATGTTTTGATCATGGTTGGGGGCATCATACCGGAGGACGATATTCCTATTTTGGCAGATGTTGGTGTAGCGAAAGTCTTTACTCCCGGTACGCCCCTCCAAGAGGTCTCGTCATGGCTCGAAGTAGCTCTCGACGAACGTGAGCGAGCGCAACAGGCCTAGGCCGTATTTGCATTTTTTGGTAGTTACGTAATACTCTCGTTGTTGTCAACGCTTTAGGAAAGTCGAGAATGGATCTTTTCGAATATCAAGGTAAGCAATTTTTTGCTCAATACGGTATCGCAACGTCACCCGGCGGTGTCGCCGATACGGTCGACGAAGCGGTAGCCCAGGCTAATGCCGCTGGCTATCCAGCGGTAATCAAGGCCCAAGTTCAAGTTGGAGGACGCGGCAAAGCGGGCGGAATTAAGATCGCCAACAACGCCGATGAGGCACGACAGTACGCCTCTGCAATTTTGGGGATGGACATAAAGGGCCATCTCGTAAAGAGGGTTTGGGTTGAACGAAGTAGTGATATCGTCAAGGAGTACTACGCCAGCTATACCCTCGATCGTGGTGCTAAGAAGTACCTTCTCATGCTCTCTGCCCAAGGTGGAGTTGAAATTGAGGACGTAGCAAAGACCGACCCCGAAGCTATTGTCTATCGCCATATCGATCCGACTAAAGGAATCTCTCGCGGAGAGATTGAAGATGCCGTGGCTGCTTCCAAGATCGATGAAGAGGCTCGAGGCGGTGTCGCAGATGTTCTCGAACTTCTCTATGATGCCTTCGTAAAGGGTGACGCTGATCTCGCTGAGATCAACCCATTGATCTTGAATACCGATGGCAATGTTCACGCACTTGATGCCAAAGTATCACTCGATGACAATGCAGCTTATCGCCACAGCGAGTGGGCCGACTGGCAGGCAACTGTCGAATACGACGGCCGTGAGCGGCTAGCCAAATCCAAGGGATTGAACTACATCGGCCTCGACGGAACGGTGGGCATTATTGCTAATGGCGCTGGCCTTGCCATGTCGACTCTAGACGTTGTCAATCAAGTGGGTGGATCAGCTGCTAACTTCCTAGATCTTGGAGGTGGCGCAAGCGCGGACACTATGTCAGCTGCTCTCGAAGTGATCAACACTGACGAAAAGGTTCGAGCAGTTCTCGTAAATATATTTGGTGGAATCGTCCGATGTGATGAGGTCGCCAAAGGAATTATTGAGGCGTTGAAGCGAGTCGAATTACGTGCTCCAATTGTCATCCGCCTAGATGGTACAAACGCCGAGCTAGCTCGCGAGATCTTGGCCGAGCAGGGCTCCGATTCATTGATAGTTGAACCAACCATGTTACAGGCGGCAAAGCGTGCCGTTGAACTTGCAAATAGGGGTGCCTAATTGAGTATTTTTGTCGATGAAAACACCAAGGTCATCGTTCAAGGCCTTACCGGTGGACAGGGACGCTTCCATGGACTTAGAAACAGAGATTACGGTACCAAGGTAGTTGCTGGAGTTACACCTGGCAAGGGTGGAACCGACGTCGATGGCATTCCAGTCTTTGACACGATGGAAGAGGCCGTAGCTATAACTGGAGCGAATGCAAGTTTCGTCTCAGTCCCTCCTCGTTTTGCTGGAGACGCTGTCCTTGAAGCCGCACGCGCAGGAGTTTCTTTGGTCGTCTGCATTACTGAGTTCATTCCCGCAAAGGATGAGGCTTACTTCTACAATCTGCTGGCCAACGACTTTCCTGGGACACGACTTATTGGCCCTAACTGCCCTGGGATCATCTCTCCAGGTAAGTGTAATATTGGCATCACTTCAGGTGCAATTGCGCTTCCGGGAGGACCCGTAGGTATCGTTTCAAGGTCTGGAACTTTGACCTATCAGGCTATCCACGAGCTGTCGCAGCAGAATGTTGGTCAGACAACCTGCGTGGGCATTGGTGGAGATCCAGTTCCTGGAACCAACTTTATCGACTGTCTGGCAGCCTTTGAATCAGATCCTGACACAAAGGCAGTTTTGATGATCGGTGAGATCGGTGGAACCGAAGAGGAGAAGGCGGCTGCATTTATTGCGGATCACTTCTCGAAGCCAGTTGTTGCCTACATAGCTGGGCAGACCGCTCCAGCGGGTAAGAAGATGGGCCACGCCGGTGCAATTATCTCCGGTTCTCAGGGAACAGCTTCGGCGAAGATGGATGCCTTGACTGCGGCCGGTGTTCACGTAGCGCCAAATCCCACCGTCGCTGGACAGATGATGGTTGATATCGTTCGAGCTTTCTAGTTCCAATTTTGGCGCGACTACGCGCTAAGAGATCAAATATAACAAATCCCCTTGGCCAGAGAGCGAAGGGGATTTGTTATTTCCTATGGCGGAAATCTATCCGTGAAGCCTGGTCATCTTCGCCATCTTGAGGTTGAGTTGTACAAACTTGACGACCTGTCGCAGGAGGTTATTTCTAGCCTTAATCTCGCGCTTTGTCGCCGCTATGCCGATTTGAGGGGTATTAGCCATTTCTTTATGAGCCTTTCGTTGCTTTGTTCGATCCTTACTCCGGAATTAGATACCAGAAGGGCAGTGCCTTAGCTTTGTAGATGAAGAGGAAGTGCAGCATCGCCTTGGTCCAGTGGGCGGCAAGACCTATGTCACCGGTGGTGTTAGCAATGTCTCTCCCCCCGCCCGATGGATACTTCTTGGTATCTGGAACGATTGGATACATTGTCATAGCAGCGGCCGTACCTTTTAGAGCACCAGTTCCAGCTGATGCAATGCACGCTGCGCCCATATCAGCCATCGACGCTACGTGCTCTTTTGTACTATGTCCGTTCTTGATACGATCTGCGATCGACTCTGCAGCAACTCTTCCCATAACTCCAGATGGCATTCCTGTCCTTGGGGGAGCGGGAGCGATAACCGTTCCATTGGGTGACATCCGAGGTTGGGATATCTGGTGTGGCGGAGAAAATGCGATCCCTACGGCATAGACGTTGTCATAGGTTGGGTTTTGATATGTCTTTGGCCAATCCTCACTGCTCCACTCATCGAAAGGTTTAGTGACATAATTTGCGTCTACCTTCATAAATCCATTGGGCATGAAGATCTGACTGCTTATGTCGTTCCCATCTCGGTCAAAGGCCTTAAGGTCCGCCCCTCTGAATGGAGGAAGTAACATAGCGAAGTCAAACTTTAAAGATGACTTGCTTCCGTCAAGTTGTTCATACCGTACTTCGTCCTCTCTGACCTCCTCAACGTGAGCGCCAAGGACTGCCTCTACGCCCCGCTCTGCAAAGATCGACTCAGTCCATTCGGCACTTGTTACTTTGCGCCCCTTTTGCTCGAAGACCATCCCGCCAACACCGAAGTCTCCTAGCTCGGCTTCGTTCGTTAGGTAGACAAGTCGAGCCTTGTCACGGACCCCACGTCGGCGAAGTTCATGCTCGACGTTGAAGGTGTATTCGAATGCGGCGCCTTCACAGGTGCACGTCCCATGGCCCATGCCTACCACTAGGGTCCTCTGTGCTCCTTGCTCCATCTCTCGAATGACCTTGTCGAGTTGATCGGCAGTATCGGCAGCGTGTGATGCTGTGCAAACCGAGAGCGAATTTCCTTCTGGTCCAAGACCTTTAGTGGCTCCGAAGTTGAGTTTTGGACCCGTTGCATTGATTAGAAAGTCGTATTCAACTTCTCGGAGTTGACCGTTGTCGGCTGAATTTGTCATTTTGACTGTGACGTAAGGATGGTTGTGGTCGACGTCGCCTTCAGGATGCATCTCAGTTGCTAAAGCTTGGACGTACCTGATCCCTTTTCTTTTGTAGATTGGTCCAAGGTCGAAGGTAACCTGCTTTGTGGTCATCTTTCCGACACCCACCCAGATATTTGATGGAATCCAGTTCCACTTTGAATTTGGTGTCACTACGGTAACTTCATGCTCGCCTTTGAGCATTCTCTTTAGGTACAGCGCCGCCGTATGCCCCGAAACTCCACCGCCTAGAACAACTACTTTTGCCATCTCGTCTCCAGTGTAAGTATTTGAGTCGTAGACCGACCCTTCCGCCATACCTTTAAATGTACAAATGTACGTACATTTATAAAAGAGGATTAGGTATTAAGTGTTAGGGCCATATGTCACGTGTTACCGCCTGGCTAGTCAACTGTGCCCTCGTATGTGCCGCCCATTCGTGTTTTGGCTATTTGAAATTCAGGCAATGGATGATCCATGACCTGAGAATAACTTTCCACTAAGTAGCCGTAACCTTTTGAGCCTTTAGGATGTATCAACGTGAAAATCGCTGTTTTAGCCTCGGGTAGTGGCACGATATTAGAGTCAATCGTCGCAAGCGATGTTCAAGTTTCCCTCGTTGTGGTGGATAGGCCTTGCCGTGCAGAAGAAGTCGCTGCCGCAGCAGGTTTGAAGGTAGTATCCATGTATCGCTCCGAGTGGGGAGCCGACTTTGATCGCAAGAGTTATAGCGAAGAATTAGCAAAAGCTTTACTCAATGAGGAAATTGAGCTTATCGCAATGGCGGGCTTTGGGACCATAGTAACTGAAGAGCTGCATAGGCACTACGAAGCGCGGATTTTGAATACCCACCCCTCACTGCTACCTTCGTTTCCAGGTTGGCACGCCGTTGAGGCAGCGTTGAACTTTGGAGTAATGGCGACTGGTTGCACGGTACATCTCGCCACCGTAGAAGTTGACGCCGGTCCAATATTAGCCCAAAGGGCGGTAGCAGTCTTTGAGGACGACACCGCCGCAACATTGCACGAACGGATCAAAGAGGTGGAGCGTGACCTCTATCCAGCGACGATAAAACTTTATAACGACTTTCTCGATCGTGGTTCGGTTGGCCAGTATCGAAATTACCCAAAGATTAACGAGTAGTACTCCTAGATGAAAGGAATCGCTTTGAAGGCGCTTCTATCGGTATATAAAAAAGATGGCATCGTCGAGTTTGCTAGGGGATTGATTGAACTTGGTTTTGAGATTATCGCTTCGGGCGGGACCTCCATTGCTTTAGACGAGGCTAATGTTTCACACGTGAAGGTCGAAGACGTAACGGGTTTCCCCGAGATGCTCGATGGTCGAGTAAAGACCCTTCATCCGAAGATTCATGGTGGAATTTTGGCAAATCGAGATCTCCAAAGCCACTTCAAAGACCTAGAGTCGGCGCAAATTGATACAATCGATCTGGTCGCGTGTAACCTCTATCCGTTCGAGGAAAACCCTGGGATTGAGACGATTGACGTCGGCGGCCCGACAATGGTGCGTGCTGCTGCGAAGAACCACAAGCACGTCTTTGTTGTGGTAGATCCGAAGGACTACGACGAGGTTCTGAATCAAATTGGAGCCGGAGTCGACGACTACGAATACAAGAAGAAGCTCGCCGCCAAGGCATTCTCTCACCTCTCGCGTTATGATTCCCTGATCGCGAACTGGCTTTCTGATGACCAATTTCCTCCTGCGCGGATGACGTTATCTCTCGAAAAGAGTAAGAGTTTAAGGTACGGCGAAAACCCCCATCAGGTTGGTGCACTCTACAAGATCGCCGGTAGGACGAGTTGGTTGGATTCGATGCAGCTTTTGAGTGGCATTGAACTTAGCTATCTGAATATCTACGATGCTGATGCGGCTTGGAGGTTGGTTCATGAATTCAGCGACGAGCCGACCGTAGCGATAATTAAGCACGCTAACCCGAGTGGGTTTTCTATATCGTCGAGTGCGGCTGAGAGTTACAGGCGGGCATTCGACTGTGATCCAGTTTCAGCATTCGGTGGAATTGTGGCGATAAATAGGGTCGTTGACCTCGAACTTGCTGGAGCAATCGTTGCTAATCCGAAGGCCGACGTAGTCATCGCGTACGGTTACAGTTCGGAAGCGTTGGCCCTGCTCTCTACGAAGCGCAAGAATACGCGGTTTGTTCAAGCTGAAGCGCCAGATGCAATAGAGGTTCAGATTCGCACTCTTGGCGGCGCGGCTCTCGTACAAGAGTCGGACAGGTTCGTATCAGAGATGCCGTCGTGGCGCGTCGTTACTTCTCCTAGTTCGATGGAACTCAATTGGAAAGATATCGAAGTGGCGTGGAAGGTGTGTGCTCGAACCTCGTCGAACGCGATTGTGATCGCAAAGGATCGAATGGCGATTGGTATCGGTGCAGGCCAACAGAACCGACTCGATTCATCTCGGATTGCGATAGAAAAGGCCGGCGAAAGCGTGCGAGGGGCGGTTGCGGCTAGCGACGCATTTTTCCCATTTCCTGATGGCATGTTGACATTGGCGAATGCGGGAATCTCGACCATCGTCTCTCCTGGCGGATCAATCAATGATGAAAAAGTTATCGAAGCTGCAAACGAAGTAGGCGTGACTCTCATATTTACAGGCGAACGTCACTTCAAGCACTGACCACACAAGGAGATTAAATGCCAGCAAGAGTCTTGGACGGCAATCAAGTAGCGGCAACAGTCAAGCTAGAGGTTGCTGAAGATGTGAGAAGTCTCCGTGCGCGAGGAGTGGTACCTGGCCTTGGCACGATCTTGGTGGGCGACGATCCATCGAGTTCAAAGTATGTGGCTATGAAGCACCGCGACTGTGAAGAGGTTGGAATAGTTTCGCACCATCGGCACCTTGCTGCTAGTGCGACCTTTGAAAGTTTGCTTGATGTGATATCCACCTTCAACGAAGATAAAAATGTTGATTCGATCTTGTTGCAGCTGCCTATACCAAAGCACCTCAATCAGCTTGAGGCTCTTTTAGCTATCGACCCGCGCAAGGACGTCGATGGACTCCACCCTGTAAATCTTGGCAAACTAGTAATGTCAGAGGAGGCTCCTCTCCCCTGCACCCCAGCTGGAATCGTCAGATTGCTAGCACACTATGAGGTAGAGGTCGAGGGCCGTCACGTGGTTATTGTAGGTCGAGGCCTTACGATCGGCAGGCCACTTGCTCTACTGCTCGCCTCTAAGCGGCCAAACTGCAATGCTACCGTTACGGTCTGTCACACGGGAAGCAAAGATATGGGGTCCATTGTTAGAGAGGGAGACGTAGTCGTCGCCGCGGCGGGAGTTGCGAACCTTATTGACGCTTCGATGATTAAGCCAGGAGCGGTTGTTGTCGGGGCAGGTACACCTTTCGTAGGTGGAAAGCTCGCCTCTGATGTTGCGGACGACGTGGTGGCTGTTGCCAGCGCAATAACGCCACGTGTCGGTGGCGTAGGCCCGATGACTCGTGCAATGCTCTTGAAAAATACCGTGAGCGCAGCACAGCTGCGCGCATAGTCGACGATGAAATGATTGTACGTTGAAGATAAATGATCTGATCGAAAGAAGCTCGCGAGCTCTATTTTCAATCGAACTGTGGCCACCGCGGACTGCTACCTCCGAGAAGAAGCTCGCAGAGGCCCTTGAGGTCTTTTCTAACGTAGACATCGACTTTGCCTCTATCACTTATGGCGCCGGAGGTTCAACTCGCGATAATACCCACGACTTGGTTCTAAAGCTCGACCGCCAATATAGTTTGAATCCTGTTGCGCACTTGGTAACGGCCTCGCACAGTGAGTCTGAGTTGCGATCGATACTTGGCCGTTATCGTGATAACGGAATTGAAAACCTCCTTGCACTTAGGGGTGATCCTCCAATCGATGGTGGCGGCCGTTTTGAGCTCGGGGAGTTTGCTCGAGCCCTCCAGCTTGTTGAGCTAGCTAAAGAGGAGTACTCGATGTGCGTTGGAGTTGCAGCGCATCCAGAGGGACATCCAGACTCCTCTTCGCTAACCGAAGATCGTAGGCACTTGGCAGAGAAGTTGAAGGTAGCTGACTTCGCAATCACGCAATTTTTCTATCGCCTCGATGACTACTTGAAGCTCGTAGACGACCTAAGTCGCCTAGGCGTAGAAAAACCGGTGATACCAGGCGTTATGGCGCCAACATCATTTTCTACCCTTCAACGTATGGCCCAGCTTTCGGGAACTGAGATTCCACACGCCATTTCAGAGCGCCTTCAACCCTATGAAGGCTCGCCTGAGGATTTCAGAAAGGCTGGAACCGAGGTCGCGATTGAGTTGAGTCTCGCCCTTTTGGCTGCGGGAGTTCCCGGCGTCCACATCTTCACAATGAATCAGGCTTCTACTACGTTGGATATCTTTGATGCCGTTAAAGAACAATTAGTTCGCTAAAGCGCACAGAAATGTCTCGTTTAGCGTTTCGCGGAAATAACTAGTAATATCACCAACTATGGCTGAAAAAATTACTATGTCGCCTGATGGCACCCTTAACGTTCCCGATGAGCCAATTATCCCCTTTATCGAAGGGGATGGCACCGGTGTAGATATATGGCCCGCTGCCCAACTAGTTATGGATGCGGCTGCCAAAAAGTATGGAAAAAACATTGCCTGGAAAGAAGTCCTCGCAGGCGAGAAGGCTTTCAAAGAGACCGGAAGCTGGCTTCCTGAGCGGACCGTTGAAGACTTTCGTGACCTTCTAATTGGGATCAAAGGCCCGTTGACAACTCCAATTGGCGGCGGAATCAGGTCGCTGAACGTTGCACTTAGGCAGATCCTGGATCTCTATGTCTGCCTGCGACCGGTACGTTGGTTCAAAGGCGTTCCTTCACCCGTCGTCCACCCAGAAAAGGTGGATATGGTCATCTTTCGCGAGAATACCGAAGACGTCTATGCGGGATACGAATTTGAGGCAGAGAGCGAGAATGCAAAGAAGCTCTTAGCCTTTCTTCACGATGAGTTTGGGTGGGATATTCGAACCGACTCGGGAGTTGGCATCAAGCCGATTTCAAAGACCGGCTCGGAAAGACTGATCCGGGCATCGATCGATTATGCGGTTCGTCGTGGCCTCAAGAGCGTGACGATGGTGCACAAAGGTAACATCATGAAGTACACGGAAGGTGCCTTCAGAAACTGGGGCTATCAACTCGTACGCGATGAATACAGTGATGTCGCTGTTGGGTGGGATGATTGCGGTGGCAAGCCAGGGGATAAGATCCTCGTAAAAGATGCCATAGCTGACATCACGCTGCAGCAGGTTCTAACCCGACCTGATGAGTTCGACGTTATTGCGACGATGAACTTGAATGGTGATTACCTTTCAGATGCTTTGGCAGCGCAAGTTGGCGGCATTGGAATCGCCCCGGGTGGCAATATCAACTACCTAACTGGCCACGGTATATTTGAGGCGACACACGGAACCGCTCCAAAGTATGCGGGGTTAGATAAGGTCAACCCTGGTTCTGTAATTCTCTCCGGTGTCATGATGTTCGAGCACCTTGGATGGCAAGAGGCAGCTGACGATATCGTCACTGCCCTCGAAGCTACCATTGCAGACAAGATCGTCACCTACGACTTTGCTCGTCTCATGGACGGTGCAACTGAAGTCAAGTGTTCAGAGTTCGCATCGGCGATCGTAGATCGTCTTTAGCACTTAGCTGTTTCGTATTTTGTTTGACATGGGAGTAAATCTGTGACTAAAAAGGCACCAAAGGTCGTAGCCGTAACGGGAGCTGCTGGGCAAATTAGCTATTCACTGCTCTTTAGAATCGCATCCGGCGCCCTATTCGGTGATGACCAACCTGTACATCTCAAATTGATTGAGATCGAGCCAGCAATGAAGGCGCTACAAGGCGTAGCTATGGAGTTGGACGATTGTGCGTTCCCACTCCTATCTGGGATGACACTTACAAGTGATCTCGCCACTGGTTTTGACGGCGTGAATTGGGCACTTCTCGTAGGTGCCATGCCTCGCAAAGCTGGTATGGAACGAGGAGATCTCCTTTCTGTGAATGGGAAGATCTTCGGTCCACAAGGTGCTGCGATCAACGACCACGCGGCCTCAGACGTCCGTGTGCTGGTCGTTGGTAACCCGTGCAATACCAACGCGTACATTGCACGTAGCGCAGCTAAGGACGTTCCTGCAGAGCGTTTCTTTGCTATGACGCGATTGGATCAAAATAGGGCAGTGAGTCAACTCGCCACCAAGGCAGGCGTTGACATTTCAGAGGTATCGAACTTGGCTATCTGGGGAAACCATTCGGCTACCCAATTTCCCGACTTCTTTAATGCAAAGATCGGCTCTAAGCCAACACTCGATGTAATCAGCGATCATGAATGGTTGCACGATGGCTTTATCTCCACCGTGCAAAAGCGTGGAGCTGCAATTATCGAGGCGCGAGGAGCATCGTCAGCTGCCTCGGCAGCCAATGCCGCCATCGATTCGGTGCGCTCTGTGGTAAATCCTACGAGCGACGCAAGCTGTGTTTCGCTAGCGGTGGTCTCACATGGTGAGTACGGTATTCCCGAGGGACTACAGTTCGGTTTCCCCATTCACAGCGATGGTGAAAGTTGGAGCGTCGTCGAAGGCTTTGAGGTGAATGAGTTTGCTCGCTCAAAGATCGAGCTCACTCGTGATGAACTCATTGCCGAAAGGGCTGAGGTTGAGGCAATCTTGGGTGCTTAGTCACTAAGAGGCCTTGAAAGCATCTTCAAGCTAACTTTAGAGAGATCCCTTTAGGGGTCTCTCTTTTATTTAAAGTACGAAGTGAGCTTTTGGATGATCGGTGAACCTGTTACTTTTTCATCCTGTAGATAAGGAAGTGTTTGATACCGAGGATGTGCGATCTCATAATTGAAGCCGCCCATTCGGGATCATGTACTTCAAGTGCTTCGATCAACTCTGAGTGCTGATCTTTAAATCTGTTGAGCTTTCCTTCCTCCGACCTTTGCAAGGTAGCCTTGACTGCAGTCTTTTGCATTAGGGTTTCGAGGTGGTTCTCAAGGGTCGTGCTGTTGGCGATCTCAGCGAGCTTTGTGTGAAAGAGGTAGTTGAGATGAGTAATGTGATCGTAATTGCGATTGTCAGTCTCGATGGCATCGGAGAACCGTGATGAAATCTCCTTTAGCGCCTCTATCTCTGTGCTGTTGGCTTTGATAGCAGCAATCTCCGCCAACCGTGATTCGACATCCGCCCTCAAATCGTAAGTGTCGGAGACCTCATCTTCATCCCATGAAAGTATTCGTGCTCCTCGATTTTGCAGGAGGAGTATCACCCCCTCCTCGTCGAGTCTTTTGAGGGCATTTCTGACAGGTGTCCGAGACGATCCATATCTCGAAGCTAGATTCTGCTCGCGTAGAGCCTCACCCGCAGGAAAGACACCACCGTTAATTTCGTCGCGAAGTCTACGATATATCTCATCACTCAGGGACGGCATTGCTTGGTGCTCATATTCGAAGCTTTCGAGTCTCTAGAGGGTCAATAGGCTAAAAATTTTTCTTATAACAAATTAATGTAAACGTCAAGTTTCGATGTCGTAAATGGCACCATATCTGAATTAATGGCGACTTTATGTAGGAGGGTTTCTATGGCGGGTTATGTCAGATTGAACTACGGCGAGGATCCGAGTCAATTTGTTGAGTATTTTGACGGCGTCAATACGAAGGAAAGAGCCTCGACTCCGTGTCAAAAGGTCGCAGTACTGATCCATGGAGGATTTTGGCGCGGAACCTACGATCTTGCCCTAATGAACGAGCTTGGAATCTTTTTGGCTTCAAGTGTTGATGCGGTATACAACGCGGAGTATCGACGACTCTCAGGAGGGGGAGGATGGCCCACGACTTTTGATGATGTGGTCGCCGCCATATATTCGATCATTAATGATGTTAGGAATCGGTATCAAACGATAGCGCCGCTCCAGATCTTCCTCGTTGGCCACTCCGCCGGAGGGCACCTATCGGCTCTAGCTGCTTCGTATTTCACGAGCCAAATGATCGATCAAATCAGCTTCTATGGAATTTCTTTGGGAGGCGTTTTGGACCTTGAAATTGGATTTAGCGAAAGAATTGGCGATGGTGTCGTTGCGGAGTTCTTGGGACTTCGTTCGGCTCCATCGTCCGACCTTTTGATGGATGCCTCCCCTAAGCATCGTCTCAATGGAGGCGAGCATTTGCTAGTCGTAACGGGTGGGCGTGATAATGTCGTTCCTACTTCGATTGCCAACTCGTTCATTCAAAGGGCGAAAGAGTTAGAAGCAGATCTTGCGTTTGCGGATTTTCCTAGTGAAGATCACATGGATTTAATCAGCACTACCTCTAACTCAATCGCATTGGTGGTTGACTATATCAAAAGTCGGTGAATTTAGCCTGCGGCAGCCGTAGTTGGTGACGATGCGGCAGCCGTAGTTGGTGACGATG
>VFSW01003014.1_pt1 | contig 25259 bp, 18 predicted proteins | sample 5358111 | NCBI WGS metagenome assembly VFSW01 (sample SAMN11554181, study PRJNA540505) | mine drainage metagenome | isolation source: sediment from site ElyBrook_90M | place: USA: Ely Copper Mine, Vershire, VT | collected 2017
CGTTTTGCCACGCGCCAATCCGGAGATTGGCGTTCCCAGGAAACATACAATTTCGCGAGAAATGCGGGCTAAATCGCTCCCTACTTTCCAACCAGAAATTCATACTGCTCTTTCGTGAGCGGCACAACCGAAAGCCTGCCTTGCCGGACGAGCGGCGAATCCTTGAACCGCTTGTCGGACTTGATTTCCGAGAGCGAGACAGGTTTCGCGATGGGTTTCTCTGCCCGGATGGTCACGCGGGGATTCTTAGGTTCGGATGCGTCCACCGAGACGGCCGTCGCCGTTCCAACAGCGCTTTTGCGGTTTCCCGTCTCATAGATAACCAACCACGCGCCGGACTTCATTTCGCGAAGATGTTTTACGGCTGCTGGGCTCGTCACTCCTTCCCACAAGGTTTCCGAATCGCGCTCGAGGTCGGCAAAGGAGTACTCCGACGGTTCGGTTTTCAAGAGATAGTAAGAAGGCATGGTTTTTCTTGCTCCCGGCGAACCTTTTCCATTGGCGTTCTCTGATCGAAACGGTATATTCTCCGGCAGTTTGGCTTCGTGACAACACATTTGCAACTGGAGATATATCGAGGAGGGTTAGGATGAAACGCATAGCTCTTGTTCTGGGATTTTTACTGTGCGCGCCGCTTGGGCTTCTGGCTCAGCAGGCCGCGCCCGAGATTCCGTTTGATTCAGTTCCCAACGTCGTGAAGCTTCCCGACAACTTGTACCTCGGCGAAGTTTCCGGCGTGGCCGTCAATTCCAAGGGGCACATTTTCATTTTTTCACGAGGAAGCACGACAGGTCCGGCCTACGGTGCCGCTGCCGCGCAGCTTCTGGAATTCGACCGCGACGGCAAATACATCCGCGAAATCGGCCGCAACCTCTATGCCTGGTCGTTCGCGCACACAGTGCGAATTGATAAGGACGACAACATCTGGGCCGCGGACAAAGGCTCGGACATGGTCATCAAGTTCAATCCGCAGGGCCAGGTCATGATGGTCTTCGGCCGCAAGCAGGAAGCCTCCGACGAAGGCACGGAGCCGCTGCGCCATCCGAAGCCGCCTCTGCCTCCCGTGGACGGATTGTTTCGCCAAGTGACGGACATGGCCTGGAACGCGGCCGGCGACACGTTTATCAGCGACGGCTACATCAATTCGCGCGTCGCGAAATATGACAAGAACGGCAAATGGATCAAGTCGTTCGGCGAGCCGGGCAGCGGCCCCGGCCAGCTCAACACGCCGCACAGCATCGCCACCGACAATCAGGGAAACGTTTACGTAGCCAATCGCGGCAATGCCCGCATTGAAGTATTCGACGGCGACGGAAAATATCTGCGCAATATCAAGATCAGCGAGCCGTTTGATTACGCCAATACGGTGCCGATCATTGGCAACAAGCCGCCCGCCGACTTGGTGGGCACCATGGGCCCGGGCGCTCCTTGGACGGTGTGCATCACCCCCGGCCCGACGCAGTATCTCTACGCCTCGGACGCCTTCCCCGGCCGCGTGTACAAAATCAGCCTGGACGGCAAGGTTCTGGGCGTGATGGGCGAGACCGGCCGGCAGATGAAACAATTCGGCTGGATCCACGAAATCGCGTGTCCCTCGGAAAATGAAATCTATGTCGGGGAACTGATCAACTGGCGCGTGCAGAAGCTGGTTATGCATCCGAAGAAGTAGGCTGGTGCGCTTAGTCTCTTCCGGTTTACGCCGGATGTTGAAATTTTAGGCGGAACCCCCGGCGCTCTTTGCAGTTCGCTTATTCCGACAGCGGTTCCGGCGCTGAAAGCGCCGGAGTGTCCCAGCCCAGGGCAACGCCCTGGGTGGCAAGGGATAGTGTTGGGGCGCTCTGAAGGGCACCGGGGTCGTTCCATGCCGCAATCGCTTGCCAAAAATCTGATTCATCTCGTTTTCAGCACCAAGAATCGCGAACCGCTACTGACTGGCCCTGTTTGCGAACCGCTATGCTCTTATGCCTCGGGGTGTTGCGGGATCTGGATTCGAGCGTGGTCGCCATAAGCGAGTGGCGAGATCATGTCCACATCCTATTCACGTTGAGCAGAAACCATTCGCTGGCACAGGTCGTCATGGAGGTCAAACGCGCGACTTCCAAATGGATCGAAACCCAGGGAAAACAATTCGCGAAATTCCATTGGCAGAGCGGCTATGGCGCGTTTTCCATTGGCCAAGCGGGAGTGGACAGGTGAAAACCTATATTGCCAATCAGGCCGAGCATCACCGGGTGAAGAGCTTTGAAGAGGAATTTCGATCTTTCTTGAAACGGTATCAGATTGAGTTCGATGAGCGGTACGTTTGGGATTAGGATGTGGGTTTCTTACTGATCTGCCCCCTAGCTTTGCGCAGTGGATCATACGACGTTCCCGTCGCTTTGCAGCGGGTTTTTCTGTTTGAGAGCCTCCTCGGATAAAGATGAACCGCAGTCGCCGCGGCTGTGGGAAAGTGGGAATCCCGCGCCGTTTGCGGGATTTCCAAGCGGAGAGGAAAACCCACTTTCGGTTTTCCTCGGAGCGGCTTTTCCACAGCCCTGTTCGCCGCCGATGGCGCGAGCGAATTCCGCCGGCGTCCGATAGCCCAGGCTGCTGTGCGGCCGTTCTTCGTTGTATTCCTTGCGCCACGCCGTGATCTTCCGCCGCGCGTCGAACAAATTCTGAAACCAACTCGCGTTCAAACACTCGTCCCGCAACTTCCCGTGAAAGCTCTCCACGTGCGCGTTCTGCACCGGCTTGCCCGGTTCGATGTGCACCAGCTCAATCTTCCGCTCCAGGCACCAGGCCAGAAAATGACGCGCGGTGAACTCCGGCCCGTTGTCCACGCGAATCGCTTGCGGCACGCCGCGCTCGGCCATGATTGCTTCCAGCACCCGCGTCACGCGCCGACTTCCCATACTGGTGTCCACTTCCAGCGCCAGGCACTCCCTCGTGTACGGATCGACCACACTGAGTGCTCGGAACTTCCGCCCACTCTCCGCCGCATCCTGCACGAAATCCAGCGCCCATTCCTGGTTTGGCCCGTCGAGCACGAGTCGCGGCGATCCCTGCCGCCGCAGCCGCTTGCGCACTTTGCGTCGAATCATCAACCCCGCCTCCCGGTACACGCGATAGACTCGCTTGTGATTCACATGCTCTCCCGTCTGGTCCAGCACGATCTGCAATCGCCGATATCCCCAACGCGGCTTCTCCCGCGCCGCTTCCATCCGTCGCTCTCGCAATGACTCGTCGTTGCGTCGGCTCACGTAGCGCATGCTGGACTCCGCGATTTGTAGCAGCCCGCAGATCCGCCGCTGGCTCACCAAGTAGTGCGCCCAGAGCCAGTGCATTTGCTCCCGCTGGTCTACGAGCTCCATCCGTTTTTTTCAATCACCGCTTTCAGCATCTCCTTGTCCAGGCTCAGGTCTGCCACCAACTTCTTCAGCCGCCCATTCTCGTCCTCGAGCTGCCGCAGCCGCTGTGCTTCCCCCACTGTCATTCCGCCGTACTTCGCTTTCCAAGCGTAGACGGTGTGCTTGGACACGCCCAGTTCGCGGCCTACGTCCGCTGCCGTGCGCCCCGCCTCCATCTGCTTCAAAGCCCCGATCATCTCCACTTCCGAATACTTCCGTTTCGACATGCCTCCTCCTTCCTCCGCTGTCCGCAGAATCCGAAAATCATATATGCTTCTGCGCGAATTTAGGGGTGAAGGTCAAGGGCAATGATTATGCCTTGGCGCGGTATTACAGTTCACGCCTTGGCCGGTTTATGTCAGGCGATCCGCTTGACGGTGATGTCACCGATCCGCAGACATTGAATAAGTACGCATATGCGAGGAATAATCCAATTAGTATTGTAGATCCTACAGGAGCGGACTGCGTGTGGGTCAATGGCGTGCTCAGTTGTGTTGCTTTTGGTACAACGGAACCTTGCGACACTGGAGCGGTCTGTTACACCTACCCTATTGGGAACGAAGGTTACCCTGGCCCAGACGGCGGCGGAAACTTCGGCGGAGGCTCATGTCAGGGAGCGGACCTATACGGCCCGGGCGCTTGCCTGGGGCCAACGACTACCAAGCTCACTCCTCCGTCACAGGTAAAGCCACCTGCGCCGCAACCGCAGGCAGGCGACAAGTCTGGCTTTTTGTCATGCACATTTAGTAAGAGTGTCGGCACGGCGTTGGGGACAACAGTGCTTGACGCAATCGGAATAATTCCGGGCGAGGGGACCTTGCTCCGCGGCGCACAGGTGGTCGCATCACTTGGCGCTTTAGTGCTATCCGCAAGAGGGAGTTTCAGCAATGTAGCTGTGTCCGGTGCGAGCACTGGAGTCGGTATGGCGCACATAGCCGGAGAGACAACAAATATCGCTGTCCACGGAGCTGAGATGATTCCGATATTGGGCATTGCCATCTCCGCAGTTTCAACAGCGAAAGATATTTTCGGCGAAGATGGCGTAATTTCGTCTTATCGCGATTGTTTGTCCGGAGGGCGGCGCTAAATGGCAGACAATTGTGATAGGAAATCTACGGACTACTCAGGGCTCATAATCGCCGCCATTTTGGTACCAATGCTGCTCCTGTTTATATACTTCGGTCATGAAGGTTTGGGAATGACGGTTTCCATTGCTGTGGCGGCAGTGATGGTTGCAGTTAGAATCCGTTGGGATTTGAGACGGCAGTTGTGGTTTTGGGAAACCATCGGCGCAGTTTTGGTATTACACATTCCAGTTTTCGTTTTTATTCGAATTCCTTCTGCATGGTTTCATACAGTTGCTGTTCTGCCGGTAGCGATTCCAGACTGCTTACTCACTTTGGGAATTATTCGACTCGTCGAAAAATTTCACGAGAGAGGTCCGCATCAAAGTGCGCCCGTTTAGCGCCGCCGTGATCTGCCCCCTAGCTTTGCGCAGTGGATCATACGACGTTCCCGTCGCTTTACAGCGGGTTTTTCTGTTTGAGAGCCTCCTCGGATAAAGATGAACCGCAGTCGCAACGACTCGTCGTTGCGTCGGCTCACGTAGCGCATGCTGGACTCCGCGATTTGTAGCAGCCCGCAGATCCGCCGCTGGCTCACCAAGTAGTGCGCCCAGAGCCAGTGCATTTGCTCCCGCTGGTCTACGAGCTCCATCCGTTTTTTTCAATCACCGCTTTCAGCATCTCCTTGTCCAGGCTCAGGTCTGCCACCAACTTCTTCAGCCGCCCATTCTCGTCCTCGAGCTGCCGCAGCCGCTGTGCTTCCCCCACTGTCATTCCGCCGTACTTCGCTTTCCAAGCGTAGACGGTGTGCTTGGACACGCCCAGTTCGCGGCCTACGTCCGCTGCCGTGCGCCCCGCCTCCATCTGCTTCAAAGCCCCGATCATCTCCACTTCCGAATACTTCCGTTTCGACATGCCTCCTCCTTCCTCCGCTGTCCGCAGAATCCGAAAATCATATATGCTTCTGCGCGAATTTAGGGGTGAAGGTCAGACCAACGTGTGCGGAGTGCGGGACTCGCAATCGCTATGGTGGATCGCACAAATCTACCTGACGCGGTGGAAAATTGAGGAAACTTTCCGTTTCGTCAAACAAAGTTATCAACTGGAAGACATTCGGGTTCTGCGGTACCAGCGACTGAAGAACCTGGTTTTACTGATGACCGCAGCGGCGTACTTGGCGACGGCGTTCCTGGGACAAAAACTGAAACTAAAGATTCTGTGCGAGAAACTCCTGATTATTTTCCAGCGCTTCTTCGGCATCCCTCCGTTCCGCTTCTACGCGCTGGCCGACGGAATTTGCAACATTCTCTCCGGCTCTACCCCAAACCCTCCAGTCGACCCGTCTCAATCTCCTCAGCTCTATCTTCTACTGAGCTGGGGAACGTAAAACTCCACATCATGCCCTGATGCTTCAGGAGGCCGAGAACGGCCTCTGCGCCCTCATTACAATCACGAGTGAATGGTCTCCGTGATTTCTATCACGTGCAACGGTGATCGCTATCATAGAGACTCAAAAGCGACCGGAGCTAGCATTCAAAAGTGTGGCTGTGCAGTAGCAATCCGAAGGAGGCCCCCCTATATGAACAGGCCAGAGGGAATAGGACGCGTATGTATAATTCTGGTATTGCTCTTATCATTACCGCTTATATGTTCAAGTATCGCCTTTGCGCAATGGAAAGGCCCCAATAATATTCCAGACACTACCACTAATTCCGGTGACAACACCAACACCGCGGTAATCACCGCGGTGGCGACCGCGGCTGACGGTAGTTCAGCCACCATCACCATCAACCCAATCGTCAACAACAATGGCGGCGTCGCCTACCTGGTGGGTGATACCGTGGCGGTTAAGCTAAGCATCGCAGGAGTAACCGATAGTACGTTGAGCAAGAATGTGCTCGTTGCCGCAGGCACCACGGCTACCCAAATTGTTGTGACGCCACCGACCGGCAGCACCTTCACGGCAGGGCTCGCCAGAGCCGCCACCGGCTCGATCACCTTAGTCCTTGCCGACCCAACCACCTATCTGCCGGCCCAGTCTTTCAGCGGCGATACACACTGCTTATCTTGCCACTCAATGCCGGTACTGTACCCGACTCCCCTATGGAACCCAAATGGAGGAGCGCCCACGCCCTGTTCAATCGACCTCCACGACTGCGGACCCCTAGAAACGAACGGCTACCTGCGCACTGGACATAAGAACATGCTCCGGAAGGTGCTACCCCCTGGAGTATTGGCTACCAGCGGTGCTTCCCCCGCTTCAATGGGCAACGACACTTTGCCGTATCTACAAAACGGTGGCTTCGATTGGACGGCTGGAACCTTTAACGGCAACCCCCTTTTGTACGCCGTCGCCTGGCTAGCTTCGACCACCGAACCTTACCCCGTCGTTATGAATCAGGGGGTTGTCCTTGGTGGCAAGGGCGCACCCTACAGTTGTGCCCGTTGCCACACCACCGGCTACAGGTTCGATTCGCTTGGCCCCGAGCCCACGTACACTACCGGTACAACAGCCGCTCCTGTCTACAACGTCCTTTCCGATGCCCAGTTACCGCGTACTCCTACTGGTTGGACCAGCGGAACTGCCTCGTGGCAGTTCACCGGAGTCCAGTGCGAACGCTGCCATGGCTCCAGCCACACCGATTGCAAAGCAGCTGTTCCGCCGATACCCTACCCCAAGATCGGTGGCCAGACCGTATCAACCTGCAACGCATGGCAGGACGGGAGTGGCAATTGGCACCAATCCAAAACCTATCAGCCGGTCAACGTAGCGGCGACCGCGCTGTGCATTGAGTGCCACAGGCAGGAAGGCAGCACTACTACTGGTATGACTAATGGCGGTGTTACAGTTCCTGCTCACACCATCGAGCCTGCTCAGCTTCCGGGCCAGAACCTTCCTGGTTGGCCGACAGTACCCGGACCTGGCAGCCTGGGAGCGGTCAGCGACAACGGCTCCTGCTCTGTGTCTCAGACCCCGAAGTACACCTACTCGCAGTGCATCAAGAACGGTGGTACTTGGACCTTCGCGCTCTCGATGGGGCATGGCGCCAACGGGGCTCAGACATTCTTGAACAGCCCGCACGCTCGCTTTACCGGCACCTTGCAGCAGAACGCGCAGAACTCTCCAGACCGCTCGATTCAGTTGAACGGAACGTTCAGCAGCAGATTTACCGACTGGGGCGAGGGCATGGGAGAAGGCGCAACGAGCGGTAACAACGCTGGCTGCACGGGATGTCACAATCCCCACTACAGCGCGGTTTCAACCAACAACCCGCCAGCCACACCGATCATCAAGCATTGCCAGGACTGCCATAAGACTGAATCATCGGGCTACGATTTCGGCATCCATGTAGTCAACCACCCGACAGGAGAGGGAACGCCACTTCCCAATGGCTTGAGTTCTTCCGACAGTTCGCCGTGCGTGGTGTGTCACATGGGGGCTGCGAGTGGAACACCCCTCTATCACTACTTCAGAATCAACGAAGATCCCAACTACTATACGTTCGGGCCGGCGTCTGTCTGGTATGCCAAGAGCGACACCCCAGGCAACGGACAGCCCAATACGTACACGGAAGCGGACCATCCTGACTACCCAGCGGTTGGTCTGGATGTGGATATCGCTTGCGGTCAGTGCCACCTAGGCGGTAGTGGCGGTAGTAATGGCACAAAGAACCCGTACGGTATCGTCGTACCCGCCAGCAGTGCACCAGCGATGAGCAGAGAGACGCTGGCGGCGTACGCGAAAAATATGCACGCGACATTCCTGCTGACCGTCCCGCCCAGTGCGACCGGCGTGAAAGGCCAGCCCCTGACCTTAAACGTGATCCTCACGCCGCGGAACGGCATCACCCTCTCGAACCCGGTCACCCTGGGCGTCTCAGGATTGCCGGCGAACGCAACCTACTCCTGGTCGGTCAATCCGGTGAGTCTGCTGAGCGGCAGCACGAGCAGTATCCTGACCATAACCGTGCCCTTAACCACGGCTCAACTGGGCCCGCAGGGGCATTCCCGGCCTTTCCTACCGCTGTCCCTGCCTCTCTTTGGGGCCGCGATTGGTTCGGTCCTGCTGGGCTACAACAAGAAGAAGTGCGCCCTGCTGGGCTTGGTTCTGCTGATCAGCTTGGCGGGAGCGGGTTGCGGTAGCGGCACGACCACGACCACGACCCACACCACTTCTCCGGCGTTCACTGTCATGGTCAACGCAACATCGGGCCCGATCACGGTGTCCTCACCCATTCCGGTGACCATGAACTAGATTGGTTTCCGGAAGCGTCGAGCGGAGACCTCCCGCAGCCGCAACAATGCCCGGAGCCGCAAGGCTCCGGGCGGAGGTTCATCTGACGCGGGCGCGGTTCGCTGCGATGTTGCGGATCGCGCACTCCCTGCCGCAGCGGTTCCAACGCCGAAGACGAGCAAGTAAGCCACAGCCCAGGTCGGCTCGCGAATGGTGCTCATGCTCAGGACCTTCCTCAATTTTTGAGGTTGGTAACGGATAAACAAGGCAGAGTCAACGATTTATCATTTTTGAAACGTGGGAGGGGACGGAATCCGTGGTCGAAGGGTTTTCGCCAAAAAATCCTGACCTACCTTGGAGGCGTCCCCGATGCAACATAGCAAAATTCGGTCTCGGCTGAAAAGCGCAACTCAGCCGCTTTACCTGCGAACTCTCTGCCGGTCTCAGCAAGCCTTTGCGAAACTTCGTGGGGGAGATGCTGTTCGGCATTCAGGGCAGCCAGGATGTGAAGTTGAGCAACATCGCGCGGAGCTTGCAAGAAACGATTCCACTGCTCAAGACCGAAGACCGTCTGTCGTGCAACTTGCAAGCGGAAGAATTGGAAACACATCTCCGCCAAGGACTGCTGCGCCTCGGCAGCCGCCGCGTGGAAAGCAATACCGTTCTGGGTTTGGATCTCAGCGATGTGCGCAAGCAATACGCGCGAAAGATGGGATTGCTGGATCGGGTCTGGGATGGCAGCGCCGGAGGAGTGCACGCGGGCTACTGGCTGTGCAGCGTCATCGGAGCCGAAGTCCACGGCAGCGAACTCACGCCGCTGTACCAGCAGCTTTTTTCCGTGCGCGCCCAGGAATTTGTCAGCGAGAATGACGAAATCCTGAGCGCCATCGAGCACTTGCGAGGGCACACGAACGGGCGCGGCATTTGGGCCATCGACCGGGGAGTAGATCGCAGAAAGCTCTTGGAGCCGCTGCTGGAGCGGGGACAACGCTTTGTCATCGGCTCGACCGGACAGCGTATGGTCCATGACCGGCGGCGCCATCGCGTGACGATCCATCATCTGAGAGCGCGGTGTCGGCTCCGCTATCAGGCCAAAATCATCAAGATCGAAAACGGCCGGGAGAAACTTTACGAACTCCGTTAAGGTCCGGAACCCATCCGCCTGCCGGGCCGCGAGGAACCGCTGCTGTTGGTGGTGGTCGCCGGCTTCGGGCAAGAACCGCTCTTGCTGCTGACCAACGTGTGCGGAGTGCGGGACTCGCAATCGCTATGGTGGATCGCACAAATCTACCTGACGCGCTGGAAAATTGAGAAAACTTTCCGTTTCGTCAAACAAAGCTATCAACTGGAAGACATTCGGGTTCTGCGTTACCAGCGATTGAAAAACCTGGTTTTACTGATGACCGCAGCGGCCTATTTCGCGACGGCGTTCCTGGGACAAAAATTGAAGCTAAAAATCCTGTGCGAAAAACTCCTGATTATTTCCCAGCGCTTCTTCGGCATCCCTCCATTCCGTTTTTACGCGCTGGCCGACGGAATAGGCAACATCCTCTCCCGTTCCAGCCCCAGCCCCCTGACGACCCCCTCAAAACCTTGCAACTCGGACTGCTGCTCGGCGGGGAAAGCTAAAAAAATGAGGAAGGTCCACGGCTTTACGTATTGACGCCCACGGCAACCGCAACATAACATGAGAAGATGCCTCCCGAAGTGCATGCCGGTGAAGGGCTGTCTCCATCTGGTGCGCTTGCCGATCAGTTCGGCCGCCCTCTCCGTAGCCTGCGCGTTTCCGTAACCGACCGCTGCAACCTGCGCTGCAGTTACTGCATGCCGCGGGAAGAGTACGTCTGGCTACCCCGCGAGGAACTTCTGACGTTCGAGGAACTGGCGCGCATGGTCGAGGTGTTTACGTCCCTCGGAGTGCACGATGTGCGCCTCACGGGCGGCGAGCCGCTCCTGCGGCGCGACCTGCCGAACCTCGTGGAGAAGCTCGCGGCGAATCCGCGCATTCGCGATTTGGCGCTCACCACCAATGGCCTCCTGCTTGCCGAACAGGGCGAAGCTCTGAAGGCGGCGGGCCTTCACCGCGTAACAGTCAGCCTCGATACTCTGCGTCCGGAGCGTTTTCTAAAGCTGACAAGCCGCAACACGCATGCCGACGTTCTGGCCGGGATCGCGGCGGCGCGCCGCCTCGGGTTTCCGAACCTGAAGCTCGATACCGTCGTCCTGCGCGGCGTGAACGATGACGAGCTTGCGGACATTATCGAATTCGCGCGCGGCATCGAAGCCGAAGCGCGCTTCATCGAGTACATGGACGTGGGCGGGGCGGTGGACTGGTCGCTCGCAAAAGTGTTCACCCGCGCCGAAATGCTTGCCGATCTAACAAAGCGCTACGGTCCGATTACTCCGATAGAAGAAGACTCTTCCGCCCCGGCCCAGAGGTTCCGTCTGCCGGATGGCACCGTGTTTGGAATCGTCGCCTCGACGACCACGCCGTTCTGCCGCCGCTGCGACCGCTGCCGCCTGACCGCCGACGGCTTCTGGTATTTGTGCCTCTATGCGCAAGCGGGCGTGGATTTGCGAAGGATGCTGCGCGGTGGCGCGTCCGCCGACGAGATTGCAGCGAGAATTACGTCTGTCTGGCAAGCGCGCGCGGACCGCGGCGCTGAATTGCGCGCCGCCAACGGCGAGCGAGGCGTATTCATCGGCATTGACCAGCTTCGCCTCGATCCCCACCTCGAAATGCATACGCGCGGCGGATAACTCGGGTTCCTCATAATTCCAAACCCGAACCGCGATCTCCCCTTCATTCCGTAATCACATGTTCGATCCGGCGGTCCGGAATAAACCAGATGACCGCGACGGAAATGTACATCGCAATGGAAATTCCCGGCTTCACGAACGCCAGAGCCACCGCAAAGGCGTAAATCACGAGCGAGAGAATGCCTTTGCGATCCTTTCCGACGGCGATTGCCAGCGCGGATTTCCTGCCCTCCAAGGCGATCAGCCCGCGCGACAATATGTAATACGCCAGCCCGGACATGAACAGCACGCATCCATAGAGCGCCACCGGCACGGAAAGCCGGTGATTTTCCCCCATCCACGCCGTAATAAACGGCACGAGCGACAGCCAGAACAGCAAGTGGAGATTGGCCCACAGGACCAAGCCGTTCACCTTGCGCACTGCCTGCAGCATGTGATGATGATTGCTCCAGTAGATGCCCACAAACACGAAGCTCAACACGTAACTCAGGAACACGGGAAATACGGGACCCAGCGCCGCCAGATCCGATCCGCGAGGGACCTTCAATTCCAGAACCATGATCGTGATGATCACGGCAAACACGCCGTCGCTAAATGCCTCCAGGCGTCCCTTGCCCATACCGAATTCTCCTTCGCGCAAACGCACAATAGCCGAAGCGCGGCCAGCCGCCTTCAGCGGGCGTTCATTGTAAAACGGCTCTGTGAACAAGTGGGTAAGGATATGTGGACGCGCTTACAATCGGCGCCGCCCTGAGACTCCACACAAGAGAGATGAATCTGGCGAAGGAGGGTTGGGATGGCACAGCTCAAAATAAGGAGGGCGAGAACACCGTGGGCTGTTCAGACCACCATTTCTTCGGTCCAGACGCAGACACGGTCGCGTCCTTCTCGTTTCGCGCGATACAGCGCCTGGTCGGCCGCTCTCAGCAACTGGGTCATGTTGGTGCCGTTTTCCGGAAAAATCGCAATTCCCATCGAGACGGTGACGGTTCCGAGGACACGGCCGGCATACTCGACACTCAGTTTTTTGATGCCCTCACGGAAGTCCTCGGATCTCTTCTGAGCGCCCGCGAGATTGGAATCCGTGAGCACAAGGGCAAACTCCTCGCCGCCGTAGCGGCAGGCGATGTCCTGGCCGCGGGTGCTTCGTTTCATGAGGTCGCCGACCGCGCGAAGCAGCGTGTCGCCGGCCTGATGTCCAAATGTGTCGTTAAACCGCTTGAATTGGTCCAGGTCCAGCATGATGACCGCAACCGACGACTTCTGACGATTTGCGCGGCTGAATTCGCGGTCCAGCGATTCTTCCAGGTAACGACGATTGAAAAGACCCGTAAGCGGATCGCAAATCGACTGGTTGAGAAGACTCTCCCTCAATTTGAGATTTCCAAGCGCCAGGGCCACCTGCTTGGCCAGCACCATCGCGAGGCGATGATCCGCCTCGTCCGAAGGCAGCGACGTCAGCGCCTGCCGTTGCTGCTTGTCCGTCATTTGCAAACTCAGAACTCCCAAAGCCTCCCCCTGCGCCATCAACGGAACACAGAGGCTTTTGGCCACTTCCTCAGGATGGATGTGACGGCAGGGAACCGTCTTATCGTCCCGGACGAAAGATTGAGGCTGGCCCTGACGCAGCGCCCAGCAATCGTCGGGGAAAAACACTTGTTCTCCGCCGTTGCCCTGGCCCCAGGTGGCGACGGTCTCCACTACAGTCCGCGAAGGACGGGTCACGCACAGCGCGCCGGACCATTTGGGAAACAGCTTCTCCGCCGAACTGCTGATCTCGACGTAGGCCTCGACAGCATCCTTGCAAGCCTGAAGGCGGCTGGCCAATTCGCTGAGAAGATTAATTTCATTCGAGCGCTGCTGGAGTTCCAGAACTCTCTCGGCCAATTCCTGGTTGGCGGCTTGCAGGCGGATTTCCGCCTGGACACGCTCGGTCACATCCTGAATGCTCCCTACGAGCTTCTGAGGCTGATGAGTCTTCGGATCCAGGATGAAATCTCCGCGTTCGTGGATGCTTCGCTCGGTGCCGTCCGGCCGGATGATCTTGAAATCGACGACATATGGTTTGGCCTCGCGAAGGGCGCTATCCAGCACCTCCCGGACCCGATTCTTGTCGCCCCGATGCACGCTTTGAAAAAATGTCCGCCTCGACGGTTCATCCACGCCGGGCTGCAGGCCGAATATCCGGAATACTTCTTCCGACCAGCGCACCGGATTCTTTTCCGGCTCAACGAGACTCACCAGGTCCAGTTCCACGCTGCCAAAATGGGCGATTCGCTGGGCAGCCGCCAGATTGGCCTCGCTTTGCACCAACTTCAGTTCCGCTTGCCTGCGGCGGGTAATGTCCCGATGCAGTCCGACGACTCCAATCACATCCTTGTTGCTATTGATCAGAGCGACTTTGATGGTGTGAAGGATCTTCACGTTCCCTTCCGCATCCAGGGCGGTTCGCTCCGATTCGGTCACCCTCCCCCCAGAGTTCATTACGCGCACGTCGTCCGCGTGAAAGACGTCGGCCCGCTCTTTCGGGAACAGATCAAAGACCGTCTTCCCCAACAATTCGTCCGGTGATTTCACTCCGTGAATTTCCGCGAACGCCTTGTTCGTCAGCAGGTACCGGCCTTCGGCGTCCTTTGCAAAGATGGTGTCGGGGATGGTGTCTGTCACTGTGCGCATGAGGTTCCGCTCAAGACCCAGTTTTTCTTCCGCCTGGGCATGGAGCAGAAGGGCCCGCCGGATTTTCCGAGTCGAGTAATAGCTGCCCACGAGCGCGGCGACCGTACCCACGGCAACCGTTACCGCCTGGTATTGCGCGGAAGTCAGGCCCGGAAAGACAAAATGAACGAATCGTTCGTATCCCGTGAGGCAAGCCGCTACCAGAATGGTGAGATAAGCGAGGCCCTTCCAATCCGTCCCGATGTCGCGGCGGTTGTGGATCGCATGCTCCGAAACACTTGCGTTCAATTTTTCCATGCTCACGCCGGTTCTCAATGAACTCATCGGCTTCACTCCGACTGCGTGTCACCGAGGGCTGTGACGGGAAACTCTCTGTTTCTAGAGTAGCTCTCGCGAGGAAATGTGATGTGGAAATCCCACGCAGTGTGACCAGAGCGCTAAGTGCGTTCCACAATGATGATCTTTTGCAGGGAAACTGCCAATGTACAAGACGCGGTCCATTACGCCTCTTCCGTTGAATGAACCCGGCAAAGCGGAATTTTGTAAACGGCCATGTCAGAGTCCGAGGTATGTTCAAAACTTCTTCAATTCCCTGTATAGTTTATCCATGCCCTTCAGCACAAAGATGCGGCGGCGCCTGCGTTCCTGGCGCACACGGGCGCGCGAGGCGCGCGGCGTGATGAAAGGCCTGGTCTCGACCCGGCACCCGCTGCTGGTGCACATCATTCCCACGCGGCGCTGCAATCTGGCCTGCACGTACTGCAACGAATTTGACGATTTCTCAAAGCCCGTGGATACCGCCGAAATGTTTCGCCGGGTGGACCGCCTCGGCGAACTGGGCACGGCCGTCATTACCATCAGCGGCGGCGAGCCTCTTCTGCATCCCGAACTCGACGCCGTCATCGCGCGCATCCGCAAAAACGGCATTCTCGCCGGGATGATCACGAACGGTTATCTGTTGACGGCCGAACGCATCGAGCGGCTGAATCGCGCCGGCCTCGAATATCTGCAGATCAGCATTGATAACGCGATGCCCGACGAAGTCTCGAAGAAGAGTCTGAAGGTGCTCGATCAAAAGCTGAAGCTTCTCGCCGATCACGCCGTGTTTCAGGTGAACATCAATTCCGTGCTGGGCAGCGGCGTGAAAAATCCGGAGGACGCGCTGGCCGTCGCGCGCCGCGCGCAGGACCTCGGATTCACGAGCACCGTGGGCATCCTGCATGACGGACAGGGACAACTGAAGCCTCTCGGTGGCCGCGAAATTGAAATTTTTGAAGAGATCATGTCCATGGGCAAGCGCGGATTTTCGCGCATCAACGCATTTCAGCACAACATCGCCGCCGGCAAGACGAATGACTGGCGATGCCGCGCCGGCGCGCGCTATCTCTACATCTGCGAGGACGGCCTGGTGCACTGGTGCTCGCAGCAGCGCGGCTATCCCGGCGTTCCGCTCGCAAACTACACCCCGGCGGATATTCGCCGCGAATATTTCACAAAAAAAGATTGCGCGCCGCTTTGCACCGTCTCCTGCGTCCAGCAGATCGCCGTCGTGGACAACTGGCGCAGCCCGCAGACGCTCGCGGCCACGGCGCCCTCCGCACCGGAGTCGCTGGTTCAAATTAAGTGATTCGTGATTTATGACTCGTGATTCGTGCTCTTCGACTGGACTTGTTGATTCGTGGATCAACGAGCGCCCTGCGGAAGGAAACCTTTTTGAATTTCATGCGGGGACTCTGCGTGTGCAAGCTGGGATTCACGAATCACAAATCACGAGTCACGAATCACGGCTCTTCCTCTACTTATTGAGCAGGGGAATATCCTTCCCCTTGGGCGGCATCGGAATGGATTTCAAATAGGCGTAGATGTCGGCGACATCCTTGTCGGGAACCGCCTTGGCGGTATACGGCGGCATCTGATTCGTCGGCTTGCGAATGTAACTCCTGAACGCATCGAAGGACAGCTGCGGCGGGCCGACACGCGCCGCGCCGGTCTGCGCCGCGCCCTGGCCCATGTAGCCGTGGCATTCGTAACACCCATTGGCCGCGAAAAGCTTCTTTCCGTTTTGCGAGTTGCCGGCGGGGGCTTCGTCCTGCGCCTGAGCCGTCCTCATTGACATAAATGTCGGCGCAAGCATTGCCGCGGCGCAGAGCAGCAGCGTCAAAAGAATCTTCCGCGGCGCAAACCTCGGCACTCGTGCCTGTCCTGTGATCTGGTTCACTCCAAGCTCCCTTCCCTTTGCGGGCGCGGTTATCGAGGCTGCGTGACAACGTCCACCACGGCCGGCTCTCCGCGCTTGACCACTTCAATGGCGCGCTGGAGCGCCGGTCCCACATCCTTGGGATCGGCGAACGGGCCGTCGCCATACACGCCCATGCTCTCGGCGAGTTTCGCGAACGAAATATTGGGATTCGTGATTGTCGTGCCCGTGCCGCAATTCGTTACGCCGCGGCTGTGCCGGTCGGCCATGATCTGCACCTGCATCACTTCCTGATGATAGGCGCGATTGTTGTGCATCACCATCAGCAGGGGAATCTTGTGATGCGCGGCCGTCCACAAAACGCCCGGCGCGTACATCAGGTCGCCGTCGGTTTGAATCGTCACGCTCAGCCGACCGTACTTTCGGTTGGCCAGCGCCGCTCCCATGGCAGCAGGTGCGCCGTAGCCGATGCCGTATCCGCCGGCGTTTCCAATGTACTGATAGTGCTTGTCGAACTTCCAGAGGCGCTGCGGCCACCGGCTCACAAACGTGGTGGCGCCCACCAGCGACCAGTCTTCGCCCTGGATCGCATTCCACACTTCGGCGCTGAGCCGCGCCGTGCTGACCGGACTTGCATCCCAGGCGAACGCGGCGTCATCTTTCGATTTCGCGAGAGCCTGCTGGTGCGATTGAGCGAGCTTCTTCCCGCGGTCCTGAAACACCCCCTTGCGATCGTCGGTGATGAGGCGCTTCACCGCTTCGGTCAACGAAGGCAGCGTTGCTTCCGCATCGGCGGCAATGTCCAGGTCCACTTCCGAGAAGCGCTGAAAATCCTGATAATTCGCCTTGAGATACAGATCGCTCGAAGTGATGGCGATCAGCTTCGCACCGGGCGCGGTGATGGAAAAGGCTTCGCGGTCAATCTGATCGCGAAAATTGTGCGTGGCACCGAACAGGTCCGTGGCTTCAAGCGCCAGGATCACGTCCGCCTCCGCGGTGGCCATGCGCCCGCGGTCGGACTGATTGAGCGGATGGCGCGACGGGAAATTCATTCGCCCGCCCACGTCCACCACTGCAGCCTGCAAAAGCTCCGCCAGTTCGACCAGGCACGCAAGGCCGTTCGGAGTGCGCGCATAGCGGTCCGCGATGATAACGGGATTTTCAGCGGCGACAAGCCAGCGCGCGGCCTCCGCCACGGCAGCGGAGTCGCCCACGGGGGGCGTGGGCACCGTCAGCTTCGGCACGTGAGTTTTGTCGTGCGCGGTCATCGGATTTTCCTTCAGTTCGCCGTGGGCCACGATGCACACCGGCATCGTCGGCGGCGTCATGGCGATCTTGTAAGCGCGGACGGCGGACTCTCCAAAATGCGTCAGCGACGCGGGGAGATCGTCCCACTTCGTGAAATCGCGGATCATCGCCGCGGCATCCTGCACGCTGTGCGCCCATTCCACGTTGGGCGCGCGCTTGGTGGCGTCCACAATGTTTCCGAGGATCACGTACACCGGGACGCGGTCGGCCCACGCGTTGTAAATCGCCATCGAGGCATGCTGCACGCCCACCGTTCCGTGCGCGCACACGGCCAGCGGCTTGCCCTCGATCTTGTAGTAGCCGTGCGCCATGGCGACGGAGGACTCTTCATGGCAGCAGGTGATGAACTCCGGCTTGCTGTTTCCTCCGTAATTGATGATGGACTCATGGAGGCCCCGGAAACTCGATCCCGGGTTCGCGCAAACATATTCAAATCCGAGCGACTTCAGAACATCCACCATGTAGTCGGACCCGGTACGGTCCGCCGTCAGGACGTCCTTGAGCGAAGGAACAGATGTCTCGGCCGCCGGCGACATCGCGGGTGGGACAGCACGGCGCACTTCGGCCGGCTGCGCCTTGGTGGCAACGGGGCCTGCAGCCAGTGCGGCGGCCCCAGCAGCGGCGCCCTTCAGAAATTTTCGTCGGTCCACGGACAGCTTCTCATGGTTGACCATCACCCTGTACCTCCCGCAGATTTGTGGCTCCGTTATATCACATTGCGGAAATCCATCACCAGCCTGGTTCGCGTCAAACAACAACTTGGGGGGAGCATGTAGGGCGCCTCTCCCGAACCCAATTATTTTCATGTAAATGGCGGCAATTTCCCTGGGAGCCAACCGAAGGGAAGGTCTCTTCGGCCGCGCCAGGCTTCGCCATTGCTATCCCGGAACACTGTCCCTCACCGGCGTTGACCCCCTCCACTCCGGACGCTATCTTTTATAAGCAAGGAAGTTAGCCGCGCCGGCGTTCCCCTGAGCCCCTAAAAAGCTCAGCGCCTGCGCCGCCGGGGCTCTAAGGATTCAACAGCGCCGGTTGAATGTCCCGTTGCTTGGCGGACCTGAATTGGACAGGTTCCTCGAGCAATCTGAATTTTCCGCGAGCTGGAAAAACGTGTCCACACTTACCAAGGCTGGGCGTTACGAACTCCGCGAAGAACTAGGCCGCGGCGCCATGGGTGTAGTGTATCTGGCGAATGATCCGGTGATCGGCCGGAACGTCGCCGTGAAGATGATGCGGATTTCCGAGGCCGGCACGGGGATGACGCGCGAGCAACTCGTCGCGCGCTTCCAGACGGAAGCTCGAGCCGCGGGTCTGCTCACGCATCCGAACATCGTCGTCGTTTTCGACGCGGGAGAAGAAGACGGCCAGTTCTACATCACGATGGAACTGGTCGAGGGGCGCAGCCTGCAATCGCAGATCGATGCCCGCCAGTTGTTTCCTCTCGCCCGAGTGCTGAAAGTGATGGAGCAGGTCTGCTCGGCGCTTGATTTTGCGCACCAGCATAACGTGGTGCATCGCGACATCAAGCCCGCCAATCTGGTCCTGACTGCCGACGATACAGTCAAGGTCACGGACTTCGGCACGGCAAAAATTCTTCAGCTTGGCACGGCACAAACTTCGCACGTGATGGGCACGCCCTCGTACATGTCGCCCGAGCAGGTCAAGGGCAGGCCCGTGGACGGCCGGTCGGATATTTTCTCTCTCGGAGTCATCCTCTACGAATTGATGACGGGAGAGAAACCGTTCCCCGGCGAGAACATTACGACGGTCATTTACAAGATCATTAACGAAGAGCCGATCCCGCCGCGCTCGCTCGACTCCACGATTCATCCCGGCCTTTCCGCCGTCATTTCGCGCGCCCTGGCCAAGAACCCAGCCGCAAGGTTTCAGAGTTGCCATGAATTGATGGAAGCATTGCGGAATTACCGGGAGATGGCCAGCCCCGACGCAACGGTCGCATTGGATCGCAGCAGCGTGCCGCCGCCAAAGGAAGGGGATCGCACAAACACCCGTAGCGAGCGTGCCTCGTCCACTCCAAACGTTTCGCACCCGACCGCCAAGGATTCAAACCCCGGGCTCCAACTGGCCCTGCCGCCGCAAGAGGAAAGGAGATTAGGCGGAGGTGGAAAAATATTCCTCAGTCTGATCCTGATTGCCGTGATCGCTTTTGCGGGCTATCGAATCTCTCCGCCCCTCCTGGATCTGTGGCAACGGGCCAAGGAAGAAGAAGCCGCGCGGAAGATACAGGCCGTTACGGCTGCGAAGAATCCTACTGCAAATCCGTCTCCTGTCGCCGTGGACACTACGAACATAACTGCTCCCGCGGCTCCGGCTTCGGATGTAGCGGAAGTCCCCGCACCCATTGCTTCTGCTGCGGCAACGCCTGCGTCACCGAAGTCAGCAGCGCCTGTTCGGGAAATGAGCGAAGCGCCTCGGCCTCCTGCCGCGGCAGAAGTGCAACCTCCGGCTCCGCGTGAGCCAGTCGAACCTCGCATCACGCCTAAAAACGGCGCGGCACAACCTTCTGCGGAAAAAAATCGCGATCCGCTATCGGGAGCGGCGAATCCGGGACAATCCGCGCAGACTTCACCCGCGGCTCGGTTCGAGACCTACCTCCGGCTGCGTCTGGACAAGACCGTCTTCGGCCCCCAGGTCAAAACGCAGGCCGTCGGTAATACCCTGACGCTCTCCGGTCAGCTCACACCGATGGAGCACACGCGTCTGCTCAATCAGCTTCGATATGTTCCGGCGAATGTGCGCGTCGTGGACGATATTGAAAACTCACCAGGAGAAAAAGAGACTTCGTCTTCGTTTCCGACACCGACTTCGACTCCAACACCGACTCCCGCGCCTGCCGGCTGGGTTTGGGTTCGCTCCGAACCTCTCGGCGCCAGGATTTTTCTCGACGGCAAAGACACGGGACTCCGTGCACCGGTCCGCGTGGAAATGCCCCCGGGAGAGCATGTGCTTCGCCTCGAACTCGAAGGATTTTCCAGCGCAAATCGGACCGTGGATGTCCGCTCCGGACTGACGATACAGATCACGCAGATCCTCGAAAGGCCGTAGGAATGCGGCTATTTTTAGCCTCGTTCGACTATAGAACAGCATCCATTTGCTGTAACGTTTTTACACAAATTTGAACATAGGGGTAATTCATAGGAGGCTTCCCAATAGTAATTGCCTTTAATTCAAAGGACTGGAGAAGCATGCTGGCGGCATGCGGCATGCACGGATAATTAGGAGAAGCTGATTCGCATTGCAATTTACTCGATACCGCTGGGTGTTGGAACGTACCGCCGGCCGGCCTATTGTCGGGCTCTCTGAATTTCCGTCCCCTTGGCGGATAAGGCCACGGGGTAACCTGATGGGCAGGCCGAAGTTCCAGGTTTTGCCGTGAAAATTGTCCCCAATTCGAATCTGCAGCACATGGAGGAAGTACCGGAAGTTTCGGCCACTCCAGTTGAGCCGCGGCGCGGAGGCAATTCTCTTCCGCAAGTGGTCCCGGTGCGGCCCCCTGTTTCGGCGACGGAATCGGCGGCCGGCCAATTTTTGCGCCAGTTCCGAGTGCTGCTCGGCGTGGCGCGGCTTTACGAACGCCATCATCCGCGCCACACGGATATTCTGGCGTCCACGGAACAGCAACTTCGCATCGTCCTCGCCTTGCAGTCTCCCCTGGTCCTGGCCGTGGAACGCCATGGCTTCACCCTGCCGCGCGATGAAACCAGCGAGGGCGGACTGTTGCGCGATCCTCGCGGCGAGCTTTCCGGTCTCGCCGGAGAATTTCTGAAAAACGGAATCTGTTCCCTCCAGTTTGCGCAGCCGATTCATGCGGGCGAACTGGATCTTCTGGCGCACGAGATCGTCCGGACGCCCCGCGCCACAACTCCCGGAGACACGGCAACACGGAAAGCCTGGGAAACTTGGCAGCGGGAAAAGCGCGTCACCGGAATTCTGCTGAATGTCCCGACCGAGCGCCGCGACTCGCTGCTGCTGGCCAGCCTGGTTTCCGCGGTTCTTGCCTATGATGACGACCCGCAGCGCTCGCCGCACAGCCGGGAAAGCGCTGCGCAGCCCGCCGCCAGCATGGACCAGGTGACCGCAACGCTGCGCCTCCTGGCGAAGCTCTCTCCGCCATCCGATCCGGGAACACGCACTTCCGCGGAGGAGGTCGCGCGCCGGTTTCACTCGATTGTGAACGCGAGCGAGCGCGCCGCGGTTTCACTCATCGTACACGGCGTATCCCAGGTCAAGCCACGCGAAGGAGAGACTCTCGACCTGTACTTGAATCGCCTGGCGGATGCCGTCGTGCTCGCTTTCGTCAGGCAGGAGTTCGATGCCGGACGCGTGACGCCCCCGGATATAGCTCCGCTGCTCGTCCGCATTGATCAGAAACGCAGTGAAGTGACGACCGGCGGCCACGAAAATTTCGCCGGCTCGCACTACGATGAAAAGCGCGCCGCTGCGATGTGTGAAAAATTCTGGACCAAACTTCCGGCGCGACTGAAGGCCCGCACCCTGCGCGGCAAGGATGCGTGGTGCGTCCCGGCGACGGTTTTGTCGAGCTTTCTGGAACCACTCGCTGCCGCGGCGGATAAGAAGAAAGTCCCGGCCGCCGGGCGGGAAGGCCGCGCCGTCCTGCTTTCCTACGCCCGGTGCCTTGAATCCGAAGAAGGCAAGGCGCGGCGCGCCGTGGCCGCGGGACTTGCGGAAATCGCCCCGCAGGTCGAGCGCCTGTGGCCCCATCCGGACGCGCACGAATTTGGACGCGCGATTGTTCGCGCGCTTCTCTTGGAAAATTCGCCGGGGATTGCCGGGTTGCTCTCGGCCGCTGTGGAAAATCTGGCTCGCGTCTCTCTTGCGCGGAAAGATTTCGCGGAGTTTGAACGAATTCTGGAAACCCTGGAAACGGCGCCGAGGGACAGCGACCAGGCGCATATCGCCATGCTGATCGCGCATATCCTGAATGACGACCACTGGCTGACTCTTGTGGATGAATCGCTCTCGAGTCGCCCTCTCGATCCCGTCATCCCGCGACTTCTGCGGCGCCGTCCGGACCGTTTGATTGACCGTCTGGGACTGTTACTTACCGCGCCGGAGGGAATGAACCTGTTCCCCGCAATGGTTCGCCTGGTCCACTCGACCGGAGAACCGGTGCTCGGAGCGCTGGAGTTTCGCCTGCTCGAGCCGCGCAAGCAGCGCGTCGTCACCGCCATTCAGCTTTTGGCCGCCGCGGACCCCAAGCGTCTGGCGGGCGCGTTCCCCAAATCGTTCGCGGGCTGGGAATGGAGCCTGCAGGATCTGGCTGTTACGGAGCTGATGAAGTGGACCAACCCGCCGGTGACCGCGGCAACCGCTCAGGCGTTTCTGGCAGTCTTGCCCGAGGCGCACACGATGGTCGTTCCCTGCATGATGGACCATCTCGGCATGGCGCACGAAATTTCGGCAGTGCCGCTGCTCATGCAAATCGCCGGTGGGGAACATCCCCAACTGCGGGACATTTTCTTGCGGATCAAGGCTGTGGAAGCTCTGGGACGCATGCGTGCGGCGGACGCAGCGCCGCTCCTGCTCCGGATGGTGCGCGAACGCAATGGCCTCACGCACTCCGAGCCCTCGGCGCTTCGTTCGGTCGCCGAGGAAACCTTGGGCCTGCTTGAAAATCGCCCGTCCTCCGCGCGCAGCCGCTTGACCGAAAACGCCCGCGTCAAAACCGGTTTGGCGCATCCCCGCACCAGACGGTATCTCCGCGCCAAATTACAGCAGCCGCTTTCGGCCGTGCTGTCCGGCCCGCGAGGGGGCGCCGGCCGCATCAGCACGATTGCCCTTGGCGGAGCATTCCTTGAGACCGAGCAACTGCTGTCCGTAGGAGATTCCGCTCAACTGGAAATTCGAGCCGGGATGAGAAAAATTCAGACGACGGCCGTCGTGCGCAGCGTCTCCGCGGGCGGAGTCGGCGTTGAATTTGTGCACTTGAAACCGGATTCCCGGGAACGGTTGCGGCAGCTCGTGACTCGTGAATTGGATTAGCCCGAATTCCCCGCCCGCGCTGCAGACACCTCAAGGTTCGTCCGGCCCCGGCGCGGGCAGCGGCAGCTGGGGAGCCGTTTCCACGGCATCACTATCCGGACTCCTCCCATCTCCCACTCCCAGTTCATTAAACTTGCGGGTCGAAGGAACGAGACGGCTGTTGTAGGAAGAGACGGCCTTATTGTACGCGGCGTTGGCTCTCTCCAGGCCCTTGGCGATTTCCTCGAGATGTCCGGAAAAAACCTGGACGCGTTCGTAGAGTTCCTTGCCGAGATTCTTTATGCGCTCCGCATTCTCCTCGACCACTTTCTGTTTCCATCCGTAGGCAATCGCGCGCAGCAAAGCGATCAACGTCGTTGGGCTGGCAAGAACCACTTTCCGTTCGATGGCATCCTCGATCAGTGTACGGTCCTGCTCAAGCGCGGCGCTAAAAAAAGATTCTCCGGGAACAAACAAAACGACAAATTCAGGTGTCGGCTCAAACTGCTTCCAGTATTCCTTCAGCGACAGGTTCGAGATATGGTCGCGCACGAGCTTTGCGTGCCGCGTCATGGCCACACGGTATTCCTCATCGGACCGCGCCCTCGTTGCGGCTTCAAAACCTTCGAGCGGCACTTTGGAGTCAATCACGATCTGCGTGTCGCCGGGCAGGTGAACGATCACGTCGGGACGCAGCCGGCCTTCTTCCGTATCCACGGATTGCTGCTCGGTGAAATCGCAATGCGGCGACATCCCCGCAAGTTCCACGGCGCGCCGCAGCGTCAGTTCTCCCCACCGCCCCTTCACCTGCGGCTGCTTCAGCGAACTGACGAGCGTGCCCGTCTCCGCGCGAAGTTCCTTGCTGGTCGAGGCCAACTGCTGTACTTCCGTGCGCAATCCGCCGTAGGCTTCCTGGCGCGCCGATTCGATTTTCTGAACTTCCGAGCGGAGTTCCGTGAGCGTCCTTTGCAGCGGCTCGACCATTCCCCCGATCGCCACCTTGCGCTGTTCCAGGTCCCCGGAAGCTTCTTTCTGGAGCGCCTCGAATTTCGCTCCGGCCAGATTCATAAACTGCTGGCTGCTCTCGCGCAGCGCGTCTCCGGCAAGAGATTGAAAAGCCTCCTTCAAGCGTTTCTCCGCTTCCTCGAGCAATCGTCTTTGCTCGGCAAGATTGACACGCTGGCCTTCCGCGTCTTTTTCCGCGGCAGCGCGAAGCTTCTGCTCTTCCTCGACCCGCGCCTGCAGCTTGCTGGTGTTCTCCTGCAGCGCCATTGACTGAAGTTTCAACTCCTCCGCGGCCCCTTTTTGCAGAGCGACCTGCTTTTCGAGTTCGAGAGTTTTTCGCTGAGACGTGGCACGGCCCGCGAGCCACGCGATTAGAAAACCTCCGGCAAAACAGGCGGCAGCGATCAACAGAGCGGAGAGGTTCACCGGCGGTCCTTCCAAGACGGCTGGAGTAAAATGCGCGGCAGCACGATTTCCGAATAGTACCATGACCGCGGGCGCGGGCGCGGCCGGCAACGGATTGCCCAATTTTTCTATCTAATGATTCGCGGGAACGGCGCTATCGGGCAAGAGCCGCGCCGTGACGGTGTAATCTCCGGACGTGAGCAATTTCAGTTCGACGG
>VFSW01003015.1_pt1 | contig 25253 bp, 20 predicted proteins | sample 5358111 | NCBI WGS metagenome assembly VFSW01 (sample SAMN11554181, study PRJNA540505) | mine drainage metagenome | isolation source: sediment from site ElyBrook_90M | place: USA: Ely Copper Mine, Vershire, VT | collected 2017
TCTTGCAACACAATAAGCAAAGATAAAGCAATGAGTAAGCATGCACATGCTCTTGTGTAACATGAAAAAAGAACATGTGAAAGATTAAGAAATGAAATGACGACGCTTAAAATTTAGAAGATAATGTTATCTACTCCTAATAAATAGAAGTGTAATTTTCTTAAAAGTTATAAAGAGTTATAAAATGAGTCCTAAACAAAAAGAAGAAACAATAGAATTAAGACATGACGAACTTTTTAATTATCCAACCGAAATGGCACTCCAAAATTTCCTTCAAGACGTTACTATGGCAGCTGATGATGAGTCTGGCGGACAAGACATTACCAATGATGATATGGAATCTATCGTCGAATTATTTTCAGTTCGGGCTTTATCTTCAGATGACGATAGTCAAGAGTCGAGTGATGCGGATGATGAGTCTTCTTCGAGTTACCACAGCGTGGACAGTGGTGGTGAATTGCGAAGAGATGCAGACTATCAACCTAGTGAAATGGACTCGCAAGATTCACCCGTGTCATCACCAGATCCAGTGTCGGAGGAGTCTTCTGATTATTATGAAGCTCAAAGCACCTCACCACCTAAGCGTTCATTGGATGATGATGACGACACACTTACGGAAAACCCTCCAAAACGTTTGTTAGTATCTAAAGTTTTATCACAAAAAATTATAGCTGGAGAATTGTATTTCGCGGTCGAATGTGTTGATGAATCACCAGTCAAGTATGACATTCTTCCACATGATGATGTTTTGGGTACTTTTGCTCTAGCTACTTTTAAACGAGAAAAAAGGCTTGAAGATTTGAAAGTTTATAGACAAGAAATATTACACACGGACGAAGCAATCCCAGAATTCACATCTTGTGCTGTTGACTCTATTGGACAACTCTACCTACGTTCGCTTGGACGTAATGACCGTCCTAGACCAATACTTCTCGAGACTGCTTTCGAGTTATTTAGACCAGCCGTTGAATTGTTTCTTATTGACGAAGCATTCATGTATCCAGTTATTCATTTGGCTTTATTTTATTTTTTTAGAGATAAACTTCCAGATTTTGGGTTTACTGAAAAAGAATTTTTAGAAGAATGTGAAAGATTAGAAGATGATACTAAACAAAAATTTTTTATTTCTTCAATTTTTGAACGTATTCCAGTTGCTTTATTTTAGATAAAATAAAATATTTAAAACAAAAAAACTTACAAATTTTTTTCCAATGCTCTTTTTTTCTCTCTTTGTAGTAATGCACAAAGAATTCTAAAAAAATTTTTTTATTTTTTTTATTTTATCTTAATTTTTTTTAAATTTTTTATTTTATCTTAATTTTTTTTAAATTTTTTAGATAAAAAAGAAAGATGTCGTCAAAAACAGTCGTCGTTAAACAACAGGTTCTTGAAGGAACGCGTCGCTTTGAACCCGAAACCTGGGCCGAAAAACAAAACGAGAATCAGCGCTACATTATCAATCCTGGAAAACCAAGCGAAGTTCTTGAACAATTGTTCATCATGTTTAGATTTTTGTTGAGAAAAATGTCTTGTGGAACTGACTATCACAAGATTAAAGAAAAGATCGCGCTTCTTCATCCCAAGGACATTGATCAATTCTCCAGTCTTGAAATTTATTTGGTCTTTGGTTATCTTACCTTTTGTGGCCTTGCTCCACCAGATGAGATGAAAATTTTCTTCTCAGCTCCTTCGGCTATCGATGCTAGAAAGATTCTTCAAAAGTCGTGGTATAATTCTATGAAAAAATTTTTTGATGCTGTTAATGGTGCTTTAGAATATATCTTTGACGAAGAAGAATATGCCTCTTTACTCGAAACCGAACTCGCTCAAAAATATATTTTTTGTGAGCCTTCGAAATTTAAAGGTACTATTCTTTTCGATCATTTGGAGTTTACCGATGGATTTATCGCCGAAGGAAAGACACAGTTTTGGACCAAGAAGAATGTTGAAGTTGATGGTGAATTTGATTCTCTCTTTAGACTTAAACTAAAGGACGGAACCGATATGCCTCAAAAGTATATTGGAATTTTTAGTCTTTATGGCATTTGCGCAGCTCTTTTTAATCATAAGGATGTTAAAAAACCCATTTGTCTTAACCGTGGATTTGGTTCTTTGGCAATCTTTGCTGCCTTTTCTGGTTTTGACTTGAACCAAGAGATTAAGCTTTGGAAAAATTTTTATTTTAATTTAACTCTCTGGTTTTCTAACAACCCAATTATTAAGATTACATTTCTTCAGTGGACCAAAGAAACTTCACCTATACCATGGAAACATACTAGAGAGATGGAAAAAAAATTATATAATACAGAAGAAAAATATTGGTTCGTATCTTCTCTATTTTATACCCTTCTAGATTGTATTTATGCTCCTTACGAGTCTACATTCGATCTTAAACACGTTCCTCAGCGTCTAATGTCACCTCTTGTACTCAGACATCTTAAAAGTCTCAAGGACGAAGAATTAGTACAAGCAGAACAAGTAGTTAGACTTTCTGGAATAATTGAGAAATTCAACCAAAAATCTGAAGAAGGTGCTAAAGAAAGTGCCAAAACTCGATTAAAGATTTCTCTTGGAAGGATTCTTGGACTCGAATACAGCGACATCGAATGTTTTCATCCCAAGTCACCAAAAAACTCTGCTGAACATTTTGATTTTTTAAAAATTATTAAATTACTTGATTAAAAAAACAAGAAATTTTTTTTAAAATTATTTATTTAATAAAGTATTTTTATCCAAAATTTCTTTAAAATCTTTAATTTCCTTTTCTATTTTATCACCCTTAATTTTAATTTCAAAATTTAAATTTTTATAATGTTCTACAAAATCTTTCATTCTTTTTAGATCATTTTCTAGATTGTCTCTATAGAAATTTATCATTGTTAAAACACGCTTATTTGGACGTTTCTTTGTAGAATTTGAGGACTTCTTCATCGTTGAGTAGTCTATCTGTGGTAAAACCCATGTGGTTTGAAAATTCTTCACCAATATCTTCAAGTTCAATGTCTGGATTGTCGTGGGCAAATTTATAAAAGGCACAACAATATTCTCCACAAACTTTGGAATTATAATTTTGGAGTCTTTTTGGTATGTTTTTAATTATTTCAAAATGTTCTGGTAATTTATAGCCTTTTCCTCCTGAATCTCCTCCCCCGTACGAATCAAATACTAAATTACCATCTCCAAACAACCAGTGGTGATCATGTCCTTCGTTAATCTGGTCCTTATTATCTCCTGTGAAAATAAAAAATTGACTTGGAAGTTGGGTTGCCTCGTTGAGTTCTGTTAGGGTGAGTAAATGAAAAGGAAGATGGTTTTTTCTACACCATTCTTTAAGTTGTTCATCTGAAAGGGCAGTTTTTGGACTAAAAATTTCTTGATCTATATTCATTTTTTAATTCTGATTAAATGTGATTGGAATCTTCACGTTTGTATTGGTTGCTTTTATAGCTGGCCATTGAATTATAGTTGCCTTACCATCTGCACTAAGTAATAATTGTTCTTGCAACTTTTTGTACACGATTAATTGCAATCCTGCTGGAAGGGGAGCGCGATTCGAGTTCGTTAGAACTTCAATTTCCAAAGTGATTGTGCATGCTCCTTGATCTGCACTATAGAAATCTTTCGATTGAAAATCACCAGGATTAATACTCATATCCGGCATTACACTATGTGCCCATCCACCCCACTGGTCTGGAAGTAGTTTTATGACCTCGTTTGGAGTTCGCCATGTATCTCGGTTAGTTCTTATATTCATCGCGTCTTCCATAGGCATTGAATAATCTTGAAGAGAGTAGATACCAAAAATTTTTGCGCCGGGTGTGGTGTCTTTCTCTTGCACGTTTTGAACTCTTCTAAGTTCATAGCTAAGTCTTCCAGCAATGTTTACTTTTATATTACCAAAATAGACATTTGGTACTGAACAATCTTGAAACGTTTTCCAACCTCCTGGTTCAAGAGTAGCCAAGTCTGCCAAGTTTGACAATACTCTAAAGTAAATGTTTGTTGGCCTCTGTTGATTTATACTTAGGTTCATGGTGTATACTGTTGTTGCTCCGTCTGTCCTTACTGGTACATACTCGTATGTGTTGTAATTATATGTTTTTGGGTTTGTTAGCCACATGTTGTTGTCCATAAGTTGTGCCGATTGAGTTAATATATAAGCGTTACAATTAAATCGAGCATCTGAAATTTCTATTGTGAAAGTCCATGTTCCTACTCCTTCAGGTACTTCCCCTAAACTTTGGCCTGTTTTAAAGTAAGGTGCCTTATCAATTACAGCGATTACTTTTGGTGTTAGAGCTGTAAAGACTTCAATACGCATTTTGGTACTTGGTGGAAGAAACTGTTTTTCTTCGAAAAAAGAGTTTAAATATGAAAGAGGGACAGATGTGTATCTTGTAGATGTGCCAATCACTTCATTAACAAAGCTTGATGGTTTAGATACATAATATGAATAAAGTAGTTCAGAAAAGTATCTTTTTTGCCACAGTGTGTAATTTGCGTCAAGTGGAGTTAAAGGAATGGAATATGCGTCTTTAAATTTGTTGCTTGATATAGTACACGGAAATCCTATAGTTGCCAAGTTTAACAAGTCACTCTGAAGGTATTTTCGGCTATTAATGATCACTGGATAATGAGGCTGAAGATTCATGTTGCTTCTTTGAATCAATAATGAGCCAGTTCCAAGATACACATTTGTTCTTGTTATACCTCTTAGGAAACCAAATTCTGGAAATGAGACATTATTTCCTGTCACATCTTCTGCCTCATTACTATAAATTGCTCCTAGTTGTGAAAGAACCGTAGAATAAGCATAATAATCTGTAATTGCTGTTCCTCCATCTGTTGGCGTCAAAGTTGCGTAAATTACGTGTTTAAATTCTAGCATCATTGTACTTGTATCACAATGTCCCATTAATGTTGGCTGAATAACAATTTGGTTATTCGCCGTCGAAGTAGAACGTATTTCATTTTGTGTTCGCTGGTATATTGTATTATCGTAGTCAATAGTTTGATGTGCATTCAATATACCTGTATCAGTGGTAATTCGCACGTCTTTTCCATTATTTATAGAATTTAAATCTGGGACTATTGTGGCAGTTTGCACATTACCTGTGCCAATTATGGCAGAAAGTGATTGTGGATTAACTTGCATCATTAAAAGAATATATTTTTTTTAAAAAAACACTTTATTTAAAATAAAAATTTAAAGTAAAAATTTATTTATTAATCAGTAAAAAAAATTAATTCTGGTTAAATGAAATGATTTGTGAATTTGTGGCTTTAGCCAACACAGCTGGCCATTTGTAAGTTGTTGCTTGGTACGTTCTATCCAAAGTCATTTGTTCCGGATTCACAGTGTAAACACTTAAAGAATAGTTTGGTTTGATAGGTTCTCGAAAAGTTATTTCAAATCGTAACACCCTCGGTCCTTTATCAAGTGGGTAACTTCCGATTTCAAATTGACGACTAGGCACAAGCGTAATCTTGTATCCGTTTGCAAATTGATTCATATTTATATTAGAAAAAATTTGATTTCCTAGTTGTTGATACGGTTTATTTAGATAAGTATTGTAAGATTGCTGCATAACTTCATATGCTGTCATTGATTGATTTTTAAAGTTTTGAACATCGTATATACAAACTCCTCCATCATAAATTCTCAATGAACTAATCGCAAATCCTCCTGCACTTCCAGTTTTGAAATTGTATACTGTAGGTGTTTTTAATATTCCAAGAGAATCGATCATAATTTCATTTCCTGCGGGATATGTGTCTTTCGCATAATTTTCTGTATCTAATTCCACCAATTCTGCTATTGTGTCCCTAACATAGGGTGTTATTGACTGAGGTCCATTGTAAACCAATCTTATAAAAATCTGCAAAGGCATGTTCCAATTTTGGATAATATTTTGCATTATAACAGAATTGTCGAAAACTCGAATACTTTCAAAAGGAAATTTTTTCCAACTCAGGTAATTGTAAGTTAGTGGATTAAGATTCCACGCTGTATTCACACTTAGATTTAAATTTTCGGATAACATAAAATATTCGTAGAGCAATTCACAGCTGCTTGAAATTTTCTTAAATGCCTGAGCTGGTAAATAAAAGCTTGTCGAGCCATCGCCAAGCATACTAGCAGCTTTTTTTTGTATATAGTTTAATGCATTCCTGTATCCATCTGTTGTTAAAGTTAATGAACCAGGTGTTTTTGGAATTGAATTTAATTCCGAGTTTGTTGTTGAAGTTGTAAAATCTGTCATAGCATTTAGAATAAAGTTTCTAACATCTGTTTCATCTTCCTTATACCACTGTGTCCATCCAAATTCAAATCTTAATTTCATTGGTGTTTGACTTGGTAGACATGCGTTATATTGGTTAAAAAAAGGAATTATAAGCCAAAGTGGAACCACATAATTTCTGCTTGTCGGACTGTTATATAAAAAATTAAATGTTGGCAAGTTTGCTTGGTAAAGGGTTTGTTGATACTGTAGGTCTTGGTTAAAATGTTTCTCATAAGCACCTTCTGGTGTGCTTACATTATCGTTTGAAACTCCTTTAATCCAAGTTGGATCTAATGAACCTATGGGGTTTTCAGCAGATCCATAGTATGCCAAATTACTTCTAGCATCTTCTTTTTTTAGTTTCAATATCGCATTTCTTGTTCCTAGATGAGCCGTCATCATAGCCTCGTTTTTATCTAAGTTTAATGAACTCGCGTGAACTTTTCTATCTCTTATTTCTAGCATATTTTCATTTTCAAAACTTATTTTATTCGAACCAATCCATACATCTACTCGTTTTATCACGTCTAGATTTACAAGCTCTGGTTGAGGAACGTTGTAAATCTTTTCTTGACCTGGTGGTGAAACTACAGATGTTCCTGCTTTCTTTATAAGCTCACTTACACCGTCTTCTCCATTATCCCCCGCTTGTATCGTATTTGGAAGCACAATTCCAATTAAATCAGAAATAAATGAGAAGAAAATGTTGCGCAATCGTGTTGTTCCTCTAAGATTTATATCAAACTCCACATCTCCACTATAGGTATAGAAAAGGTCGTATGATTTATAGTTCCTATCTGTTCTTTCCAAGAGTAAAGTGTCATGACCCACTTCTTTTATATTCATACTTGTTGGAGCATGTACGGCTTGAAAAGTTTGATCTATTGCCGTGTGAAGAGTTGTGCCACTGTAAAATGAAAATTGTCCTGAATCATTTTCTATTCTCACATTTCCTCCTTGATTAATGTCGTTTGAGGATGGAATAACTTGAATTTTGGTGTCTGGAGTGACCAAATAATTTGGATTATCCGACATAATGTATACAATATAATAAATGTAAATAAAAAATTAACAAAAATTTGAAATGTAATTTCGATACTTTTATTTTGAATTAAAATACAAGAATAATTCATTTTATAACAAAAGACATCTTTCTTCTCAATTTATATCGGTTTGAAATTCGAATAAAAAAATTTATTAATTATGCAAGTGGTCCGGCCGTAATTCTTCCACGTCCTCTTCTTCCTCTTCTCCTTCTTCTCCCTTCTCCTTCTTCCTTTCTTTTTTTTCTTCCAAATATTCCTCTTACGGCTTTACCCGCTAGTCTTATGGCAAGAGGGGCGGCTGCAGCAGCTGCCATTGGCCAAAAACCTCCTTTTTTTCCCCTTCTTGTTCTTCTTCCTCCAAATGGTCTACTCAGTGTTCCTGCTTTTTTTTTCATTTTTGTAATGTCCGTTGCGAATCGTGTGTTAAAATATTTATAATATGATATTTATTTTTTTAAAAAATTATTACTCCAAAATTAAAAAAATTTTTATCGCATAGTCTAAAAAAGTGTCTTGCGAGGTGAAAAAAATTTTAAAAAAACCGTTTTCAACAAAATCTCCATATCTTATAGTTTTATTATTCAATTCATCTATTTGAAATAGCCATTGTTGTTTTTGATAATATATTTTTGCTGCGCTACAATAAAATGAATATGCATAATTCGAATTCCATCCTTGTTCGTTGTATACATATAAGCTAATTTTTGTAAACCTAACATTTTCGTATGAAGTTAATTGAAAATCTGTTTCAAATACATAATATTCTTCTTGTTTTTTAAATTCCTTTAAATTTTTAATTTTAAGTTCAATCATGTATTCTGTCACAATATCACATCTCAATATTGGATATAGGTCAAATGAATCTTTAAAATTTCTAATCACTCTCGACAATGGATCATTGTCGTAAAGAATTAAATCTTTAGAATCCATTGGAAAAATTCCATTAGTTATATCTTTATTAAATTCGAATATAGTTTTAGTCGTGTCTGTTGTAAAGTCATTTCCCAAAAGGCTAAAATCGAAAAGTGAATTGAGATATATGCTATTAGTAAGAAAATCGAAAGATAAAAATTCTAAATTTTCTTTTTCTATATTTTGCAAAGTGTTATTAAATTGTGTTTTTTCTCCATTTATACTCTCATTAGTATCAACCAATGCTTTACAGTGTGTATTTTTTGTAAATCCAAACACGAATGGTTTCGAAAAATCTCTATAATTAAGCCATATTTCTTCTAATAATCCAATATTGTCCTGGTTAACTTCTACTATTGAATCTGCAAAATCTTTTGTAAATGCTTGATAAAATAATGAAGTATCTTGATCACATTCTAAAAATTTTCCATAATATTTTCCCACTAGTTTTGTATCAAATTTAATATATTGACATCTCAGTAAAGTACTCTCCTCTTTAACAATTGTTCCCTCCTTTATTTTAAAAAAACCTCTTTCAAGTTCTTCTACTGGAATTTTTTTATAGCATATTGTTTGATTGTCTTTAAAACCAAATATATTATTATTTCCTATTAGAGGTGTAGATGATATTAGAATACAATCTATCACATTCGTTTGTGCTTGTGTATCCAGATAGATTTCGCCTAAATCGTATTTTTTTGGTAAATTTATACTAAAATATTTATAATTTTCATTTATTGTTATAAGCTCAGATTGTTCATTGTTTGGAAAATTATCTGTCTTATATTTTATAATTATAACAGATATATATTTGGTTGGAAATATTATAAGTTGTTCCATAGATGTTGCACTATTCTCTTTTTTATATGGAACAAATGAAAAAACCGATCCTTGCATAGCTATTCCATTGGGTTCTCTTTTTAAAATCAATTCTCCTGTTTCTGTTTTTATTGTCACTGGTTTTGGACTCGAATATGGGCTTGGTTCTATTGAATCTACTGCATAGGATATTATTTCGTTTCCAATTGCTAGCACTTGAGCGTATGTATTTGATGATGTACGTGTATTGGCAGCATTTGAAGCATATACTACTCCATTTGTAAAAAAATTCAAAGGCAAATAGAAAAGATCAAGGTCTGAAAAAAGAAAATCTGAATTGTAAAAAAATTGACCACTATTATCTTCTTCTCCATGCCTATATGGTATTATTTCCAAAATATTTTTATTTAACGAATCCCAATTCCATCTGTAGCTTAAAAAGTTGTATCCTATTTTTGTTAAAAAAATTTTTTGGTTTCGATAAAAAAAATAAGCGTCACTATATTCGTATCGCGATAGAAATTCTTTTATTAAATTTTCAAAATCATAAAAAGAATTTGGTTTTTTAGCAATAATATTCATAATTTATTTCTATAAGGTTTGGATGAAAAAAATTCAAACAAAATTTGATTGTCACGTAAAGGTCGAGCGTCCAATGATTTGATTTTAATTTTTTGATAATCAACAGTTTCTACTCCACATTTATAAGCAATTGTCTTGTCGGCTATAATGTTTGTATTTGGAATTAGTTGTGTTGTTTGGTCATCGAGTAAATAGATTGGTTTGAAAATTGTTGATTCTACAATACACACGTGTTCAGCCAACATTCTAACATATTGAACATTTTCTATTGGAGGTTTAAGATCTAATTCAACTGTAAAATTGTTTCCATGATTAAAATTTGCTATAAAAGAATTTTGAAAAATTGTTTGCGAAGCCATATCACACTGTATAGTGTTCTAAAAGTTTTGGATTTTCTTCTAATTCTCTTTTAAGATTGTGAAAATTATTAAATGTGCTCAAGTTAATTGGTCTTTTTATCTTGTTTCTATTGTGTAAAAGACATTTAGTAATTAATGAAGATAAATTTAATCTTCCAAATTCATTTAAATTTCCATGATCGTTTTCTCCCATCAACATTGACAAATTGGCATAATCTTTTTTTGGTGAAAAATTTCTTTCACCCAAGTAACCTCTTGTCGCTCTATATTTGAATTTTTCATCAATACCTGCACCATCGAAAAATTCTTCGTGTCTAGTGGGAATTTTAACATGTTTTAATCTATTTTCCATTTTTTCTTTTTTAAAATTCTCAACTAATTTTCTGTGATTTTCGTTAGACGATTGCTCAATTGGCACAAATTTTACACTTCTTTTATTATAATTTTTAGAAGAAGAATTTCTTGAATTGAGACAATTTTTACAAGTTATATCACTTGAATCTTTATCATGAACAAGCAGAGAATCTCTCCCTTTACACAAATTACATCCCACTCTTCCGCTTCCAGTGTAAATTTTTCTTGCAAAATTGATTTTATTTGCTATTATTAAAGTCATTGTCAAAGCAAGATACATTGCACTTCCAAAGATATTATTTTTCGAACCGTAATTTAAAATCTCTGAAATTAACGAAGGTATATCTGATGATTTTGAAATTATTTCTGCAATTTGTTTTATCGAATTTTCATCAAGTCGTCCATTCAAAGTAATCATGTTAAAAATTTTTTCCTTAAAAGCTTCTTCACTCAATTCTTTTACATTATCATAGGAGAGCCCATTCAAAATTTCTTGAACCTCGCTGTTTCCTTTTGCCAAATTTTCAATGGCTTTTTCCCCCGCTTCTTCCTCATCTGGTGTCGTCGACTCGATCTCTCCTTTCTGTCTAAAACCATCCACAAGTCTATCGTACAATTGATTTTCATAGTTTGGTTTTTTACTTTTCACCATTTCTATATAAATTTTTGCATATTTCTTTATACCTTCTTCTAGATCTTTTTCAGAAAATTCTTTACCATCTAAAATTTCCTCTGGAGTTAAAACTTTATTCAAAGCATCCAATTCTACACTCATTTCTCCTTTATTTCCTTGGAGTTTTTCAACTTCTTTTTCGAAAGCCAGTCTAAGATTTTCTTCATATTCTAAAAATTTTACATATCCTTCTGCACTTAGATTGTTTTTCATAAATTGATCAATCTCTTCTCTCGTTTGTCTTTCAGCTTTCAAATTTTTTAAAATCAAATTATTCATTGCTTCACTGATATCTTTATTTCTATCATAAACCAAAAGAGGTGCCAATTCTCGCAGCGCTTGGTAAGCAACATTGAACATTTCGTAATAAAAAAGTCCCTTGTCCATTAGTGTAAAGAAACGATTCATCGCCGACGACTGTGTGTGCGACATCTGTGCAAGTCTTTGCTCAACTTTTCCGGTTTTTTGGCTAATATCCTCAATTTGTGTGTCAATTTGTGCTATTCTTTTTTTACTTTCTTCTAACGTTTCTGATTCCATTTTTGCTTCAGTAGCTTTTTTAAAAAGTTCACTTAGTGGTGTTGGATTTAATTGTTTATTTTTTTGAATTTTTTTAATTTGATTCTTTTCTACTCCTGGAAAAAATTCCTTCATAGTCTTTTCAATGTTTCGTTTCCATCCAAAAATAGAATTTGCACTCTCAAAATCATCAATATTAACACCCTTAGACAAGATATCTAAATTAGTGGCTATAGTATTACTTTTATAATTTTTCTTTTCCAAATCAAAGAAAGGATGAGCTCTTAGATTTTTGATTGCCGTATCTCTCTCCTCTTGAGATGACACCACTGGCAAGGATGGTCGTGAGCTTTCAAGTTCTTGTCTTTGCATACTTAGACTAGTTAATTGTGCCTTCTCATATGTAATTTTTTCATCAATACTTCTTGTATCAAAGCCCAACTTGTTCATAATGTATTTCCACATTGTCATACGAATAACTCTATTGCCAAACATTCTACCCATTATAAATGGTAAAGTCACAACTGAATTGTCGAATTTTTCTTTCAAGCTAGGCTGACGTAAAGCCATTTCCATAGCTATTATGTCAGGATTTTTTGTATTAAGAATAGGTTCTCTGCGATAATTTTCCAAAAGATCTGAGATAACGTCTAATGGAAAATACACATATCTAAGAACATTGAACACTTCATCCACTCTTCCTATTTCTTTTATAGTATTATTATACATTACGTTTGAGGCGTGCATTATGTATTTTATCATTGTTTCTTTTACAGCCCCAACCGATGACTCACTCAATATTTCTAAATTAGATTTTTGTACATGTCTCACTGGATCCAATGGTCCATAGTCGTTATTGTGTTCTATTAACGTTTGCGGGGTCTGATTAGTCAATACTTTTGATCTCGACTCTTCAAATGGTATATTTTGTTGTAAAAATTCGCTTGTCGATGTTTTAAAAGTCGGTGTTTCTTCATGTTGTTCATATGTTTCTTGAAGAGATTTTTTATCTGGTTGATTTAGATATATTTTTTGAAACCCAACTTCATTTTGTTGCGCCTCATTCGCATTGGTAGGTTTATCAATAGGCTCGTATCCAGGATGCTCATCTGTTGGCTCTTTTTCTGGTTCCCAAAGTTGTAATTCGTTTTCTCGAGGTGGTTGTTCTTCTTGAGGTGTGATTTCTGTCACCGCTGTCGTCGTCTCATCTCCCTTTTCTACAACCTCTTCCTTTTTCTCAACATCTCCCAATATTATCACATTATTAGTAACAATTTGATGATTCAAGGGTTCAGATAAGTCATTTATTCCACTATCACTTTCAATTTTAAGAGGTTCTATTTCACTTTCAAAAGGACGCCACGAGTATAAACTTTTAGATAAAGAATAAAGTTTACTCATCATAGTTTTCATCCATGATTCATTTTCTTTTTCAAATTCACGTGTTTCATTTATTATTGAAGAATTTTCAACTCCTTCAATAACTTGAAAATTTCGTCCAATAGAAAAACTTGAATTTGGAGTTTGAACTTGCTTATCAAGTGCTATTAATGATTGCTTAAATTCGAAAGGTGACACATCTCCCAGATTTTTTGTTCTCTTGTAATTTTCCCATCGTCCATTGGCTGTTGGATCTCGATTTATAAAAGCAATCATAATATCATCGACGCTGGCAATCTCTCTTTTTATCTTTCTCGATTGACTCATATTTCTAAGTACGAGAGCACTATTCAAGATTGTCTTATCTTGTTTTTTTGAATTTTCTATAAAAAGACGATTCTTTTTTTCAAGTGAATCCTCATCATCCACACTGTCAAAATTATCCTCCTCCATTAATTCTCTCTCTTCTCTTCTCTGTGGTGCTGGTGGAAGTGCTGGTGGTGCAGGTGGTAAGACTGTTGTTGCTACTAGGGGAGTCAACACTTTAAGTAGTTCCCATAGATTAAAAGAATCTTCATCGCTCTTTCGTTCTTCATTTCTTTGTGTATCTTCTTTTGATGAAGACGTTCTTTTCGTATCTGGTAGAGATCCCACGAATCTAGCCGCATCTCTATCATATTTTAAAAGCCAAGCTTTTTTCGCATCCTCCAATTCTTGATCACTGTATTCTGGTGTATTAATTAAATGTTTAGATTCAAGTTCCATGTCTTCAAATCTTATTGGTGTCTATGGTGGTAATCCAATTTCTGCACTTCGGCGTCTAATTTTGCCCGGAGATATATATGAAGAAAACTTGGATCACCGTATTGTCAGATTTCTATTTTCACTGAATGCAAACCGCTTTAGGCAAATTGTTGAGCAAGTTGGCAATAATAGAAATCCTCTTTTTAAAAATTATTTTATCAAATCTGTCGATGTAGGTTTTTCCTATAGTCGTTATGAGAATATTAACGCCTCTTTTTTCTCTATAAATAACATTGACGATCTTGATCAACTTTTTAGGCTATTAATTTCTTTTTATAGAGTCACCTATACCGATTATACTCCTCAAGATTTGGAAATTCTTGCTGAATTTATTACTGATGATCGTTTTTATTCAAAATCTATGTCAATTATTGATTTCAACAATAAATATGTTGATCAAATGCCTAGTAATATTCATTTAATTTTCAATCTTTCATATTATCCTTCCGTTCAACAAACTAATAGAGCAACTGAATTGTATAATTTTGAAGATTTGTACGAAACTGATCTTGTTTATGATCCTCTCGCAGATCAAGATGATATTTATAATTTTTATTTAGATAGATTAAATCGTAGACAAGAAGAAGAAGAGGATTATATTGAGGAACAAGAATTTATGAACAATCTAGACAATCTTTTAAGTTATCAAGAACAGGGACAAAATTCACGATTGGCAAAACAAGGTTCCGGTCTCATTTCTCATTATATTGATTTTAAAGAAAATGTTGCCAAATCCTCCTCAAACCAGTGATTTTTTTTCTTCAAACATTTTAATTTATGATTTAAACGAATGTTTAATACGGGAAGAAGAGGATTTTATTAATGTTCAATTGCTCAAACCATTTTATCATGACACAAATTCAAAATTTTGTCTCTGCTCACCGACCGTCTTTTACAAATCTAGTGTTTTTCGTCAATCAGTTTGCCTTATAGATTCTGACTATTTAGGAAAACCAGTATTTAGATGTTTGAAAATTAAAAATGTTCCTGCAGGATCAAATCAACAAATACATCTTCATGTCTTGTGGTTCTTCGACGCAGACCCAGGAAATTTGGCGTCTTTTAGTCCAACACTCTTCTCTAGCTTGGCACAACATCATGGACATGTTATCGAAAGATTTTCAATATCGTCTTTGGGAGCCAACGGAATTGATGTCACTCTTCAGAATGATCCTCTCAATCCTTATTTTGACCTACCTGCTCAAGGTTGTCTTCAAATATGTCTACCGTTTTTGCGCTCTTTTGGTTTTAGAGATACTCCCAATTTGTTTGTGCTTAGGTCTCGTTTTTCTCGTCTTGGTTGCGACTTGGTCCATTTAGGAGTTAACAATAAACTTTTGGTGCGCAACTTGTCCAATCAGCATGTCACGCTTGGTACTCGTTTTCTTCAAATTGTACCTCCATGGCCATGGAATTTCTCCAGACTACCTTTGGCCATGCATAATTTGGATTTGGATAAATTAATAAAAACTAAATGGAATCAAAAAAAACGAGAAGAAAAAGAATTTTGATTTTTTAATTTTTATTTATAAATAAAATATTTTTTTAAAAACATGAACAATTTTTTAAATAATTTCCGTTAAATAATCTTTTTCTTGAGCCTCCACACGAACATTGTGTACGCTTGTCCAATTTTTTCAAATATTCCATTTGATCTTCAACGCTTTTACCACTTGCACGCATTTCATTTAAATTGTGAATGTGATGCTCGTTGTTCCTGGGCAAAATCAGGTGTGCAGGCCTGTACATTTTGTCTTGTGGTATCGAATTTAACAAGTTTTGACTTTTTTGCAAAAAGTCGTTATATCTCGATCCCAATCGTCGTCGAAATCCGTCACTATTTCCACCAATTCTTTCTGTGCTGATGGGATGCTGTCCATGGTGTCGTCCAGGCGGATGTCTCCTATGAGCATATAGAGTTCTGGCCAATGAGTTGACAATGTTTTCGGAAACCATCCTTTTTTACAAAATTCTTTATAATACTCTACAACAAGATCTGCGGCAGTTACAAAGGTCTCCTTTGTTGTACTAATATTGTGTCGAATATTTCTTGCTTTTTTGATCAATGAAGACTTGTTTTGACGATAGGAGCCCTTTTTATAACCGTCCAATTCGCCAAGTCTATCGATATGATTAATCTTTAACTCTATAGTTGATAACTCGTTCAAGTCATTGAGATCAGAATATCTCTTTTTTACACGTATTTTCATTTCTATCAAAAATTTTCTCAAGTCTTCATAGGAAATTTCTGGCCATGTCTCTTCAGATTCTTCAATAGGAAATTCAGTATCCGAATTGTATTTTTTAATTGGAGTTGTTAGAAGAAAACAAGCCAAATCGGAGGTAGAAGTTGTAAAATTGTTAATTTGAAATAATAAAAAAGAACCAAATAAAATTTTTGTCAATTCAAAATACTGTTTCCAGTTTATTTCTTTTATTAATTTAAATTTAAGTAAAAAATCTTGGTTCAAATTGTTTTGAAAAAATAAAAAAGAAAAAGTTTTTTTTCGATGTGTAGAATTCATCTTCTTCACCACAGTGGTTTTGGTTGTGTGCCGACTTGAAGTGGTGGAGCATCTTTTATAGGCTTTGAACTCAAATTGTTTTGTGCATAATAGGAAGGATTCAAATCGAATGCTTCTTTAAGGAGCTTTTTCTCTGAATTTAATTCTTTGGAAGGGTGAACCAAATCGAGTGAAATCACTTTTACAGAAGCTGTTTGATCAATGTTTTTACATCCACACATCATGTAAATTTGTCCTTTCGACCATTGTCCTGTACTAACACCAATCAAACATGAACCGCATGAAGCGTGCATAGGAAGAACAGGAATAGTCTTAAGAGGGTCATTCATTTTCGAAAATAGCTGTTCAGGAGCACGCATTGAAATATTCTTGGGGCATGATGACGATGGATTGCCACAGTGATAAACTCCTGAGGCAATTCCCATTGGATAGGCACAAATTGGGCATATTGCGATTACACTATCATCGGGGATTCTCGATTGAACCCCTTGAGGATGACGAATGCGAGCATCACGTGCAGTTGTGAATAGAGGATGAATAGCTTGTTTATGAACGTCGAATATATCCGGAGTTTGGAATATAAATTGTTTTGAAGTTGTTGCTTGCGAAGTATGAAACATTTTTAAATATTTTTCTTTTATATTTTATTTTGTTAAATTTTAGAAATTTCAAGCTCAATTTATAATGGACGTTGACAAGCTTCTAGCCACCAGAATTAAATGTAATTTTAGTCAAGTTAAAATGCAAAAAGAATTGGGCTTATCTGCACGCCAACTCGACGACATGGAAAAAAATTTCATCTTATCTTTTAAGTGTGACAAATTAAGCGCCAAAGAGATAATGTCCAAATTAAAAATTACCTCGTATAGATACTATAAGCTGGTGGGAAAAAGTGATAAAAAAAAGCCAAAAGAAGATGAAAAAAATTCTTTGGAAACCATGGTAATCGTTAATGGTAAATGGTATTTACGTAATTATAAAAAACAACTCGTTTATAGTGGTATAAGTAAAACATCTTCTTGTGTAAGGATGATTAAACTAGATGAAGAAATTTATAAAACCGACACTGCTTCTATTAGTCACAAGATAACTTTTGAAGAACTTTTTTTTAATGTGACTAATTTAACTAAAAAAATAAAGATAAAATATTTTAATTTCGAGAGGGTTCTTTACTTGAAAAAAACAAAAAAGAAAAAGACTCAAAAATCTTTGTTCAATGCTAGAGTCAATGATCATGTGAATTATCAAAATGAAAATTATAGAATTACGAAATATAATGACACATCTTTAGGTTTATCTTCTGATTTATTTTCGCTTAAGCCTTTTGTTACAAATCAGCTTCAACCTTTCTATTTTAGAGAAGTTCTTTTGTCATATGATTTTGAGACAACTAAATTCACCACGTCCGATATGGATTATAATAAACAAGAAATGCCTTATCTATTGTGCGTCACTATAAATTTTAATCAAGTAATTTCTATGAATTATCATGAAGGTGATCAATTTAGTGTAACGTTTAGTCATTTAAATCTATCACAGCCATCTTCAGTTGTGAAACAATTTCTAAACTGGCTTGACACGTTTATGGACACTTTTCCAGATTTGATTTTTTGGCGTATTTTTGGCTACAACAACTTTCGATTCGATGATAATTTTTTAATTTCCGAATTTATTTCTTCAAAACGTGTTAAACTTACTAAGCGTGGTCGTAACAACAAGACCAGTAGTATTGAAATTGAATTTAGAGGAAGAACAATTCATATTTCTGATATTGTCAGATGGATTCCTGATATGAAATTATCTCAAGCGTGTGAAGATTATGATATTGTAGAAAAGAAACTCGAAGTAGATATTGTTAAATATAATCAATATTGTACTCTACAAAATCAAATTGCAACTCTTGTGGATTTTAATATTGCCAAAAATTTTTTTCCTTCTTTAAATTCTTTTTTAAAAACCAAGAGAATGTATACTCAAGATCAAAAATTTAGAATATTTGATTATATTTCAGAATATTGCAAGTACGACACACTTTCTGTAATGGAACTTTATTTAAAACTAAAAGGAATAATGGAAGAAATTTTTTTAGATTATGAAAAATTTTTTAATGTAAGTATCCCTTCTAAAAATTTCATGTCCTATATTTCTCCTGCTCAAGTTAGTGGAATTTTTCTTAAAAAGAGTCTAGAGACTCAAAAAAATAAAAAAATGTTCATTTTAAACAATTTTTTTGGTCTTTTCATTTATGATTCATATTTTGGTGGACGTGTCGACTATTCTTGTATTGGTGAATATGTTGCCAAAAATCATGATATTAGAATTAAAGACGTACGTAGTCAGTACACTTGTGCTATGACCTCAAATTTTCCTTGTGTTCTTTCAGAAGAAGATATTATATGTGGTGAGGAAATTGATTTGGACAATTGGCAATTTTTAATAGACCAAACTATTAGAGATCGTTATCAAGCATTTAATGAGCATACTCTTGATAATTTTTCCTATTTTCATCGTCTTGAAAATTGGCGTGCTATCCTCTTGTGTGACATCATTGCTCCACAAGAATATCACTTGTGTACCTTTGCTTCTGTGCCGAGAAGAAATGAAGATGCGACCAAACTTGTTTATACTAATCAAAGTCAGACTAATCGTATATTGAATAGTATCCATTTTAAAAATTTAATTCTTTCCGGATGGAAAATAGTACTCAAGCCTAGTCCATATAATATAATTTTTAGACGGGTTGAAAAGATTTTTAGACCTTTTGTAGATTTTGCAGGAAAAATTAAAGTAGACGCACGAGAAAGTGGTAACAAGACAAAGGCAAAACTAATGAAAAATATTCTCAATTCAGCTGCTGGAAAACTTGCTCAAAAAGTGGTAGACACCATAGATAATCAACAAGTTCTTTGCATGTCTAGTGTCTATTCGTCGGATTCCACAAGACACAAAACCTTTAACTGGTCTCGTTCTCTTCACTATTTGGCTTCTTTCATAACGGCTGAGGCCAATTGGATTTTATTTTCAACTTTTTATAAAATGCAACTCGACTATGTGTACGCTCGTCGACCTCTTTCCGATCGATGTGGTTCTGTTCTCTATATGGATACTGATAGTATTATGTATGATCACGACTTGGTGCGTGATTTGCCTTTTGAAATTTCTGAAGAAATTGGAGTTTATAATGATTCGAAATGTGATTTTGACGTTACTTGGTCCGAGAAAGCACGTTCTTTATACTCTATCATAATCGTATCAAAAAAATCATATTACGTTATAAAAAAGGAAGGTAGTAGACCCTATATAACGAAATTAAAGGGTATTCATTCTGAGCATATGAAAAAACTAGAAGATTTAGATACTATAAAATCCGTTCTTTCTTCAAATCCTGCCACAATAGAGGATATTGGTGTTTTGGAAAGAAGACGTGTTGCTTTGCCTATTAATTTGTTTTCTACAAATTCTAATTTTTATTTTGCCCCCTATCACGCCATCTATTCGGCTCAAGCTAAAAAAACTCTAACAAAAGATAGTAATTATTTTAAAATAGAACCCACTAACAAGGATGTTTTACATATAAAAACTATATCAAATTTAAATCAAACAATCTATAAAGAGTTGGTTGATAAAACAATCTACAATTTTATTGAATTTTGTTGTTCTTTTCTAGAAGAGGCTCAATCTTTCCCTATTGATAATCAATCTACTCAAAACAATGAATTGCCGTGACTGCTTCCATAATTCAACTTTTTTAAGAAGATGCGTATTGTGTAATATTAACCGATGTGAACCTTGTCATATTAAGCATTCTGAAAATGGAACTTGTGAAAAAATGCTCCTCGAACTTGATAATGAAGTTCTCGGAAATCTAGGTCAACCTGAAGATTTTCAAATGACTCAGTCAAAATTTTCAATAATCAAGAAAAATATGACAAACTCGATTTTAACAACCTTAACAAAGATGCGTCATTCGAAATGGATGTTATCTTATCTTTTTTTTCCGCTCTTTGCAATTCTTTTTTATTTCACAATTCAATATTTTTTACTTAAAGATACGTTATCTAAATTATAAATTTTTTTGAAACTATTTATTATTCATTAAAATAAAATTTTTTTTCAACTATAAAAAGTCTTTTAATTTTGATTTGGAAGTATTGGATTGAAATCTAAATAATTATGTGTTCCATAATAAATTTCTTTTTGTCTTGTATCGTAGATTACCACTCTATCATTTATATTTGGAATATTTGCATATTTTTGAAAAAGTGCATTATTAACCCTTAGTCCTAGTAATTTGTTAAAATTTAACTGATTTTGATCGTGAAGAATGTAGTAGCGTGCTGCGTCGCGAAAAATCTGCTCCTCTTTTCCCTTAAACCCATAATGAGTTAGAAATACACATGTACAATTGGCATTCTTTGCTTGCAAAACCATTGTCCTAAGTGTTGCTATTTTTTCATTACCATCCGACGCTTGAGCATCGTCAAAAATACAAAGCTTATTTTTATTAGCTAGGGCAGGATCAAATGCCAAATTTTTGGCTTCCTTAAATTGATCTTCATGAAAATAGGCAAATGCATCTTGTTGAGCCTTGTCTTGTTCAACACAAATGTCATACAAACACGCTTGACGAAAATTTGTAACATTTTTTACATCAGCTTGTCCTCCATTTAGAATTGCCATGTCCATTTTGATATCTTTAAAAAGTCCTTTGTAAAGCATTGTAATTAGATTGGTTGTTTTGCCTGAACCTGTACTTCCAATAATTAAAATATGATATAGTGGTTCGAATCCAGGAAATCTTTTACCACTCTCTTCTACAACAGCCCGAGGGAATACTCTCCTCACAGACTCTTCTTCTTTTTCTTCTTCTTTTCTTTTTTTTGCCTCTGTTGGTCTTCCCGCAACCGACTCTGCCGAGTCATTATATCTGTGCAGTAAATTAATAATTCTTCTCACAGCCACCTTGTACCTATATGGTACCATATTCATTACCAATTCTGTGCCTACAATTTTTTTTAATTCTTTAATAAAATCTATTGATTTAGAATTTTGTTGTTGTTCTGCCAAATCTAATAACAAGTCCAAGTTGAGCACGTCGGCCATGGCTTTAGAAAATTTAAAACAAATATTTTCCGGTGATTGGTTAAACAATGTTAATGCTGGACTCAAGACTAAAATCGACAACTCATATAGCTTCGCAGATCTAGTCTCTCTCGATTTAAGTAATAATCAATACGGATTTGTTTTGTCACGTTTCATCACTCTCGTTCAAACTCTTTACTATTTTCAATTCAATGAACAAACTTGTTGCTATGATCGTATAGATAAAAGTGATAGTTGTTATCACCTTATGATTAATACACGTGGAGAGCTACGAAAGTTTCTTTTTCATCTTTTAACCGATAGAGAGTTTTCGGATAGTAATAAAGAACAGATCATCGTCTACACTAAAACCTCGGTTCCTTACTGTTTTTTAGCTGTCGAAGGAGGGTTTGTGGCCAGTGCGTGCGCACACAAGAGCTGTAAAAATAAAAACGATCTAAAAATGTTTTTAAATCGAATCAAGGAACGTTTTATATCAATTTTAATCAAGCTTGAAATCTTTGAAGAAGAAAATAAAGAAAAATGGATTTTGGAAAGAATGGTCGACAATGTAGATTTAGTTTCTACTGATTTGCCTCGAGTCAATTATAAACCTAATGGACACTTTTTTGAAATCAATATAAAAAAAAGTCGATTTTTCACTCTTGGAAGACTTGAGCTCGTGCCAGACCACTTCTATTTTCACTCGAAAGGTGATCGTCAAATTAAACTCACCACTTCCGATTATCATCTATTAATTGATAATTCCAATTTTGTACTCACATTTCCGAATTTTTCTACTCTAGAGCGTGGCACACTTTGTTTTAATGCACCGACCAACCTTTTAATTAACAATCTTCCACCCACTGATCAACCACTTCAACTAATTCGTACAACTCAACTATTTTTTAAAAATACAAACTACATATCTAGATTTCATGCCGAGTGTATACTCAAGATGTTTGCCTCAATACATGGATATCAAGAGCTGCATCTAACTCCTTCAAAAGAAACCAAACATTTTGAGATAATGAAAATTCCAAAAGAAATTAGCAGCACCTCTCATCAATTTCGTCCTGTCGATTTCCAAGACATTGTGAATCCTGAATCACAAAATTTTACTGGTACTCTTGAAGAAGTGAAGCATTTGCAAAATTCTCACAAATCTTGGTTTTTTATTGGTCCAAAACATGATAGTATGCGCAACATTGAAATATTGACTCAAATAATAACTTCATTTCCTTTTTATCAAGATTCTTATCCAAATGGAATTGATGTGAATATTTGTGACAACTTTAGGCTATCTTCTATTGGTGATCAGTTTTCATCAGATTATTTCCACACAACTTTTCCCATTAGATATAGACGACATCAAGTGGACAAATTTATTGAATTTCCTATTTTCCTCAAACCAAATGGCCTATCTTTTCAAGGACTTAAATCCTTTATTTCTGCTTTTAACGATCCTTTTTTTTCAATTTTATCAGAATTTAACTTGATTGAAGGATTTTTTTTTCAATATACTGAACAAATGATTGGAGAATTTTATTCGGGTTGCTTTTCACGTCCATGGGGTAAAGAATGGATACGATACTTGACTTCTTCTCCATCTTATGCACTTAAATTTGCCATTCCCGACGACGAACGAAAAGAATCTTTTGCCGCCTTGATTAGACAGCAGTGTATTAAAGCTAGAGAAATGTCTGGTTTTATTTGGACCAAAAATATAATACATTGTCCATGCGATCTAGAAGAAGCTTCAAAAAACATGCAAACTTTTACAAAGTTAAAAAATGGAGATTTTAAAAATTTATTAACTCTAAATACTTTATTTATTCAATAAAAAATTTTTTAAACACATTTTGGTCTATACATTTTATCTGAAATAATTCTACCACCAATGTGTGCCGGTACGGCATGCTTCATGTGGTTTTTAACTCTTAAATCTTTAACAAAAATGTTTCGCTTAATACCGGAACCTTCAATACTATCGTAAAATACATCATCACCATGTTGAGTTGGATTAAGATCTGCCGAATTTATTGGTACCTTTGTCGATGTCTCTTTTTCACCCATAATTTTACCCAATGTAGAAGGCTTTTTTCTTTTCACTGTAAACATCACATCTGACTTTTTTTCTTTTGGAGCTAGCTTTGGAGGTGCTCTCACCTTGTCGGCGTAATTAATCATTTCTTGTCCTACCTTCCAGTCGTCTTTAAGTTTCTTTGTTCTTCTTCTTGCCGTAATTCCAGTAACATCCTTAAATTTTTTCACAGCTCTAGCTCCCACTCTACCCACTTTACTTGCCACACTTGCCACTTTTTTTGCACCCTTAAACGCTCCCATTAACCATGGTGCCATTTTGAATGCCGCCGCTCCCAACGACAAGATTCCTTCACCTTTTCTAATTTTTCTTTTAGATATTTCACGTCTTCGTCTAGCCATGTTGTTGTTTCTAAGAGATTTAAAAAAAGATTTGTTAGAACGTCATCCCGAATGGGGTGTAAAATTTTGCAGCAGATGTGCTGCCATGTCAAAAAACAACACCCTACATTTGCGCTTGACAATAATTGGAATTGAGTTTTGTGTTGAAAACGACGATTTATTAAAACTAATTAAAAAACAATACAATGAAATGATTATTTATGCTCATTTTGGACGCTTCTGTAAAGGTTTCTCTCTAGAGCGAGTGCTCAAGATTTCGCCACACTCAATCCCTCTTATATAAGTTAGTAAAAAAACGTGTTCAAATTAATAAAACGCAATGGCAGCAACCTTATCTCCTTTTGGAGTTGTTCTCAACGTTCCTTTTGGTCAAGACAATTGGTATCAAACCCATGTCATCACCGACTTTCCTCGTTCTATAGGTGTAGTACCTACCAACACAACTCCCAATGTTGGCGTTTATTCATTTACATTTAGATGCGATGAACCCATGACCATTTTGACTGCGGTAAACGCTCCCTCCACATCTTACACCATTTACGACAGTAACAACAACCCACTTTTTCCAACCTATAGAAACAACACCACACTCGCGCCTCAGGCCTCTCTAAAATCCGGTGTCGATTACACTGTAGAATTAGACTGGTCTTCGCCTATAAATGGAGGGACTATTGCATTTCGCTTTCAAGGACAATACACACCCACCGTGTCAACTTTTTTTCTCGACGGTTTCATCGACGTCTCAAATAGTATTCCTAAAACTATTGACACCTATGGACAAATAACTTACACTTTTACAAATGTTCCAGTAGTCGCAAATCAACCTATTTCACTTTGCACAGCTGTAAACGCACGTGAAGCATGTACAGTAACAGTAACTCCTTCAAACCCTTCTATAATGAGTTCCTCTTCAACAACTCTTGCTCCTTACGCCAGTTTTCTCGCCACCGTAACTCCCCTCTTTTCGGGAACTGTGAATTTAACAGTACTAGTTGGCATAAATGGTGTTGGTACCACAACTATAAGTCCAATAATTGGAAAAACTTATGTAGGTCAGTCGGCCATAGTAAGCTTTGCAAACGAGGCTACTTTAAAAAATCAAATGCAGATTCGTCCCAAACGTCTATACGATGAGATGACTGTTGATGAGAAAAATAAACGTTTTGCACAAATGCAGACAATTCTAAACGACACTATTAACGAAACCGATATGGTTGTTTCTATGAATTAATTTGAATAATTTTTTTTGAATAAACTATTTAAACTAATTTCACAACCGTCTTTTAATCAAAATATAATTTCACAAACAAAATTTGAATCAAAATTCCTTATCTACATCAAAAAAAAATTTTGAAGATAACAATGTTTTGAATCAAAATATACACTATAATATACACAATATTTTTTTTGTCTTGTGCGCTTGTCTTGAGCTAGATGGTGACTTGTCTTTTGTCTTATGAAAGTCTACG
>VFSW01003016.1_pt1 | contig 25248 bp, 23 predicted proteins | sample 5358111 | NCBI WGS metagenome assembly VFSW01 (sample SAMN11554181, study PRJNA540505) | mine drainage metagenome | isolation source: sediment from site ElyBrook_90M | place: USA: Ely Copper Mine, Vershire, VT | collected 2017
TCAGCCAACGGATTAAGAGTCCGCTGCTCTACCAATTGAGCTAATGGCCCGCGCGGGGGGTCCCTGAGCTACCCGCCTCGGCTTGAGGTGTCAAGCGGCCGCCGCTCTGCTAGAGCCCTGCCTTCTCGTGCAGGCGGTGATTCTCGCAGGAGGGCTGGCGACGCGCATGCGTCCGCACACGCTGACGGTGCCGAAGTCCATGCTTCCGGTGGCAGGGCGGCCTTTCGTCGACTGGCAGCTCGAGCGGCTGGCCGATGCGGGAATCCGCGACGTCGTGATGTGCGTGGCGCACCTGGCCGAACAGATCGAGGCCCACGTCGGCGACGGCGCACGCTTCGGCCTGCGTGTGGTGTGGGCTCACGAGGGCCCGACGCTGCTGGGCACGGGCGGGGCCATCCGGGGCGCGCTCGAGCACCTCGCGCCCACCTTCCTGGTGACCTACGGCGACAGCTACCTGCCCTTCGACTACGCTGAGCCGCTCCGCATCCTGGAGAGCCACGGGGACTGCGACGGCGTGATGGCGGTGTTCAAGAACGCCGGCGCGTGGGACGCGTCGAACGTGGTGACCGACGGCGCGTGGGTGCTCCGCTACGAGAAGGGCAACCCCGACCCCGCGTTCGACCACATCGACTACGGTGCGACGGCCGTGCGCCGCGAGGTGATCGCCGCGCTGCCGGCGGGGCAGAAGCTCGGATTCGACGCCATCCAGCGCGATCTCGCGGGGAGGAAGCGCTTGCGGGCGTGCATGGCCCATGAGAGGTTTTTCGAGATCGGGTCGCCTGAAGGGCTTGCCGCCCTTGATCACTACTTGGCAGACAGAGAAACGAGAGTCACTTCATGATCGTCTCACGCGCCCCTGTGCGCTTCTCCCTCGGCGGCGGAGGGACCGACCTCCCCAGTTACTCGCGCGAGCACGGCGGGTTCCTGGTCGCCGCCGCCGTCGACAAGTTCGTCAACGTCTGCGTCGCGCGCCGCTTCCAGAACAACATCCGACTGGCGTACTCCGAGAGCGAGATCGTCGACTCCACCCAGCACGTCAAGCACCGCATCTTCAAGGCCGCGCTCGAGATGACGGGCTTCGAGCGGGGGCTCGAGCTGCACAGCCTCGCCGACGTGCCGGCCAACACGGGCCTGGGCTCGTCCAGCAGCTTCACCGTCGCGCTGCTCAACGGTCTTCACGCGTACAAGCGCGAGTTCGTGCCGGCCGAGACGCTGGCGGCGGAGGCGTGCCAGCTCGAGATCGAGATCCTCAAGGAGCCGATCGGCAAGCAGGACCAGTACATCGCCGCCTTCGGCGGCATCACCGCGCTGACCTTCAACAAGGACGGCTCGGTCGACGTCGAGCGGCTACCTCTGCGCGAGGAGATCATCGACGAGCTCGAGTCCAACCTCATCATCTACTACTCGGGCGTCGAGCGCTCCGCCTCCGCCGTGCTCAAGGAGCAGGCAAAGACGATCACGGACAACAAGGACGCGGCGGTGCAGCGCATGCACCGCATCAAGGAGCTCGGCTACGAGACCAAGCGCATCCTGCTCGCCGGCCAGATCGACACCTACGGCGAGATGCTCCACGAGCACTGGACCAACAAGCGCAAGATGGCGGCCAACATGGCCGACTCCACCATCGACGAGCACTACGACGCTGCACGCAAGGCGGGCGCCATCGGCGGCAAGCTGATGGGAGCGGGCGGCGGCGGCTTCTTCATGTTCTACGTGCGCGCGGCCGAGCGTCGCCGCGTGCAAGAGGCGCTAGCCGCCCGGGGCCTTCGCCCCATGCGGTTCCGCTTCGACTTCGACGGCGCCCGCATCATGGCCAACTTCCACAGGTCCTGAAACCATGACTTCATCGTTCACCAAGATGTTCCTCGACGAGAGCGTCGCGCTCATCAACAAGCTGGACCCGGCGAGCATCGAGGCCACGGCCGCGGGCCTGGCGTCCGTGCGCAACGGCGGCGGGCGCCTCTTCATCCTCGGCGTCGGCGGCAGCGCCGGTCACGCCAGCCACGCGGTCAACGACTTCCGCAAGATCTGCGGCTTCGAGGCCTACTGCCCCACCGACAACGTGAGCGAGCTCACCGCACGCGTGAACGACGAGGGCTGGGACACCTGCTTCTCGGAGTGGCTCAAGGGCTCGCGCCTGCGCAAGGGCGACGCTCTGCTCGTGTTCTCCGTCGGCGGCGGCAACCGCGAGAAGAACGTGAGCGTGAACCTGGTGCGCTCGCTCGAGCTGGCGCGCGAGGTCGGAGCGAAGATCTTCGGGATCGTGGGGCGCGACGGCGGCTACACCAAGCAGGTGGCCGACGCCTGCGTGCTCATCCCCGTCATCTCGCCCGACCGGACCACGCCGCACACCGAGGGCTTCGCGGCCGTCGTGTGGCACCTGCTCGTGAGCCATCCGGCGCTGCAGAAGGCCGCTACTATGGGGGAGAGCGTTATGTGACGGATGCCCCGGTGCGCGTCGCTATCCTCGATCGCGACGGCACCATCATCGACGTCGTCCGGAGCGAGGAGACCGGGACCATCTCGGTGGCCTTCCACCCCGATCAGCTGCGTCTGCTGTCGGGCGCGGTCGAGGGGATGCGCGCTCTCCAGGACGCGGGCTTCGTCCTGGCCATCGCGACCAACCAGCCGGCTCCCGCGAAGGGGCAGTTCTCTGCCGACGCGGTGCGCCGCACCAACGACGCGCTCGTCGCGCGGCTGATGAGCGAGGGTGTGCGCATCGCGGCCGTGGAGGCGTGCATGCACCACCCGGAAGGAGGCCCCGGCGGCGACGCCTCGCTGGTGGGCAAATGCGACTGCCGCAAGCCCAAACCCGGCATGCTGAACACCCTCGTCACCCGGTTCGGCGCCGACCGCGCCGCCTCGTGGATGATCGGCGACGGCTCGGGGGATCTCGAGGCAGGCCGTGCCGCGGGCCTGAAGACGGGGCTCGTGTTCGCCCGCAACCGGTGCGAGCTCTGCCCGTTGAGGGACGGTCCCGGTGGACTGCGGCCGGACGCCCATGGCGCGACCCTCCGGGAGCTGGCGGGCGCTATCCTGCTTCACGGCTGACGGCTGCGTGCTATTGAGACCCCTACTAGGAGCGCATCATCATGGGGCTTTTCATCGACAGCTCGGATCCGAAGGAGATCAAGGACCTCTTTGGCTGGGGAGTGCTCTCCGGCGTCACCACCAACCCGCTCATCATCTCGAAAGAGCGACCCGACGCCGACCTGGCCGAGGTCGTGCGCGAGGTGCTCGCCGTCAGCTGGGGTGACGTCTCCGTCGAGCTCACGACCGAGACCGAGAAGGAAATGGTCGAGGAGTCCCTGCAGTACCACGCGTGGGATCCGGCGCGCATCACGGTCAAGGTCCCGTTCAGCGAGATCGGGCTGCGCGTGCTTCACCAGCTGGTGAAACGCAACATCAAGACCAACGTCACCTGCCTGATGGCCATGAACCAGGCCTACCTGGCGGCCACCTGCGGCGCGACGTACGTCAGCATCTTCAGCGGCCGCGTGCGCGACATGGGCTACGACGTTCGCCCGATCATCGAGAACACGCGCAAGATCATCGACCGCGAGGGGCTCGCCTCGAAGATCATCGTCGGGTCGATGCGCCACCTCATGGACGTCAACGAGGCGCTCGAGTGCGGCGCCCACGTTCCCACCATCACGCCGCCCATCCTGCGCAAGATGGTCTGGAACCCGCGTACCATCGAGACCATCAACGAGTTCAACACGGCGTGGCGCAACCGCCCCAAGAAGAAGTAGCGTCGCTCCGCGAGCGTCACGGGCCGAGAGATCGAAGGAATGAGCTGGAAGGACAGGCATGTTCTCGTGACCGGCGGCGGCGGCTTCATCGGGAGCCACGTCGCCGACACGCTCCTCGCCGACGGCGCGAGGGTCACGGTGATCGACAACTTCTCGACGGGCCTGCGCGAGTTCGTGCCGCCGAGAGCCACGTTGATCGAAGGTGACCTGCTCGACCAGGCGAGGGTCGACGCCGCGATGAAGGGCGTCGATTTCGTGTTCCACATGGCGGCGAACGCCGACATCAAGGACAACTTCAGGGCGCCGCGCAAGTGCATCGAGCAGAACGTGGTCGTCACGCAGAACGTGCTCGAGGCCATGCGGGCGGCCGGGACCAAGGAGATCGCCTTCGCGTCCACCGGCTCCGTGTACGGCACGGCGAAGATCCCCACGCCGGAGGACGCACCCTTCCCCGTCCAGACGTCCATCTACGCAAGCTCGAAGATCGCCTCCGAAGGCCTGCTCACGTCGTACGCGCAAACCGACGCCCCGGCGCCCGGCTTCAAGGTCTGGATCTTCCGCTTCGTGTCGATCCTGGGACCGCGCTACACGCACGGCCACGTCTACGACTTCTGGCGCAAGCTCAAGGCCGACCCGACGCGCCTGGTGGTGCTGGGCGACGGCGGGCAGGAGAAGAGCTATCTGCACGTCGCCGACTGCGTGGGCGCGATGATGCTCGCGGTCGCGCAGGCCAGGGGCCCGATCAACATCTTCAACCTGGGTCACTCCGAGGCCCTGAAGGTGGACGACAGCGTCGGCATCATCTCCCGGACCATGAAGGTGTCGCCCCGCATCGAGCACACCGGCGGCGAGCGCGGATGGCCCGGCGACGAGCGGCGCATCCAGCTCGACACCTCGCGTATCCGCGCCCTGGGCTGGGCGCCGACCAAGACCATCGAGCAGAGTGTCGTGGAGACGCTGGAATTTCTCGCCGAGAACCCGGCCGTCGAGCGTCGATCGCAGACCCCGCTGGCGTAGCCGCGCGCTTTTTCCTTCTCCACCGACCGTTCGGCGGTCTCCAGGTGGGCTAGATGCGTCCGTAGACGCGATCGACGACCCGAAGCGCCTCGAGCGCGTCGATCACGTCGCCGCAGGGACGGGTCTTCGTGGCGATGGCGTGCTTGAAGTCGGACCACTCGAGCGCCCACGACTTGTCGGCAGGAGCGTACTCGTAGGCGACCGCGTCGGGCGGGCCCATGGCGGGCGTCATCACGTAGTGGGTGAGTCGCTCGGGACCGTAGCTACCGCCGAGGCCTTCCCAGAGCAGCTTGGCGCGCCGGGCGTAAATCTCGAGGGAGAACATGTTCTTCCACTCGGTGCAGGAGACCTGCAGGTGCGCGACCTGTTTCTTCGCCGTGCCGAGGGTGAGAAACGCGTTGTCGTCGACTGGCATGTCCCAGAAGTACGTCTCGACGCGGCCCTGGACATCGACGAATTCCCCGCCGAAGAACCAGCGCGACAGGTCGATGAGGTGCACGCCCTGGTCGATGAGCTCTCCGCCGCCGCTCTTCGCGGGATCGGCGCGCCACTCCTTGTCGTAGCCTACGCGACCGCCGTGGCCGTACCGCCCGCGGATGAACATGACGTCGCCGCACTCGCCCGAATCGAGGATGGCGCGGGCCTTCTGCGCGGCGGGGTGGAAGCGGTGGTTGTAGCCGACCTTGACGACGACGCCCTGGTCCGCCGCCAGCTTCGCGAGCGGCTCGATCTCGGTCGCGCTCCGCCCGGCGGGCTTCTCGACCACGACGTGCTTGCCGGCGCGCACGGCGACGAGGGCCAGCGGAGCGAGCTGGTCGTTCGTGGCGGCGATGACGACCGCGTCGCACTTCGCGACGAGCTCGTCGAGGCTGGCCGCGACCTCGGCGCCTTCGATCTTGCTCGCCAGAGCCCTGGCACGCGCAGGCACCAGGTCGAACGTCGCCACCAGACGGTCGTCGCCCGTCAGCGCAGCGGCACGCTTGCCGCCGATGAGGCCACAGCCCACGATGCCGACCTTCATGCTCTCTTCACCTCGTCGAACAGCTCGCCGTCGATGCGGCGCAGCGACCAGCGCGACGACTTGTTGACCGCCGCGGCGTCGATGCCTTCCACCTTGTCCCACTTCGCGCTGAGCATCTTGCCGGTCAGCGCGCCGCTGGCCTCGGACGCGAGCCACACCACCATCTTCGCGGCGAGATCGGGGGACTCCCCGCCGCTCTGGCGCTGCTTGAGCGTCTGCTCGTAGAGGGCCTTGCCGGCCTTCTCCGGCCCCGCGGCGACGACGCCCGCCGTCATCTCGGTCACCACGGCGCCCGGGGCAACGGCGTTGACCTGGACGTTGTCGTCGACGAGCTCGCGCGCGAGCGATTCCGTGAACTGGACGACCGCGGCCTTGGAGGCGGTGTACGCGCTCCAGCGGGGCATCACGCCCGGGCCGCCGACGCCCCCGCCGGCAAGGTTCACGATCTTCCCGGAGCGCTGCTTGCGCATCGCGGGCAGGACGGCGCGGCACGCGTTCATCGCCCCGAAGACGTTCACCTCGAAGGCGAGGCGCCACTCGGCGGGATCGGACTCCTCGAGCTTGCCGATGGCGCCGATGACCCCCGCGACGTTCACGAGGGCGTCCACGCGACCCCACCTGGCCAGCACCTCGGCGACCAGGGCGTCGACCTCAGCGGCCTTCGCCACGTCGGTGGCGCGGACCAGGACCTGGATGCCGCTCTTCTCGAGGTCCGCTTTCGCAGCGTCGAGCTCCCGCTGCGTGCGCGACGCGATGGCGACCCTCGCGCCCTCGACGCCGAGCGCCCTGGCGATGGCGAGTCCGATGCCCCGCGATCCGCCGGTGACGATCGCGACGCGGCCGCCGAGCTTCATCGGTCGTCCAGCGCCAGGGGCTCGTAGCGGCTGGCGACGATGGTCTCGAGCCACGTGAGCGGGTCGCGGAAGAACCGGACCTTCTTGCCCTCGGAGTACGACCGGGAGCGGTAGTTGACCGGCACCTCGATCGGCACGTGACCGCGACGCACGAGCTTGCAGACCAGCTCCCAGTCGAAGTCGAAGCGATCGCGCGTGAAGCGGATGCCCTCGTATGCGTCGCGCCGGAAGACCTTGTACATGGTCGTCGGATCGCGCATCTCGGTGCCGTACATGGCGTTGGCGAGCGCGGTGAACGACTCGTGCGCCATGTTCATCACGTACGCGAGCGCCTTCTGGTTGGCGAACTGGCGGATCTTCCACGTACGGCCCCCCATGTGCCGCGAGCCCAGGACGAACGTGGCCGATTGCGTGAGCAGCGGCTCGAGCACGATGTCGTAGTCGCCCACGTCGTACTCGCTGTCAGCGTCCTGGATGAGGATGAAGTCACCCGTGGACAGGGCGATGGCCGCGCGCACGCCGTGGCCCTTGCCCTGGGGCTTGTCCTCGTAGAGCACGACGACGCCAGGCCGCTTCTCGACCTTCTGCACCAGCTCGCGCGAGCCGTCGGTCGAGTTGCTCTCGACGATGACGATCTCGCGATCGACGCCCTCGACCTGCGCGGCGTACACGCGCTCGAAGGTCTCTGCGAACGTCCGCGCCTCGTTGAAGACGGGCATGATGATGGAGAGCTTGGGTCGAGAGGGAGGGGCCTCGGCCCGGGCGTGCATCGCGAGCAGGCCGCTCGGCATCTCGACTCGCCTGCCCATCGACGCCGCCAGGCGCACGGCGCCTTCGAGCGGCAAGTGCTCGCGGGCGAGGCGCTCGTCGTTCACCTTGGTGTCCAGGGAGCGAGACAGGATGCCGCAGGCACGCGGCCGGAAGCCCGCCGTGAGCGTGGCATGCGTGAGCGGCACCGCCGACATGGCGAACCGCGGCAGGCGCTCGCCGCGAATGGCGGCGTCGTCGCCCACGACGACGACGAGATCGCCGCCCGGCTTGAGGGCGGCGCGCACCCTCTTGAGCAGGGCGACCGGGTCGGAGTGCTCGACCGCGCCGTTGATGAAGGCCGCGTCGAAGCCCGCCACGGGCAGCGCGGCCTGCGCGGCCTCGCCCGTCATGACGGTGACGTCGAGGCGCGGGTCGGCGCGCAGCGTCGCGTGCGGGCCGCCCCGGTCGACGATGGCCAGCACCTTCCTGCGCGACGCGCCGCCTGCCAGCATGCCGCGCACGGCCCGGTCGCTGTCGTCGTCGAGCGCGTAGCTCTCCGCCTCGACGGACAGGCGGCCCTCGTCCGTGCGCGACACGAGCTGGCACTGGTCGCACCGGGTCATGCGGGAGCGACCGACGACGAAGAGATACGTGCGCCGGGTGCCGCCGCACAGGACGCACGCGTCGGCTCCGACGTGCGCGTTCGTGGCGGCGTGGTTGGACGTCTGCATGCGGGTGGCTTGCAGCTAGCTCAAGAGCCCCGTCATTGCAACGCTGCCGAACTATTCGTCCTTCTTGGGTCCCTCGTTGTACCCGCGTGGCCGGTACTTGGGATTGACCCCGTTGTACTCGGTGCCGCTGTCGAGGGTGTCGTCGACCAAGTACTTGAGCCAGGAGCCGGGGAACTTGTCGCCCAGGTCCTGCAGCTGTCCTCGCAGGGGCGCGTCGGGCAAGAGCTCGTGCTCGTCCCACAGGCACTGCAGGCCCAGTGCGATGAGGGACTGGTCGTTGTAGCCGAGCTCGAACCCCCGCAGGTAGTGCGGCACCGCCTGGGGCGCACGGTGCAGGCGGCAGAGCGTGTCGCCCTCGTAGACGTTCGCCATCGGCCACTCGGGCGCGAGCTTCAGGGCCACGTCGTTGGAGGCCAGACGCCCCTCGAGGTCGCCGCGTGCACCGAGCATGACGGAGTAGTTGAGGTGCGCCTTGGCGCTGCGGGGCACGGCCTTGCGCGTGGCGTCCCAGAAGGCCAGGTCGTTCTTGTAGTCGAATGCGTGCCACCGGGCGGCGAAGCACTGGAAGCCTGAGAAAAGCACCAGCACCGCGATGGCGCCGGGCAAGGCGCCCACGCGTGCGGCAGTCTTGAACAACCACCGGAACCCTAGGGCCAGCAGCAAGGCCGATCCGATGGCCGGGAAGTACCAGAATCGCTCGGCGCGGACGGTGGGCAACTTCACGGGGATGTTCGAGACCGGGAAGTACGAGACGACGATCCACACCATCGCGAACGCGATGAGCGGGCCGACCATGACGCGCGCCACCGCGGCCGGCACCGTGTCGCCCGCCGGGCGGAACGGGCTCGGGATCGAGGGGGCGGCGCGCTCGCGCTTCGCACGCCACCAGGACACGAAGCCGATGACGGGCGCGAGGAGCAGGGGCAGCACCATGGCGACCCCGCCGATGATGCTCTCGGGGAAGACGAGGCGTGTGGGGATGGGCTCCTGGGGAGAGGAGTAGTCACCGGAGAGAGTGACCGGGAACAGGAGCTGGCCCAGGCCGCGCGCGTAGACGCGAAGGGCACCGGCGACGCGGTAGGGCGTCGAGGCGTTGATGAGCGGGTTGTTGAGTGGGTCGTGGGGCAGCATGGGCTGCGCGTACCAGCGGAGCGCCGTGGCGAACGAGCGGGCCAGCCAGGGCTTGCCGGCGTTGGCCTCGGCGGTGAGGTCGTGCGGCGTCGCCACGGGGAACAGGTGGCGCCGCATCTCGACGTAGAAGACGAACGCGGCGCCGACGGTCACGGCCGCGACGCTCGCGCGCACCCAGCGCAGGGGACGCTCGGGGTGGGTGATCTGCGAGGTGAGCAGCGCCGCGATGGGCACCAGCGGGACGATGCAGAGCGCGCTCTCCTTGGAGTACAGGCCGAGCCACGCCGCTCCGAGCAGCGCAATCGGCATGGTCGACAGCCGCAGGTTCAGGGCCAGCAGCGCGAGCAGCGCCCCGGTCCCGCCGAGCACGTCGGCCAGGCCCACGACGCCGCTGACGGCCTCGGTCACGACGGCCGTGGCCACGAACAGACCGCCCGCGAGCCACGCGGTCGCGCGGTCTTTCGTCCAGCGCAGGACGAGCACGACCATCAGCGCGCCGTTCAGGCCGTGCAGCATGACGTTCACGTAGTCGTGCGGCCACGCGCTCAGGTCGCGCGCGCCGATCTTCCACAGGGCCCGCCAGACCAGGTCAGGAACCGGCCTGTACGAGCCGATCGTGCGGTCGGGCGTCAGCCCCCAGAAGTCACGGCGGAAGGCCTGCAGCCAGCCGATCTTGGTGCCCGGGTCCGCCGCAGCGCGCACGTAGGGGTTGGCGAGCAGGGCCTCCTGCTCGTCGAAGATGAAGTTCGTGGACGGGTGCCGCGTGTACAGCAGGAGCGACAGGAAGCACGTCGGCACCAGCGCGGTGAGCAGCGTGGGGTCTTCGCCGAGGAAGTACTCGTGCAGGCGCGTGAAGACCGTCCGCTTGGGGATGGGGGGCAACGGCTCGTCCGCGACGGCGGTCGGGGCGGAGGTCGTCTGCAGCGGCGGCGGCTCGGGCTGGGTCACGGCTCGGACGTCGGGTACGACGGGTCAACGGGTCAGGTTCTTCACGGCCTCGGGGGGCGCGGGCTCGGCGCGATCGGGGATCATCCAGTTGTCCCCCCAGAGGTGGGCGCCGCCGTCGATGTACCACGTCTCGCCCGTCACGAAAGCCGCGGCTTCGCTCGCGAGATAGGCGCACAGCTCGGCCACCTCTTCCGGCGTTCCCAGCCGCTTCTGGGGCGTGCGTGTGCGACTGAGCTCGAGCAGCTCGGGCGGGTAGCGGTCAGTGCCGGTGGAGCGGATGATCCCGGGGGCGATGGCGTTGACCGCGATGCCGTGCTGGGCCCACTCGACCGCGAGCGTCTTGGTCATGTTGTCGACGCCGGCCCGCGCGGCGCCCGTGTGCACCATCCCTGGAAAGCCCCGGGCCACGTTCGCAATGATGTTCACGATACGGCCGCGCTGCTTGGGGATCATCGAGGTCACGGCGACCTCGCGCGTGACGTAGAACGTGCCGTTGAGGTTGTTGCGGATGACGGCGTCCCAGCCCTTGGGCGCGAGCATCTCGGCGGGCGTGGGGAACTGGCCTCCGGCGTTGTTCACGAGGACCGTGATCTCGCCGATCGCCTCGCGGACGCTCTTCACGAAGGTCGCGACCTGCTCGGGCTGGCGGATGTCGCATGGCGCAGCGAGGACGTTCCAGCCGTGCTTGCCCAGGGCGTCCTGCGCGGCCTGCAGCCTGGTGGCGTCGCGACCGTTGATGGCGACGCGCGCCCCGAGCTCGCAGAGGGTGTGCGCGATGGCGAGGCCGATGCCGCTGCCGCCGCCGGTGACGATGGCGACGTGCCCGTCGAACAGGCCAGGACGGAAGATGCTGGGCATGGCGTCACGCTAGCCGACCTTCGGGAGCCTGTGCCGTGTGATTCACGCGGCCTGGCTCCGGTTGGCTGACTTGCGCAGCCCCATCGCGAGGGCGAGCGCGACGACCATCCCCACCGAGGCGGCCCCGTAGGGAGCCCGCGGGCCGAGGTTCGAGTAGAGCCATCCCCCCGCCGCGGGGCCGAAGGTGCGCGCCAGGCTCGCGAACGACTGGTTGGTGCCGAGGGTGCCGCCCTGACGATCGGCGGGGGCGCGCTTGGATATGAGCGCCGAGGTCGACGGCTGCGTGAGGCCGTTGCCGAGGGCGAGCACCGCGCCGGATGCGAAGAGGAGCACGTGCGAGCCCAGCGTTCCGGCGCAGACCAGACCCGCAAACGCCACGGCCTGGATGGCCGCACCCGCACGGACGAGGCCCGACTCGTCGAACCGCTTCGCGAGCGGACGCACCAGGCCTCCTTGTACGCCCGCCGCCACCACGCCGATGAACGCCAGCACGTACCCGGTGCCGCGCTCGTCGATGGCGAAGAGGTCGCCGCAGAAGAAGGTGAAGGTCTGGTCGAGGTTCGTGAAGCTCAGCACGACCAGGAAGTTCACGGCGATGGCCACACCCACGCCCGGCAGGTCGAACGCATCGCGCATGGCCGCGACGTTGAGGGGCGCGAGGCTCCGAGTCGGCTTGCTGGCGCGCTTGTCGGGAGGCAGCGACTCGGGGACTCCAATCACGACCCACGCGAGGTTGGCCAGCGAGAGCCCCGCCGCGACGAAGCACGGCACGACGCCGTGGTGCCCCCCGACGGGGATCTTCGCGAGCCCTCCGCCCAGACCCGGGCCCAGGATGAAGCCCAGGCCGAAGGCCACGCCGATGAGCCCCATGCCGCGTGCGCGCTCGCTCGGTGGCGTGACGTCGGCGATGTAGGCGCTCGCGGTGCCCAGGTTGGCGGTTGCGATGCCGCCGAAGATGCGGGCGGCGAAGAGCCACGCGATGCTGCCTCCCCACGCGAGCGACACGCCGAGCCCTGCCATCGACAGAGCCGTGCCCGCGATGGACCAGAGGAGCACGGGCCGGCGGCCGATGCGGTCGGACACGCGGCCCCACACGGGCACGAACAGGAACTGCATCAGCGAGTACACCGCACCCAGCAGAGTCGCGACGAACGCCGTGACGCCGAAGGTGTCGCGCGCCTCCTTCGCCAGGAAGGGCATCACCAGCCCGAAGCCCAGCAGGTCGATGAAGACCGTGAGGAAGATGGGGCCGAGCCTGGAGGCGGGCTTCATGCGGGCGGCGGCACCATAGCAATCGAGGGTGGCGGCGCTCGCGGATCAGATCCGGCGGGCGTGGACGAACGCCTCGCGATTGCCCTTCGGGCCCGGCAGGACGCTGTCGCTCCGCGCGAGCAACTCGAAGCCGGCAGCGACGAGCGCGTCGATCGCGGCGTCGATGGCCCCCGCGCGCACGGACTCGTCGCGGACGACGCCCCGCGCTCTCGCCGCCTGCTCGCGGCCTACCTCGAACTGCGGTTTCACCAGAGCGACGAGCTCGCCTCCCTTGCGCGTGCAGCGCGCGATGGCGGTGGCGAGCTTGCCCAGGCCGATGAACGACGCGTCGACGACGGTGAGGTCGGCGGCGCCGCCGAGGGCCTCCGGGTCGAGGGTGCGCGCGTTGGTGCGTTCCATGACGACCACCCGTGGGTCGACGCGCAGTGTGTGCGCGAGCTGCCCGTAGCCGACGTCGACCGCGATCACCCGGGTCGCGCCGCGCTGGAGCAGGCAATCGGTGAAGCCGCCGGTGGAGGCGCCCAGATCGAGGCAGCGTAGGCCCTTCACGTCGAGACCGAACGCATCGAGCGCCCCGGCGAGCTTGACCCCGCCGCGCGAGACGTACGGGTGGTCGGGGGCGCGGACCTCGATCTGTGCGTCCTCGGTCACCAGGGTGCCGGCCTTGTCGACCCTCGAGCCAGCAACGCTCACCGCGCCCGAGAGGACCAGCGCCTGGGCGCGGGCGCGCGACGGGGCCAGGCCCCTCGAGACCAGCAGCTGGTCGAGGCGGACCTTCGCCATCTACGGCGAGGCCTCGGGGTGGAGCGCATGGGCGACGACTGCCAGCCCCTCGGCCACGCGCGGGCCGGGCCGCAACACGCGCTCGTCGTGCAGAGGGACGACATGGCCTTCGCGCACGGCACGCACGCCGCTCCAGCCTGCGCTCTGCGGGGTGATCTGCGTGGGGCCGCCCTCCTCGCCGGAGTCGAGGATGACGTCGGGGTCGATCTCCACGAGGCGCTCGAAGCTCACGGCGGGCCACCCGCCGCCGTCGGTCATCGCGTTCGTGCCGCCCGCGCGGCGGATCAGATCGTCGGCGAAGCTCGCCGGGCCCGCCACCACCACGGGGGACAGCCCGACGACGAAGAGCACGCGCGGGCGTGGCTTGCCTGCCACGGCTGCGCTGATCGAGGCCTCACGCTGATGCAGCGTGACCACCACGTGCTCGGCGCCTGGGCGGGTCCCCGTCCGGTCACCCAGCGTCAGGAGCATCGCGTCGACGCCGTCGAGCGAGGTGATCTCGGCGGGGAACCAGGTTGCGATGCCGCGCTCCTCGAGCGTCTTCGCGAAGCGCGTCGACCACACGCCCGAGGGGCCTACGACGAGGTCCGGGTGCAGCTGCAGGATGGCCTCGAGGTCGGGCTCGATGCCGCCGACGGCGGGTAGCTTCGTCGCCTCCGGGGGGTAGTCGCAGTAGCGCGAGCGGCCCACCATGCGTGCCCCGGCGCCGATGGCGAACAGCGCCTCGGTGGTCGCTGGGCCCAGGGACACCACGCGCGAGGCGACGGCTGGAGTGCTCGACGCCCCGCGTGAGCACGCGACGACGGCGACCCCCATCATCGCCACGACGAGGGCGAGCGCTCGGAGCATGCGTCAGCCGATGAGCCCGTACTTGTGGAGCTTCTCGATGAGGGCGGGCCGTGAGACGCCGAGCCGCCTCGCGGTCTCGCTCTGGTTGCGGCTCGCGCTCTCGAATGCCTCGGCGATGAGGTTGCGCTCGAAGGCCTCGACGCGAGCGCGCAGCGGGTGGCCGGGGCCGGGATCGCCGGCGGCCGACATGGGCGTCACGGCCGAGGCGGGGCCCGCGGAGATGGAGCGCCAGAGGGCGAGTGTGAGGCGTTCGTCGGGCGCCAGGGCGAGGAGCCGCGCGACGGTGTTCTCGAGCTCGCGCACGTTGCCGGGCCACGCATGGCTCTTGAGGGCCTCGACCATCGCCGGCTCGACCTCGACGGGACCCATGCCGTAGCGTTCGGCGTACTGGCGGACGAACGTGCGCACCAGCGGCTCGACGTCCTCCGGGCGCTCGCGCAGCGGCGGCACGCGTACGGGCACGACGTTGAGCCTGTAGAACAGGTCCTCGCGGAAGCGGCCGGCCTTCACCTCGGCGGCGAGGTCGCGGTTGGTCGCCGCAACGAGGCGCACGTCGACGATCTCGGGCCGCCCCCCCACCTGCTGCACCTCGCCCGACTGCAGCGCGCGCAGCACCTTGGCCTGGATGGGCAGCGGCAGCTCGCCGATCTCGTCGATGAAGAGCGTGCCCTTGTCGGCCTGCTGCAGGTAGCCCTGGCGCGCCTGCTGCGCGCCCGTGAACGCGCCCTTGGTGTGGCCGAACAGCTCCGCCTCGGCCAGCTCGGCGGGGATGGCGGCCGCGTTGAAGCGGATGAGCGGCTTGTCGGCGCGGCGGGAGTGGGCGTGCAGCACCAGCGCGACGATGTCCTTGCCCGCGCCGCTCTCGCCCGTCAGCAGCACGGTCACGTCCTTGGGCGCGACGCGCGCGACCACGTCCATGAGGCGCTTCATCGCGGGGCTCTCGGCCACGATGACGCGTCCCAGCGCGGCCTCGGTGCGCAGGCGGGCATTCTGCAGGCGCAGGTCGCGCGTGTCGGCGGCGCGGCGAACCGCGAGCACCAGCTCGTCGGGGTCGAACGGCTTGGGCAGGTAGTCGAACGCGCCCGCCTTCATCGCGGCCACGGCCACGCGCTCCGATCCGTGCGCGGTGAGCATGACCACCGGCACGCTGGGATCGCTCGCCCGCATGCGCGCGAGCACCTGCATGCCGTCCATCTCGGGCATCGCCAGGTCGGTGAGCACGATGTCCGCGCCGCGGGCGTCGAACGCCGCGAGGCCGGCCGCGCCGCCGTCGGCGGTCTCGACGGTCATGCCGGCGTCGCTCAGCACTGCCTCGAGGGTGAAGCGCAGCGACGCGTCGTCGTCGATGACGAGCACGCGGGTCATCTTGGCCTAGCGCACGCCGGCGGGGATCGGCGCGACCTCAGACTCGCCGGTCTTTCCGCCGGCCGAGTCGCGCAGCGGGTTGGGGAGCTTCATGCAGGGCTTGGCCTTCATGGGCAGCACGATGCTGACGGTCGTGCCCTTGCCGGACGCGCTCCGGATGTCCATGCGCCCGCCGTGCTGCTCGACGATGCCGCGCGCCACGGCGACACCCAGACCCGTGCCGCCCTCCTTCGTCGTGAAGTAGGGCTTGCGGATGCGGTCGAGCACCTCGGGCGTCATGCCGACGCCGTCGTCATGGACGGTAATCTTCGCGCCCTCGCAATCGCTGGCGACCTTGAGAGAGACGGTGGAGCCGCGTGGCGAGGCCTGGATCGCGTTGAGCACCAGGTTGAGCAGGGCCTGCCGGAGCTTGGGGCCGTCGGCGTCGAGCTGCAGGGCCGGGTCGCCCGCCACCGCGAGCTTCACGCCCGCCTCCTCGGCGCGCGTCTCGAGCAGCACGTCGAGCTCATGGACGATCTCGTGCGGCTTCACCGGGGCGATCTCGAGATCGTCCAGGCCGCGCGAGAACGAGAGGAAGCCGTCGACGATCGACTGCAGCCGATCGGCCTCGGCGGCGACGATGGCGAGTCGCTCGGCCGTCTTCTCGTCGGTCGCGTTGCGCGCCATGTGCGTGGACAGGCCCTTGATGGCGGCCAGCGGGTTCTTCACCTCGTGGGCGAGGCGCGCGGCCAGACCCTCGAGGGCCCGCGACCGGTCTTCGCCCGCGGTGCACAGCTCCTCGCGGCGCTCGGCGAGCTCGAGGGCCGCGCGCTCGTAGCCTTGGGTCATCGTGCAACCCATCCGGTACACGCCCATCATGACGAAGACCGCCGAGCCGAGCGCGAGGGCCACGTACATCGCCGTGATGCCGTTCGCGTCGGCGAGCGGGTACGGGACGGTGGTGAGGTCCGAGTGCCAGACGAAGGACAGGCTGAGCATGCCGGCGAAGAAGAGCAGGAACACCATGCCCTTGAGCCAGCGCGGGTCGTGGATGGTGAAGGCCGCGGCGGCGAGCATCATCGCGCTCATGATGAGCAGCGGGCTCGCGAGGCCGCCCGTGGTCATGAGGAGCACGAAGTAGCCGGCGATGCTGACCATGAAGCCGAACTTGCGCAGCACCGGATGGTTGGAGCGGGTGCGCACGACGAAGAGCAAGGAGTTGATTCCGACGACGATGACCTGCGCCACGGCGCGCCCGCGCGACTCCCCGCCCAGGACGAGCAGGGCCACGATGCTCACCTGGAAGGGCACCATCCATGTGAGCCGCCAGCGGGCCGAGCCTTCCTCCTGCTCCGAGAACACGCGCCGCCGCAGCGCCTCGAAACGCACGCGCTGCTGGGCAGCGCGCGCCGTCGAGGTGCGAAGGGCAGGGTCCATCGCACTATCTTGCAGCAAATCCCGTGCGCGGGCGATATCCGGGTTCATTGCAGGGGTTTCCGGGTTCACGAGTGTCGGGCCTCCGACAGATGCGTGCCCGCCCTACGGCGCGAGCTCGACCTTTACTGCGCGCTCGAACAGTCCCGCGGCAAAGCCTCGGGCGTACAGCTCGTTGATGGCCGTCCGCACGTCGGCCGGAGGGTCGAGCGTGTCCCCGTTGGCGTACATCGCGAGGTAGCGATCCAGCAAGGCGCGGTCGAGGTGCAGGTCCGCGCGGGTTTCGCGATCGAGCAGGGCGGCCATGGTCTCTTCGCGGTGCGTCAGGGCCCAGGCGATCGATGCGCGGCAGATCCGCGACACCGACGCGACCACGGCCGGGCCGAGGGAGCGCCGGATCGCGTTGCCGCCCAGCGGAAGTGGCAGGCCTCCGGTGGCAGCCGCCCAGCCCTCTCCGATGTCGACGACCTTCGCGAAGCCTTCGCGCTCGAAGGTGAGGCGCCCCTCGTGGATGAGCAGCGCCGCGTCGACCAGATGGGAGCGCACGGCCTCGAACGCCCGGCCGTACGGGCTGATGGGGACGACGACCGCCTCGAACCGGGGCAGCAACAGGCGCAGGACGAGCGTGGCCGTGGTGCGCAGACCCGGCACTCCGATCCGCTTGCCCTCCAGCGACGCGAGACTGCGCGTCTCCTTCGCGACCACGACGGGCCCATACCCCCGGCCGACCGACATGCCGTGCGGGAGCATGAGATACTTGTCCGCGATGGTCGGCCAGCGCGCGACCGAGACCGCGACCACGTCGAGGTCGCCTGCGTCGGCGCGCGCGTTGAGCGCCTCCGTGTCGGCGCGCTCGGCCACGAACTCGAAGCCGCCGGCGTCGACCTTGCCGGCCAGCAGCGGCCAGAACATGAAGAGGTCGTCGCTGTCGGGAGAGAACGCCAGGCGGATGGTCGCGCGCGTCATCGGCGCCTCGTCATACTTGGTGTACCTTCCGCTGGCCATGCGAACCGGCGTCCTTCGCACCCCCGGGGGTCCGCGCTTCGCTCGCCTCGAGGGCGAGCAGGCACATCTCTTCGATAGGGCCCCGTGGCTGGGCGGCAAGGCCACGGGCGAGGTCGCTCGGATCGACGCAGGGCTGCTGTGTCCCGTGTCCCCGTCGAAGATCGTCTGCATCGGCCGCAACTACGCCGCGCACGCCAAGGAGATGGGCGCCGAGGTGCCGGCCGAACCCATGCTCTTCCTCAAGCCTCCCTCGGCGCTGCTCGACCCGGGCGGGACCGTTCTGCTGCCGCCCGAGAGCGCGCGCGTCGAGCACGAGGGGGAGCTGGTCGTGGTCATCGGCAAGCGCGCCAAGTACGTGCCCAGGGAGGCGGCGCTGTCGTTCGTCTTCGGGTACACGGCGGCCTGCGACGTGACGGCCCGCGACATCCAGCGCAAGGACGTGCAGTTCACGCGCGGCAAGGGGTTCGACACCTTCTGTCCCATCGGCCCGTGGATCGAGACCGAGCTCGACCCGACGAGAGCGCGCGTCCGCTGCGTCGTGAACGGGCAGACGCGGCAAGACGATACGACCGCGCACATGATCTTCGACGTTCCCGCGCTGGTGGCCTACGTCAGCCGCATGATGACCCTCGAGCCCGGCGACGCGATCCTCACCGGCACGCCCGAGGGCGTGGGTCCGCTCGTCGAGGGCGACGCGCTCGAGGTCGACATCGAGGGCATCGGCGCGCTCAAGCTCCGCGTGGGGAAGTAGGCCGTGCGGCGCGCGATCGCGGGCGCGATCGTGCTGATCGCGGTCGCGGTCGCGATCGCACTGGGACTCTCGCGCCGCGGGCGGGACGAGGGAGCGCGCTGCGGGGCGGGGTTCACGGCGACGGGGGCGCGGTGCCTGCCGCCCGCAGACGCATGTCCGGCGCCCCTGGCTTCGACGGCGCGCGGGTGCGACGCGCCCGAGGCGAAGGTGCTCGTGCCCGGCGGCGCGATCGCGGTCGGTCCGTCGGACTGGGAGGCGGAAGGACGCGTGGCGGCGCGGTCGATCCGCGTGCAGGCGTTCCGCATGGACGCGTTCGAGGTCACACGCGGGCAGCTGGCCGCTGCGACTGGCGGGCTCGGCGTCTCCGGTGACTTCGCGCGGGCAGCCAGCGGCGTGACGATGGGCGATGCGATGGCGTATTGCCGCGGCAAGGGCGGGAGACTCCCCACCGAGGACGAGTGGATCGTGGCTGCGGTCTCCGCGAGCAATCACCCCCGCAGGTATCCGTGGGGCGATACGGGCGCGGTCTGCCGCCGTGCGGCATGGGGGCTCGACACGGGCCCGTGCGCGCACGGAGCGGACGGGGCGGACACCGTCGGCGCGCACCCGGACGGCGATACCGCCATGGGAATCCACGACATGGCCGGGAACGTGGCCGAATGGGTGACGGCTCCGGCCGGCGAGACGAGCCCGGAAGCGTCCGTGGCCAAGGGAGGGTCGTGGGCGACGGCCCTAGCCGCCGACCTGCGCATCTGGGCACGCCTGGAGCTGCCTCCGGGCTCGCGCGACCCGCGGGTGGGATTCAGGTGCGTCTACGCGCCTTGATCCGCGCTTTGCGCTACGCTCGCCCGTCCCATGACGTGCTCGGTGCTGTCGATCGGGACGGAGCTCACGCGCGGTGAGCTGACCAACTCGAACGCGTCGTACCTGGGCTCCGAGCTCACGGGGCTCGGCTTCGAGGTGATCGAGCACGAAACCGTCGACGACAACCGCGGCCACATCGTCGAGGCCCTCGAGCGGCTCGCCGCGAAGAGCCGCGTCGTCGTGTGCACGGGCGGTCTCGGGCCGACGACCGACGACGTCACCACCGAATCCGTGGCCGCCGCGCTCGGAGTGCGGCTCGCGCGCGACGAGGTCTCGCTCGAGCTCATACGACGGCGGCTGGAGAAGTTCGGGCGGAGCCTGAGCGCGAGCAACTCGAAGCAGGCCGACTTCCCGGAAGGGGCCGACATCCTGCCGAACCCCGTCGGCACCGCGCCGGGCTTCGGCGTGCGCATCGGCGAGTGCGTCGCGTACTTCCTTCCCGGCGTTCCGCGCGAGATGAAGAAGATGTTCGAGGAGCAGGTCGTGCCCCGCATCCGCGCGCTCGCGTCGAACAACCACGATCAGTCACGCCTTCGCACCTTCGGCCTGCCCGAGAGCGTCGTGGGCGAGAAGCTCGCAGGCGTGGAGCAGGATTTCCCGGGGACGGTCATCGGCTACCGCGCGCATTTCCCCGAGATCGAGGTGAAGGTGCTGGCCAAGGCCGCGTCGCACTCGGCCGCGCGCGACCTGTGCGAGCGCGCGACGGCGGAGGTGCGGGCCCGCCTCGGCAGCTACGTGTTCGGCGACGGCGAGGACACGTTCGCGGGCGTCGTGGGGCGGGCGCTGCGCACGCGGGGCTGGACGCTCGCCATCGCGGAGTCGTGCACCGGCGGGCTGGTGGGTCACATGCTCACGCGGGAGCCGGGCGCGAGCGACTTCCTGCTCCTCGACGCGGTCACGTACGCCAACAGCGCGAAGAGCCGCATCCTCGGCGTCGAGGAGGAGACCATTCGCTGGCACGGGGCCGTCAGCTCCGAGGTCGCGACCGCGATGGCCAGCGGCGCCAAGCGCGTGTCGGGCGCCGACCTCGCGCTCGCCCTCACCGGGGTCGCGGGTCCGGCCGGCGGGAGCGAGGAGAAGCCCGTGGGAACCGTCTTCCTCGCCATCGCCAAGCCCGACGGCACGACGGACGTCAAGCACCGCGTCTTTCCGGGCGAGCGCTTCCAGATCCAGACCCTCGCCGCCTACGCGGGACTTCAGCTCGTCCGCGAGCTGAGCGCCGGCCGCGGCGGCGATCGGCCCAGCGAGCAGAAGTAGCCGCGCTCCATGGCGAAGGACAAGACGGCCACTCTCCGCGCATTCGTGGCGCTCGACCTGGATCCCCAGGGTCTGCGGCGGATGGTGCGCCTTTCCGACAGGTTGCGCATGTCGAGCGGCGCGCCGAGCGCGGCCTGGGTGCCCGCGGCCAAGATGCACGTGACGCTGAAGTTCGCCGCCGAGCTGCCTGCCACCGCCGTCGCGCCCCTGGGCAAGGCCCTCGCCGCGCTCGCCGTCGGCAAGCCGGCCCCGCCGCCGTGCGCGCTGAAGCTGGACGCGTTTCCGTCGGCCGCCAAGGCGAGCGTCGTCGTCGCGGAGCTGATCGACGCGAAGGGTGCGCTCGGCAAGCTGGCGGCGAAGATCGACAAGCTGTTCGCCAAGTACGACGTGCCCACCGAGACGCGCGCGTTCCGGCCGCACGTGACGCTCGCCCGCGTGAAGCTCGAGTACGACGCGAGGCGCTGGATGCGACCGGAGCTCGCAGAGGTGTCCGGCGAGTGCCGGGCGGGGGCGATCACGCTGTACCGCAGCGTTCTCGGGGCCGAGGGGGCGAGCTACGAGGTGCTGGCGCGGGCGGCGTTCGACCCGGGGAGCCCGGGCTAGGTCGCCGAGCGCCTCGTTCCCGACTCGTACTCGTTCAGCTACAGCACCAGCACCCACACGTCGTACAGCGCGTGCGTCCACACCGCCGCGGCGAAGCCCCGCATCGCGTACACGAGCGTCAGCGCGAGGCCGAGCACCATCCGCGCGACGAAGGACTTCATCTCGAAGACGTCACCCAGCGGTCCCAGGTAGTGCATCCCGCTGAAGAGCGCCGCGCACGACAGCGCCCAGACGACCATGATGGCCACGGAGCGGAACGACAGCCGGGGCGTCGCCCCGACCAGCCCCACCTGCTGGTGACCCAGCAGCCACACCAGGACCTTGGCCCCCAGCCCGAAGAGAACGGCCCGGAACGCCAGCTCCTCGTAGAACCCCGCGCCGAGGGACATCACCAGCCCCGCGAAGGGCCCGGTGGACGCCGTCAGCGCCGGGCCCGCGAAGAGCTTGCCCACGATCCACGACGTCGCGGTGCTCATCGCGATGGCGTAGGCCGCGCCCTCGACGACGATCTGGAGGATCTTGCTGCCGCGCAGGGCCTGCCCCCTGCCCTGCACGGCGAAGACGCCGAACAGGACCAGGGCGATCGAGATGGTGAGGCCCAGGTAGGTGAGCCGGTCGCCGTGGGCGACCTCCATGAGGCGGGAGGTCACCATGTCGGTGGCATTGCGCACGTTCAGGAAGACGACGCCCAGCTGGTAGACGAGGAATACGGGGAGCGTGAGGGCGAGCTCGGCCCAGGCGCCGGGCTTCGACGTGAGCGTGGAGCTCTGCGGTTCGGGCCCCATGACCTTCGTGCTCACGATGCGCGAGCAAGGGATGGGCGGCCAGTAGGCCGCGGGGCCGCGGGGGCGGGCCGGGACGACCTATTGCCCGCCCGGCCTGAGCTTGTAGACGACGGCGACGACGACGATGAGCCACAGGACCACGTTGAGCACCATCGGCACGTCGCGCAGCATCTCCTGGGTGGGCGATTCGGCCTTCAGGCCGCGCCCGACCCGGCCATTCACCAGGAGAAGGAAGCGCGTGATGCCGAGGATGGTGAAGGGCGTGGTGAGCCAGAGGTAGCTCGTGTTGAAGAAGGCCTTCGTCACGGGGTCGAGCGTGTATGCGACGTACGTGGCCACGGTCGCCGTGCCCGTGATGCCGAGCGCCCAGTTCACGGACCTGGCGGTGTAGGCCTGCAGGGCCGCGCGCTGCTTGCCCGCATGCTCGCTCGCGAGCTCGTGGCGGCGCTTGCCGAAGCCGAGGAAGAGGGCGAGCAGCGCGGTGCAGGCCAGGATGTACCCGGACAGGTGCACGTCGGTCGCGATGCCGCCCGCGACCACGCGGAGCACGAACCCCACCGCGAGGAGGGTCACGTCGAGGAACGCGACCTTCTTCAGCTTGAAGCTGTAGGCCAGGTTCTCGACGAAATAGATGCCCGCCACGAGCAGCAGCCACGGCGACAGCGCGTAAGCCCCCGCCAGCGAGACGACCACCAGCCCCGCCGCCATGGCCTTCGCGAGCCCCACGGGGACGGCGCCGCTCGCGATGGGGCGGTATCGCTTCACGGGGTGGACGCGGTCGGCCTCGACGTCCACCAAGTCGTTGATGGTGTAGACGGCGCCTGCCAGCAGGCAGAAGACGACCGTCGCCGCGAGGGCGCGGAAGGTCACCGCGAGGTTGAGCGCCGTGCCCACGGGCGTGCTGATGAACAGATCCTTGTGGAAGACCATGGGCGCCAGGACGAAGACGTTCTTCACCCACTGGTGGGGGCGAACCGTCTTGACGAGGCCCTTGAGGGTGCTTTCGGATTCCGTCGCGAGCTCCCTGGCGCTCGGGGTGGGTGCGGGCACGGATGTGGTGGTCACCTCGGCCCCTTCCTGCATGAGCAGTGCTCGCCGCAGCAATAGCGCGATCAGGCCTGTTTGCCACGCGCGGCGTGACCGCAGGGCCCAAGGCCCTGGGCCACCGTGTGTCGACATGGACACGCCCGCCGCGCTTGACGACACACGTCCCGGGGCAGGACAACAAGCGCCGTGATCCGCCGTACCCCCGCCCCCCTGGGGCTCCTCGTGGCCGTCCTCGTCCTGGCGCTGCTGCCGTCGCAGGCCCGCGCCGACGCCGCCGACCGCCTACCCAAGCTGGCCCGCCTGCACGCCGAGATCAGCTCGGCCCGGGGCCCGCTGGCCTACGTCGGCCTGCGCAAGCTCTGGGCCGAGTGGGACCGGGGCGACCCCGCGCAGGTGGAGGAGGAGCTCCACGCGGTGGCGAGCGATGCCGCCGAGCCCGCGCCCGTCCGCGTCTACGCGGCGCTGCTCGAGGCGTATGCACGAAGGCGGCGCGGGGACCTCGACGGGGCGCGCGCGCGTATCGATCGGCTCGGCTACGTGGGCAAGTGGATGCTCGTCGGCCCGTTCGACAACGAGGGCAAGAGCGGACACGCCACCGCCTTCGACCCCGAGAAGGAGCAGCAGGTGCCGCTCGACGTCGTGCGCGACTACGACGGCAAGGACCACAAGCCGGTGCGCTGGCGCCTGCTGCCGGCCGTGTCTCCCTACGGGTGGACCGACGTCGGCGTCTTCGTGCGGCCGGCCGAGTCGACGTGCAGCTACCTGACCACGTTCGTGCAGGACGCGAAGATGGCCGCAAAGTCTTCCCGCCCCATCACGGTGTGGGCCGGCAGCACGGGGGCCATCCGCCTCTTCTGGAACGGCACCGAGATCCTGCGCGACGACAAGTACCGCGATCTCGATCCCGACCGCTTCGCCGCCGGGGCGAACCTGCGCAAGGGGTGGAACCGTCTCACGGCGAAGGTGTGCGGCGACGACCGGTCGCCCATGCTGTCGCTGCGGGTCGCGGACGCCGCCGGCCCCCCCCCCCCCCGCCCCCGGCCGCCCCCCCCGCCCCGCCCCCCCCCCCGGGCGCCGCGGGGCGCCCCCCCCCGGCGCCCCCCCCCCCCCCGCCTCGAGGTCGACGCGGACCCGCGCCACTCGACGCGCCAGGGCGGCGCGATCGAGGCGCTGGGACGCGGCGTGGTCGAGCCCAGGGCCAGCGTGCAAGGACCGATGCAGGCGTTCGAGGCGCTGAGCAAGGGCGGCGATCCGGCGATGCTCGAGGCCTTCGCGCGCTACCTCGGCGCCACCGGAAGCGACGACCCCACCGAGCACCGCGCCCGCGAGCTGGCGAACAAGGCGGCCGAGAAGGCGCCGACCGTCGCGCGCCTCATCCTGGCAGGCGAGCTCGCGGAGAGCCGCAACCAGCGCGCGGCGTGGGTCGACAAGGCCGAGGCGCTCGTGGCCAGGGGGGCGACCACGGAGGAGCGCATCGAGGCGCTGCTGGCCCGCGCCGGCGTGGCGCGCACGGGGCTCAACTGGCGAGACGCGGTTCCGTTCTACGAGAGCGTGCTCGCGCTCGATCCGGACAACGTGGCGGCGACCCTGGCGAAGGTGGAGCTGTACGACGAGGCCGGGCTGCACGACACGGCGCAGGCGCTGCTCGACCGGGCCCTGGTCACCCGGCCGCGGAGCGTGGCTCTGCTGCGCGCGAACGTGGCGTCGCTGCGCGATCTGGGCCGCGAGACCGAGGCCGACGAGCTCGCGGAGCGCTACTTCGCCGTCCGCTTCGACGATCCCGCCTTCGCGCGCGAGCAGGTCGAGCTGGCCATCGCCCGTCGCGACCCCGCGAGCGCGTCGCGCTGGCTCGACCGCATCAACCAGGCCAACCCCGACAGCGCGGGCGCCCTGCAGACGACGGCGCAAGCCTGGATGCGCCTGGGAGAGCGGGCCCGCGCCATCGCGGCCTACCGCACCGCGCTCGATCTGGCGCCCGACGACACCGACGTGATGCGCGAGCTGGCCACGGTCTACGCCCTCGGCGGCGAGCGCGACGCCCAGCTGATGCTGCTCAAGCGCATCCTCGAGCTGATGCCCCAGGCGAAGGACGTGCGCGACGAGGTCGCGCACCAGGCCCCCCCCCCCCCGCGCCCCGACGAGCCGGATTCCAGACCCGCGCGCGAGGTGCTCGCGCAGCCCCGCGCCCCAGC